>JAEEGL010975232.1_pt1 | contig 39237 bp, 35 predicted proteins | sample 9134231 | NCBI WGS metagenome assembly JAEEGL01 (sample SAMN16246548, study PRJNA631951) | gut metagenome | biome: gut microbiome; feature: rumen; material: fiber-attached | host: Bos | place: Iran: Karaj | collected 2018-10 | reverse complement strand
TGCTATTTCTTTTGCCATGATAGGGATATGTGTCCAAACCATTACCAGTACCCTCCCTGTGCGTTGGGTTCTACCAATTTTAATTTGTTAATTTGTGTTTGTTGTGGTGCCGAGCGGTGCAATACCGGGCGCGGGTTTTGGAGCCCTTGTGAAGGAGCCGGTTCCTGAGCGGTAGGAGCCGGCGCAGGCGTTGCCTTGGGGGTATCCCCCAATATGATTTTTTGTGCAGTGGCAACTGCTTGTGCATTGTTCAAATTATCTGTAGGGCCATTTAATGGTTTGGGCGCGGTAGCTTCCAACAAACGTCCTTCTTGATAGGCCTTTTGCAAATAGTGTAACCACACATTTTGCAATACGCTCACTTTATTAAACGGCATCCCGTAGGCCCGGTATAATGCTTGATAGACCGGTGAATTATTTTTTAACTCGTTGCAAAAACGATAAAACTCATCACGGGAACGATTGTTGAGTAAGTAATCTACCACACTGTATGCCTGGGTATACCATAAAGCCGCGGCATCGTCTGAATATTTGTCCAGCGTTTCGGCTGCCATCATCTCTTCGAACGGAATGAGTTTTCCTTCCTTCAAAATTTTTTGCAAACTTTCGTTGACCCAGGCGGGTCGTTCTCTGCTAGCTAAAATTTGCATGTAAACAGCCATTCCTTCGGAGAGCCAAAGAGGCGATAACGTGGGTAAGAAATAACCGTCGAAATAGAGGTGTGTTAATTCGTGAACCGTCAGCGGGTAGAAGCCGGGTTCTTCTACTACATAGACACTGTCGGATTGAAGATCCGAAGAAGCACCGCTCCAAGCGGGCCGATGGGTATATTGCATATACGATTGACGCTGATTAAATAACATCACCAGTATTTTATTCGGTTTTAATACTAGCGTAAAGGGTGTTAAATCCAACATTAAATTTCCGTGAATAGTATCCAACACCGTTTTCAAAGCAGGGGTGACCGGTTGCTCTTGGCGGTAGATTAAATAATTATAGGTATCAGCCGTCATAAAACCGGGTGGCGGCGGCAACCATTTTATTTTTTGCGCCGCATTGGCGGGGCGGAATGTTTGAACAGGGATAATGTTGGAACCTGTGTTTGCAGGAGTTTTACTATCCCCAAAAGATGCTATTTTTTCCAATCCGGTAATTAAATCTTCAAAATTTTGTTTATCTTCTGATGTATTATTGATCGCGGTTTGAGTGGAAGTTAGGACCGAATCAGTGGGGTTATTTGCGGCCGGGGGCACCGAAATATCCGGGCGGAGTTCTCTGGCACGTCCGCGTTCAAAAGCAGGATCATCGGAGGGAGTTGCTACGGTGTTGGTATTTTTTTCTCCCGAAAAATGTTTGGGAGTGGAAAACAAAGTTCTCCACCACTCACTGGCGCTCATAGCGTTTGACGGAAAGGTACAGAGCAACAAAACCGATAACCCTATCATTTTTTTCATACGGTTAAATCCCTCTTTTCGAACAAAACAATATGACGTTTTTTGTTGTCTGCACAAGGAAGATGATATTCAAATTCGTCTTGTAAAAAAGAATGTTGTGGAACGGCACAATCGTGCGTTTGCGGATGTTCCCCTTGGTAGGCCAAGAAAATCCCCCCCGGTTTGACGGCATCCAGACAAATATTTAGAATTTCGGGCAATTGGCCCATGGCACGCTCCGTTACCGCATCAAATTGAAAAGAATTTCCTTGACCTAAACGGGCATTTTTGACAGATAGATTGGAGAGACCTGTCTTTAAAGCTGTCCAATTCATAAAGGAGCACCGTTTTTCCAAACTTTCCACACACGTGATATGTGCATGCGGCAATGCAATGGCCAAGGTAAACCCAATATAACCGGCCCCGGAACCGACATCCGCAATTTGGGGTGTTTCCCATTTTTTTGTTGAGGCAATGTTTGCAATTCGGGATGCTGCTACCAGTCCGTCCGCAAGGTGACGCGTAAAAATTTCATCTAATGTTTGGACGCTGGTTAAATTTAAAAAATCTTTTTTCTCCCACCCACATTGGGCATAAATTGTTAATTGTTCCCATTGTTTGTTACTTAGGGAGAGAGATAATTGCCGGACAAAAGGTTGTAATAAGTTAGCGGGCATTTTTCAATCTCCGGAATCGTTCGATATGCACGGCTAACAGTTGCAAATCTGCCGGAGTAACCCCCGGGATACGGCTGGCTTGTCCCAATGTCAACGGACGAACTTCTTTTAATTTTTGTGCGCTTTCAAATAACAATCCTCGCACAGTGGAAGGATCAAATCCTTCCGGAATTTTGACGGCATCCATCTCCGCTAATTTTTGGGCATCTTTTAAATTGCGTTCATAATATCCTTCGTATTTTTTATGAATTTCGGCATAGGCGAGGGCTTTGGATACACTCCATGGGCCCAAATCCCCGGTGTCTGTGGTAAGGGTTTGCAAATTATCCCTTAATTTTTCGCAAAGGGCTTTGTAGTTTTCAAACGGACGTTGGTATTTCTCATCCACAAGGCCCAAACGCAGACCATGTGGTGTCAGCCGTAAATCCGCATTATCGTTGCGCAGCAAAATACGATATTCCGCGCGGGAGGTAAACATGCGGTAGGGTTCATTGACGCCTTTGTTCACCAAATCATCAATTAGTACCCCGATATAGGCCTCGTCCCGGCGTAAGATAAATGGCTCTTTACCCTGCACTTTTAAAGCGGCATTGATGCCGGCCATAAGGCCTTGCCCGCCGGCTTCTTCGTACCCGGTTGTTCCGTTCACTTGACCGGCTAAAAATAACCGTGCTACCCGTTTGCTTTCCAAGGTAGGAAATAAATCTTTCGGGTCGGAAAAATCATATTCTACGGCGTAACCGGGACGGGTAATTGTGGCGTTTTCCATACCGGGAACGGATTTGAGAAGTGCCCGTTGGACGTCTTCGGGCATAGAGGTAGAAAATCCTTGGATATAAAATTCCTCTGTATGAAACCCTTCCGGTTCCAAGAAAAGCGGGTGCGAAGTCACTTCCGGAAATTTTTTAATTTTATCCTCCACAGAGGGGCAATAACGCGGCCCTTGACTGTGAATGTTGCCCCCGTACATAGCGGAGCGGTGAAAATTTTCCCGTAAAATTTTATCCGTGGCCAAAGTGGTGCGTGTAACATAGCAACAGCCGTACGTGCGTTTAGAAAGTTGGGCTGCATCGGAAAAATGTGACATAGCCCAGGGTGGATTGTCGGAAGGTTGTAGCCGGAATTTAGAATAGTCCAAACCGCGCGCATTGATGCGCATAGGGGTACCGGTTTTAAAACGAGAAATGGGAAGGTGTAGCTCTTTGCGTAAATTATCCGATAATGCGTTGGAAGGCATATCGTTGTAGCGGCCTCCCGGTGTCATGACGGTACCGATATGAATGGTGCCCGCCAAAAAGGTGCCGGACGTGAGGATAACGGTTTTTGTTTTATAAAAAGTATCGCGCAACGTCAAAACGCCGTTTACACCGTTGTCATCGGTAGTGATGCGGACAGCTTCGTCTTGCATGAGTTGCAAATTGTCTTGCAGTTCCAGTAAATGTTTAAAGCGGAATTGGTAGATTTTTTTATCACACTGGACGCGCGGGGAATGCACGGCCGGCCCTTTGCCGGTGTTGAGCATGTGATAATGAAGGGCGGCATAATCGGTTACTTGGCCCATAGCTCCGCCCAGCGCATCAATTTCCCGTACGATTTGGCCTTTTGCAATACCGCCGATGGAAGGGTTGCAGGACATTTGAGCAATGGTATCTAAACTTTGGGTGAGTAGCAGTGTTTTGGCCCCTAATTTAGCCGAAGCAAGTGCGGCTTCGCACCCGGCGTGTCCGCCGCCGATCACCACTACATCAAAGTTTTCTTCGCAAACAAACATTTATTTCCCCATACAAAATTTTGAAAATATAATACCCAATACGTCGTCGGGTGTGACTTCGCCCATCAAATCTTGTAAATCGGTCAGTGCACGGCGGATGTGTTCAGCATAAATTTCCCCCCCGGCGTTTTTGTTAAGTTGCAGCAAGGCGGTTTCAAGTTCCGTTTGAGCACGGAGCAACGATTCATAATGGCGCAAATTGGAAATCATCAACCCGTCGGCAGATTGAGCTTGTGTTACATCTTGTGTCAAAAGGTCCTTGAGGGTTTGGATTCCTTTCCCCGTCTTGCAGGAAACCGCCACTTTGGAAAAATGGTTCTGATTTTCAAGGGTGCAGGGTGTGGTGGGTTTATCGCACTTGTTGTGCACCAGCAAAATCCGTTTGCCCGTTTGTGATTGAATATCTTGCCAAAGGGCTTTTTCTTCGTCAGATACAGGGCGGGTGCTATCCAACACAAATAAGACAACATCCGCTTGTGCCATGGCGCGTTTGCTACGGCGCATCCCTTCTTGTTCGGCCGGGTCTAGGGCGTGGTCGCGGATGCCGGCGGTATCGGTGAGTATAATTTTTTGGCCGTTGATTTCCAAACATTCTTCCACGGTATCGCGCGTCGTACCGCTTTGGTCCGACACGATAGCACGGTCAAATCCTACCAACGTATTGAGCAAGCTGGACTTGCCGCTGTTGGGAGCGCCGACAATGGCAATTTTTAACCCCTCTTTAATAAGACGGCCGACGGAAAAAGTGGCAGCCAATGCTTGAATGTGCGAAAGAACGCTGTTGAGTTGTTCGGCAATAAAAGCGGGTGAAAGGGGCGTCATTTCTTCATCTACATCATCCAGGCGGACCTCAATTTGGGCCAACAACTCGCTGAGGGTTTTTTTCATTTGCGCAATACGGGAGGATAATTTGCCGTCCAGCGAAGTCATAGCAATGGTGTGCGCGGCTTTATTTCCCGAAGCAATCAAATCACATAGACCTTGGGCTTGCAACAGGTCCATTTTACCGTTTAAGAAAGCACGTTGGGAGAATTCCCCCCGCTGAGCCGGTACGGCCCCTTGTTCGCAAAGGATTTCCAACAGTCTACCTTTGATGTAAGGGGAGCCGTGAATGGCAAATTCCACCACGTCTTCCCCGGTAAAGGAATGTGGGGACTGAAAATAGGTAACCAAAGATTGGTCTAAGATGTTTTCGCCGTCGAAAAGGGTGCAAAAATACTGGTGGCGCGGTGCCCAGTTTTCCCGGTGCGTTACCGCGCAAGCAATCGTACGCGCACGCGCGCCCGACAAGCGAATGATGCTGACCGCCCCGTTTGCCCCCCCGGTGGCGACCGCGCAAATGGTAGAAAAACTCATATACAGTTATTTTATAATATTTGACGAAACAGCGGGCGGAAAGATAGGGCATGCGGTGCAGCGACCCTCCCGCTTAAAAAATCCCCCGGGTGCCCCGGGGGATAAAAGTAATCATTTGTTGTACAAACCGTTTATTTCGGCTTATAAATGGGCCTTACGCTGTGCGGAAAAATCTCCAACAGGTAGTTGCTGTCAACGGGCATCATTTCGTTGTCGCTCGTGACAATTAAGAAAGATTTTTTCGGGCGTGCCAAGAAAGATGATTCAACGGATGTAACGGAAAGTTCTGCTTCTTCAATGTAAGGATTCTCTACGACCGCCAGCCGGTACAATTCACTTGGATACAAAAAGTTACGTGGGTGTAACGAATTGTTCATAGCGGCGTGAATGGCTGTCAGGTCTTCGCCTACTTCTGCCACATCTTGTGCATAAACATGATCAAAATATCTGCGGACTTGATTCTGCATCACTTGTGATAAGTATTGTTGGCTGGGGTGAATACGCAATTTTTGTGTTTCCAAGGCCTCTTCTTTGGAAAGGGGCAATAGTTTTGCATGTGCAAAATCAACTTTCACGACGTCGCCAGGCATCACGTGGTATGCGTTACCGTCATCTTTACACAACATTTGAAATTCCTTGTGAAATTCAAGGTAGAAAGTAGGATTAACATCCCCCTCCACATGTTTGAGCGTAAATAACGGAGAGGAGATAGAATAATCATTTTCTTTGAGGGTATAGACCAACAACCTGAGAATTTCCGCATCTGTGGGCAAAATTTGCGGGTGAAGTTGATAATTGCCGGCAAATTCTTCAATCAAGTGTTGCGGATATACACTCGGAATAGGTTTAATTGTCAGCGGAGTAGGCGGCAAAATGGTTTTTACTTGCCGGAAATTCTGCGGTTGGCCCCACTGTCTCCGTGCGTTGCGTGCCAAACCATCCAGTATCTTCAAAATTTGCGTTTGTTTCAGGGAACCGCATAATCCCCTCGGAACTTTTGGTTTTACGGGCGTTGCGCCGAACATTAAAGACGGTGTAATACAAATTATTAACAATATGATTACTTTTTTCATAAAATCTCCTATTTTTTATTCTACTACCTCGGTAAAGCGAAATTTCATTTGATCCGGAGAATATACAGAAATGCCGCCGGAAAGGCCGCGATTTATGAATGTTACGTTCACATAATTCCCGGCTTCAACAACTTCTCCCGAATCCCACGCGATAAACGGGTGGAATACTTCTACAAAATATCCAATAGAACCGTCCCTGTTGGATTTGAATTTTTTCATAGGACCTATGTAATTAAGCGGGACACCATTGGAAAGGAACAATTCCTGATACACATTCATAGATCGTGTTGTGCGCATGGATTCTATTACATAGTCCGGTAATTCTTCCGGGTCTTGCCCGAAAGGGGTTGATTCCGGGTCCGACCGGAACAACGAAGGGTCATGGGAGGGCAAGGGCTTGAAATCCGGTTTTTTAGTTCCCTTTTGTACGGAACCTTTGGGAGCGGGTTGTTCTTCGGGAACTTGTGGGGCCATTCGGCGATTCCTTTCCACTTTTTGGGCATTTTTAAAGGCCTTTGCCGCCATGGTGGATTCAGGGGAACGGGTGGCAGCCGGTTGTTGAGGGGTAGTGCCATCGGGCAGTTGGCTCAACCCGCCTTGTTCTATTTTCAAAAAGCGTGCTTTTTCGGCCGTGGTAAAGGGTATATTTAAGGGGTCGTTTGTTCCGCGGAATGCTTCTTTTTCCCACTGTTCAAACGAAACAGGGAACGTTTTTAACGTAGCACTTTCTATGACTGAATGCTCCGGGAAAGGAAATATTTGACCTTCCCGGGTTTTCAATAAAATATCCACTTCCCAGGAAGCACAATTTAACATTGTTGCAGCAAATCCTTCATCACTGCAAGGAACTATTTCCATCACATCTTGGTCGGTCAATACCTTTAATGAATCGTCTTCATCCTTAAAAAGGAGGGCGTGACCCGGCTTGAGGTGTGCAAAGAATTTCCCTTGTTTGTATTGTACTTCAAGGAAGTTGGCACGCAGGTCATCTGCAAAAGTGGAGTAATCTGAAAATACTTTAAAGGGATAGGCCATCTCCTCGGTAATCTCATCCCAACTTCTAGCCCTAATTGTTTCATGAGGATTATGGGAATCGTTTACCGGATTAAATTGTGCATAATGCTTGGCCGGCAGCGGGATAAACGTATCACCACCTATTTGCACCAAAAACGACTGTTTAAGGGGTGTAAGGGAGATAATATCTTCTCCCGAATAACGACCATAACTCTGAGGTTTTTTCGCCAACAGGGTGGGACCAAAAAGCGAGTCGTTGTGACGCATTAACGCATGGAATTGATCGACAGATATGGGCGTGTGCATTACGAACGCACTTTTGGTAGCCACTGACTCTAGGTGTTGATAATAATATTCTCTCCTACCAGGGATGTTCGCAAACTGCGTGAGGCGAATTACTTCTTGTGAAGGAGTTAAAGTTCGGATGTTGCCTTCAACATTCAACGGATTTTGTATATCAATATAAGTGCCTTCTTCCAAACGAACAAACTTTGTTGGGGTGCCATGTCGTGCTATCGCAACGAGAGGATGGCGTACTTGTACGTATATTTTGCCGTCTGTGTGATGGATGGGTGCTGATAAAAATTTGTGCGGGGCGTCGTCCGCAAATACGTCAAAAGCCAAAAGATGGTCCATATCAAAAGAGTCATCCAACCAATAAGGAGTGCCATTCCCCCCTTGTACATAAATGTCGGGTTTGAATCTTATATCGTGTAGATCTTGCTCGGAAAGGGAATTTTCCGGTGTGAGACGATCTTCCAAGCCAAGGCGTGAACACTCTACTTGCGCCACTTGCGGGAAGAGCACTTGACGGACTTCTGCGTCCGAAGATACTGTTTGGCGGTTTGCTTGGTCGCGTATGCTTTGTATAAGGGCTAATTGGCTTGTGACCTTCTCAAGTTCTGCCGGGTCGAATGCCCGTTTTGCTGAAAAATACTTCGGACAGTTCGGGCAACGCACTTTGCCGGTCCATTTTAACAAACCGGTTCCGTTTTTTGCATTCGCAACGGTTTTGGCGGCTTGCTTGAGCCCGCCTTGCCCAAAGGACAGCGGGGCCATTAAACAACAAAGGGTAAGTAGAAGTAGTTTTTTCATGTGTTTCCTCTTTAGTCCACTAAAAGTGATGGCGCTGCAAAATCTTCCACCACTCTATTTTCCGTAGTGATGTTATAAATGCGTACATCCAAACGCTGAGACGGGTTGCCCGATTTTTTTGTATTCAATACTTCGCTTCGTGGCAATTGTACATAGCTGCCTTGTTCCAACACAGTGAGGTGTCTCCCGTCGTATACAGTGAGTTTTTGGGGCAATTGAACCGTTAAAACGGTATGACCGCTTTCTTCGTATACGCCTGCTTTCGGTTTGCCAAAGTAACCGCTTGTTATCAGTTCTTTTAATTCCTGGGGAGTTAAAAAGCTGCGTTCCCCGGTGGAACGGAGCGCGATTTGTTCTAACTGCTCCAATGACGCTTGAGCTATCAGCATGTCTATTTCAGGTGTGAGGGAATTCATAGATTCTTCTAATTGCCTCACGGTGGCGTGACTGACGGCAATTTCATCCCCCGGTACGAACGTATAAAAGGCACCGTCAGAATCCAATACGTCTATTTTGGCTTCTTTCCCGACGACGGCTATATATTCGGGATTGGTTTGTATAAATCCAAATTCATCGCTTACCGGCCGAGTGAAGAAACGTTCAAAAATCGGCGATTTGTAACCCTGTTGGGAGGCCAAATAGGAAAGTCCTACCAATTTTTCCAATTGAGCGTCCGTGCTATGATAGTCGGAATCATGCGTCAATATATGGACATCCTCGCTGCTGTTCTTAACCAAATTATTTAAGAAAGTGATGCGTTTATCGGACAGTACCGGTTGCTTGTAGGAAAGTGCACTTTTATAGTCGGGAATTTGTATCGTGCGAGCTATAAATTTTTGAGTTGTCTGTGCTTGCGGTATATCAATATAAGAAGCCCCCGGAAACCCAGGCAACTTGGGATTTGCGGGTACTCTTTGCGTTCTTGTTTTGAAAAGGTATTGTCTGTTTTTGGACTGCCGGACTCGTTTAAGGTGAGCTACTACTCTAGCGCGTATTTCATTGAACGGAATCCTTTTTAGCTTGAATATATCTGCAGCAAAAGCCGGACAAGCGATTATTGTGCAAAGCATTAATATGATTAGTTTTTTCATCGATGGCTCCTTTCTGTTTTTTGAATTTTTCCTATAATGTTGTAAATGATTGTTGTCCCTGATCCAGCACCAAAGAGTTTCCGGCAGGAACAAACTTGGAATCCCCTTTTAATATTTGAAAAGATCCCTTTTCCGGGTCCAGTACCAGATAATCCCCGGCAGGAATGAATTTTGGCGTCCATTGAGAGGTTCCTTCTATTGTTATTTTAAAATTGGCACGGTATACTTGGTGCATTCTTCCGTCTAAAAGAGAACGAATGGCAAAGGGTTCTTCAAAAAATACATGGTTTGTATCGTTTGCCACCAGGTTGAGAAGGGTTTCTTTCGTAAGGGCGGTAGGAACACCCGATGCATGGGAGACATTTTGCCCATCAGAGGTGAAAAATAAGTAACTGCCTTCTGAAAAGGGAACGAAAGATTGTTTCTCTTTCGAAAATACGAATAACGGTTTTTTCAGATTTACACCTATTTCGTACCCGGGTTCCGCTTGACTGGCCGCAATAAACGGTTCGCCCAGTACCTTATTGTCGAGTGATAATGCCAACGGGAATAATTCTTCCTGAAATAAGAAACTACGTGCCCCAGAAGAAGCGGATGCAATGGTTTGCAAGTCGGATGCTTTGGCCTGGACGGTGTTGGTGTCGTCGAGTTGCAATTGATTGCGCAATTCCAACAGTTGCGAGATTTGCATATTTAAGGTAGAAGATTTTTTGAGTGTATAGAACTTTTGAGAGCCCGGGTCAAATACGTCTAAATTCCGTCTTAGGCGTACCACAACGATATCGTCCGTTGCGCCAAGACGCTCAAAAAAGATGCTGTTAGTGTCTGTTAAATATAAATAAGGAAGTTGTGATTCTAACAGACAAAGTTTATTCGTCCGCTGCGCAATAGAAGGTATTTCCTCAAAGAAATTTTCAGGCAGCTTAGGGGTTATTTGCGGGTATCTCTCTTTGAATAAAGCGGAAATTACCGGATGAACGGTGGGTTGTTTTTCCTTTGCCCGTTGCCCTATTTTGCGCGTGATTTGCGAAATATAGCCATGCGGTGCAAAGTTTCCTACTCGTCGCACTTGCCCTTGCGCGGGAGCCCGGTTTTTCCTAAAAATTCCTTTCCAAAAGCTATGCCCAGGTGCTCCAAACGAGAGAACCGGGATAGAACAAATTAATAAGAAAGCAAATAATTTCTTCACGTAACACTCCTAAAATAAATACAAACTTCACTGCTACATTTTTATAATAGAAATATTGGGAGAGATCCGCAAGGGTATTTGTACCTAGATGAGAATGGGCCAAAAGACCTAGATGGGTTTTTGGCGTTTCGACGAGAAATAAAAAAAACCCCACCAAAAGTGGGGTTTTTGGGGAAACAATAGTTATTTTGTTTCGGATGTTTGAGGTTGTAAAGTATCTGTTGTTTGTGTTGTAACCGATACCGAAACAGTTTCGTGCGTAAGCGTTCCTTCTTGCGTTTGCACAGTTGTTTCGGAAACAGTTTGTAGAACTTGCAACGAGGTTTCTTTGGGTGTTACCGGTTCCAAAGCGGTGGTGGAAACATCTTCCCCAATAACCCCCGGTACAAAATCAGCCGGGGCACGGTTGATGTTGGCGTTTTGTAGGGCTTTTTCCGTCGGGCGGAAAGTTACTTTGCGCCATTTCCCTTCCCCTTCCGAAGTGGTAACAACATATTCGTTGCCTTCCACCGCACGGTGGATGTAACGGCGTAATTGAGCGCTCATCGGGCGGAAACGGAAAACAGAATTCCCGTTTTTAATTAAATCAATTCCGCGGGCAATTTCGGCTTCGATTTTATCTTCCGCTTTGCGCCAGTAGTTTTGTGTGTCCGCCACTACGGAGATGGGCGTGTCAAAATGACGGCTTAACGAAAGCGTGGACAAATATTGAATGGCTTCCAACGTTTTGCCTTCTTTGCCGATCACAATGGCCGGTTTGTCACAATCGAACGTCAACAAAATGCGTTGTTGTTTTTCATCCCACCAGGCATTGAGATTTTCTACTTTTATCCCCATGTGCGTAAGGACTTGTTGCAAATAATCTTTTGCTTCTTGCATGGGTTGTTTCAAATTGTCCGGAATGACGGCATTTTGAATGGTGGCATTGGGTAAAAGTTGCGGTTCGTTGGCCTTGGGGGTACGTTCCCGTTCTTCGCGGCGCTGCAAGGGCCGTTCCGCTTTGTGAGCACGCACACCACCCCGGCGGTTTCCTTTGCCGGAACGACGCCCATTACGGCCTTTATGCTTGGGAACGTCCATGTAGATTTGTGAGTCCAAATCGCGGCCGCTCCAGCGTTTTTGACGTATTTCTACCGTGGCCATGCGGGAACCGATACCTAAAAAACCTTTGCGCGGCATTTCCAGTACGTTTACTTCTACTTGATCCCGGTGGCGAAGCCCTAATTTTTTTAGCCCTTTATTGATTGCTTCGTCAACGTCTTTTCCTTGAACTTTAATTTTATGTGGCATATAAAAAACTCCTTATTTGGCTTGCGCCATTTTTTTGTTTATCATCGTTTGAATACCAAACGTCAGTAAGCTGTTGGTTAACCAGTAAAGCACCAGCCCCGACGGGAAATTCATAAATAACAATGTGAAAATTAACGGCATATATTTAAACATGGCAGCTTGTGCCGGATCTGTACCGGCAGGGATATTGCCGCGTTGCTGAAAAAACATAACCGCCCCCATTAAAATGGGTAGGATGTAGTAGGGGTCTTTGGAAGACAAATCCGTAATCCATAATACGAATTTTGCCCCGTGCAATGCCCAAGAGGTCCGCAAAGCGTTAAACAACGCCAGGAAAATGGGCAACTGAATAAGTAACGGCAAGCAACCGGCCAACGGGTTTACTTTATATTTCTGGTACAAAGCAAGGGTGGCACGGTTAAGTTCTTGCGGATTATCTTTATATTTGGCTTGGATACGTTTCATTTCCGGTTGGATTTTCTTCATTTGCGCGGCTGATTTAAATTGCATCACTGTAAATTTAAACAGAATGGCTTGCAAAAGGATCGTCAGCATAATGATAGCAACTCCGTAGTTGCCGGTCCATCCGTAGAATGTTTCCAATATGTTACGGGCAATCTTACCCAATGCACCAAAAAAGCCAAAGGCAATACTGCGGTCTAATTGGTAGGGTAAGTTGAGAAACTCTTTATAATCTTTCGGACCAAAGTAAAAATCCGATTCGTATACCGCTTTTTGACCTGCATCCAGTACAGCAGAGGGAACTTCTATTTGAAGGCGCGGGCCCTGTACATCCGCATTACCCATCAGCCCCCATAACCGTTTTTGTTGCGTTACTACTGATTTTTCTACCGTCAGCTTGCCCGGTGTCCATCCTTGTGGAATAAGTACACTCAAGAAATAACGGTTTTCGATTCCGGCCCATGTCCACGGAAGTTTGGGTTGATTTTCATTTTTGCTCATTACCTCCAACGTCGGACGTCTTTTGCCTTCTTCTTGCACTAAATAAACCGCTTTTGATTCACGCTCGTTGTCTTTGAGTTCACTTTTTACAGTAGAGAGCCCCGGCCCGAAATTAAAATTCCAGGCAGGTAATTGAACGGTTTTCCCGGTACTGTTTTTAAACGTAATTTTTAAGTGGTTTAAATGATTCTCCGCAAAATCGTATGTTTTGTAAACATAAATACCGGAGGACACTTCTCCTTCAAACGAAATGGAATGAGAGGTGCGTGCGGTTTCTTTAAAATCAGTTTGCGCGAATGTGGCAAAATAACCCTCTCCCGGATAGGGTGTTAAATCTACCGGGCCCAAAATATCCTTGAATTCATACGTTTTGATGCCAGCCCCTTTACTGGAAAAAGTAACTTCCGCTTGCGGCAAACTAAAAGATGTAAGCTCTTCCGGCTTGGAGGATGGCATAATTTCTTTTTGTATGCCTACCGTCGAAGTGGAGGATTGGGCGGCTTTTGCTGTCACTTCTTGGCGTAGTTGTTCTTCAGCGGCAAGTTGGGCTTGGCGTGCTTTAGGCAGCGCTACAAATTGGTTATAACCGGTAAGGACCAGCAAAAACAACATTGCAGCGGTGAGGAATTGTCTGTTATTCATAACACTCCTTTAGCTCGGCCGATAATATCGGCGGGTTAAGAAGCGCTTTTTGTAGTAGAGGCCGGCACCGGATCGTAACCGCCGGGGTGGCAAGGATGACACTTGCATATGCGCACCACCGAAAGGTAGGTTCCCTTTAAAATGCCGTGTTGTAAAATTGCTTGCCGGGCATATTGGCTACAAGTGGGCGTAAAACGACACACGCCACGCGGCCCGAGTAACGGACGGATTATTAGCATGCCTCCATCCAACAACGCAAGCAAAATATGTCTAATGAGAAGCGAAATTCGTTTCATTCTTCGGTTCCTTCCTCTTTATGCACCACGGAAGGACACATTAACCCGGCTTTGCCGTATAGTGTCATGAGCGCCTCTTGCGCTGCTTGCACATGAAGTAACTTTTCGCTACTTTGCGGGCGGACAATTATGTCTACCCCCTGCTTCAATTCAGTTCTACTACGTCTAAAAGCTTCTCTTAACAATCGTTTGGTACGGTTGCGAACAACCGCCGGTCCCAACTTTCGGGAAACCACTACCGCAAAACGCACATTTGATAACGGGGATGGATTGGAACAGACCCACATCACAAGACCCTTTGCTTGCAACTTGCGGCCGCCTTTTATGACACGTTCAAAATCTTTTTGTGTATGAAGGCGGCACGTACGCGGCAGACCATTTTGCAACATAATTAAGCGCGGATTAATTCGTGGCGGCCTTTTGCACGGCGGGAGCTTAATACTTTGCGTCCACCTGCAGTTGCCATACGGGCACGAAATCCGATGTGTTTGGCACGTCTTCTTTTGTTCGGTCTATATGTCGGTAACATAATTCAACTTCGTTATTTCTGGCACGCTATAAAAGCGAACTGGAAAAAACGATTCTCCTTCATTAATATAAAATTGTTTCCTGTGAAACGTAGTAATATTATAGCTTTTATTGGTTTTCTTTGCAAACACCTCGCTGTTTAAGGGGTTAATAATGTATAATAACTGCATGATTTTTACGGATAGCGGTATTGTACTGCTGCGGCAAGATTTTCGCGAAACGGACCGTATTGTTTCGATTTACACCCGTCAACAGGGGCGTTTCAATGCGCGCCTGCCGGGCGTTTTGCGTCCAACAGGCAAACTGAAGGCCCTGTGCGAGCCGTTTGTATGGGCAGATTACCGCATTTATGTACGGCGCGGCGGGGTCATCGGAACGATAACGGGAGGAAAGTTAAATAATATTTTCCCCCACATCCGCCAAGATTTAAAGCGCTTGCAGTTGGCCTTTCACTGTTGCGAATTGGTCTTGCGTTTAACCCCTTTGCATCAACCCAGCGAAGATAAATTCAATTTGTTATTATCGGCTTTAAATGCTTTGGAACAAGATGGTGCTCACCCGGCCTTTGCCAGTGCCTTTACCCTGCGTTTGATGACATTGGCAGGGTTCGGTATTGATCATCCGGTACTCAAAATACCAACGGAATTTTGGGAAAAGATTCATAAAGCAGAATTTTCTTCTTTGCACTTTTCGCAACCGGAGGATTTATTGTCTTTGGCCAAGTGCAATAATATTTGCAAACGCTTTTTGGACAACTATTTAACCTATCCGCTACAAACAACCAAACCGGTGGGACTCAATGAGTGGGATGATTTTGCCGCAGACGAAAAAGAAATTTTAACGCTTCGGCCGCAAAACGTGGCTTAAGATAACAACTCTTTTAGGTCGTTGGGAATATCCCACAAAGATGTGTAAATTTTAAATGCGTTTTCACGAACGAAGGTGTTGGGTTGTTTTAAATCCGGTACCATACAAGTACGCATTCCCGCGCAAATTCCTGCCGTTACTCCGGGGATAGAATCTTCAAATACCAGACATTGGGATACGTCAGAATGAAGCTTGCCTGCAGTTTTGAGATATACTTCCGGATCTGGTTTGAGTTTGCTGACTTCCTCGCAAGATGTAACCGTTGTGAAATAAAACCCCAATCCCGTTTTTTTAAGATAAAAATCAATCCATCTGCGCATATTGGAAGAGGCCAGGCCCAGTTTCAGATTGCGCCGATAAAAAAGTTCCACTGCTTCTTTGGCTCCGGGTTTAACGGGGATGTCCTGCCCACTCATTAAATATTCTTCTACAAAAGAAAAGGCACGTTGGTTTAACTGTTCCGGACTGATTTTATCCCCAAAATGTTGGCGCATAAACTGGTTGGCATCTTCCCGGCTGATACCGATGCATGCAGTGAACAGTTCAAAAGGGAAATCAAGACCCTTTTCGCGCGCAGCCTTCTGATAACAACAAAAATAAATTGTCTCTGTATCGAATAACAGCCCGTCCATATCAAAAATTACTGTGGTAATCATGCTTTCATTTTAGCAAATTATACAAAGATAAAAAGGGCCCAAAGTTCTAGAAAGCATATAGGACTTTTGGCCCTTGTGAGGGATAAAATTGTTATGTAAAATAAAAGAAAAAATGGAGTGTTTCTTCTTATGAAAAAAATAGTTTTGTGTTGCGTGTATGTGTTATTAACTTCGTGGTTATGGGCAAATGATACGGCCGGACAGTTATTGCCTACCGGTGAAATTCAATTTAAAAGACAAAAAAATATTGTGTTAAAAAATGAAGCACTTGTGTTATCGGAAAAGGTGGCAGTGGATTATCTTTTTGAAAACACGTCCGTTCAGGACATCACGACGGAAGTGTTTTTCCCCCTTCCGCCAACCAGTCCGCTGGTTCCTTATTTTAACAAGGGACATAATTTCCATTTTAAAGTATTTGTCAACGAACAAGAAATTCCGTACCAAACCCACCGGCGTATTATGCTGGATGAAAAGGATGTTACCCGTTATTTTGATTTGATGGGACTGGATTCATATGAAAAAGTTGTTGCTTTGGACGGCAGTGATTGGAAGGGAACAGCCGAAAAATTACAGCAATTAGTTCAATCGCTCTCCGAAGAAACCAAACAAGAGATGCGGAATCTGGGCATACTGGAAAAGAGTTGTTTGGAGATGAACGAGGATACCGGTATTTGTACTCGTTTTTCTCAACAGGAGCAACTGGCCCACAAAGATTATCAGCAAGAAGTATATTTTTACTGGATGCAGACATTCCCTGCCCATACTACCACGCATATTTATCACGAATATGTACCTTCTTTCTTGGAGCAAAGTGTTGGATATCCGTACGCTTCGCATATTCCTTTTGAGTATAAAGAAGATAATGATATTTTTTGGAAAGCAGCCGCTTATATTGTAACAACCGCCAATAATTGGAAACGCCCCATCGGACTTTTTCACCTTTTAGTGTTAGGAGAAAAAGGGGCAGCTGTTTCCGCGTATAATCAAGGCCGTACCTCTGAAACAAAAGTTGCTCTCGGAAATTATATTGCCGTTGAAAAAAGAGATTTTGTACCGAGTAGTGAAATCCTATTTGAAATTGCTTCGGATCCGCACACATCCCATTCCAGTGTTATTTTGCCCCGGTTGTATAAGGTAACAGAAAACGCATCTCTTATGAATACTCCTTTCGGTACGCCGGACAAAACATTGGTCAAAGATAGCTATGTGTGGGCCTATCCTGCGCAAGAAAAAGGTTGGTTTGTAGCGTTAACTGCGCAAGGAACCGTTCATTATATTGCACAAGAGAATTTATCGGATTTTTGGAAGTAGTTTCTCGTGTTGCCGGGGATAATTGTTTTCCAAAATCTTACGGATACTCGTTATTTTGTATAATTAATCAGTATGAAACAAGGTATGAATTTTCAAGATATGATTGTTGCCCTTAATAATTATTGGGCAAAACAGGGTTGTGTGATTGTACAACCTTACGACGTAGAAAAAGGAGCCGGGACCTATAATCCGGAAACTTTTTTTGGGTCTCTTACCAAAAAACCGGTTCGCCGTGCTTATGTAGAACCTTGCCGCCGGCCCGCAGACGGGCGCTACGGGGAGAATCCCAACCGTTTGGGAAAATATTACCAATACCAGGTGATTATGAAACCTGCCCCGGAAAATATCCAAGAGATTTATTTGAATTCTTTAAAAGCAATTGGCCTGGATCCCAAAAAACACGATGTCCGTTGGATTGAAGATGATTGGCAATCTCCGACGTTGGGGGCATCCGGTGTCGGTTGGGAAATTTGGTTGGACGGAATGGAAATTACACAATACACCTATTTCCAAAATATGGCCGGTTTTGCGTTAAACCCGATAACAGTAGAGATTACTTACGGACTGGAACGTATTGCCATGTATTGCCAAAAAGTGGACAACGTGTTTGATTTGCGTTGGAACGATACAATCACGTATCGTGAAGTATACCACGAAAACGAACGGCAATTTTCTCACTACTATTTCGAAGAATCAAATGTAGAACATTTGCGACGTTACATTGAAGAATGTGAACAGGAATGTTACGCTTTGTGCAAAAAAGGGCTTTATCTACCGGCCTACGATGATGCTATGAAACTTTCTCACTATTTCAACATGTTGGAAGCGCGCGGAGCCATTAGCGTATCGGACCGCACCAACAATATCACCAAAATCCGCAATTTGGCCAAAGCATGTGCAAAGGCGTATGTAGAAAGCGTGGAAGGAAAGAAGGAGGAAACGGCCAAATGAACACATTACTTGAAATAGGTACAGAACATTTACCTGCACGGTTTGTAATGCCGTCTTTGGAGCAATTAAAAACACACACAGAAGCTATTTTACAGGAAAAGCGAATTTCATTTGAAAGTGTAGAGACGTTCGGCACTTACCGCCGTTTGGTGGTTATGATTAATGGAATTGCTGATAAAGCTGCCGATATACAAAAAGAAGTCAAAGGACCACCGGTTAAACTTTTAAAAGATGCTAACGGAAAATTTACCCCTCAATCCGCCGGTTTTGCACAAAAAAACGGAATCTCTCCGGAAAAGTTAATTATCAAAGAGACAGACAAGGGGCCGTTTATTTATGCGGATATTAAAATTAAAGGCGAAAAAACTTCCAAATTATTGCCTGAAATTTTTACCCGTATTGTAACTGAATTGGAATTTGCCAAAAATATGGTATGGGAGGAAAGCCAACTTAAGTATGGTCGCCCCATACGCTCTTTGATTGGATTATATGGCGATAAAGTGGTTAAATTTACAGTAGCAGGAGTAACTTCCAGCCGGTATACTTATCCCATGATTTCTTTTGGTCGCAAACCTATCAAAATCTCTCGGGCAGATAAGCAAGAGTATGTACAGGTATTGCGCAATCAATATCCCCCCATTTTGGTATTACCGCAAGAGAGAAGAAATGCACTTATCAAAACGGTTTCCAATGAGGCGCAAGCCCGCGGCTATTTGGCTGATTTGGATGAATCGCTTATTGCAGAGACCGTCTGTTTTACGGAGCATCCGGTAGCCGTAGGAGGCGATTTTGAATTAAAGTTCCTTACACTACCCAAAGAATTGATTACAACCGTGCTGAAAAAGCAAATTAAAATGTTTCCGGTAGTTAATAAAAAAGGCGAATTGCAACCTTACTTTATTGCCGTGCGGGATGGATTATCCGTCAACCAAACGGAAGTATCCGATGGATTTAAAAAAGTAATGTCGGCACGGTTGTCCGATGCGGTTTTTTTCTTTGAAAATGATAAAAAAGAAGGATTAAACGTTTTCAAAGAAAAACTGAAGAATATTCAATTCTTAGAAGGATTGGGAAATTTGTTCGATAAGTCAACCCGTGTGCAACAACTGGCCTTGTGGCTGACGGACAAGTTCGGCAAAAATGATTTAAAACAAACGGTAGAATATGCGGCCAGTTATGCTTATGCCGATTTGGCAAGCCACGTCGTATATGAATTCCCTGAATTGCAAGGATATATGGGTGGGCAATATGCCGCTTTAGAAGGGAAAAAAGAGGCCGCCCGGGCGATGGAAGAATTCTATTTCCCGCTTACTTCTACTTCCGCTTTGCCTTCTACCGAAGCCGGAAATATTGTTTCCCTGGCCGGAAAAATAGATACGCTGGTAGGGAATTTCTTGATCGGGCAGATTCCGACCGGAAGCGAGGATCCCTTTGCTTTGCGCCGGCAAGCGTTTGCGGTAGTGCGTATTTTGTTAGAAAATAAAATGCCTATTTCTATCCGGGAAATTTTGACCTATGCCGCAAAGTTGTACAAAGCGGGCCGTGAAGAAAAAGGACTGCAAGCGTTGCCGGAATTTTTGTTCCAGCGTTTGTCCTTGGTGTTGGAGCAACGCGGGCATCATGCCGCTGTATTAAATGCTGTCAAAAATTGGGAAGAAATTCCCTTTGCGCAGGTAGAGGAAGTGGTAACGGCATTGGAACAAGTAAAAACAAATCCCAAATTTGATGCTGTATTGGAATCCGCAAAACGGGTGTGTAACATTTTAAAAAAATCAACACTCAAAGAATCCCCGGTTCAAACCTCTCTGTTAGAATTACCGGCAGAACAGGAATTGTTTAGTGTATTGGAAAATACGGTCAAACGTATTCCGCTGCATCCACGTACACAAAAGCAATATTTAGAGGTTCTTTCCGGTTTGACTGTTCTGAAAGATCCCTTAGAAAAATTCTTTACGGATGTTATGGTTAACGTGGAAAATGAAAAAGTGAGAAATAACCGTTTGGCACTTTTGAATATGACACGACACCTTTTGACAGAAACGGTGGCAGATATTACATTACTGTAAGGTCCTATAAAAAAATGGGTCTTTTGTACCTATCTATCTGGGTACAAAGACCCTTTCTGTAGAGATAGAAAATATTTACAATAAAATTAAAAATAAAAGAAAGGAGAAAAAAATGAAAAAGAATATATTAACTATTTTGCTGGGAGTTGTACTGTGTACATCTGCCTATGCACAGTTGACTAGGTACGATGTGGAGATGTCTGAAAAATTAGTACCGACGGTCTCAAGAAAAGCAGGTAATGCAAAAAAAGCAGAATCAAAAAAGCAATCCATTAATTGGTTAGCGTTAGTAAAAGAAGAACTGCAACACATCAAACGCCCTAGCTATGTGGGTGACAATATGTATGGCTGGAAAACGCCTGTTTACGAACAAGTTTCCGTTAGTGCTAAAGATGCAGGTCTATTTACACAGCATAGAGAAACAATTCAAAAAGCAATCAGTTTTCAGGAAACTGTGAAGGAATTTAAATTTGTTGTGCCGCAACCGAAGGATTTGGTTAAATTGGATGAGATGGAAGTGGCACGTCTAGTATTTCTATTCTTAGAATCTGACAATGCTGGGGTTGTTACATCCGCTAAAAAGAAACAAGATGGTGTAGTAGAAGTGATTTTCCGACCAAAAGGTTTTGATCATAAATTGCTTCTGGTATTTAGTTGCAGAGAACAAAGAATTTATTTCTTTCTCAAGGAACATTAAAATCAAATAAACTTTACATCCGGCGTTGAAACATATGCCGGATGTATGTTTTAAAGGGGTTTAAAAAATGAAAAAAATTGCTCTTGGATTGATATTGCTTTTTGCAACACATGGAGTGCAAGCGCAGTTTTTTACAAGTTGTACCCGAAGGAAGTCCTCGGAGAATTACAAACAAAATGTCTTGGAGAAAGCAAAAAATCAAGAACTCCCGTGGGTAACATTGGTAAAAGAAGCCGCAAAAATTAAAAAATGCCCTACCATGGTAGAATTTAAACAATCTCCCGTTCCGACAAATTCAAAAGCAGCGGATACCTTTCATAAGCGGAAATTTTTACTCGAACGGGGAGTTTTTTCAAACCCGCTACTAAGAGGATATGAAATCATTATTCCACAACCTACAGATTTAATTTCTATTGATAACAACGATGTTTCAAATTTAAATACTTTTTTCACACAGGGAATTACCTGCGGGGAAGTTCGATTTAATTTAAAAAATCAATCCGCCAAGAAGTATCAAGAAGGAATGGTTGAAATACGGTTAAAACCGAACACCTCCGAAAATACTTTCATTTTTCTTATCAATGTGCCTCAAATGAAAATATATCTGTTTTTGAATAGATATAAAAATAAAAAGTGACACTTGGTTCGTTATTTCCAAACAGTGAAGACGCATGAATTGGGAAATATAAAAATGCCCCCCGGTTTCTTCAACCAGGGGGTACTAGTTACTCGGCGTCATTACGCCTCCTTCTTTGCTTCGTCCGCTCGGATTGTCTAACAGGCCTTACCACCAGACCTCAAGCCGAAACAATTTATCAACTTGGAAATGCCTAAACAGAACCGCCCACCCAACAGACAATTCCGCCCAAACATTAGCCCGGCACCCTGCCAAACGAGGCGAACTGCTTATAGTGTTAGTATAATGATTTTTTAAAAAAAATCAAGGGGAAATTTTTATTCTTCCAAAATGCTTGGTGATAAATTGGTAGAAGAAGGAGTATCCTCTTGGGCCATAACGGGGGAAAGGACCATTTCTTCATAATCTGAATCCACGGTAGGTAAGAGCGTTTCTTCCTCGGGTGCGGGGGTGGAAATTGTCGGAATCGCGGTTGGAGTGGAGACAGTAGAGGATGTTGGGGAAGGAGTTGAATAGCGCCCGGAAGGATTCCACCATGCAGGAGGATTCCCGGCACAAGCTGTCAAAATAATTAAACAAAATGTAAAGGCAATATATTTTTTCATTTGTTGTTTTCCCCTTCAAAAACGGCCTTAGCGTAAAGAGCTCCCGCCCGGTAACTGCTGCGCACCAACGGGCCGCTTGCCACGGCTTTAAATCCAAGGGAAAGTGCTAATTTTTCCCACCGTTGGTAATCTGCCGGTTCCGGGTAACTTCTGACTTCATAATGATGTTTGGAAGGTGCCAAATATTGACCGATTGTCAACAAATCCACCTCTGCTGTGCGTAAATCTTTTAATAAGGAATAAATTTGTTCTTCACTTTCTCCAAGCCCTACCATAAAACCCGTTTTGGTGGGAATGGAAGGGGCTAACTCTTTGGAACGTTTGAGTAATTGTAACGAACGCTCGTAAACGGCACCGATTCGTACTTGAGAGTATAATTCTTTTACTGTTTCAATATTGTGTGCCAATACAGTGGGACGAGAATTCAAAATCGTTTGCAAGGCATTTTCATTGCCGCCAAAATCGGAAATCAACGGTTCGGTTTTGACAATCGGTGTGAGGGTATGGATCTCTTTTATTACACGGGCAAAATGTGCGGCCCCGCCGTCCGGCAAATCATCCCGGGTAGGCATTGTAAGGACGGCATAACGGATACCCCAGGTTTTAATTTCTTGGGCAATGCGCAATGGTTCCTGCGGATCCGGCGGGAGTGGTTTTTGTTTGGTAACGGCACAGAAACGGCAGCCGCGTGTACAACGGTTCCCCAATACCATAAAGGTAGCATCCCCACAATTAAAACATTCTCCGCGGTTAGGGCACCGGGCTTCGTGGCAAACCGTGTGAAGGCCCTGCTGTTGCATCTCTTGTTGAGCCCATTGAGCGGAAGCACTATGAAAAGCTGCTTTATTTTGGCCGATTTTTCCCTTCAGCCAGGCCGGTATTGGTTTCATATTATTTATTATATAATATAAGCATTATGAAATGGTTTCTCCCCGTTTTTTTTGTTTTTTGCGTTTCCCCGACAGTTGCTCATGGCGCGGAGGAGAAAGCGGCCTTGCAACAAGCAAAGGAATTATATTTTTCCGGGCAACAGGAAGAAGCATTGGCGGCCTACATTGATTTATCCAAAAAGAACCAAGACAAAATATCTTTTTTAAACGCGGCTTTTATCGCACTGGAGCGTAACCAAGCTAAAAAAGCGGTGGATATCATGATGGCCGCCTATCGTATTTATCCGCAGGATGAAAATATTTTAGATATGTTAGCGGAAGCTCTCCTTTCTGACGGACAATATACGGCCGCAGAGCGTATTTTATCGTTATTCCCCTCCCAAAAACCGGAAAAGGCCGCTTTTCACTACATTAACCTCGCCCGTGCCCAACGTGGATTAAATGAGCGGAAATTGGCTAAATTTAATTTAGAAATGGCAACCCGTTCCGGTACGCATGCCGGTTTGGCGTACTATCTGCTGGGAACCTTACAAAACGAAGATAAACAATATTCGCAAGCGCGAGAGTCGTTTGCGAAAGCCGTAGCGCATGATCCTCAATTTACAGAAGCCCGTCGTTCCTATGCACAAGCACTTGAGAAAACAGGGAAAAAAGACGAGGCCATTCGTCAATATCGAATGATCTATACGGTTGATAAACATGATGATATTACAAATAAGGCCTTGGCACGGTTGAAGGTCAATGTATCGGCCCATCCTACGCCCACGTCCACTGAAAAAAAACCGCTTGTTCCTTCTTTTGTAACCCCCATTTCAATACCCCCTCTTTATAAACCGGAAGAAGTAAAAATAGGGTTGGGTGTACAAAAAAACGGGCATCCTTCCGCACGTACGGTGGTTCAGTTTACCATGTCGCATCCTTTTACGATTACCAATTCGCACGGAATAGCGTTAGCGAAAGGAAATGCCGGAGAAGAGTGGCAGATTCATCTACAACAACGTAAACCGTTTATCCTTACTGCGAAGGGAACAAAAATTCCCTTTAAAAAAATCATTACGGTAACCCCTCGTTCCAATGATAATACAAAAGCCCCTACCTTTATCTTAAAAAATATCATGAGTGGGGCCGGAATGACATGGATGAGCGTAACCGATCGAGAGTATCGCGGAAAATTGCAGGTAGTTTACAACCCCAATTTAAATACACTGGTCCCTATCAATATCGTAACGATAGAAGAGTATTTGTTAGGAGTCATTGCCTCCGAAATGCCTACCCAGTTTCCGGCGGATGCCTTGAAAGCACAAGCGGTTTTGGCACGAACCTACGCGCTAAAACATAAAAACAAGCACAAAAAATATGGATTCGATTTGTGTGACAGCCAAAATTGTCAGGTTTACGGTGGAGTTCTGAGTGAAAGCCCAAGTGGCAATGATGCCGTTTCTACCACCTTGGGGGAAGTGCTTCTCTATGAAGACAAGCCAATTGAGGGTGTATTTTCGGCCAATACCGGAGGAATTACACAAAGTGCCCAAGATGCCGGATGGAGTGAAACTCCCTATTTGCATTCTGTGTCTGATTATAAACGGTTGGATTTAGAGAATTTACAGCCCTATCAGTTTAAAGAGTTGCTTCAATATCCGCAGGAAGCATACAGCCGTTATGATAAAAATGTAAGTGCTTCCGCTTTCCGTTGGGCGCGGGTCATTACGATAGAAGATTTGCAGAAAGAAATTCAACGAAAGAAAAAAGATATTGGCAAAATAGTGGCCCTTATACCGGAGCAACGGACGAAATCGGGCTATGTTAGCAAATTAATTGTCAAAGGAACGAAAGGGCAAATTACATTAAAAAAAGAAAATATTATCCGTTCCAATTTAGGGTTAGGGATGTTGCGCAGCAGTTATTTTATTGTAGAACCCAATTATGAAAACCGCCAATTGAAGTATTTTGTACTCTATGGAGGCGGATGGGGGCACGGAGTGGGTTTTGACCAAACGGGGGCAGCCGGAAGAGCCGAGGAAGGACAACATTACCAAACGATTTTACATCATTATTTCCCGCTGGCTAATTTTTATTCTCCGTTGGAACAAATATCCCCTTCCAACGAATTTAAAAATAGTACATTTCTGGATGGATTTTAACGGTTGGCAGCAGCCATTTGCTGTTGTAGTTCGCGCAGCATATCTTGTAAGGCGATTTGCTCTTTTTCCAATGACTGCAAGGTTTGTTCTTTTTGATCCTGCGGAATATTCATCCGCTCCACAGCGGCTATTTGCACATCTAAAATTTTACGGTTGGCCTCCAAACGAAGCAAGGCCTGTTGGCGCATACGGTCCGTATCCGTCATTTCTTCCCGGGCCGTTTGCATCATTTGTTGATAATAGTTTTGCAAGATAGGCCTTACGGTTGCGGCGGTTTCTTCGCCAAAGTATTGGGTAAACTCGTTGAGCTTATCGTTTTGCTCTTTTTCCAAAGTTGTGGACAGCCCTGCCGTGTCTGTCTCGGACATTTTGCGCGGAACACTTATAATTTTCCCCTCTTCTTCCAATTGTTGTTGTTCCCGCCATTTTTGTTTTTCTTGGTCTTGTTCATATTTGAGCAAATCGTTTACAGAGCCCCCTAATTTTTTGACAGCTTCTTGCGCTTCTTTTTGAAGGGCATAGTGATTTTCATACTTAGCGGTACTATATTCCTGTGACGTTAGATTTTGTGAAGACAAGGATAAATCTTTGGATAAATATTCTTGATAGATACGGGCAAGTTCTTGTTGTAAATCCGGATTACCGGGATAAATTTCCTGCAAATCTTGCAGTTGCTTGTTATAATCTTGGGTAAGATTCTCCACATACTGATTGTATTGGTTTTCTTGATTCATTTTTTCAAATTTTTGTTGATAATTTTTAGTAATTTTTTGTATGTTTTGAACGGTTGTTTGAGGAGCTTGGTCCGTTTTGGAAATTTCAGACGACAAATCACGTTGGAAATCGCTCATAAGTGCGCCGGCGCGTTGCCCGGCCTGCGCCCCGAATGCTTGGGTAACATTTTGAACAATCTCATTTTTTTGGTTATTGATTTGTACCATCATTTCTTGGAAGGGATCTTCCAATCCTGCAGATGGAGATGTTTGCTCTGTTTTGTGTAAATACTTCTCAATATTTGTTTCTTTTTTGCTTTTGGGAGTTAAAAACCTTTGTAGGGCCAGGGCAATAGAATTGCTTAAATTTCGCAAATTGTTATTCAATTTGGTTTGGGCTTCCGGTTTGGGCAACAAATAAGGTGCCAATATTTGCTCTCGGACTGTATTTAATTCTTGGGAATCTCCAAGAGAGGACGGCTGTGAAAAATGTGTATAAGTGCTAAGGGGAATGGGCGTTTGATTCCCCGTAGTAGTTGTAGTTGGATAAGCCCCGTTGGACATACCCGAATAAGAGGTAGAATGGGGCAAGGGGGCCGGCTGGCCTAAATATTTTTTCCATGCGGGTGCAGCGGTTTCTTTTTTTACTGCGGAAACTGTGGACGGATCCGTGATTACGAATTTGTTTGTTCGGCCTAAGTCCTCCGGCGAAGATAAAGAAAAATCCGGAGCAGCCATCAGTTCTTGACGGCGTATTTTTTGGGACAAAGTTTCGGGGTCTGCGTTTTGCGCAAAATAGGAATTTGTACTTTTCGAATCGTATAGAGAATGTATCGGAGACGCCGGCTTATAAATCCAAACGCGCCAGACGGCTAGCAATGCTATTGCCAATGCCAATAAAATAAGCCCGCCTACTAGGATACCTCTATCTTCATCCATACCTTTTCCTCAGAAGCATCTGCCGAAAAATTACTTCGTTGAATTTTATTGTTCCTTTACAAGCGCAATTCCTAATTCATCCAGTTGGACTTGGTCTACCACGTTGGGCGAATCTGTGAGTGGGCAAACCGCTTGTGCCGTTTTGGGGAAAGCAATAACTTCACGGATGGAATCTTCCCCGGCCAAAAGTGCCGTAATACGGTCCAACCCGAGGCCAATCCCTCCGTGGGGAGGTGCCCCTGCTTCCAATGCATTTAAAAGCATACCGAAACGGCGGGCGGCTTCTTCTTTAGAATGTTTCATCAGTGCCAAAATACGTTCCTGCACTTCTCTGCGGCAATTACGTACCGAACCGGAAGCCAGTTCGTTGCCGTTAAGCACCAAGTCAAATTGGTAGGAACGGACCGAGCCCGGATCTTTTTCTAAATTGGGCAAATCTTCCTCCACCGGAGCTGTGAACGGATTATGGGCAGCATCCCAACGGTTTTCTTCCGGAATAAATTCCAAAAGCGGGAAGTTGGTAATCCATGCAAATGCCCATTCCTTTTCTTGCGGAAGCTCTTTGATGAGTTCTTTGCGTAAAGCGCCCATGAAAGTTTGGCAAGTGCGCGTGGCGGTATCGCTACCGATAAAGATAGCGTCACCGTTTTGTGCGCCTACTAAATTTTTGACACCTTCCAATTCTTCGGCAGAGAAAAATTTTGCGGACGGGCCTTCCACTTTTCCTTCATTTACTTTGAGCCATACAAGGCCTTTGGCACCGTTCTTTTTTACCAGTTCGGTGAGTTTATCCATGCGGCTGCGGGCATAGGCAGCACCTTTTTCCCCGCGCACGGCCTGTATAAGCCCTCCGGCAGATAAAACGTCTTTAAATACTTTAAATTCCGTTTTGGCAAAGACAGTATTTGCATTTTTGAGTTCTAAACTATAGCGCAAGTCCGGCTTGTCGGAACCGAAACGCTCCATGGCCTGCACAAACGGAAGTTTTACAAACGGCGTTTGCAATTCTTTGCCGGCTGTTTTAAAAATTTCCGTCATAAGCCCTTCCACAATTTCATGGATGTCGTCAATTGTTACAAAGGACATTTCCATATCGATTTGCGTGTGTTCGGGTTGGCGGTCTGCGCGTAAATCTTCGTCGCGGAAACAGCGTGCCAATTGGAAATAGCGGTCAATTCCACTGGCCATTAACGTTTGTTTAAACATCTGCGGGCTTTGCGGAAGTGCGTAAAATTCGCCATGGTGAACACGAGACGGAACGAGATAGTCACGCGCTCCTTCAGGAGTAGAACGTGTTAAAACGGGGGTTTCTACTTCAATAAATCCCTTCGCGTCCAAATAACGACGGGCGGCCTGTGCAATACGGTGGCGTAAGTGAAGATTGGCAAACATTTTTGGATTACGTAAATCCAAATAACGGTATTTCAAACGAGTTTCTTCTTGCGCTTCGCGCGATTTGTCTACATCAAAGGGAAGGGCAATAGAAGTATTTAATACTTTAAAATCTTCGGCTACAAGTTCCACTTCACCGGTTTTGATATTTTTGTTCACGGCACCTTCAATACGGTGTTGTACTTTACCGGTTACTTGGAGTACATATTCATTGCGTACTCCATAAGCTTCGTTAAAAAACGGGCGGGAAGGTTCTATGACCACCTGGCAAAAACCGGTACGGTCTCTTAAATCAATAAATAATACGCCGCCGTGATTGCGGTAAGCATTTACCCATCCGCAAAGCGTTTGTGTGGTTCCAATTTGTTTGGCTGTTACATCGCCGCAGTACATCGTACGTTTCATAAGATTTTTTTAACCTCGTTTACAATTTCAGAAAGGGCAATTTGTTGTTGGTCGCCCGTTGTTAAATTTTTAAGGGTTACTACTTGTTTGGCAAGTTCATCTCCGCCTAAAATAAGCGCATAAGCGGCACCGCAACGGTCGGACTGTTTCATTTGCCCTTTGATATTTTTATCAAAGAGTCCCCCCTCGGTGCGGATACCTGCTTGACGAAGCGTTTGCATTAGGTTGAAAGCGGTTTCGTTGCAAGATTTTTCCATGGAAACAACATAAATGGATTTCGGCTTTTCAACGGGGATTTCTCCGCGTGATAATATGACACGCTCTGCGCCCATAGCCCAACCGATAGCAGGTGTGGCGGGACCACCCATATTTTTGATTAAACTATCATAACGGCCACCGGCGGCAATGGCGTTTTGGGAAGCATCGCCGGCTTGAAATTCAAATACGGTACGAGAGTAATAATCAAGCCCACGCACGAGCATTGGGTCTACTTCAAAATCGATTTTTCCTTTCAGTAGTGCTTGCACCTCGTCAAAATGCGCTTGGCAATCCGGGCAGAGTTGCATGGTCGGTACGCGGCCTACAAAACGAGGACCGTCAATTTTGCAATCTAACACACGCAGTGGATTTTTTTCCAGACGTACTTGGCAGTTCTCGCACAACGTGTCTTTTTCTTTGGATAAGAAATCAATGAGCGCTTGGCGATAAAGCGGGCGACATTTATCGCATCCTAAACTATTGATTTTCACGCGGTAATTTTTTGCCCCGAATTTGGCCACGATATCTTTAAGCATTAAAATTACTTCCGCATCCGCGGCAGGGGCGGAATTGCCGATATACTCTGCGCCAATTTGTTCAAATTCGCGGTAGCGGCCGGCTTGCGGACGTTCGGCACGGAACATATTGCCGATATAGTAGAACTTTTGCACGGGAGCTTGTTGTACAAAATTATTTTCCAAATACGCGCGTACCACGCCGGGGGTTCCCTCGGGGCGGATTGCCAATTGACGATGACCGGCATCTTCAAAAGCGTACATTTCCTTTTGTACGATATCAGTGGTTTCGCCGGTAGATTTGACGAATAATTCCTTTTGTTCCACAGTGGGCAGGCGCAGTTCGCTAAACCCGTACAGGGAAAACACGCCGCGTGCGCAGTTTTCCAATTCGGTAAAAGATTTAGATTGGGGTTCAAAAATATCGCGGAACCCGCGTACAAGTTTTGCCATATAAGATATTTTAGCATTTTAAACGCGTACGGGAAAGGTAAACGGTGCGTTTTTTGAAAAAAATAAACAGATTTGTTATAATAAGTATGTTGTCAGTACGACAAAAGATTTCACGGGCGTGTAGCTCAGCTGGGAGAGCGCCTCGTTCGCAACGAGGAGGTCGTCGGTTCGATCCCGATCACGTCCAAAATTTGAGCCCCAAGCGGGGCTTTAATTTTAGTGGGTAGGCGCGTTTCGCCCCGAAGGTGAATCAACGAAGAGGTCGTCGTTCGGGTGCCAATCACGTTTTAATTTAGAGCCCCACTCGGGGCTTTTTTAATAAGAAGGTTTTTATGTCCAGCAAATATCGTGTGAAAGATGTAGGCCAATACTTAGGCCAAGAAATTACCCTAAAAGGGTGGCTTTACAATAAACGCTCCAGCGGCAAATTGCATTTTTTGCAACTTCGCGACGGAAGCGGTATTATCCAATGCGTAATGTTCAAAGGGGATGTAACTCCGGAGCAATTTGATTTAGCCGATAAAGTAACGCAAGAATCTTCCATCGTCGTTACGGGAACGGTGCGCGAAGATAAACGTTCCCCCCTTGGCTATGAGCTGGGCGTCAAGAACTTGGAAATAGTGCAATTGGCTAAAGATTACCCAATTTCACCCAAAGAACATGGGCCGGAATTTTTAATGCACAACCGTCATTTATGGTTGCGTTCGGCCAAACAAATGGCCATTTTGCGCATCCGCGATGAAATTATTTTTGCCATTCGCGAATATCTGCATAAAAACGGATTTGTACTTTCCGATTCGCCGATTTTAACGCCGGCCGCTTGCGAAGGAAAAAGTACTCTGTTTGAAACGGACTACTTTGGAGAAAAAGCGTTTTTATCCCAAAGCGGACAATTATATGGGGAGGCCTCTGCCATGGCATTGGGGCGAACCTATTGTTTCGGGCCGACGTTCCGTGCCGAAAAATCCAAAACGCGCCGCCACTTGACGGAATTTTGGATGGTAGAACCGGAAGTGGCTTACAACGATTTGGATGACAACATGGATCTGGCGGAAGATTTTATTAAATACATTGTAGCGCAAGTGCTCAAAAACCGCGCCGATGACTTGAAAACTTTGGAACGCGATACTTCCAAATTACAAGCCACGGTGGAAAAGAAATTTCCGCGTATTGATTACACGGATGCCATTGAAATTCTGCACAAAAAAGGCAATAATACGCAGTGGGGCGGCGATATAGGTGGAGACGAAGAAACGCTCTTAGGCGAAGATTACGATACCCCTATTATGATTCACCGCTACCCGGCCGCTATTAAGGCATTCTATATGAAGCGTGACCCCAAAAATCCGAAAGTAGTATTGGCGGTGGACGTCATCGGGCCGGAAGGCGCCGGAGAAATTATCGGCGGCAGTGAGAGAGAAGCCGATTATGACGTGCTTGTAGAGCGTATGAAAGAGCAAGATTTGGATCCTGCCGGATACGACTGGTATTTGGATTTGCGCAAATACGGCAGTGTACCGCACGCCGGATTCGGAATGGGTATTGAACGCATGGTGCGCTGGATTTGCGGCCTTCAGCACGTGCGGGAGACAATCCCTTTCCCCCGTATGATGGATAAGATACGGCCGTAATTTTTGGAATAAACAAATGAAAAAAACCCGCTCAATCGAGCGGGTGTTTTTTTATTCAAAAGATTTTACCTTCTGGCGTTTTGTTGCGTGGTGGCTTGGGTACGTAACTGTTTGGCTTGTACTTGCTTGGTTTTACACTTAGAGAATAGGTCCGCCGGAGAATTGCCGCCCACGCCCGGTTTTGCCCCAATGGAAACTAAGTAGTTATAAATTTCGTAATCACATAAGTATGCGGCTACCGTTAACGGCGAAACAGGGACCAATGTTCCCAAATTAGATACCACTTGTATCCCCGGTACGATGGCCTTATATTCCAGCATCATGGACAGGTTACCGCTTTCACGAGCACGTTGCACCATGTGTTTGAGCATATCCAAATTCTGGGTGCGTACCGCTATGTGAAATGCGTTTCCTTTGGGGGAAGATTCAAAAATGCGGGCACTGTTATCCAACGCAATATCTACGATTTCCGTATTGCCTTTTTCAACCGCACGCAAGAAAGCGGACATTTGCTCCCGGTCTTTCTTCTGTACCACTAAAGGCCCGTAAATATTGATAACACGGTTAAATTTGGACACATCTTCTTGGGCAATAGCGGTGAAAACATCTTCTTCCGTCAAAGGTTTTTCTTGTGCGGACGAATCGGAAGAATCCGGCAACACTAGGCCTTGTGCGACGGCTCGGTCGTGATCAGCTTTGGCAACCGCTTCTTTTACCTCTTCTAACGGTTTTTCAAACCATTCTAACACTTGGGTACGGTTCATCTTTTGTGCAATCGTATAAGGAACCATACCGTTATTCGCCGCAATGGTAGGGTCCGCCCCGGCTGCCAGCAAGCGCTGTACCACTTCCACAAATCCCTTGGAAGCCCCTAAATAAAGTGCGGTTTGGCCTTGTTTGTTCTTTGCATTAACATCCAACGGAACTTGCAGTGTTTGCGGTTGCAACAACTCTTCGATCACTTCCGGATGATTGTAAAGGGATGCATACATCAAAGCAGTATTGCCGGCTTGGTTGGCGGCATTTAAATCCACGCGGTACATCAGTAAATAATGAACGCTCAGCACATCCCCTTGTGAGGCGGAGATAATCAACGGTGTGTTTCCTTTTTCGTTGGCCACGTTACCGTCCACCCCCCCTTTAAGCATGGCCAGTACACCCAAAGGATTCTTTTTGGCAGCCGCGCGAAAGAGATAATTCGTATTGAGCCCTTCTTCTACGCCGCTTGATAAAAACAAGTCAATCAGTTCTTGCTCTTGTTTTTCAAGCGCAATAAACAACGGCGATTGGTTATAGTTGTTTTTGGCATTTAAATTGGCACCGGCAAATACAAGACGCTTGGAGATGTCCGGCGTTGCATAAGAAAGACTGCGAATCAAAGGGGTATCTTTGGTAAACGCATTGGCTTTGTTTACGTCGGCACCCAAGGCCAATAATTCATCTACCGCTACTTCATTTCCAAGCGTAGCGGCCACCAGCAACAAAGTATCCCCTTTGCTGTTGACCATGTTGACATCTTTTTTACCGTATTTTGAAAGGAGTTCTAAAAATTGATTGGTATCTTTTTTTTGCAGAAGATCCGTCATTTCATCCGCCGTTTCTGTGGGCGTATGAACTACCACAATATCTTCTATTTTTTTACTTTTCGCAGTAGGTACAAATCCACTTTTAAAGGTAAAAGCCAATAAGACAACCAACAAAATAGTAGAGAGAATAAATAAAGAAGTAAACGGCTTTTTCTTGGCCGCAGTTACCGTTTTTTTGATTTTTTCCTCTCCCGGACGGATGACACCGTGCCCGGTTGTTTTAGAGGAAAAACTATTTTTCGTTTTTTTAGAAAACATAAATTTATTTTTGAAGTTGTTTTAATGCGTCTTGGGCGGCAGCTTGTTCCGCTTGTTTTTTATTGTGCCCTTTGCCTATGCCCAATACACGGCCGCTTAAACTGACTTGTACAGTGAAAATTTTGTCGTGTTCCGGGCCGACCGTTTGCACAGTTTCGTATGCAGGCGTCTGCGGTCCGCGTTTTTGCAAAAATTCTTGCAAGATGCTTTTATAATCTCTTGTGTCGGCTGTAAGTTGCTGTGTTTTTACCCAAGGTAAAATAAGCGCTTGTGCTGCTTTGTACCCACCGTCAAGGTAAACAGCCCCGATAACGGCTTCCACGGCGTTGGAAATGATACTGTCACGTCCCCTACCGCCAGTGGCAAGCTCCCCATGCCCGAGGTATATAAAGGTACCGAGCTGCAACTCTTTGCCCCAAAGATAAAGATTTTTACGGGAAACTAAGTTGGACTTAATTTTTGAAAGCACTCCCTCTTCGTCGTGAGGGCATTGGTTGTAGATATAATCCGCAACAATGGCACCTAAGATACTGTCTCCCAGGAATTCGAGCCGTTCGTTATGCTTGATGCCACGATGCTCCCCGGCAAAGGACTTATGAGTGAGTGCTTCCTTTATAAATGCTTTATCTTTAAAGCGATATCCAAGGATATGCTCTATTTCTTCAAACACACTTATTTTTTGGCGTTTTCTTCAATGTAAGAAATAGCTTCGCCAACCGTTTTGATTTTTTCGGCTTTTTCATCCGGAATTTCAACGTCAAATTCTTCTTCCAAAGCCATAATGAGCTCTACCGTATCCAAGGAATCGGCACCCAAATCGTTCACGAATTGAGCTTCGGGTTTCACCTGGTCGGCTTCGACGCCTAATTGTTCCACGATGATATTTTTCACTCTTTCTTGTACGTTTTCTACAGACATTTTGTCCTCCAATTAAAAGGGGCTTCCCCTTGTTTACTGTTATGTAAATTAAATATAAAGCCCGCCATTGACGGCGAGAACATGCCCCGTAATATACGAAGCATCTTCGCTGGCCAAAAACATTACTGCTTTGGCGATATCTTTCGTTGTTGCAAATCGTTTAAGCGGAATGGATGCCAGGGCTTTCTCGCGTACTTCTTCCGGCAACGCATCCGTCATAGCCGTTTGTACAAATCCGGGCGCTACGGCATTCACGCGCACTCCGCGGGAACCAAATTCTTTTGCCAATGTTTTTGTCAGCCCAATAATACCGGCTTTACTGGCCGAATAATTGGCTTGGCCGGGGTTCCCCATTTCTCCCACTACGGAAGAAATATTTACAATCGCACCGGCCCGTTTTTTAAACATTACCTTCAAAGCAGCTTTGCTGATTAAGAAGGTACCCTTCAAATTTACATTCATCACCGCATCCCAATCTTGTTCACTCATGCGAACGGTTAAATTATCTTTGGTAATGCCGGCATTGTTTACAACCACATCCAAGGAGCCAAACTCTTGGAGTGTGTTACTGACAAAATCTTCACAAGCTTGTGCGTTGGAGATATCAACCGGTTGGGCATATACTTTTGCGCCCAGGACACGTAATTTTTCAGCCGCTTCACGGATGGCATTTTCCCGGGTGGCGCAAATCGCTAAGTTTGCTCCGGCTTTGGTAAATTCCTCGGACATTTCAAAACCAATCCCGCGGCTGGCACCCGTAATTAAAACGGTCTTTCCTTGAAAATTCATTTATCCTCCTGATGCAATTTATCCTCAATCGCATCAAAAGTAGGTTTCAATGCAGCCATTTTGGCTTCAATGTCACCGACAAAATCTTTTTCTACCAAACGTGCGGCATTTTTAAGGGCATTAAAAATAGCCACATCGGTCGATTTTCCGTGAGAGATGAGAGCAACCCCGTTTACACCCACAAGCGGTGCGCCGCCGTATGTATCGGCGTTGGTATGTTTTTTAACCGCTTTAAAAGCTCCTTTGGACAACAAAGCTCCCAGAATGGCAAGCGGACGTTTTTTTACCTCACGCTTGATCATATTAATCATTGTTTTTGCCAATCCTTCGGCCAGTTTTAAAGCAATGTTTCCCACAAAACCGTCACAAACGATAACATCTGTATCACCGGTATTTACGTCTCTGCCTTCCACCGTTCCTCTAAAGTTGACTCCGATCTCGCGCATGTGCGGAACGGTATGTTTGACAAGCATATTTCCTTTAGTTTCCTCTTCTCCGATGGAGAGAACCCCTACTGACGGGGCAGGAATATCAAACACTTTTTGCATATAGGTGGAACCCATAACTGCAAACTGCAATAAATGAATCGGCTTACAATCCGCATTGGCGCCGGCATCTAATAATAAACTGATGCCTTTATAAGTGGGCATAGGGGTTGCAATTGCAGGCCGCTGTACCCCTTTGATACGGCCCATACCAAATAATGCGGCCACCATTGCGGCCCCGGAATGACCCGCGGAAACAAATGCAGCAGCTTTTTTGGTATGTACCAAATTGGCACACACCACAATGCTTGCATTCTTCTTGGTGCGGACTTCCTTGGCCGGTTCGGCGGCCATATCAATCGTTTCGGGGGCATGGACGATTTCCAAATGTTTGGGCAAATCGTCATACCCAAGTGCCTCAAGTTCACGGCGCAAAACTGCCTCATCCCCTACCAAGATGATATCCAGGTCGAGTTTTTTAGCAGCTTTGATCGCCCCTAAAATATTGGGGCGAGCGCCGTAATCTCCGCCTAATGCGTCGAGGGCTATTTTCATAAGATTGCGTTATTTAGCGGCAGGTTCTTCTTTCGTTTTTTGTGCAACAACCACTCTGTCTTTATAGAAACCGCAGGCCGGGCACACATTGTGCGGCAAGCGTTTCGCGTGACAGTTCGGGCAGTCCACGAGTTGCGGTAATTCTACCCCGGAATTATGAGATCTTCTCATGTCCCGGCGGGAACGAGTGTGTTTTTTCTTTGGATTCGGCATTGGTATTACTCCTGTTACTTATTAGTAAAATGTAAATTTTACTTAAATTTTCCTTTTAACACTGCAAAAGGAGACAAATTCTCCGGCTTACAATTACACGATCCTTCGTTTAAATTCTTACCGCAGTGCGGGCAAAGCCCTTTGCATTGCGTATTACAGAGAAAACGAATATCGTCCGTTAAAGCCAATGTTTGCCTAACTAAAGACATTATATCAATTATTTCGGTCTTCGTGCTATAAGTTTCTACAAATTCTTCGCAAAAAGGTTGTTGTGCCGTCGTTAAACAGCGGGCACATTCAATACGGCGCGTTCCGCTGATTTTCCCCCGTAACAGAATTTCATGGGTGGCTACGGAAAAAGTCAACGATACTTCCGCCTGCGTAATTTCATTCGGTTTTTCCAGTACGCCTTCTAGATTCGAAGGGCGCAGTTGTGTACTGCACACCAACCCGCCCATTCGAACAATATCGGAGGTTTTAAATTGCAAATCTTGCGGTACATCATACTGCGCGTAAAAAGATGAATTCGTCATATATTCTATTTTACCAAATTCTAACGTGTAAAACTCTTGTTCTGCCATTTGCAGCTTTGCCACCGCCGTTCAAACAAGGCGGCCCGGATAAGTTCATCCAATGCCATGGCGAACCAAATTCCCATGAGGCCCCAACCGGCCCAAATACCCAATATATAGGAAAATAAGGTGGCTACCCCCCACATTACAATGACTCCTGTGAGAAACGGAAACATAACATCTCCGGCCGCTATCAACGAATTAACGGCTGTAATATTGACCGCACGACCAATTTCCAGTACCACATCTATCACTAAAATCAAAGCACCCATTTTGATTACTTCCGGATTTTGCGACAAAAAGCTAAAAAGCGGCTTGCCTACAATAGCCGTTACTAACGCGATAACTACCGTTACAATCATGGCCCAACGCACGGAATATTTTTCCAGGGAAAAAGCGGCCTTTGCCCTGTTTTCCCCCACCAAGTGTCCAATCATAATAGAAGCCCCGTGTCCGATAGCAATGGCAAAAACAAAGGAAAACATTACGATATTCATGGCATAGGTACGAACTGTTAAAGAGACAGTTCCCAATATAACGGTAAAATAGGTAATCACTAATTGGGATAAATCGTAAGAAATATTTTCTCCGGCAGCAGGTAACCCAACGATAAGTAAATTTTTGATTTTATCCCATGGAAAAGGGGTGAAGATTTTAAGGCGTGGCCAAGAAGTTACTTTTGTAAAAAGTATGATGGCCAATAGCACAACTGCCAAAAAACGGCACAAAGCGGTAGAAAGGCCCGCACCCGAAATGCCCAGGGCCGGGAATCCGCCATGCCCAAATATAAAGAGGTAGTTCCCTACCACATTTACCACATTAATAATGAGGGCTACCAACATGGGGTAATAAGCTTTTTTAAAACTGCGTAAAATTGCGCCCAACGTCATCGCTAAAGCCAAGAAAACGGAGGAGCCGCCGATTAACCACATGTAGGGAACACCGTAGCGCATTAAATCTTCTTTTAACCCCATCAAGTTTAAGAGTTGCGGGGCAAAATAATAAAGACCCGTGCTGACAAGAATTCCCATAATTGTATTAATGACGATGGATAAACCAATCACTTGAGAAACATTTTTATGTTGTTTTGCTCCCAAGTATTGTGCACATAAAACGGAAGTGCCCAGCGTGGTAATCATGTATACCAAACTTACGAGGAATACAAGCTGATTGACCACCCCACTAGCAGCCACCGCTTCATCCGCGTAACGGCTGAGCATAAACACATCTACGGCGCCGGTTGCCATTAACAAAAGCGTTTCAAAAAAAATAGGATTGGTTAAATGGAATAGCTGCTTGCGGAGTTTTTTCCCTGTTTTTTTTAACTTAGACTTCATATTTATTATTTTATCAAATATTGAGGGTTCTCTCTACCCTGACATTATTTTTTTGTGCACAGAAAAATAAAATTGCTACAATGTTGGTAGTTGTTTTTTAAAGGAGATTTTTTGAAATGAAAAAATTATTTGTACTGTTCTCTTTATTAATAGTTTCTTTCCCCTCTTTTGCTACGGAGGCCAGCGTACTTAAACTTTCACTATGGGATCAAATGGCAGTAGCCGCACCGAACAACAAACACGACGTAACCGGACTTGATTTTGGAATCGGTTCCAAAACAGACAGCGTTACCGGTTTACAATTAGATTTGATTTGGTCTGAAACAAATTATCAATTAAAAGGGGTAAGCTCTGCTTGGTTGGTAAACATGGCCAATCAAGTGAAAGGTTTTCAAACGGCCGTTTTTGTGAGAGCAACCGATGTAGTGGGTGTACAATTAGGTGCGGTCAATATAACGCAATCAATTAACGGAGCCCAAATAGCATTTTATAACCAGGCCGAACAGCTCCACGGTTTGCAACTTGGGTTTATTAACTATGCCCGTGAAATTAACAAAGGGTTACAAATTGGGTTGCTTAACATTGCCGAAAACGGTTACTTGCCCGTGATGGTATTTGTAAACGGACGATTTTAGTAGTATTTAAGTTATATATAAAGGAGAAAAAACGACATGAAAAAACTAGCAGTATTGTTAGCAGCTGTACTCGTAGCCGCTCCCGCTTTTGCAGGGGATAAAGGCATTATCAAATTGTCCTTGTGGGACGATATTGCCGTGGCGTTGCCCAACAACACCCAAACCGTAAGAGGTGTGGACTTGGGTATTGGTTCCAACACCAATTCTATCTATGGTCTTCAATTAAATTTGATCTCCAGCAAAGCCAATGAAGTACGTGGTATCAACACCGCGTGGATTTATTCTCGCTCCAACGAACTTTATGGTTTGCAAGGCGGTATCTATAACGTTTCCAACAGATTATA
>JAEEGL012137615.1_pt1 | contig 39238 bp, 28 predicted proteins | sample 9134231 | NCBI WGS metagenome assembly JAEEGL01 (sample SAMN16246548, study PRJNA631951) | gut metagenome | biome: gut microbiome; feature: rumen; material: fiber-attached | host: Bos | place: Iran: Karaj | collected 2018-10 | reverse complement strand
GTTTCATATGTAGTTGATGATGAGCCGGTACTGCATAATGTCAGCTTCCATATCAAGCAGGGACAGACGGTTGGTATCATAGGAGCTACAGGTTCCGGTAAATCTACGATCATGAACCTTATCTGCAGATTCTTTGATACTACTGAGGGTGAAGTTCTTATGGATGGCATCAATGTCAAAGACCTTGATCTTCACAGACTTCGTGATGGTATTGGAATTGCAATGCAGGATGTATTCCTGTTTTCAGATACTATTGAAGGTAACATAGCATATGCTGAGCCGGATTGCTCTTTTGAAAAAGTTAAATGGGCTGCAAAAATGGCCGATGCAGATGATTTCATCATGCAGATGGATGAAGGCTATGACACTGTTGTAGGTGAGAGAGGTGTAGGTCTCTCCGGTGGACAGAAGCAGCGTATATCGCTTGCGAGAGCCCTTCTTAAAGAGCCTTCAATACTCATACTTGATGATACAACTTCCGCAGTTGACATGGAGACAGAGGCTGAGATCCAGCGTGATCTTAAGAAACTCCAAGGTCATACAGTATTTATCATTGCTCACAGGATCTCATCTATCAAGGATGCTGATGTGATTCTTGTTGTCGAGGATGGAAGGATCACAGAGAGCGGAACTCATGATGAGCTTATAGAAAAAGGTGGTTATTACAGAAAAGTATTTGATCACCAGTATGGCGAGTTTGATACTATCAAGAAGAGAAGGAAGGAGGGCGCATAATGGCTAGAAATCGTATTGAACAGGATGAAGAATTAGATAGCGGGTTTGACATAAAACAGCTAAAGCGCCTTGCTGGATATGTTGGACCATACAAAAAAGATTTAAGTGTTGCAGTAATTATAATGGTTATCTCCAGTGCCATTTCAATGCTGATACCTATTTTTATGAAAAACATCATGGATGTGATCACGGAGACTGTGTATCAGAATGGTCACACTCCTGATGAAGCTGTAAGGCTTATTCTTATCAATGCTTTTAGTTCATTGGCAGTTGGTTTTACCTGTGCTCTTATCATGCGTTACAAGATAATCCTTACTTCAAGGGTTGGACAGGGCGTTATTTACAGACTGAGAAGAGAGCTGTTTGTGCACCTTCAGGAGCTTCCTTTTTCCTATTATGATGACAAGCCTCACGGCAAGATACAGGTAAGAGTAGTTAACTATGTCAATAATTTAAGTGACCTGTTGTCCAATGGTATTGTAAATACCATCACAGATATGTTTTCACTGGTGTTTATCCTTATATTCATGCTCTATCTGAATGTGAGATTTACACTTATCTGCCTATGCGGTCTGCCAATACTTACTGCAATAGTTCTTTTTGTCAAAAACAGACAGAGAAGGGCCTGGCAGATACAGAGTAATAAGCAGTCCAATTTAAATGCTTACATTGCTGAGAGTATCAATGGTATCAGAGTTACTCAGTCTTTTGTAAGAGAAAATAAAAATACTCAGCTCTTCAATCAGTTAAACGGCGATGCAAGAACAGCCTGGATGAATGCTGTAAAATACAATTTCATCTTGAGCCCTGTTATTGAAAATATTACTGTTGTTACAACATCAGTGATCTACGTGCTTGGTATCGGATGGCTTATAAATGGTGAGACTGCCATAACGGTTGGTCTTTTGACTGCCTTTGCGGGATACGTTTCCAGATTCTGGCAGCCTATTACAACACTTGCCAACTTTTACAATTCATTGCTTACAGCTATTTCATATCTGGAGCGTATTTTTGAGACGATTGATGCACCTGTTAATGTTAAGGATAAAGAGGGTGCAGGTATCATGCCTGAGATCAAAGGTGATGTTGAATTTAAGCATGTTAAATTCAGCTATGATGATGGCGTTGAAATACTTCATGATATCAACTTTAAGGTTGGCGCCGGTGAGTCTTATGCGATCGTTGGACCTACAGGTGCAGGTAAATCAACAATAGTCAACCTTATAAGCAGATTCTACAATGTTGATAGTGGTGAGATACTTGTTGATGGTATTGATATCAGTGATGTTACCATCAAGTCCCTTAGAAAACAGATGGGTGTCATGATGCAGGATAGCTTTATTTTCTCAGGCACCATTATGGATAACATCAGATACGGCAATAAAGAAGCTACAGACGAGCAGGTAATTGCCGCTGCCAAAACTGTATGTGCTCATGATTTTATCATGTCTCTTGAGGATGGTTATGAGACTCAGGTTAATGAGAGAGGTAGCCGATTGTCAGCAGGTCAGAGACAGCTGATCTCTTTTGCAAGAGCAGTTCTGGCTGATCCTAAGATACTGATCCTTGATGAGGCTACTTCAAGTATTGATACTGAGACTGAGATTCTGTTGCAGAAAGGCCTCCAGGAGATGTTAAAGGGAAGGACTTCATTTATCATTGCCCACAGACTTAGTACTATCAAGAATTCTACCTGTATAATGTATGTTGATCAGGGACAGATCCTTGAGAAGGGCTCCCATGATGAATTGTTGAAGATTCCTGACGGATATTATCATAATCTGTATGATAGCCAATATGCATTTTTGAATGCTTGATCCGGGTTAGCGTTAGGGTGAGTCAGCGGGGACGTATCAAAATGACTCATTGTGCACAATGAGTCATTTTGATACGTCCCCACTGACTCACCCGCTGACTAATTAATGTTCTTCAAAGTAAAAGATTATTTTTACAGGTTTTTCCTCGATGAGACCGTATTTTACTGCTAGCTTATATATGAATATTTTACGCAGCCTTGTGTGAAGGGTTTTCAGCTTTCTTCGAAAGCCCTCTATCGAGGCTGCTTTTTTATAGTAATTACATGCTCTGCAGGCAGGCATGTAGTTGTCTATGTCGTTAAGAGTTTCACGGAGCTCCTTTTTGAATTTAGCTTTGCAGACACTTTCGATATGATCCACCTGCATATTTTTATATTCCAGTTCGCAGCCGCAGTAGGCGCAGTGTCCGTTGTATTTCTGGTATACAGCCATTCGCTGATCTTTGGTGAGATTTTTTCTTAAAGAGTTCTTTTTTGAAGCCATGATATTGTTGTCCTTTAGTTAACAAATGTGATAAAATTAAATATAATTATAAACGTTTTTACCGAGAAGGAACAGCATGAAACTAGTAACTACTTCCAATTTAAAAGACGGTATGGTATTAGCAAGCAATGTGTATTCCTTGGATGACCAGCTTGTTCTGAAAAAGGGTACTGTGCTGGATGACAATGCCATCAAAAGAATAAAATCTTTTTCCGTTTATAATGTCTTCATCGAAGAAGAAAAAACGCCGGCTCAGAAGACTTTTGAGTCTGCGCCTAGTCAATATGACCTTAATCTGTCGCATTCTGAGAGGGTAAAACGTTCTCCTGAATTTGCTTTATTTAAAGCAGATATCGAGAAAAATGCCAGTGCTCTTAGAAATAAGATGCAGTATATAGTCAATTCTGATGTTCCGGTAAATGTTGATAGTCTTATAGACCCTGTACTGAACCTGTTTGAAGAGGCAGGCGGTACTGTAGGAATCTTTGATATGCTCAATAATCTGCATGTCTACAGTGATGCAGTTTATATGCATAGTCTTAATGTTGCTCTTATTGGTAACACAATAGCCAGATGGATGAAGTTAAAAGAGAATGAGATAGAGCTTGTGACTGCAGCAGGCCTTCTTCATGATATCGGTAAGACTCTTATGCCTGAAGAACTTCTCAATAAGACTCAGCCTCTGACTGAATATGAAGAAAAGATCATGAGATCGCACGTTACAAAGGGTTATGATATTTTGAAGGATCAGAACATAGATGATCATATCAAAAATGCTGTGATCATGCATCATGAAAGAGTTGACGGATCAGGTTATCCATTTAAACTATCCGGAAACAAAATTGATGACATTGCCAAGATCATTATGGTAGCAGATGTTTATGATGAAATGACCTCACTGCGAACCTATAAAAAGCCTATGTGTGCTTTTAAAGTAATAGAAGCCTTTGAATATGAAGGCTTTAGAAAGTATGATCCAGATGTATTGATGACATTCTTAAGTCATATAGTCAATACTTTTATTGCCAACCGAGTCAGACTCTCCAATGGACTTGAAGGTGATATCGTATTTATCAATCCCGATCATTTGTCCAAGCCTCTTATCAAGGTCAAGGAAAAGTACATTGACCTTTATCAGATAAAAGATGTTGCAATTGAAGAAGTAATTTAAAAAACATGACTGTACCAGTATGCTTTATTTGCATGCCTGATACAGTTTTTTTATGATATATTTCTCCGAAATATATCATAAAAAACGCTCCGCTATGGATGCGCACTCGCGCGATAGGTAAATGTTGCATAAATGCAACCGCGCTCGGCGCAAGAATGTCGCAAGCGACATTCTTTATTCTGATATAGCGACCTTCTTTTTTATTGAACAGAAAATTGCACTAAAACGGGAAACGAAATTTGTGAAAAACGTTTCTTGTTTTAGGAAAAATAGTTGAGTAAAATGTAAACTGTAAAGATAAAAATAGTTTCCTATTAACTCTTTTACATATATAAGCACAGGAGAGTAATGAATGTCAGATAAAATCTATTTAAATGATGGATGGGAGTTTACAGAGACTTTTACAGACAAGCTTCATGATATTTCTTATAACAAGAATCTTGAAAAAGTCAGAATTCCACATACTGTAAAGGAGCTTCCACTACATTATTTTGATGAAAGTATGTACCAGATGCTCAGCGGATATCGCTACATCCTTAAGCCTGATGAGTCTTGGGATTGGAAGAGGATCATACTTACTTTTGAAGGTGCTGCACATGAAGCAGTTGTATATATCAATGGAAAAGAGATGTGCAGACATTCCTGTGGATATACTGCCTTTTCCCTGGATATTACAGAAGAGATATCCCTGGATAAAGACAATGTGATCGTTGTAAAGCTGGATAGCAGAGAAAGTCTTAATGTACCGCCATTTGGCCATGTTGTTGATTATCTTACCTTTGGCGGAATATATAGAGATGTTTATATTCAGGTAAAAGAGCCTGCATATATAAAAGATGTTTTTGCCAAGCCTGAAGTACCGGCTGTTTATTCTGCCGAAGAAACAGAGGTTGTTCCTAAATCCATCGGAGCCAATCTGTCATCTGTAGTTACTGTTGCAGGTACTGATGAGCAGAGCGGTTTTGTTATCAGACAGTCGCTGTGCATGTGGCATATGAGACAGAACAAAAATCAATATAAATACAAACAGGTCGTTTATGATAAGGCTTCAGAAAATAATTATTCAAGGGAAACAGTTCTTGGTGATGAGGCAATTTCAGTAAATTCTGATAAGACAGAGCTTTCTTTCCATTTGCTGCCTGTTACAGTTTGGGATGTGACCAATCCTGTTCTGTATCTGCTTAAAACTGAACTTATTAGAGGCGATAAGGTTTTTGATATTAAGTACACCAAAGTTGGTTTTAGAAATATTGAATTCAAAAAGGAAGGCTTTTTCCTGAATGGTAGAAAGTTCCTGTTGAGGGGGCTTAACAGACATCAGTCTTATCCATATGTGGGCTATGCAATGCCTAAGTCCATGCAGATCCTGGATGCGGATATACTTAAAACAGAGTTAAGCGTTAATGCTGTTAGAACGTCCCATTATCCGCAGTCACAGAGCTTTATAAACAGATGTGATGAGATAGGACTCCTTGTATTTATGGAGTTCCCGGGTTGGCAGCATATTGGTGATGCTCAGTGGAAAGAACAGGCTTATGTTAATGAACAGGAGATGATCCTGCAGTATAGAAATCATCCTAGTATTTTTATCTGGGGCATCCGTATAAATGAGTCTGTTGATGATGATGAGTTCTACACCAAGACCAATGAGATCGCTCATAACCTTGATAACACAAGGCCTACAGGTGGTGTCAGAGCTTCCAAGAAGAGCCATCTGTTAGAGGATGTTTATACATACAATGATTTTTCACATGATGGAAAACGTCCTGGATGTGATAAAAAGCAGACAGTTACTTCGGATATGGAAAAAGGATATCTGATTACTGAATATAACGGTCATATGTACCCTACAAAGGCTTTTGATGATGAAGAACAGCGTGCAGAGCATGCTCTCAGACATGTGAGAGTCCTTGATGCTGTGGCAGGAGAGCCTGATATAGGCGGCTGCTTTGGCTGGTGCATGTTTGATTACAATACTCACAAGGACTTTGGAAGCGGCGACAAGATCTGTTATCACGGTGTCATGGATCCATTTAGAAATCCTAAGCTTGCAGCCAGTGTGTACGCTTCTCAGGGAGATGAAACGGTTGTTTTGGAAGTATCTTCCAGCATGGATATTGGTGAGCATCCTGAGTGTATCAGAGGAAACACATACATTTTTACCAATGCAGATTCTGTGAAGATGTACAAAAATGATGTTTTCATAAAAGAGTACAAGTCTGAAAATTCGGATTTTAAGAATCTGAAGCATAATCCGATCCTTATAGATGATTTTATAGGAGACCAGATAAAGGATTCCGGAGCCTATAGTGAGAGAAAGTCAGAGCTTATCAAGAAATGTCTTAATGATGCAGCTGTGCATGGTATGAACAATCTTTCTTTTGCTACCAAGATGGCAGCCCTGAAGCTTGTGACAATTTACAGGATGAACTTCAATGATGCGGTTGAACTCTATAACAAATACATTGGAGACTGGGGCGGCAAGTCAACAGTATTTAAGTTTGAAGCTGTAAAAAATGGTAAGGTGGTCAAGACTGTTGTCAAGGAGCCTGCCGGAAATGTAAAACTTGATGTGGTATGCGATCATACGAGACTTTTGGAAAAAAGATCCTATGATGTGGCTCTTGTGAGAGTGAGAGCTGTAGATGAGAGAGGTAATGTTTTACCATATTTTAATGATGTGGTTAAGTTCAAGACAGAGGGGGATATTGAACTGATCGGACCTGACACAGTCTGCATGCAGGGCGGTATGACAGGCACTTATGTGAGAACTGTTGGACGTTCAGGCAGAGGAAGACTTGTTATCTCTACATCTAAGGAGCATAACTGTAAGGAAACAGTTGAATTTAAAATAGAAATAGGGAAGAGGGAAGTGACAGAAGATGAATGAAAAGTCTAAAGTGATTTTTGGAAATGAATTGTCTGATAAGGTTTACAAAAAGTCTTTGAAATCCAAAAAGAAGTACATTAAGAAATTTGGCGATGACAGCAATGCAGATTACAAGATCGCTATAAAGGATAACGAGTACATTGGTAAGTCTCTGGGAGTTAAGAATATACTTCTTACTGATGAAAAAGGTGATTATGATTTTGATACTGAAAAAGGAATCATAGTTGGAAATATCCGTATGGGATTTGGTCATTACCGTATATCAATGGCTATGGCTTCTTGTGCCAAGCATCTGGGATATACTCCTTACTGGATGGATCTTAATTCATATAAACAGACTACATGTACTAAGGTTATTGGAGCCCAGAACGACCTGTATTCATTAGGTTCCAGACTTTCCAAGAATCCGATTTTCAATAAGCTTGTCTGGGAGCCAATGAACTACGAAGGCTTCAGAGCTCTGTCCTATAACTCAGCCGATCAGAAAAACGCTGAGCTCATGGCACCTGTTTATAAGAATGTTCCAAAGGATATTCCTGTTATTGCAACACACGTATGGCCTGCACAGGCTGCAATACATGCAGGCATGAAGAACGTTGTAAATGCAATTCCAGATAACTGGCCAATGGCTCTTCACCTTTCAGAGGGCAGTATCCATACAATCCAGTGCCACAATGCATATATGGGATATCGTATCCTCAACGGCATGAATGGTAAGAATGTATGTAAGCCAATGCCTAAGGAATCACTTGTTTACACTGGCCATTACATTGATCATGAGCTTGTGAGCAATATTGAAGCTGACTGTGATGCAAGGATCGCCCGTAAGAAGAATAAGAAGCCTATGAGATTCCTTCTTACAATTGGTGGTGCCGGCGCTCAGAAAGAGATTTTTGCAGCTATAATCAAGTATCTGCTTCCTTTTATCAAAGAGGAAAAGGCTGCTCTGTATGTAAATGTTGGTGATTACAGAAATGTCTGGGAGGATCTTATCAAAGAAATTCCTGATATGAAGGGGCTTTCAACAGAGCATTTCAATAACTGGTCAGACACAGAGTCTTTTGCAGAAAAAGCTCTTGATCCAAATACTGATATTACTGGTATCCACGGCTTTTGGCATGAGAATATCTTTGAGGCTGTATATTGCACCAACCTCTTGATGAGAAGCTGCGACGTACTTGTAACAAAGCCAAGTGAACTGGCATTTTATCCGGTACCTAAGCTCTTCATCAAGCGTGTAGGTAAGCATGAGATGTGGGGCGCTATCCACTCAGCTGAGATTGGTGACGGAACACTTGAGTGCAGAGATATACCACATACTATTCAGATGATCGATATGTTCCTGAGTGAGGACGATCTGTTAAATGATATGTGTGAGAATATCAAGGTAAATAAATCAATTGGTATATATGATGGGGCATACAAAGTGGTAGAACTTGCCATGGGTATGAAGAAGTTATAAGCCTTGGAGTAATCAAACGATAGATGTGATGACAGAGGTTTTTGAGCGAGTGAGATTCAAAAAAGTGATAGCTGGTCTGTAAATACTTGTTTGGGCAGACTTTTGTTAATCAGAAATAGGAGGCAGTAGTGTAATGGGAGAAACTACAAGAAGTTTAACAGGCAAAGAAAAATTTGCCTATGGTATTGGTGCGGTAGGAAAAGATATGGTGTACATGCTCAGTGCATCATACATACTGTATTATTATCAGGATATTTTAGGAATTGAAGCCTGGATAATGGGAATCATACTTCTCATTGCCAGAGTATTTGATGCATTTAATGACCCTATCATGGGCGTTATTGTTGCCAAGACTAAGACTCGTTGGGGTAAATTTAGACCTTGGCTGTTTATTGGAACTATAACTAATGCAGTTATTTTGTATCTTATGTTTGCTTGCCCTCCAACTCTTTCAGGTAGTGGCCTTGTAGCATATGCTGCAGTATTTTATATCTTATGGGGTGTTACATATACAATGATGGATATCCCTTATTGGTCAATGGTTCCAGCTTTTACCAAGGGTGGAAAAGAGCGCGAAGGCTTATCAGCTCTTGCAAGATCCTGCGCAGGTGTTGGTTCTGCCATCGTTACTATTGTAACTGTTATGGCTGTATCTGCTATTGGTAGCAGCGTTTCTGCAAACAGTTCTACAAATGTTACAAATACATATACTTCAAGTACAGATGCTATAACTGCTTATATTGTTGAACTTGATGAAGCAAGCGTTGCAACAGGTAATGTATACGAGATTGGCAGCGGTGCCGGTGATATAACACTTAATATCACAGCTGATGCTTCTGAATTTGAAGAAAATCTGTCACTTAATGCCAATAATACAGATTTTAAGATTGTTGTTGGTTCAAAGGAATATGACAATTCCAATGCTACTTTTGATCTGACTAAGGATGTTAATGGAGAGACAGCCATTGCTGTTTATGTTCCATCTTCTGATTTTGAACAGTTAAAGGATGTAGATGCTATTTCAGCTGATATTACATCAACAAGACAGGTTGAGAGATATGGTTTCAAATATTTCTCACTTATCATTGCAGTTCTGTTCGTAGTATTTATCACAATTACTTGTGTAGGTATCAAAGAAAAGTCAACTGTTGATGTTAAGACAGCCGGCGTTGGAGAGATGTTCAAGGCTCTGGTCATGAATGATCAGGCTATGACAATGGTTATAACTATTGTTCTTGTAAACTCAGCAACATATATTACTTCCAACCTTTTGATCTACTTCTTTAAGTATGATCTTGCCGGAGCAAACTGGGAAGCTAATTACACATTGTTCAATACTTTTGCAGGTGGTATTCAGATCCTTGCTATGATGCTTCTGTTCCCACTTCTTCGTAAGGTATTCAATACTATGAGGATTTTTGATATCTGTATTTATGCAGGTATCGTTGGTTATATTGTGCTCCTGGGTCTTGCTCTTGCAGGAGTTACAACTGTATATCCGTTCCTTGTGCCTGGATTCTTTATCATGGCAGCAGTAGGTATTTTGAATGTTATTGTAACTGTATTTCTTGCTAACACTGTTGATTATGGTGAACTGAAAAACGGCAGAAGAGATGAGTCAGTTATCTTCTCAATGCAGACATTTGTTGTAAAGCTTGCATCCGGTATCGCTGCACTTATAGCTTCAATCGCATTGTCAGTATTCCATATAAGTGATACGGATTCTGCAATTGCAGCAGTAGATGGCAGTGTTGTTAAAGGCTTAAAGGAAATCATTTCAGGTATCATTGCCAACGGCGCAACTGTTGTATCTAATAACGATATCGTTGGTTTGCGTCTTACAATGACTCTTGCTCCTATATTTGTTCTTGTTGTTGCATTTGCAATCTTTAAGAAGAAGTATATTCTTACTGACGAGAAGCTTACTGAAATTTCTAATGAGCTTGCAGCCAAGAAGGCTTGATCCGGTAGAGAGATATGCTGATTTTTAGTTGATATTTGTGAATGAGACTGAGTTTTAGCCTCGAATTTAATATTGATTTTTGTGATCCCAAGTAGCTTTGGATTGGCTGCTTGGGATTTTTTATGATATAGGAAATTTCTCCGAAATTCCTATATCATAAAAACGCTCCGCTATGGATGCGCACTCGCGCGATAGGTAAATGTTGCATAAATGCAACCGCGCTCGGCGCGAGCATGTTGCAAGCAACTCTTTTTCTTTCGTTTCGGCCTAAAAGCTGAAAACTGCAAAAATGATATGTAGAAAAAGGCAGTGAATTTCGGCCTAATGTTTGGAGACACGAAAAAGGTCCGTAGAAAGAGAGCGTGAAATTCGGACTTAAAGTTGGAAAGCGCAAATAAAATCCGTAAAAATTGGCAAAAAATTTAGGACTTAAAGCCAGATATTGGAAAATGGTCCGAAAAAGGTGACCAATTCTTGCGGAGCAAACTGGAAAATATGGAAATAGAGCCGAAAAGAGGGGGCAAAAGGCATCCGGAGAGATTAGAAACATTGGATTGTCGTTATAGGAGCATCTTTGATGAACAAAACAGTAAAGAGGATATCAATCAAGATTTGACTACTTGGGATTTTTGGTGTATATTGGACAACGATTTCTGGTACACATGTAAATGAACTAAGAGTATTGACATTTTCATTCACATCATAATTTTGATGATTACTAATTCGAGATATTGGCAATGTGGTTTTAAATCTTTTCATTGCTGATGATTCCCAATAAAGCATCCCAATAGAGAATTATAGAAAAGTATGTATTCTTGTGACTTCAAACAGAAAACCGCACTGGCTGCGGGTTTCGTAAGAAAATGATACAAGAGGAAAACAAGCCCTGCAGCGAAGCTGCCTTTAGATGGCTTGTTTTCAGGATTTTTGACATAAAATGGCAAAAATCTATAGATTTATCTACTGTAACTATTATTTCTTTACCCTTTATAAAGAATTTGATATGTGAAAAGAGAGAGTTTATTTTTGCAGAAACAACTAAGGATGTACTATTAGTGCTGAAGGAAAAAGGCTAGGTATTACAGAATAAAATGATTATCTGCAAATATAGGCCTAAAGAAAAAGCAATGAATTACGGATCAAAAAGTGAATTTATAAAAATGGCCCGAAGGAAAAAGCAATGAATTACGGATCAAAAAGTGAATTTATAAAAATGACCCGAATGAAAAAGCGATGAATTACAGATTAAAATATGAATCTGAATATTTAGGCCGAAGAAAAAGTCTTATTTTTACGGATTTATTTGAAAAGCTATTAAATAGAGCCGAAAGCTAAGCAGATTATTTTCGGGTCAGAATGAAAAAAGATAGAAATGATCCGTATTTTCATGTCAAAATCTACGGATTAAAACAAAGAATACTAATAATGATCGGTACCCTGTCTTAGGTCGAAGGGTACAAGGAGTAAAAAATGATTGGATTAAGTAAACAATTGTCAGAAGAGATGACAAAACTTGAGAAAATAAAGTATATAGTTGATGAAAGGCTTCGAGATGCCCCTGAAGGCAGATTAAGAATATCTTCGACAGGAAAATACACACAGTATTATTTCTGTACCAATGATACTTCCCCCAATGGGTATTACCTGCCGAAAGAAAAGCAAGCGAATATCTGTGCCTTAGCTCAAAAGACTTATGATAAAAAGTTGAAAAAGCTTGTAGATAAAAGACTAAAACAATTTCAGATGATAACCAAAGATTATACTGATGATGAAATAGATACTATCTATGAGCATCTTGCTCCAAGTAGAAAGAAATTGGTCGTACCTATTCAAGATACTTATGAGCAGAGAATCAAGAAGTGGAAATCTATTCCTTATGAAGGAAAAGTTTTTAAACAAGGTATGGTTGAGATATATACCAAGAAAGGCGAGAGAGTTAGATCTAAATCAGAAAAAATTATAGCAGATATATTTTATGATAGAGGAATTGAATATAAATATGAATGTCCTCTTTATCTAACGGGCTATGGTGTTGTATATCCAGATTTTACCTTTTTGAGTAAAAAAACTAATGAGGAATTATATTGGGAACATGAAGGAAGAATGGATGATCCTGAGTATGCTGATAAAGCAATAAAAATGATAGACTTATATGCAAAAAATGGGATATTGTCCGGAGATCGATTGTTTTTAACTTTTGAATCATCTAAATATGCACTCAGCTTGCAATTTGTAGAGAAGTTAATAAATACTTATCTACTGTAATAAATTAAATAAGTTATGGATTTGAAATGGTACACGGATTTCGTGAGAATTTGATACAAGAATAAAACGAGCCCAGCAGGAACTGCCCTTGAAGAACTAGGGCTCACGATTATTGATTCTTTTATTAAAAAAGAGATAGCATTTTAGCTTAGACAACATGTATATTAGTATATGTTGTGGGAGGAACAAGACAGATGATTATTTGAAGATCATGAATATAGCAATCCATCAGAGGCTGGATATAAGTATGTATTCACTCAATCTTGAGGCTTTTAGGTTTTTAGTGTAGACTAGAGGTAACTTGGTTTATGTAGCGTGGATTATCTCTTGTTGGGGAGTTTTGTATGACGCATTTGGCTGCTCAGAAAATGATTTCCGGTTTTTTGGATGATGAACTGAATACGAATCAGCTTAAAGAATTTCTGGATCATGTTGATGCTTGTCCTGAATGTAAAGAGGAATTGACTATTCAATTCCTGGTTGTTGTAGGTATGCAGAAACTTGAGGATGGAGAAGCGTTTAACCTTAATCAGGAGCTTGCTGAACTGCTCAGAGATGCGCGGAAACGTTTGAATGTAAGAGAATCACTTGAGAAGATGAGTATTATTCTAAGGATCCTTGTACTTATTGCAAGTATTCTGACCGTTACTCTGGCTTTTATCCTGGGTGGATGATATTCCTGCTTGTTTTCTTATGATTTCAATCTGAAAACTGCAGGCAGAAAAACCAATCTAATTACGATTTTTGATGTGAAAGAGCTTCAGTAAGATTAATTTGCAAATTAAAGAATTAGATATAATAAAAGAATGGATGACGATTATGGACAATCAATTAGTTATCAATGGATATGATTTTTTTGACAAAGCATTTAATGGCCTTCCAGACATTGTAAATCCTCAGGGAGAACATATTGGAGCTGTTATAGGCTTTTTTTATTTACTCTTTAAAGAAGTTGGAGAGAGTAAATGCCAGTCTGTAGACATTGAATGGAGTACAGAGGGCCAGGAACTTCCAGAGACCTTTGGAGGCAGCTTTCAGAGTAAGACAATCAGAGAATTATTGACTGCCATGGGCTTTGAAGAAAATGGAGATTCACATTACAGACTTGGCACATCAGGTTCAGAGCCTCTTGAATCTAAAGAGCTGATAACTTCAGCTACTCAGAAGGTGATCCTTGCCCACGGTCTTGATAAGATTGTGGACTTTGCAGGGGCAGAGCCTCAGCAGGCATGCGCTGCATGTGAAGTTATAAGTACTTCTGATTTTAATGAAATAGAGAAGATATTTGAAGATATCAAAAAGGCATATGGTAAGAACAGCCAGCCGGTTGGTTTCTATCCTCTTTTTGAAAAAAATTCTAAAGATGAGCTTCTTGGAATCGCACTTTGCGCTGATGAAGCGAAAGCATTATTTGTCAGATGCGAAGGCTTTATTACAAGGGACTATATTGCAGGCAAGTTGCAGGAGCTGGCAAATGCTTGCAGGTTAACAACTTTTGATATCAAGAAGAGTTTTGGACTTTTTACTCCTAATGATATTGAGAATAGTATGGGAAAGACTCCTGATGCGGGTAATGGAGATAAAGTAATTGAAGAAGGTGGCGAAGGCAGCAAGAACGCACCTTTTGGCGAATCTCAAAAGGGAAGTTGTATCGATATTCTTATCGGAGCTTATTTATTGAATCCTCTGAAAAATGATTATATGCCGGAAGATATTGCTGAAGAGTATCTTGGCATGAAGATCAAGAACTATGCGGATACTTTCGGAAAGGCTTCTTTAAAGGAAAGCGATGAGGCTCTTGTAGCGTCTTTTGCCGGAACTATTGCGCAGGTATCTTTCTTGTCAGCACCTCTTATAGAGAAAAAACTCGTTGAAGAGCAGATGGCAGATCTGTTTTATGATATTGAGATGCCTCTTTCTTATATTCTTTATGATATGGAGAGAGTTGGCATCATTGCAAAACGCGATCAGCTCAAGGTTTACAGCGATAACCTTGCCCAGCGTATTGAAGTTCTTGAAAAAGAAATCCTTGCAGAAGCAGGAACTGAGTTTAATATCAATTCTCCAAAGCAGCTTGGAGAAGTATTGTTTGAAAAGCTTGGACTGCCAGGCGGCAAAAAGACTAAGTCCGGCTATTCCACAGCGGCAGATGTACTGGATAAACTGGCTCCAGAACACAAGATTGTCAGAGACGTATTGGAATACAGAGGCCTTGCAAAACTAAAGAGTACCTATGCTGATGGTCTTGCAGAGTACATTGAAGGAGATGGCCGTATTCATACTAGCTTTAACCAGACTATTACTGCTACCGGACGTATCAGTTCTACAGAGCCGAATCTGCAGAATATTCCTATGCGTACTGAAGAGGGCAGAAGCATCCGTAAGGTATTTGTTCCAAAGGATGGATATGTTTTTGCTGATGCGGATTATTCACAGATTGAGTTGCGTATTCTTGCCCATATGTCCGGCGATAAGGGCCTGATCGAGGCTTACCATGAAGGCAAGGATATTCATAGGATCACAGCTTCCAAGGTATTTAATACTCCTTTTGAAGAGGTAACTGACCTCCAGAGAAGAAATGCCAAGGCAGTAAATTTTGGTATTGTCTATGGAATGAGCACATTTGGACTTAGTGAAGATCTGAGTATCTCAAGGGCTGAAGCAAAAGAGTATATGGAGCAGTATTTTGCAACATATCCTGGAGTACAGCAGTATCAGGAAAGAGCTATCTCTCAGGCTAAAGAAAAAGGCTACGCAGAGACAATTTATGGTAGAAGAAGGCCAATGCCTGAACTTAAATCCGGAGCATATATGGTAAGGCAGTTTGGCGAAAGAGTAGCTATGAATGCGCCTATACAGGGAACAGCTGCTGATATCATGAAGATTGCCATGATCAAGGTCTGGAGAAGATTGAAGGCTGAAAAATTAAAGTCTCAGCTCATCCTGCAGATTCACGATGAACTTGTTATTGAGACAGCTCCTGATGAGATAGAGCTTGTAAAAGCTATTCTTGAAGAGGAGATGATGCATGCAGCAGACCTCCTTGTTCCATTGGAAGTTGAATGCCATACCGGAAAGGATTGGTACGAGGCTAAGTGATGAAGATAATTGGTGTTACGGGCGGCGTTGGTGCCGGCAAAAGCAGAGTCCTTGGATATATACAGGAAAAATACAATTGCAGGATCATTTATGCTGATCAGGTTGCTAATGACCTAAAACTTAAAGGAGGCTCTTGCTATGAGCCTCTTATTGAGCTTTTAGGCACAGATGTTGTTGGCGACGATGGTGAGATAGATAAAAATAAAATGGCTTCAAAAATATTTTCTAACGAAAAATTGTTAAAAAATGTAAATGAAGTACTGCATCCTGCCACAAAAAATTATATAATAGAAGTAATAAATAATGAAAGATCATCGGGGGTTTTGGATTTTCTTTTCATCGAAGCAGCACTATTAATTGAATGCGGATACGATAAGATCGTTGATGAGCTTTGGTATATTTATGCAGAGAAAGAAGTTCGAAGACAGCGACTTAAAGAGTCTCGTGGCTATAGTGACGAGAAGATTGATAATATCTTTAAGAATCAGTTGTCCGAAGACGAATTCAGATCTCATTGCAAAGTCGTAATTGATAATAGTGGTACTCTTGAAGATACCTGCAAACAGATTGATAGGGCATTGTTGTAAGAAAAGAGACAAGATCCTGCGAAACACAGCTAGCTATTTGAAATCACACAATTATTTTATGAGGGGACTAGTGATATATGGCGAGTTTACAGCAGAGTGATGAACATGTAGTATTTGGTCTTGATATTGGTACAAGAAATGTCATGGGAACCGTCGGCTATATGAGAGATGGCAAGTTCGTTGTCATTGCTCAGAATGTGCAGACTCATTCCACAAGAGCCATGCTTGATGGTCAGATCCATGACATTGGCAAAGTTGGAGCTACTATCAAGGTTGTAAAGGAGCATTTGGAAGCTGATACAGACATTCATCTGACAGATGTTTGTATTGCAGCGGCTGGTCGTGTGCTTCGAACTGTAAAAACATCTTTTGAATATGAATATCCTGATTCACATGAAATAACAGATGAAGATATCTATAATCTGAATTCCAAAGCAGTTGAAAAAGCATATGCAGACTTTTTATCAGATGACAGTCATGATATGAAATTCTATCTGGTTGGTTATTCTGTGATGCATTATTATCTGGATGGGTATCAGATAGCCAATCTGGAAGGACATAATGCAGGAAAAGTCGGTGTAGATCTTATAGCAACGTTTCTTCCTGACGATTGCGTTGATGGTCTGTACAAGGCGTGTGAAAGGGCTGATCTGTCAGTAGCCAATCTGACACTGGAGCCTATAGCAGCTATGATGGTTGCAATTCCTGACAGATACCGTATGCTGAATCTTGCGCTTATTGACGTAGGTGCAGGAACATCGGATATATGTATCACTGATGATGGCACGATCACTGCCTATGGTATGCTTCCAATAGCAGGTGACCATATTACAGAAGCTATTGCTCATCATTGTCTGGTTGATTTTAATACTGCTGATCAGATCAAAATCGAATCCAGTAAAGAAAATAAAGTACAGTATACAGATATCATGGGCCTTGAGAAGACTATCACTTCCAAGGAAATAGCCAAGATCATCAAGCCGCTGGTTGAAGATATGGCGGCAAAAGCAGCTGCACAGATCAAGACTTTAAATGGAGACCGCCCTGTAAGTGCTGTATTCGTTGTTGGTGGAGGCGGCTGCGTTCCGGGCTATACCAAAGCAATCGCCAAATACCTCGAGCTTCCTGAAGAGCGTGTAGCCCTTCGAGGAGAGGAAGTCATGAAGGATATTGAGTTCCTTAATGACGGAGCGATAGAACGTAATTCACTTATGGTTACGCCTCTTGGTATCTGCATAAGCTATTATGAGGAGTGCAATAACTTTATCTTTGTATCCTTTAATGGTCAGCAGACCAAGATATACGATAATGGAAGACTTGCAATTGTTGATGCTGCAATGCAGGCTGAATTCCCTAATGAGGATCTTTTCCCTAAGAGAGGTCCAGAGCTTAAGTACACTGTTAACGGACAGGAGCGAGGCGCACGAGGTGAATTTGGTGAGTCAGCAGTTATAACTCTTAACGGTAAGGCTGCAGATATCCATTCCAAGATACGTGCCAATGATATTATCGAGGTAAAAGGCGCTACTGCAGGCAGACCTGGTAAGGCTAGCATTGAGAACATTCCTGAGTTTAAGACCAAGTTTATTGTCAATGTTAACGGCAAAAATGTTGAAGCTTCACGCTATGCTACGGTTAATGGCAATCCTGAGACCAGATTTTATGATATTAAGCCTGGTGATGATGTAAGAGTACTTGATTATGATACAGCTGCTCAGATTGCTGAACTCATGGATATTGAGCTCACGCCTAACACTGTGATCATAGTCAACAATGAAGTTGCAGAACCTGATACTCCGGTATATGAGAACTTCAAGGTTGAATTTAAAGATCAGTCTGAAGTTGTAATGGAATATTACAAGGATTATCCTGACGCAGAAGAGGTTGAGCAGGAAATCGAAGATGAGGCACAGAGCGAATACGACAAATTGCCGGAACCAGATCCTGAGGATGTATATGATGAAAATGCCGTTCAGGAGCCGGTGAAAAATGTACTTGCAAGAGACCTTCATATTCTTGTAAATAACGATGCTGTAACGCTTCATGGCAAGTCCAGTTATATTTTTGTAGATATTTTTGATGCAATAGACTTTGATTTATCCAAACCTAATGGTAGAATGATTGTGACCACATTGAACGGATCTACTCCGGATTATATGGAGCCCATCAATGAAGGCGATAAGATCGAAGTATACTGGCAGGAAAACAAATAAATAAGTTTTTTATTGTTACTCCAGATAGCCAAAAAACTATTTGGAGTAACTTTTTTATTTTATAACAGAGTGGAGTAAAAAGTATGAGATTAGTTAGTATTGCTAGCGGGAGCAGCGGCAATTGTATTTATGTGGGTTCTGACACTACACATATTCTTATAGATGCAGGTATCAGTTGTAAGAGGATCAGGGAAGGTCTTGAAAAGCTTGATATTTCATTGGGGGATCTGGATGGATTATTTGTAACTCATGAGCATTCAGACCATATAGCTGGTCTTAAGACCCTTTTGAAAAAGCATGATGTTCCTGTTTTTGCAACCAGAGGAACACTGACAGGTATTGATAACGCAGATAAAAAAGGTGATATGCCTGATTTTGACAGAAGAGTTATAAAGGCAGATGAAAAGATTGCTTTAAAAGATCTTGTGATCAATCCTATGGCTATATCCCACGATGCGCTTGAACCTGTTGCTTACAGAGTCAGCTATGGTGATAAAAAGATTGCAGTGGCAACTGATATGGGCTGTTATACAGATTACACTGTAGACTGTCTGCAGGGGCTCGATGCGCTTTTGATAGAAGCTAATCATGATGTGCGTATGCTGCAGATGGGACCTTATCCATATCAGCTTAAGAGACGTATTCTTGGAGATAAGGGACATCTTTCAAATGAAAAGAGTGGAGAGCTTTTGACTAAGCTTTTGAATGACAAGATGAAGGGAATCTTACTGGGACACCTTAGTAAAGAAAACAATCTTCCTGAGCTTGCTTACGAGACAGTCAGAGTGGAGATTGAGATGTCTGATACGCCTTATCATGGAAATGATTTTCCGCTTTATGTGGCATCCAGAAGCGAGCAGTCACCTATCATAGAAGTATGATGAATTGTTTTTATAAAACAGATTAATAATCAATTATTGCATAACAGATTCAGTAGATTCAATGAATGATATAGGTATTAAAAAGTGCAACTATATGGGAATTATTCCATTTAGTTGCACTTTCTTTTTACATAAAAACAAATTGTGAAACGCTCAAGGTCTCTCCATCACTGGTGATGCTGACCATTCCGTCTCTTGTAAGATATGTTGTTATCTCTCGATCCTCAAGAAGCTCTACAAGTTCTTCGTCCTCTGGTTCTTCGTCTGAGCAGGTGATCACAGCATAATCAGGATCTACGTAATCTATAAGATCTTCGCTGTTCTTTGCAAGATTACCATGATGAGGAATCTTTAGTACATCTGATTGAAGATCAGGTATCTCCAACAGCTCATTTATTCTTTCTTTCTGAGCATCTCCGGCAAATAAAAATGAGGTATCGCCATATACCATGCGTATCACCAGAGAAGAGTTATTGCTGGTGTCTTTTTCATACTCTGTCTGCTGAGGCGGATAGATTGCAAAAGAAACATCGCCTACATTCAAGGTCTCATCGCTGCTTACAAGGTCAGGTGTAATTCCTTTTTCTTCGAGAGCGGCATGATAATTATCTATTTCATCAGATACCTTTGCCTCGTAGAAGGTGGTTATTACTTTGCCAACATTATAATTTTCGATCAGATGAGCCGCGCCGCCGACATGATCCTTGTCAAAATGAGTTATGAAAAGCATGTCTATCGTATCATAGCCTTTTAATTCAAGGTATTCATCAACTACTTCAATAGATTCTGTTGTACCTGTATCTATCATTATGAGCTTGTCTTCAATTTCAATTGCTATACAATCTGCTTTGCCGACATTTAAAAAATTAACTTTGATCTCGTTGTTTTCTTCCGTGGATGCTGTGTTTGAGGCATCAGAACCTGAAATAGTATTATCTGTTCTGCATCCGGTAAGGCAGGCAAGCATTGTTATTATTGCAAGAACCTTATATATAATGTATTTCATTTTTTTCCTCATGAACTATATCTGAACTGTGATTAGCTTTTTTATGATATAGGAAATTTCTCCGAAATTCCTATATCATAAAAAACGCTCCGCTATGGATGCGCACTCGCGCGATAGGAATATGTTGCATAAATGCAACCGCGCTCGGCGCGAGAATGTCGCTCGCGACATTCTTTTTTATTATAATCAATAAATTATATATCATCAATTGCTTTTTATAGTGGTAATGGTATATAGTTAAAAACAAAGTTGCATATTTTTGCAAGTAAAAGTAAAGACAGGAGACTATTATGAACAAAGCTATTATTACTGTTGTGGGCAAAGATACTGTCGGTATCATCGCAAAGATCTGTACATATCTTGCAGATCATAAGATCAATATTCTTGATATTTCTCAGACAATTGTTTCAGGTTATTTTAATATGATGATGATAGTTGATCTATCTTCTTCAGATGGTGAATTCAAGGTTATCGGTGATGAGCTGGATGAACTTGGAAAAGAAATTGGCGTTGTAGTTAAGTGCCAGAGAGAAGATATTTTTGATTCTATGCACAGAATCTGATTATTTTTGGATGAATATTCTAAAAATATGTTTAACAGGCCATTTAAAAAGGAGAGAATATAATGATTAACTTTTCAGAGGTTTCAGAAACCAATGAAATGATTGAGAAGGAAAACCTTGACGTCAGGACTATAACAATGGGTATCAGCCTTCTTGATTGTATCGATTCTGATATAGATAAGCTTTGTAAAAATATATATGACAAGATCTATGAGTCTGCCAAAGATCTTGTTAAAACCGGTGATGATATTGCTGCTGAGTACGGCATTCCTGTAGTTAATAAGAGAATATCTGTTACTCCTATTGCACTTATTGGTGGTGCTGCATGTAAGAGCAGCAGCGATTTTGTAAAAATAGCCAAGACTCTTGATGAAGTTGCAAAAAAAGTCGGAGTTAATTTTATCGGTGGTTATTCAGCTCTTGTCAGCAAGGGAATGACTGAGGCTGAAAGACTTTTGATTGAGTCAATTCCAGAGGCTCTTGCCAGCACAGAGGTTGTATGTTCTTCAATAAATGTTGGTTCAACTAAAACAGGTATCAATATGGATGCAGTCAGACTCATGGGTACTATTGTAAAAAAGACTGCAGAAGCTACCAAAGAAGCTGATTCACTTGGCTGTGCCAAGCTTGTGATTTTCTGTAATGCTCCTGATGATAACCCATTCATGGCTGGTGCTTTTCATGGAGTTACAGAAGCTGACAGAATTATTAATGTTGGTGTCAGCGGACCTGGAGTTGTTAAGACTGCTCTTGAAAAGGTTAGAGGAGAGGACTTTGAAGTACTCTGCGAAACAATCAAAAAGACTGCATTTAAGGTAACCAGAGTAGGACAGCTTGTTGCAAAAGAAGCTTCCAAGAGACTCGGAGTACCATTTGGAATCATAGATCTTTCACTTGCACCTACACCGGCTATTGGCGATAGTGTTGCTGATATCCTTCATGAGATCGGTGTTGAGCATGCCGGAGCACCTGGAACAACTGCAGCACTGGCTCTTTTGAATGATCAGGTCAAAAAAGGCGGTGTAATGGCATCTTCTTACGTTGGAGGATTGTCTGGTGCATTTATTCCTGTAAGCGAAGATCAGGGAATGATCAATGCTGTTGAGGCAGGGGCACTTACTCTTGAAAAGCTTGAAGCTATGACTTGTGTATGTTCTGTTGGTCTTGATATGATCGCTATCCCTGGAGATACCAAGGATACTACAATTGCCGGTATCATTGCTGATGAGATGGCTATTGGCATGATCAACCAGAAGACTACAGCAGTAAGACTTATCCCTGTTATTGGTAAGGGAGTTGGTGAGACTGTTGAATTTGGAGGCCTTTTAGGCTATGCACCTATCATGCCTGTAAATCAGTTCTCCTGCGATAATTTTGTAAACCGTGGCGGCAGAATACCTGCACCAGTACATTCATTTAAGAACTAAAGTAGTATTTTGAAAGCAAGCTCTATGTGTCAATTTTGGCATGTAAGGCTTGCTTTTCTATTTTTGACCCCAAGGGACGGGGTTAGCGGGTCATTTTGACCATTGGTCAGAATGACCCGTTAACTCCGTCCCCTGGGGTCATTTTATACGTCCCCTGGGGTCATTTTATATAAAAAACTTTAAAATATTTGTTGACATCGAACGAGTGAAGTGATAATTTATAAGTGTACTAGTTCATATAGTACACCCCATACTTTATTTTTTCTATGCTTGTGCTTGCGTGTCCCCTAACATGCAAGCACTAAATGTATATAGAACTTTTTAGTTTTAAGATAGATCAATATTTTTGAGAGGGAGATGGCAATGAATCTGGTTAATTTTCAGGATAGCAGACCTATCTATGAACAGATCGTTGAAAATTTCAAAATCCAAATATTGAAGGGCGTTTTACAGGACGGTGATCAGATGCCATCTGTAAGAAGCCTTGCTGTTGAGCTTTCTGCCAATCCTAACACGATTCAGAAAGCTTATATTGAATTGGAGCGACAGGGGTACATCTACACCGTCAAGGGTAAGGGGAATTTTGTCAGGGCTGATCAGTCCTTAAAAGAAGCCAAAAAAGAACAAATTATTGCTGATATCAAGGCTCTTATGGAGGAGGCTTTTGAGATAGGTTTTACAAAAGAGGAAATATTGGAAAAAATTGTTGACGGAGGAAAAGCACATGATTGAAGCGGTTATGCTAGAAAAATCATTCGACAATATTAAAGCTGTTCATCAGGTTTCACTTTCCGTTAAAGATGGAGAAGTTTTCGGACTTATAGGTACTAACGGGGCAGGAAAAAGTACACTTCTTCGTATGATGAGCGGAGTGTTAAAGCCTGATTCAGGTACGGTATGCATGGATCATTTCCCTATTTATGATAATGCAGAAGTTAAGAAGAATCTTTTCTTTATTTCTGATGATGCGTATTTCATGCCTAATTCCAATTCAGATGACATGTCAAGATACTATGCCAGTGTTTATGATAGTTTTGACCTTCTGAAGTTTAATAAACTTATTGTTGGTTTTGGTATTGATAGTAATAGAAAAATCAGCACTTTTTCAAAGGGTATGAAGAAACAGTTATCCATACTTCTTGGAATTAGTGCAAATACCAAATATTTATTATGTGATGAGACATTTGATGGTCTTGATCCTGTGGTAAGACAAGGGGTCAAGAGCCTTTTTGCTGCAGAAATGGCAGATAGAGGACTTACTCCTGTAATTGCTTCTCATAATCTTAGAGAACTTGAAGATATATGCGACCACGTTGGTCTTCTCCATCAGGGCGGTATTCTTTTATCTGAGGATATTGAGAATATGAAGCTCAATGTTCAGAAGATACAGTGTGTATTTGAATCCAAAGAAGACGAGGAAGCCGCTTTGGAGGGTCTTGAAGTCATGATCCATGATACAAGAGGAAGACTTCATACAATTACTGTCAGGGGCACCAGAGAAGAAATCGAGAGCAGGTTCAGGGCTGTTAATACAGTATTTTTCGAGATTTTGGCTCTCACTTTGGAAGAAATATTTATCAGTGAAACGGAGGTTGTAGGTTATGACATCAGAAAATTCATCCTTGAATAATGTTAAGAAAAAAGCATATAAAATCCGTTTTACACCTTTAATGGTTGTTTCACTTATTACAATGCTGCTGTTTTATATTTCTGCTGTTATAGTTCTTGTGAATAGAGCATATATGTATGGCGTCAATAATCTGCAGTCATCTGAGACTATACATATGGAGCAGGTCAATGCTATTAGTAAAGTTATTGGTTTTAGGCAGATAGGGATCATATTTGCTATAGTCCTTGCTTTTATTTTTGCTCTGTCAGAATTTAATTACCTGTTTTCACAAAAGCAGTTGGATTTTTTTGTTAGTCAGCCAACTTCAAATAAAAAGAGGTTTATTACCAGATATGTGGATGGAATAAGAAATTTTTCATTCCTATATCTGATCATTATTGTAATAACTCTTATTCTTGCAGCTATTTTTGGTGCTTTTACGAGAACTCTTATAGTAGAGGCTCTTTGCGCCTTTGTATATGTGATGGCGGTTTACCTTGCTTTTTACAATATTACTATTTTAGGAATAATGCTTTCTGGTAATTTGTTTACAGCCATTATCATGTCAATATTCTGGCAATTTGTTTTTTCTGTTTGTGCAGCGTTGCTTTCTTTTTACAGAGAAATATTTTTTATTACTTATTCAACTCTTACGAAGGAGAGCTACTTTTTTTCTCCTGCAGTTGATGTGATCCATATTATAGAACAGTGTTCCGGCGTATTTGGTTATGATACAGGAAGACTGACTATGGACAATCTGAAGTCTATGATCTGTTCATCCTGGCTCAATGTTTTGGATATTGCATTAACTGGGCTTATAGCATTGTTTTTTGCAGTAATGGCCTATAAAAAGAGAAAAAATGAATGGGCAGGAAAGACTATATGTTTTCCTATAGTTCAAAAGATTGTTAAATTATCTCTTTCAGTTCTTTCAGGCTTGTTGCTGGGACTGATTATTTACTATATTTATTCTGAATACAATCCTAGCAGGAATTATATGATCTTAGCTGCTATGGTCATAGGATGCATTTTGAGTGCCTTTATAATTGAAGCCTATATTCAGGCTGACTTTAAGCTTTTTTACAAAGGCATATTTGGCAATATCATTGCACTTGCAGCAGTTGTATTTATATTTATCAGTTTAAATAATGATGTTTTTGGATATGATTCTTATATACCTGATGAAAATGCTTATTCTTCATATTTCATTGTAAAGTATTCATCCTATGGATATATGGATTATTTCAATAATTATAACTCATATAGATATGATGACGGTCGTGCCAGAGATTTGGAAAAGAGGATGTTCCTTACTGACAAATCTGCTATGAAAGAACTTGTTGATTATTGCAATGAGTATGTGAAAAAAAATGACAGAGAAAAGCTTTATGATAAAGCCTGGGCTGTTCAGGTGGGATATAGGCTCAATTCTGGAAGAGTTGTATATAGAACTATGTATATTCCTTACGATGTTGATGCTGCAATCATGGACAGAATCATAGGTTCAAAGGAATACATTACCAGTTACTATGATGTATTTAAGGAATTTCCAACTGAACATGAGATGTTCGATTATGCTGATTGTACCTTTAGTACTGAATCTGAAATGGTATCTGGTGTTGTAGAGGATTATGAATCCTTTAAATTGGCATATCAGAAGGATATTCTTGAAAATTATAATTATTCAATGGCTACAAATGCTGATTTTGAGGGACTTTTTGAGATTTCTAATTATGAATACAATGATGAAGATTACTATTTTGTAGATGAGAGTTATCCTGTTTATTCTTCATATACCAATACGATTAAGTACCTTCAGGACATTGGTGTTTATGCGGATTCTACTAAGGATACGGCCTACATTAAATCATTAACAGTGGAGAATTATTATCCTGGTCATGATCTTGAAGTAGAGGATGAGAGTTCTTTGGAATATGGAAATGAGACTTCTGTAGAATATACGGATAAGGCGCAGATTTCAGAAATAATGAAAAATGTAGTGTCAGCTAATTTTCTATCTGACTGGTATCCATATGATAAATTGAATAATCAGTATGGCGTATATGTACAGTATAAGGATATTAATGAAGAGAATACTACATATACGAGTTCATATTTCATGTTTGAAAAGGGCAGTGTACCGAATTTTGTGGTAGAAGATACGGAATAATTGATTGAAACTATGATATAATTTTCTATATTTGTTGTGAGGAAACGGTGGAGAAATTAAAAACAGGGGAAAAATTAAATAGATTTCTTAGGAAAAATGCATCCACATCTTGCAGAACCAAGTCTGTGATCAGCAAGAAAATTGCTGCAAAAAAGCGCATATCATGGATGTTTTTGGCACCTAGTCTCTTGGGAGTACTTTTGTTTTTTGTGCTACCTTTCTTTGTGGTTATTTATTATTCCTTAGTAAATAATCCTATCCAACATGAGTTTGTGGGTTTCAGTAATTATGTAAAAGTATGGAATAACGGCGCGTATCGCTTGGCTTCCAATAATACATTTATGTTTTCAATTGTTTCAGTTCCATTGGCAGTTGTATTGTCATTGTTTCTGGCAGTTGTAATGGAGTCAAGGATATTTTTCAAGAGTCATTTCAGAACCTTTTTCCTGACTCCTATGATGGTACCTATCGCATCGATAGTACTTATATGGCAGGTGTTGTTTCATTATAACGGCCTTGTAAATGATATTATGATGCAGTTTGGCGGAGGTAAGATTGACTGGCTCAAATCTGATCAGGCCCAGATAGTTATTGTAGTTCTGTTTTTATGGAAGAATCTTGGATATAACATGATCCTGTTCATGGCAGCGTTATCCAGTGTGCCAAAGGATCTTATAGAGGTGGCAAGGCTTGAAAATGCTTCAGATTTGCAGATATTCTGGATGATCAAAATGAGATATTTGTCATCAACGATTTTATTTGTTGCGATCATGTCAGTCATCAACTCCTTCAAGGTATTTAGAGAGATATATCTGCTGACAGGAGATTATCCATATGATTCGTTGTATATGTTGCAGCATTTTATGAATAATACATTTGCTTCGCTGGATTATCAAAAGCTTTCATCTGCAGCCATAATAATGGCAATTGTAATTGCAGCTTTGGTAGCAGTTATGATGATGGTTGAAAATAATTATGGTAAGGATATTGAGGGCTAAAAAAGGATTTTATGAAGACACCAAATTATATAAAAAGAGGGAGACGGCATAAGAGGGTAGTTCTTGCAGAAAGAATTACAGGAACTGTCATTGCAGCTTTTTTTGCGATACTGTTCCTGATGCCGGTCATACTTACAATTACAAATTCATTTATGGCTCCTTCTGAAATCAGTTCTAATTATGGTTCTGTATTTGCCAGATCTGATTCCGGAGGTAAGGTATTTATTTCAAAAACTGTCAATTTGAAGTTTATACCTGATATGGTCACTTTTAGTCAGTATTTTACAGTTTTATTAAAGAGTCCGGATTATCTGTTCAAGTTTTGGAATTCTGTGATTTACGTAGTGCCTATTGTATTTTTTCAGCTGTTTGTAGCGGCTTTGGCATCCTACGGTTTTGCAAGGTATCATGGCAAGGTTAAGGAAATCATATTCTTTTTGTACATCATCATGATGATGATGCCTTATCAGGTAACGCTGGTTCCAAACTACATGGTTTCAAACTGGCTTGGAATTCTGGGAACCAGATGGGCAATATGGCTTCCAGGTATCTTTTCACCATTTGCGGTTTATCTTCTGACAAAATTTATGCGCAGGATACCGCTTGAAGTACTTGAAGCCGGACAGATTGATGGCGCAGATGAATGGCAGTTGTTCTCTAAGATCTGTTTTCCATTATGTAAAAATGGTATTTGTGCTATCGCGATCCTGATCTTTATAGATTTTTGGAATATGGTTGAGCAGCCGCTTATATTATTGTCAGATGAGCAGTTGCATCCATTATCAGTATTTTTGTCCAAGATTAATTCCGGGGAAATTAGTCTTGCTTTTGCAGTAGCAGTTATTTATATGGTTCCGCCACTTTTGATCTTTATGTATGGTGAAGAGTATCTGGTTGAGGGTATATCCTATCAGGGCGGTATCAAAGGTTAACAGTTTTAGAATTTTTAGTTTTATTCGAGGAGTAAGGGAAGGAATAGTTATGTCTGAGGTAGATATTCAGGAAAAGAAAGCTAACAGGAAAAAGGATCTTATTAAGGATTTTGCAATTGCATTTTTAGCAATCATGCTGGTTCTTACCTTTTTCTCAAATACGATCATGAACTACACTTTGCCGGAAGTTGCAACGCAGATGGTCCAGTCAGGTAAGGTGTCACCTAAGATAAGGGGAACAGGCACTGTTGAAGCCGACGACCCGTACAGCATCATGGTGTCAGAGACTAGAAAGATTGCCAGTGTCGCAGTTAAGGTTGGTGACCATGTAAGTAAGGATGATGTTATTTATTATCTTGAGGATAAAGAATCTGATGAGCTTGAAGAGGCAAGAAAGACTCTTGATGAATTAGAACTTGCCTATGAGCAGTCTCTTTTTTCTGGTGATATTCCTGATGACGTTATTACTAATGTCAGAAGTGGAAGAAAGACAACTTATGATACTTATCAGACAGAGATAAAAGCTGCTGAGGATAAATATCAGGCGGCTAAAGCTGCAGATGATGCGGCTCAGGCTGTAGTTGATTATTATACTAATCTTGCAGCTGCTGATGCTGCTGAAAATTCTTATAATACAGCAACTCCAGAGTATATGAAAGCTGAACTGGATTATGAAATTGTTTGTGCTCAGCAGGCTGGTGATACTGAAAGAGTAAATGAATTAACTAAGCAGAAAGAAGAATTAGAAAAGAATAAGTCTCAGCTTTCGACATATGCAGCTCAGATGGCTGCTGCATATGCATATGACCTGGCTACTGCTACTCAGGAAAAGACTAAAACTGCTCAGGCTTTAAAAGATGCAGAGCAGGAAAAGAAAGATCTATTAACAAGCATTAAAACAGAAATCAGTTTATGTGATCAGAGAGATAAGATTGCTGAACAAAAAGAAAAAGTAAGTAAACTTGAATCCGAATCAGTCGGCGCATCTATCAAGGCTCCTGTTGATGGAATAATCAGTTCACTTGGCCTTGTGGCAGGTGAGACAACTAAGGCAGATACAGCTGTTGCAGTTATCCAGATTGATGGAAAGGCAATGACTACAAGCTTTTCTGTGACTACAGCGCAGGCTAAAAAGCTCAAAGTCGGTGATATTGCTGAACCACAGAATTCATGGTATTACACTGATTTCAAGGCTACACTTACTGCTATTAAGGCAGACACATCAGATCCTGCTAACAAGAAGCAATTGGTATTTACTATTGAGAGTCCGGAAGTTACTACAGGTCAGAGTGTAAGTCTTCAGATCGGAGAAAGCTCTTCTGATTATGATTTCACTGTTCCTAACAGCGCCATCAGACAGGATAGTAACGGTAAATTTATTCTTATCGTAAATATCAAATCAAGTCCTTTAGGAAACAGATATATAGCACAGAGAGTAGATGTTGAAGTGCTCGCTTCTGATGATACAACTAGTGCTATCAGTGGAAGTCTTGAAGGATATGAATACGTAATTACTACAACAACAAGTCCAATTACAGCAGGACAGCAGGTAAGGCTTGCCAATACTAATTTGTGATGAAAAAGATAAAGAGTTTTTTAGAGAAATTTAAACATCTGTCAAAGTGGCAGATCATAAGGCTGAGTATATGTTTGGCCTGTTTGATAATATATTTTGTAGCCAGCACCTGGATGAATTTTAAGATATCTCTTCTTAATGATCAGCTTGTTTCTAACAGGTGGAGCAGTGATGGAAGTTTTGGTCAGGCCAGTATCTTTTTTTCGCAGGGAACTTCTGTTACTGAGAGTAAGATCAAAGAGTTTGAGTATCGTATCAGTAATGCAATGACTGAGGATGCTATTGATGATGGAACTGATGAGGAAGATACCATTGATAACTGGACTGATTGTTATAGTAGTGTAGGTTCCATAACAGCCATGGCTAATAATAAGTCTGTTGAAGCTACAGCAATTGGAACTGGCGGTGATTTTTTTGTATTTCATCCTGTGACACTTATTACCGGCTCATATTATAACGGCGACGATCTCATGAATGACAAAGTAGTGATCGACGAGAATCTGGCGTGGCAGCTGTTTGGATCTAATGATATTATCGGAGAGACTATTGAGATCAGTGGTGTTCCACATATCATTACTGGTGTAGCCAGATTTGATAGTGACAAGATGAGTAAAGCGGCCGGTATAAATGGCCCAATCTGCTTTTTGTCATATTATTCTTTGTATAATTACGGCAGTGTATACGGAACCAGTGTTTCATCAGCTTTCAGATCCAGCAGTGATACGAAATCTTCGGACAGTTCAAGCACTAGCAACGCTTCCAATTCGACATCTGACAGTGCTTCATATTCTGAGTCAGATCCTGGTGCTATTTCTTGCTATGAAGTGGTTATGCCTAACCCTGTTGATGGTTATGCAAGATCAGTTCTTGCAGGTAAGCTTGGTATGGATGAGAAGAGCGTTCTGGTGGTAGATAACAAGGAACGTTTTGGAATCATCCCGATGCTAAATGTTATAAATGCTTTCCCTACAAGGAGCATGAGAACTTTTAATGTTACTTTTCCTTATTGGGAAAATATAGCAAGAGGCTGGGAAGATATTTTTGCCATAATATTTGCTATCAGGGTTATATGTGTACTTGTTCTTGTATGCATGCTGGTTTACAAGATCGTATATAGTTATAGACATAAAAAATGGACAGCCAAGGGCATATATACGTATATATTAGATAGAAAGTATGATTTAGAGTCCAGTTTAAAATATGAAAGAGATAAATGGAGATATTTTTAAATTTTTAGTGAGGGGGCTTTTTATGAAAAAGAGATTTAATCAACTTGTAGCTTTTTTACTTGCTTCAACACTTCTGTTATCTGCAACAGGATGTAGTAAGAAAACAGATAGTGAAAACACAACTGCGCAGACTGCGTCTCATGCCAAGGATTACGTTTATAGCATCGAAGAATTTGATGCTGTTCAGTTAGACGGAAACGTGTCATATTACAATATCAGCAAGGTGGATGACAAGGTATTCCTCTATGGTAATGATTATTCTGATGATGGCAGTTGTACCATGCATATTGCTTCATTTGGTATAGATGGAAGTAATTTTGCAGAAAATACATTCTTTTATGAGGAAAGCAATTCTTATTCAAGTATTTCTTATGATGGAGATGGTAACATCTATGCTATTTTAAATAATTATGATTATTCACCAAATAATTATCATGATAATTATTATCTGATTAAGTTTGACAGTAATTTTAATGAGTTATGGAGAACTGATTTAAGGATAAGTACTAGTGAAGAAGATGATTATTTTTATCCTTCCAATACTATTTATGTCAAAGATACAGGATTATTTGTAAATAGCACACAGGGTTTGAACCTGTATGATCCTGAGAGCGGCGAATTTGTAAAAACTGCTACTGATGCAGAGACAGTTGCTTCATGGCAGAATCTTTATGCTTCTCAGGGTAAGCTGTACGTAACAAGCTATGATAGTGGTTCATATTCATTATATGAACTTGATGATAATTATAAAATTATTGAAAGCAGTGCAACTAATATAGGAAATGCTTATAGCCTGAAAGAAGGCATAGGCTATACTTTTATCGGATGTGATAATACTGGATTGTATGGCTTAAATATTGGGAATGATGGTGGACAGCTTCTTTTGAATTATATTGATTCAAATATCGATACTTATAGTCTTGATATGGCTGTTCCAATCAGCGAAACAGAGTTTCTTGCTTATTTTGACAATGGAGATGGCAATAAGCTATATAAGCTGACTAAGGTTGATCCTAAGGATGTGGCTGATAAGAAAGTACTTACTTTAGGTACTTATTATATCGATTATGAGATAAGGAAACAGGTTGTAAAATTCAATCAGAACAGTGATGAATACAAGATATCTATTATCGATTATTCTAAATATAATACTGATGCTGATTATGAGGCGGGTCTCACCAAGCTGAATAATGATATTGTATCCGGTAATACTCCTGATATTTTGATCCTTTCTCCATGGATGCCTTATGAAAGCTATTTTGCCAAAGGTGTTTTTGAAGATCTTCAGTCTTACTTTGAGAATGATGAAGAACTTAGTAAAAATGAGTATCTGGATAATGTCATAGATGCATTTAAGTATAATGGCAAAATGTATGCTGTTGTTCCAACTTTTACAATTGAAACAGTTGTAGTTAAGAAGTCGGTTTACGATAGCGCTGAGGAATGGACAGTAGATGGATTAACCAAGCTGATGAAGGATATGAATGTTGATACTTCATTGTTTGGCGGATTGCTGACAAGAAATGATATGTTCCAGACTATCCTAAAGATAGGAGGTAGTCATTTCGTTGATTTTGCTTCTAAGGAGTGCAAATATGATACAGATGAGTTTAAGTCAATTCTTGAACTGGTTGCCAAGGTTCCTGAAGAAATAGATCAGTCATACTGGGAAAAGGATACAACAGCCTTTTACAGAGATAATACTTCTATTTTGGAATTTGCTAGTATATCATCATTCAGTAACTTTAATTACATTGCAAAAGGCGATTTTGGCGAAGAAGTGGTCATTGCCGGATTCCCATCAGAAGAAGGAGGCATGTCTTCTATAACAGCCAATACCAAGCTCTGCATGAGCGCATCTTGTAAGTATAAGGATGGCGCATGGCAGTTTCTTAGATATTTCTATACTGATGAATATCAGACAAGTGACGATGTTGTTCTGTACAATTTGCCTGTAAGTATCAATGCACTCAATCAGATGGCTGAACTGGCAAAGCAGAAACCGTCATATACAGATGATGAAGGTAATGTTGTAACTTACGATGAAACATATTATGTAGGTAATCAGGAAATTATTATTGAGCCTATGACAGATAGTGAGGTTGCATATTTGACAGACTTTATCAAGAGCCTGAATAACAGCTCTTACAACGATGATTCAATTCAGAGCATCATTGATGAAGAGGCTTCAGCTTACTTTGCAGGTCAGAAGAGTGTGGATGATGTTTCAAGCATCATCCAGAGTAGAGTAAAGATATACGTAGAAGAAACAAATTAATCTGTTGCTTTATAGTGTTTTGCAAGCATAATAATTGAAGCATATCTTTTTGAATGTAGCTTCGATGTCAGGTCTAACGCTCATTTTTTATTAAAGTGGCTGTTGCATTTGAGAAAATGAATCTTTGGGACGTTTCTTAAGAGGTTCATTATTCGTAAATGCAACAGTCACTTTTTGTTTTCTTTTTAATTTATTTTTAGGTTAATACATTACGATGTGTTTCGATGAATCTTATGTGATCAGAAGTATATTGATAATAAAGTCATTTTTGATTTAGGAGTTGAAAAATGGAAATCAGTCAGATAAATATGATGATCAGCCAGGCGAAAAGAAGTAGTAACATTCAGTATCAGGATGCAGAATTTAAATTGCAGCAGATGGCTAGAAATGCATATAAAGCAAAGAGTGAGGAAAATAAAAGAGTAAAGATGGAACAATCCGTGACAGGAAACGGCCTTTTCATAAATATTTCCATTTAATTTTTGTATTATCTGTGAACTCCTATGATATAATTGTATTTGTAGTCGTATTTACGACTATTGGGGTTTTTGATCAACAATTATTTTATAGGAGAATAAAGGAGGATAGTATGACAAAAGAAAAGGCTTTAGAAAAAAGTAAGGGTTTTGCAACAGAGTTTCGCGAGTTTATAATGCGTGGAAACGTCATGGATCTGGCAGTCGGTGTTATTATTGGTGGAGCTTTTCAGAGTATTATCAATTCACTTGTTAATGACATTATTATGCCTGTCATCAGTTTACTTACTGGTGGAATTGACTTTAATAACTGGTTTATTTCACTTGATGGAACAAAATATGAAACACTTGCAGCTGCACAGGAAGCTGGTGCTGCAACACTTAATTATGGTACATTCATTACAGCAGTTATAAATTTCCTTCTTATGGCTCTTGTAATTTTCTGCCTTGTAAAATCACTTAATAAGCTCAATGACAAGCTTGCTAAGAAGAAAGAGGAAGAAGCTCCAGCTGTTAAGATCTGTCCATATTGTAAGAGTGAGATCGCTCATGATGCTACAAAGTGTCCTCACTGCACATCTGAATTAACTGCATGATGGTACTTTCTTAATTAAATTATTCGCTGATACACAAGTAATTGCGAGATTATAGACAAGAAGGAAAGCAATTTCTTATAAGCTAGAAAAGAAGAGGTCCAACAGCTTAAAAAGCTGTTGAACCTCTTTTTATAACTTCACCGGAGAAGATTGTCTTCTGCGGCATCTCGTTTTGACCTAAGGTTCCTATGAGTGTTTTAACAAGCTGAACGCACATATCTTCCAAACGGTTATTTACTGATGTAAGATCTGGTTCAGAACATAATGTAAGGATTGAATTGTTGTATCCTACGATCTGAAGATCCTTTGGTATATTAAGGCCTTTTGACTTAGCAAATTTCATGGCACCGATTGCCAGGAAATCTTCTGAAGTGATTATGGCATGGAAGTGAACTCCTTTATCCCATAATTCATTTAAGAATACCTTAACACCTTCTACATCCTCATGGCTTCCGTTAAAGCACTGCTGAAGCTCTTTTTTGAGTTCAAGATCATGACCGATGAAAGAAGTCTGATAACCTGAAATCTTTTTGATACCACTATAGGATCTGCTGTTATACAGATACAGTATGTCAGTGATTCCCATTGCTATAAGTGCATCTGTTACTTCCTGAGTAGCTTTCTGATCATCACATAAGGTGCAGTAAACATTTGGACAATCAAAGTCAGCATTTAATAACATGATCGGTACACTGCTGGCAGCGTCTTTAATATACTGATTCTCTTCATCATTGGATGATACAAAGTTAGAACCTACCATTACAACACTGTCTACATGCTGAGAGAGCAGAAGACTAAGTGATTCTTTTTTTGCATCGAGCTCATAACCTGTACAGCATAATACTGAGTTATAGCCATTTTCTCGAAGATTACGTTCTATAAAATATATTGCCTTGGCAAGATATAAGTCTGATGAATCGGCACAGAGGATGCCTATGGTCTTCATAGAGTTAAGACCAAGGCCTCTGGCAAATGCATTTGGCTTATAACCATACTGATCGATTATGTCCATTACCTTTTTACGGGTTTTTGGCTTTACGCTTGAGCTGCCATTTAAAACTCGTGATACAGTGGCAATGGATACGCCGGCTTTTTTTGATATGTCGTAGATTGTTAACTGATTACTCATAGTCTTATTTTGTCTCAAGAGGGAAGTTGAAATATCTTACAGCGTTGTTATAAGAAATATCTTTTACAATGCCGCCAAGGATATCAAGATTCTCCTCTGGATATTCTCCATCTTCTACAAGTGTTCCGAAGTAGCTGCAAAGAATACGACGGAAGTACTCATGTCTAGTGTATGATGTAAAGCTTCTTGAATCTGTAAGCATTCCTACAAAACCAGAAAGGTTTCCGGATTCTGCAACAGACTTAAGCTGCTGTTCCATACCAAGTTTTGTGTCATTAAACCACCAAGCAGAACCCTGCTGGAGCTTAGCAACTGTAGGACCTTCGTTAAAGCAGTTAAGAATTGTGTTAATGATCTGAAGATCGTTAGGGTTTAAGCTGTAAAGTATTGTCTTTGGAAGACATCCCTGTGTATGCAGGCAGTTAAGGAAGTCTGCAAGCTCTGACATAGGATAGTAAGCATCGATACAGTCATAACCAGTATCTGGACCAAGCTTTTCATACTTAGGTGTGTTGTTGTCACGCTTACAACCGAAGTGTAACTGCATTACCCAGTTTCTTTCAGCAATTTCTTTTCCTTCAAAGATCATGAATGCTGTCTGATACTTGAGGTCTTCATCCTTTGTAAGTTCCTTGCCTGCAAGACGCTTAGCAAAGATTTCTTCGATTTCTTCGTCTGTAGCTGGCTTGTACATTACATACTCAAGAGCATGGTCTGTTACTGTGCAGTTCTTAGAAGCGAAGTAATCAAGTCTGTTATGAAGAGCTTCCTTAAGTGTTTTGAAAGAATCAACCTTTACGCCACTAACTTCTGAAAGTTTTTCAATATAAGAAACAAAATCAGGCTTTGTGATATTTTTAGCCTTATCTGGTCTCCATGCAGGAGTTACCTTTACATCAAAAGATGTATCTGCGGCGATCTTATCGTGCCATTCAAGTGTATCGATAGGATCATCTGTTGTGCAGATAAGTGTAACGTTTGACATCTTGATGAGCTTTCTTACGCTCATAGATGGATCCTGGAGGATCTTATTGCAGTGTTCCCAAACCTGTTCTGCAGTTGACTCATTCAAGATACCATCATAACTAAAATACTTGCGAAGTTCAAGGTGTGTCCAGTGATATAATGGATTTCCTACAGCCTTGCCAAGTACTCTGGCATATTGTAAAAACTTTTCCTTATCAGAAGCATCTCCTGTAATATATTTCTCATCAACACCAAAAGCGCGCATGAGACGCCATTTGTAATGGTCTCCGCCAAGCCATACCTGTGTGATATTGTCAAAATGACGGTCCTCAGCGATTTCCTTTGGACTGATGTGACAATGGTAGTCAAGGATTGGCATTGTTTCAGCATAATCGTGATAGAGCTTTTTAGCTGCATCGTTATGAAGTAAAAAATCTTCACCCATAAATTTACTCATATAATTTGCCTCCATAAGGTATAAGTAATGTTAGATTCATGTAAGTGTTTACATAAAATTTCAAATGTATTATACAGTATGTAAATACTAATTACAACAGAAAATATTTATTGACTAATAATGACGTTAATTATATTATAATCATGTAAACGCTTACAATTCTTTTTTAGAATTTTTTAGAATATTAATAGCAGAGGTAGAAGATGGGCAGATTTTTACAGATAAATCCGGATGACAATGTAATAGTTGCACTGGATCCAATATCTAAAGGGGACGAGGTTAGGATTAACGATAAACTTACTGTGGTTGCAGAGGATGATGTTCCTGCAGGTCACAAGATGGCAATCAAGGATATTGCCGAAGGAAGCAACGTAATCAAATACGGTTACGCTATTGGCCATACTACTGAAGAGATCAAAAAGGGAAGATGGCTTCATACTCATGATGTTAAGACAAATCTTGAGGGAATTTTAGACTATAAATATCAGCCTGATACAGAAGATATTCAGAATAAAATTGAGAAGATGGGCACACAGTCCAGAACATTCAAAGGCTTTGTCAGAAAAAATGGCAAAGTTGGTATCAGAAACGAGATCTGGATCATTCCTACTGTAGGTTGTGTTAATAATATTGCTACAGCTCTTGCAAAAGAGGCTAATAATTATGTAGAAGGAAGCGTAGATGAAGTTGTTGCTTTCACTCATAATTATGGATGCTCTCAGACAGGTGATGATCAGGAACATACAAGAATAATCTTATCCGATATAATCAAACATCCAAATGCCGGTGGTGTTTTAGTACTTGGTCTTGGTTGTGAGAATAGTAATATTGATGTTTTAAAGCCATATCTTGGTGATTTTGATGCTGACAGGATCAAGTTCCTTGTATGCCAGCAGTCAGAAGATGAGATGGCAGATGGACTTGAGATACTGAAAGCGCTTATCAATACTGCAAAAGATGATAAGAGAGAAGATGTAGATGCTTCAAAGCTTATTATTGGTCTTAAATGTGGCGGTTCTGACGGATTCTCTGGAATTACAGCTAATCCGCTGGTTGGACGTATTTCAGATAAGATCGTACAGTGCGGTGGTACATCAATTCTTACAGAAGTACCTGAAATGTTTGGTGCTGAGACAATCCTCATGAATCGTTGTAAGGATGAAGAGACCTTCAATGATACAGTTAATATGATAAATGGCTTTAAGAACTATTTTACCAAGCTTGGAGAGCCTATTTATGAGAATCCTTCACCTGGAAACAAGGCTGGCGGTATTACAACTCTTGAAGATAAATCACTTGGTTGTACTCAGAAGTCAGGTAGCTTCCCTGTTATGAATGTAATGGAATATGGTGAAACTACTGATACAAAGGGCCTTAACCTTTTATGCGCACCAGGTAATGATTTATGTGCAGCTACAGCTCTTGCTTCAGCCGGAGCACAGATTGTTCTCTTTACAACAGGTAGAGGAACACCATTTGCTTGTCCTGTTCCAACAATGAAGATTGCAACTAATCCTACTATTGCTCAGAAGAAGAGCAACTGGATTGACTTTGGTGCTGGACAGATCCTTGAAGGCAGAACCTTTGAAGAACTTACAGATGAGCTTTTTGATAAGATCCTTGCAACAGCATCTGGAGAAAAACTTAAGAGTGAACTTGCCGGATTCCATGATATGGCTATCTGGAAACAGGGTGTAACATTATAATTTAAGAAAAATTAAACCCTTCTGTTTAGCGAAAGCTATTCAGAAGGGTTTTCTTTTGTTAATCATGATCTGTGACAGGAGTTTTTTACATATCTCTCATGGCACTAGGAGTTATACCAAACTTTTTCTTGAAGGCACGTCTGAAGGTGTTGGCATTATTGTAGCCTACAGCGATGTACAGTTCATTTAAGCTTGTGCCTGTTTCTTTAATAAGTCTTACAGCTTCATTCATTCTAATATTTTCAAGATAAACAGAGAAGTTTTCACCTGTTTTTTCTTTAAACATATGAGAGAAATAGCTCTCAGATATATTAAATTCATCACTTATCTTAGAAAGACCGATTGAAGGATCATTAAAGTTATCTGTGATGTATTTCTTGATAGTATCAATCAGCTGATCGTCATCCTGGCCAGCTGCGTTAAGGCTACACAGAGCATGAGCTATATCCTCAAGGGTATTGAGAGATAATATTGGCTTTGAATTAAATTTTGCATCTATGCTGGCAAGAATCTCTGAATTTTCCTCAGTTACAGTTATATAAGATTTTGCTCTG
>JAEEGL017143488.1_pt1 | contig 39239 bp, 25 predicted proteins | sample 9134231 | NCBI WGS metagenome assembly JAEEGL01 (sample SAMN16246548, study PRJNA631951) | gut metagenome | biome: gut microbiome; feature: rumen; material: fiber-attached | host: Bos | place: Iran: Karaj | collected 2018-10 | reverse complement strand
GCCTGCCTCAGTTCCGGCGTCACCCTGCCGCAGGATGCAAACAGGGTGAGCAGGATAAGGTATGGAACCAGCTTTCTCAGTTTAACAGAGATTACGGAGAAGGTTCGTCAGCGAGACTTTCTTCTCGATGAGGGCGCGGAGGTCTTCAATCTTGACGCGCTCCTGGGTCATTGAGTCGCGGTCGCGGACAGTCACGGTACCTTCCGTAAGTGACTCGTGGTCAATCGTTACGCAGAAAGGCGTGCCGATGGCGTCCTGACGGCGGTAGCGTTTTCCGATGGAGTCTTTTTCGTCGTACTGGTAGGAGAAGTCGTATTTCAGCTCATCCACGACCTTCTGGGCGAGCTCGGGCAGGCCGTCTTTCTTGACCAGAGGCAGCACGGCGACCTTGATCGGGGCGAGAGGAGCAGGTATCTTCATCACGACGCGCTCTTCGCCGCCTTCGAGTTTCTCTACGGTGTAGGAATGGGCCAGGACGGCAAGGCACATACGGTCTACGCCGATGGAGGTTTCGATCACATAGGGAGTATAGGATGTATTCTCCTCAGGATCAAAGTATTCTATCTTCTTGCCGGAGAATTTCTGATGATTGCCGAGATCGAAATTGGTGCGGCTGTGGATGCCTTCCAACTCCTTGAAGCCGAAGGGGAAGTTGAACTCGATGTCAGTCGCGGCATTGGCGTAATGGGCCAGTTTCTCGTGGTCGTGGAAACGATAGTTTTCAGCGCCCATACCGAGGTTGACATGCCATTTCATACGGGTTTCCTTCCACTTTTTGAACCAGTCGAGTTCGGTGCCGGGCTTGATGAAGAACTGCATCTCCATCTGTTCGAACTCCCTCATACGGAAGATGAACTGGCGGGCGACGATCTCGTTGCGGAAGGCCTTGCCGATCTGGGCGATTCCGAAGGGAATCTTCATTCGGCCGGTCTTCTGGACATTGAGGTAATTGACGAAAATGCCCTGGGCGGTCTCGGGACGGAGATAGATGAGGTTGGCGCCGTCGGCGGTAGAGCCCATCGAGGTGGAGAACATCAGGTTGAACTGGCGGACTTCTGTCCAGTTGCAGGTGCCTGAAATCGGGCAGACTATCCCACAATCGATAATTATTTGCCGATATTCAGCAAAATCAGAGGCTTTTTCAGCGGCGACATAGCGATTATGGATCTCGTCCCACTTGGCCTTTTCACGAAGGGCGTTGGGGTTGGTCGCGCGGAACTGGGCCTCGTCGAAAGCGTCGCCGAACTTCTTGCGGCCCTTGGCCACTTCCTTCTCGATTTTTTCCTCGATCTTGCCGAGGTAGTCTTCGATAAGGACGTCGGCGCGATAGCGCTTCTTGGAGTCTTTATTGTCAATCAGAGGGTCGTTGAAGGCTCCGACGTGGCCCGAGGCCTCCCAGATGCGGGGATGCATAAAGATTGCCGAGTCTATACCTACGATATTCTCGTTCAGGCGGGTCATAGCCTCCCACCAATAGTTCTTGATATTGTTCTTGAGTTGTACGCCCATCTGGCCATAATCATAGACCGCGGCCAGTCCGTCATAAATTTCACTTGAGGGGAAAATGAATCCGTACTCCTTGCAATGGGCTACAAGCACCTTGAAAAGTTCATCCTGTGTCATATAAAATAAGTCTTATAGAAATGCAAAATTAACCAAATCTTTTTGAATACACTATAGAAATATCTCCGGAAAAGCATTCCTGATCTCCGGTTTTGAAATCTCAAGCAGCGGAATCTTGGCAAAATCGCGCTCGGAAATGAGCGGGTGGGGGATTGTCAGGACATCGTTTTTTATAACATTGGCTCCAAAGCAGAGAATGTCGATGTCTATTATCCGGTCCCGGTAAATCCGCTTCCCCTCGGCGTCGAAAAGCGGCTCTGAAAGGTCCCTGCCGAGAGTTTTCTCGATATCTTTGACCTGGCGCAGAAGTTCCATCGCATCCTCCTCAGCCGTGCCCTTGCAGGGAAGGGAATAAAGCACGCACATATTCAGGAAATTTCCGCCCTCGAAACCCCAGGCGGGAGTTTCGACTATGCCTGAAATCCTCTCGGGATGCGTGCCAAAGGCCTGATCCAGGAGATTCACCGCCCTGATCAGGTTGATTTCACGCTCCCCCACATTGGATCCAAGTCCCAGATATGCGTTGACCCTTTTCACTAGTCCAGTTTGCCGTAATCGTCGTCGTCGAAATCGAGCCCAAGCTCAACCCTGGCTTCTTCAGAGAGCATACTCTTGTCCCAGGCAGGCTCGAAAGTCATTTCTATGTTGCATTTAGTGATTCCTGGAACGGCCTCCACGCTCTCGCGCACTTCTGCAAGCACCTGGTCGGCCATAGGACAGTTCGGGGCGGTGAAAGTCATTAAGATGGAGACTTCCCTGGCCTTGCTGATATTCAGTTCATATATCAGTCCAAGGTCATAGATATTTACAGGGATCTCCGGATCGTAGACCTCTTTCAAGGCCGCGATGACTGCCGTATAATAAGGCTGCAGAGCCTTCACGTCTTCTGCGCTCAAAACATCTTCATTCATATTGGCCAGCAATTTGACGGATTGTGGAAATCATTGAAACAAGGCCGTTTGCACGGGTAGGGGAGAGATTCTCTTTAAGGCCGATAGCCTCAATGAAAGAAAAATCGTCCGCGCTTATCTCGGCGGGAGTACGACCCGAATATACGCTTATAAGCAGTGAAATGATACCTTTTGTGATGATGGCGTCGCTGTCGGCGGCGAACCAGAGTTTATCGTCCCGGATCTCCGCGTCGAGCCAAACCCTTGACTGACAGCCCTTTATCAAATGCTCGTCAGTTTTCTTATCTTCCGGATATGGCTCCAGATTCTTTCCTAGCTCGATCAGGTACTCATACTTGTCGAGCCATTCATCATACATCGAAAAACTGTCGATGATTTCCTGCTTCGTTTCTTCTAAACTCATATCAACATTTTTATGGCCTTATCAAGGCTCTCGATAAAATACCTCGCCTCGTCCATAGTATTGTAAGGCGCAAAAGATGCCCTCAGCATACCGCTTACTCCGAAATAGTCCATAAGAGGCTCCGCGCACATCTGTCCTGAACGAAGAGCTATACCCATTTTGTCCATAATCAAAGCAAGATCCTCGTGATGGACCCCCTTGACAGTGAAGGAGAAAAGGGGAATCTTGTCCATAGTTCTACGTGGAACGCCGTACAGGCTTATCCGGGGATCAGATAGAAGAGCGTCCAGGACATAAGCCTTCACCTCTTCTATATTTTGCAGCAAAAGAGGGTCTGAAAGGCATACATTCCGAAGTTCAAGCGCCGGAATTAGGGTCGGGACCGCATTGAAATTCTGAGTCCCTGCCTCGAATTTATGGGGGAGAGGGGCAAATGTTGTCCCGTCGAAACCGACCGTAGCGATCATCTCTCCGCCGCCCATATACGGAGGCAGCTTGTCCAGCCATTCCTTCTTCCCGTAGAGGACGCCGGTACCAGTTGAGGCAAAAATCTTATGCCCTGAAAAAACATAGAAATCGCAGCCAAGCTCCTGAACGTCGGTCTGCAGGTGAACGAAGCCCTGGGCTCCGTCGACAAGTACGGGTATACCGTATTTATGAGCTGTTTCAACTATCTCACGAAGCGGGTTAACACAACCTAACACATTGGAAATCTGTGAGATAGCTATGATTTTAGTCTTCTGAGAAATCAATTTTTCCAGACTTTCGACGAACAGCTCGCCATTTTCATCAATCTCAAGGACTTTAATGCGGGCTCCTTTCCTCCGGCACATCAACTGCCAGGGAACAATGTTCGAATGGTGCTCGGCCCGAGAAACGATAATTTCGTCACCTTCTCCGACAAAGGCCTCTCCGAAAGAAAAAGCAAGCAGATTGACAGATGCGGTGGCTCCTGAAGTGAAGATGATCTCCTCCCGGAATTCAGCGTTCAGGGCCTTGCGAACAGCATCACGTGCGGCCTCGAACTCATCGGTCGCACGGGCGGAAAGGGCGTGGACGGCACGATGGATATTGGCGTTGGCCTCAAGCGACATTTCATCCAGCTTGCGGACTACGGAAAGCGGACGCTGGCTGCTTGCGGCATTATCCAGATATACGAGCGGACGCGAATATACTTTGGATGAGAGTATCGGAAACTCGCTTCTTATTTCTGTAACGGTCATTCTTCTTTGGATAAGTCTGCAAATTTACATATTTTTGCGTTATGATAGATTACATTAAAGGCCAAATTGTATCGCTGTCGCCCGCAGAATTGATTCTAGAGAATCAAGGAATAGGATACAGCATACAGATTTCCCTGCAAACCTACGAGGCCCTGCAGGGCAAAACAGACATTACCGTCTATATCCATCACTATCTTCGCGAAGAGGAGGAACTCTATTTCGGTTTTTCCGGAAAGGACGAAAGGGAACTCTTCCGGCTGCTTATCAGCGTTTCAGGAATTGGCGTCAATTCCGCTAGGATGATGCTCTCGACGCTGACTTCCGACGAAATCCGCAACGCAATCCTCGCAGAAGACGTGCACAAAATCAAGAGTGTAAAAGGAATCGGCCAGAAGGGAGCTCAACGAGTCATTCTTGAACTGAAGGACAAGATTGTCAAGGGTGCAGGAAGCGAGTCCGGGGTCATATTCCAGCAGGAAAGCAATGCCATAGTCGACGAGGCGACGACAGCGCTGGTAATGCTCGGCTTCAGCAAGGCGAACATATCCAAAGTAATGCCGGCAATCCTTAAAGAAAACCCGACGGCAAAGGTCGAAGACATTATCAAAGCGGCCCTGAAGAGGCTTTAAAATGGCCTCCTAAAAAGATTAGCGGCCAAAATAGACCAGTAAGACCGAAATGTCGGCAGGGGAGACCCCGGAGATTCGCGAAGCCTGGGCAATGGTTGACGGGCGATAGCGGGAGAGTTTCTGGCGGCATTCTATTGAAAGAGCCTTAATCTTTTCAAAATCAAAATCCTCCGGGATTCGGATATACTCCAGGCGATTGTTCTTTTCCGCCTGGAGTTTTTCTCTTTCTATATAACCTGCATACTTGATAGAAATTTCGACAGATTCCACGACTTCACGAGAAAATGTTCCACGTGGAACAAAATTCATCAAGTCAGAAAGAGAAACTTCAGGACGAGAGACCAGGTCGTCCAGATGCTTAGTCTCAGACAACGGAGCAGCAGACTTGGAAAGCAGATAATCGTTAATATCAGAAGGCTTGACACGGACACGAGAACAAGACTCACGCAAAGAATCCACGGCCTCCATCTTGCGACAAACCGCCTCATAGCGCTCTTCAGAGGCCAAACCGAGCTCGTGAGAAAGCGGAGTGAGCCTGAAATCAGCATTATCCTGCCGTAGGAGGATACGATATTCAGCCCTCGATGTAAACATCCTGTAGGGCTCATCGACACCCTTGTTGATCAGATCGTCTATAAGGACGCCGATATATGCCTGGTCGCGGCGGAGGACAAACGCCTCCTGTTCGTGGACATATCTATGGGCATTGATTCCGGCCATAAGCCCCTGGGCGGCAGCCTCTTCATAACCGGTAGTACCATTGACCTGACCGGCAAGAAACAGCCCCTGGACAATCTTGGACTCAAGAGAGTACTTAAGGTAGCGAGGGTCGAAATAGTCATACTCGACAGCGTACGCAGGCTTGAAAATGACTGCATTTTCAAGACCGGGAATCGAATGCATTGCATCGAGCTGGACCTCAAGAGGCAGGGAAGAAGAAAAGCCCTGAAGATAGTATTCCGGGTTATTCCGGCCTTCCGGCTCGAGGAAAAGCTGGTGTGAATCCTTTTCAGAGAAAGTACGAAGCTTATCTTCGATGCTAGGGCAGTAGCGAGGGCCCTTGCCGTGAATCCGTCCTGTAAACAAAGGGGAACGGTCAAAACCGCTGCGCAGTATATCGTGGACCTTCTCGTTGGTATGAAGGATGTAGCACTGCATCTGAGCTTCGCCACGCTGAATGGAGGACGGGCGGTCCAGGAAAGAAAAGCGCTCCGGTACGGCGTCGCCTTCCTGGGGAAGAAGAGAAGAAAGGTCTACGGAACGGATATCGATGCGAGGGGGAGTGCCGGTCTTCATCCTGGCGGTCGGAATACCGAGAGATGAGAGAGAATCGGAAACATTATAAGATGCTTTTTCTCCGATACGCCCTCCTTCGAAAGAATGCTCGCCGATGAACATCCTGCCGTTAAGGAAGGTCCCTGCGGTCAAAACAAGTGCCCGAGAATGAAAAATTGCCCCCGTAATCGTACGAACTTCGCAGATTTTTGAATTCTCAAAGAGAAAATCTTCAACAAAATCCGCGTAAATCCTTAATTTACAATTAGTTAAAAGAAAATCGCGCCAATTCAGCGAAAAGGCCAGTTTGTCACACTGAGCTCGCGGACTCCACATCGCCGGCCCCTTCGAACGGTTCAACATCCTGAACTGGAGAGTAGAAGCGTCAGTCACCAGTCCGGTGTATCCGCCAAGGGCGTCAATCTCACGCACGATCTGTCCCTTGGCAATTCCGCCGACCGCAGGGTTGCAAGACATTCTCGCAAGACCGTTGAGATCCGGAGATATCAAGAGCACGGAAGATCCGAGATTCGCTGCTGCCATCGCAGCCTCGCATCCGGCGTGTCCCCCGCCAACCACAATGACATCCCAGGTCATACCAGCTCCCTCAGTGAAAGGTAGTAGTTCTCCTTGGACCTCATTTCGGCTATATCCTTCTTAGTATGGTCGTCATAACCGATAAGATGAAGGACACCGTGGACTATAACCCTGTTCAGCTCGTCTTCGAACTCAGTACCATAGGTAATGGCGTTCTCTCTCACCGAGTCGATGCTGATGAAAAGGTCGCCGGAAAGACGTTCTCCTTCGCAGTAATCAAAGGTAATGATGTCCGTAAAATAGTCGTGCTGAAGGTATTTCATATTCACGTCCAGGATATAGTTATCCGAGCAGAATATTATGGAAATATCTCCTATACGACGGATTTCGCTCTCTGCGACAAGCTTGAGCCAGCGAGAAGTGAGGCGCTTCTCCTTGAACTTGAAATCAATGTCTTCGGTAAAAAAAGAAACCATCCCTTATTCGAAATCAAAAATGGACACAAAACCGGTGAGGTCCAGCACGTCGCGGACCACTTCATTCACGTTCTTCAGGCTGACGTGGGAACCCACTGACTGCGCCTGCTTAAGCACGCTCAGAAGGAGACGAAGCCCGCTGGAAGCGATATACTCAAGCTCCGTACAGTCAATCACTATATCCTTGCCCCGGGATTGAAGAAGGGGCTGCAGCGCGACCTCGGTTTCCTGGGCGGCGGCCGTATCCAGTTCGCCGCAGAGAGTGGCCACCAGCTTTCCGTCTATTTCCTGAACACTTGTCTTCATACGATAATTTTTGTCAAAGTTAATACATTCTTTCCTTCTTTCCGCGAATAAGAGACAGAATCCATAATTTTACGCGTGAGCAGTATGCCTAAGCCTCCGATGGGCCTTTCCTGCACGTCCAGACGGGTATCGCCGGGGACAACAGCCGTCGGATCAAAGGGAACACCCGAGTCCACTATGGTAAAACGGACCTCCCGGCGGTCGCTGTCCGCATAGACGGAAACTATGCCCTCCTTGCCTTCGGGATAGGCATAGCTGATGGCATTCACCACGGCTTCCTCGGCGGCCAGCCTGAGGCTGAGGCCAAGTTTCTGCTCCAGCGAAAGCCTGGCACAGAAAGCCTTCAGGAAATCACTCAGACGGGACAATTCCTCCTGATGGTTCTTCAGATCGATATGCTCCCGCACCAACTCCGAAGGATTATACTGCACCAGCAGCATAGTAAGGTCATCCCTCTGGGCCGCATCTCCCATAAAGCCGCGCGCCTCATCGAAGATCGAGGCGACCGTCTGCCTGGCGTCCAGGCCACTCGAAAGGGCCTCCTGCAAGCCTGCCTGCACACGGGAGCGTCCAAAGAGCTGCTTGCCCGAATGTTTAGCCTCCGTAAGCCCGTCCGTATAGAGGAAAAGAGAACAGCCGGGCGAGAGCTGAAGCGTCTGCTCCTCGAAGATAGTCTCCGGGAAAACCCCCAGCGGAAGATTGGACTTTGCAGGCAAGAGCGATACTCCCTCAGAAAGTAGAAAAGGCTTGTCGTGACCGGCATTGGCATAACGCAAACGGCCTGTATAATAATCTATTGTACCAACGAAGAAAGTCACGAACATATTGGTATCGTTGCCCTGGCAAAGCTGCTCGTTAAGGATTTTCAAAATCCGCGACGGACTTTCGATGCGCTGTGAAACCATCCGGAATAGCGAATGAATCACTGACATAAGCATTGCCGACGGCACCCCTTTTCCGCTTACGTCGCCAATACAGAAAAACAATTTACCATCGCGCCGGTAGAAGTCAAAAAGGTCCCCGCCGACCTCGCGGGCAGGCTCCAGCAGGCCGTAAATCCCGTCAGGAAAGCTCTCCGGCAGCATTTCCCGCTGGATCTTACGCGCCACTTCCAATTCACCGTTGATACGCGCCTGCCGTTCCGAAGCATCCCGCAGCTTTTTCTCGCTTCTGGCAAAACGGTTGACCATAAAGAAGAGTATGGCCAGACCAAGCAGAATAAAGAGCAACTGCTGCAGGCCCATCCTCCTCATATCGGCAAAAACCTCATCCTTCTTGAAAACCTGGGCGATCTGCCAGTAAGGGTCCCGCTTCATACGGATTGTCTTTACAGACATCTCAGACGAGGAAGTACTCTCCTCTTCGTCCCGCAGAAGTTCCATAGCCTGCTCCACCATAGAGGCCGAAGCCCGCGACGGGGGAGGACCGGCCACCAGACGACCGTCCTTTGTAAGGATCATACCGAAGGAAGAGGGGAAATGCTGATTAGCATTCAAACTTTCGCCCATCCAGGAAACGTCCACATTCAGGTCGCAGACCGCGATGACACGCCCTTTTTCATCCTTGATGGGATAGGAATAAGAGGTCAGGCAGCGGGTGGAATCGGTCTCGAAGAGATATGGGTCCGACCAGTCCGGACGGCCGCTTTCCACCACCTTGATGTAAAACGGATTCTGCGTATAATCGTGGTCCTCTCCGGCTATCTGCTCAACGTAGATTGTATCTCCGTCCTTATAGGCATAAGGCTCATACAAGCGCCCCTTTTCCGGGAAATAATATGGGACGAAACAGATGCCTCCCCCGACTACGTCCGGATTGTCGTCTATGAGATACTCCATCGCCCGGAATATGGAATCAGGATCGTTCAGGCGGAATTTCAGATACAGCATATTCTCGCGCATCGTTCCTTCCGTCATATCCAGCATATGGCTGATACGCTCCTGCATAGACAACAAGGCCATATGGGAACGGGTGTCCATCTCCACTTCCATTATGGAATGGATGCGACGGAACTGTACAATGGAAATAGTTTCCACCAGAATGGCGGCTATTACCACTATGCCCAAACGGGACAACCAACTTTTTCTTGAAGAATCCACCTGTCTGCACTTTTACAAGCGGTAAAGTTATCATTTGTTTTTGACAAGTCAAAGGAATAAAATCCTATCTTTGTATTTATAACGACAAGCTTCACCGTAAAAAATGAAAAGCTCTCCCCTCTCTCAATCGCAACTGAGCATCTTCCTGTCCTGCCAGAACCTGGACGAAAATTCCGGGAACTACCAGCTGGCTCTGCTGTACTCTCTGCCTGAAAGCATAGACCTTCAAAAGCTGAAAAACGCCCTGGAAGCCTTTGTAGCGGCTCATCCGTATGTCCTCTCACATATCCAGGACATAGACGGCGTCCCCTGTATGGTCCCTTCCAGGGAAGAGTGGAAAGCGGAGATCAAGGAGATCGACAGCATCGAAGAGCTAAGAGACAGCTTTGCCAGGCCGATGGACCTGTACAAGGACCGGCTTTTCCGGCTGGAGCTGTATAAAACCCTGACGGGCAATTACTTCTACTTCGACTTCCACCATATCATTGCCGACGGTACCAGCCTCATCCTCTTCCGGGAATGCCTCGAAGCCGCCTACCGTGGAAAGGAGATGCCCGCAGAGAAGATGAGCGGGGCCGAAATCGCCCTGGAAGAAGAAAAACAGCGGAAAAGCGAGGCCTTCGAGGAAGCCGGAAAGTGGTTTGCCGGGGAGTTTGGCGAAGCCGTGGAAACGGAGAGCCGCATATTGCCGGACGTTTATGGAGAAAAAGCATCGGCCTATAAGGAACTGCTGGTGGACCTGGACGTGGACAGCAAGGCCCTGAAAGACATCCTGAGCCATTACGACTGCGCCGAAAGCACCCTTCTCACCACAGTCTTCGGCCTTACCCTGGCCTCCTGGAACGCAGATACCGCAGCCAGCTTCTCAACAATATGGAACGGCCGAAAGAGCGAGGGCGAACGCAGCGCCTTCACTATGTCCGTACACACTCTGCCCATCTACCTGAACGCCCTCCCGGACAGTCCCGTCAAATACGTCCTGGACCATATAAAAGCGCAGATGAAAGGGATGAAGGAACGCTCCTTCTACTCTATAGCAGACTGCAGCAGCAGCCTTGGCCTGTCCCCGGGCATCAATTTCGGCTTCCAGGGCAAGTATTTCCCGGAAAAGCCGGAGCTTCTTCTGGACGGAATACGCATCCCGGCGGAAGACCTTCGCACCAATCCCCCGGGCCTCGGCCTGTCCATAGAAATGTTCACCCCCGAAGATGGCCCATACAAGCTGCGCTTCTGGTATAGGCCCAGCGAGTACACCGAAGGCATCCTCCGCAGCTTTGCAGAGAGTTTCTCAACCGCAGTCCTTTCCCTGAAGCAGGCCAGGAAAGTCGGTGAAATCCGCTTCGCCAGCCCCTCACAGCTCCGTACCCTGGACAGCTTCAACCCCGGCAAAGCCAACGCCGATACCGAAAAAACCGTCCTGGACTTTTTCAAACAGAGGGTAAAGGAGAATCCCGACCACGAGGCAGTCGTTTGCGGCGACATACGCCTCACTTACGCCCAGGTAGACAGCCTCACCGACCGCTTGGCCGCCTACATTGAGAAAAACGTCAAAGGCGGCAGCGTCGTGGCCATAATCCTCGGACGAAACCAATATACTATGATCGCCCCGCTGGGCGTCCTCAAGGCCGCCTGCAGCTACCAGCCGCTGGACCCGTCCTACCCCAAGGAGCGCCTGCAGTTTATGGTACAGGATTCCGGCGCCGCCCTACTGATTGCCGACGATGAGCTTGCCGGCCTGGTGGAAGGCTTCAGCGGGCCCATCCTTACCACTTCCCAAATCCCGGCCCTGCCGGAAGGAAGCCCCAAGGCCAAGGTCAAGCCCGACGACCTCTTCGTACTGCTGTACACCAGCGGCACTACCGGAACGCCCAAAGGCTGTATGCTCAACCACCGCAATATCAGCGTGTTTGCACAGCATCACGCTCAGCGCACAGGCATCTCGTCCGGCAGCCGCCTCTCGGCATACGCGAGTTTTGGCTTCGACGCCTTCGTAGGAGACCTCTACGGGGCTCTGGCGGCAGGCGCCGCTCTCTACCTTATCCCGGAAGAGATTCGCCTGGACCTGGCCGCCCTTCACGCTTTCTTCGAGAAAAACGGCATCACCCACAGTTTTATGACCACCCAGGTGGCCACCCAGTTCGCCATAAACTACCCCGTCTGCAAGGGACTGGAAGTACTCTTTACAGGCGGAGAAAAACTCAGCTCCCTGCCGCTTCCCCAGTATCAGCTCCATAACTGCTATGGCCCCACCGAGAGCATCTGCTACGTCATTTCCAAGCAGCTGACCCGGCAGGAAGAGAACATTCCCATCGGCGTTCCCCTGCCCGGGATACACGCCTATGTGGTAAACAAAGCCGGAGCGAGAATGCCCGCCGGAGCCGCCGGAGAACTGCTTGAAGCCGGCCTCCAGGTAGGAGACGGATACCTTGGCAGGCCGGAAAAGACCGCCGAGGCCTTTGCCGACAATCCTTATGAGTCAGACCCGGCCTTCAGGCGCCTCTACCGTACCGGCGACATCGTGCGCTACCGCGCCGACGGCGATATCGAGTTCATCGGCAGAAAAGACGGACAGGTGAAAATCCGCGGATTCCGCATAGAACTCAAAGAAGTGGAAGCTGTCATCCGGGAATTCCCTGATATCAAAGACGTTACCGTACAGGCCTTCGAGCAGGAAGGCGGCGGAAAATTCCTGGCCGCATACATAGTCAGCGAGCGGGAGATCGACATCCAGGCCCTGAACGCCTTCATCCTGGAGCGGAAGCCTCCGTATATGGTGCCTGCCGTCACTATGCAAATCGAGGCCATCCCCCTCAACGTCAACCAGAAAGTGGACAAGAAAGCCCTTCCGAAGCCGCAGGTCCAAAAGAAAGACAGCCAGGCCGGAGCCCCGCTCAATGTCCTGGAAGAGCAGCTCACGGCTCTCCTGAAGGAAACCACCGGCATCGAGGGCGCCTCGCTCACCGAACCACTTATGCTCTACGGCCTCAGCTCGCTGAGCGGCCTAAGGCTCGCCACCGAACTGTACAAGCGCTACGGAATACAGGCCGATATGAACAGTTTCGCCAAGACGGCAAGCCTGCAAAGCATTGAAAACGAAATACTTAAAAAGTACATAGAAGGAGGCGTCTCCGTCAGCGCAGAAAAAGAAAGCGCCCTGGAACCCCAGCTTCTCACCAACCAGCAGGCCGGCGTTTATCTGGACTGCATAAAAGCCCCGCAGGAGACCATATACAATATTCCTATGGTCTGGACCTTCCCCGCGGAAGTATCAGCCTCAGCCCTGCAGGAAGCGGTGAAGAAGGTGCTCGCCGCCCACCCCTCGCTGCAATCCGTATTCGAGCAGAGGGACGGAGAGATCTACCAGGTCCCCGTCGACACGCCCGTCCCCGTCCTCATCAAGGAAGCGACGCTTGAGAGCGAACGCGAAAGTTTCACCCTTCCCTTCGACCTGGGCAAAGGCCCGCTGGGACGCGTGGAAATACTCCCCGGAAAGGACGCGACCTACCTTCTGAGCGACTTCCATCATCTGGTGTTCGACGGCCGCAGCTACGATGTCTTCATCCAGCAGGTCTGCGATGCCCTGGAGGGAAAGGAAATCGCCCCCGAGGCCTATACCTACTTCCAGTATGCCGCCTGGCAGCGGAAGGAAGAGAAAGGCAGTGCTTATGAACAGGCCCGCGAGTTCTTTGCAGGGCAGCTCGCCGGAATGGAAAGCCCTTCGGCCGTGATTCCTGACCTGAATCCGGGCGACCAAAGAGGCCGGGAAGTATTCCTCAGGAAGGCCGTCCGGGCCGATATCCACCCGCTTTGCAAGCAAATGGAAATCTCCCCCGCCAGCTTCTATCTGGCTGCCGCCTACCTTACTCTGAGCGCATATAACGCCAGCGACAAGGTCTATATATGCACCGTCAGCAACGGCCGCGGAAAGATGGAAACCGCCGACAGTTTCGGTATGTTCGTGAATACCGTTGCCCTCTCGGGCGACTGCAGCGTGGACAGCACCGAAGACTTCCTGAAGCAGTGCGACCATAATTTCCAGGAAACCCTCCGGAACCAGGAGTATCCCTTCGCCAAGATAGCCGCCGAATTCGGCTTCCAGCCTCAGGTGATGCTGGCCTACCAGGTCGGCGTCCTGGCCTCCTACAGCGTCAACGGCAAGGAGGTAAAAGGCGAAAACCTGGAAGCCGGTGCGCCCAAATTCCCCCTCAGCATCTATATCGACGGCAGCGAGGGCAAGGAAGAAATCGTCCTCGGCTACGACGACAGCAAATACAGCCCCGCCCTGATGCAGGCCTTTGCCGACGCAATGGAATGCGTATGCCGCGGCCTGCTGGAACATAGCCATTTGAGCGAAATCCCCTTCACGGACGGCGAAAACCTGCGGCAACTGGACGCTTTCAACCACTTCACTCAGGAGGTGGATTTGAGCCAGACCATAGTCGACCTCTTCCGGAAACAGGCCCGACTCACCCCGGAAGCGCCCGCCGTGCTCTTCGACGGCAAGACTATCAGCTACCGCGAACTGGACATTTTCACCGATTCCCTTGCTGCAAGGATTCTGGAGGCCGGTCTCGGAGAAGAAGACGTAGTCTCGGTGCTCATAGGCCGCAACGCCTGGATGACCAAGGCCTCACTGGCCGCGATGAAGGCAGGCTGCGCCTACCAGCCACTGGACCCCTCCTATCCGCCGGAACGCCTGAACTTTATGATCAAGGACGCCGGGGCGAAACTTCTCATCGCGGAGAAGGAACTGGTGGGACTTGTGGGGGACTACAATGGACCCGTACTCACCACTGAGGAACTGGAAGACCTTCCGGCCAAGACCTGCAAGGCAGCCCCTCCCAGAAGCGAAAACCTCTACATCCTGCTCTACACCTCCGGCTCCACGGGTGTGCCCAAGGGTGTAATGCTGGAACACCGGAACCTAAGCAATTTCTGTGCTTGGTACTGCGACTACTTCGGCCTCAAGGCCGGGCACAGGGTGGCCGCCTTTGCCAGCTATGGCTTCGACGCCAATATGATGGACCAGTATCCGGCCCTCTGCTGCGGAGCCTGCGTGTGCATCATTCCGGAAGATGTGCGGCTCGACCTGGTCGCCCTGGACCGTTTCATCACGGAAAACGGTGTCACTCACAGCTTTATGACCACCCAGGTGGGCGTGATGTATGCCCGCAACTTCCCGGACAACCCCTCGCTCAAGCACCTTTCGGTAGGAGGAGAGAAACTGGTTTCTATGCCGCCGCCCTCCTATGCCTTCTACAATGGCTACGGGCCCACGGAATGTACCATCTTCTCCACCATTTTCCACGTACAGAAGCGCGAGGACAACATTCCTATCGGCCATCCGCTCAGCAATGTTCAGCTCTATGTGGTGGACCGTCAGATGCGGCGCCTGCCCGTCGGGGCGGTCGGAGAACTGCTGATCGGCGGCGACGGCGTAGGCCGGGGCTATCTGAACAATCCTCAGAAGACGGCCGAATGCTTCATAGACAATCCCTTCCAAAAAGGCGTACGGCTCTACCGCTCCGGCGACATAGTTCGCTATCGCTGCGACGGAAACATAGAATTCGTGGGCCGGAAAGACCGACAGGTAAAGATCCGCGGCTTCCGTATAGAACTTAAGGAAGTAGAGGCCGTGATTCAGGAAATCCCTGGTGTCAAGGATGTTACGGTGCAGGCCTTCGACGCCCCCTCGGGCGGCAAATTCCTGGCCGCCTACGTTGTGGCCAAAGGCCGCTTCGACATCAAGGCCGCGGCCGATTTCATACGCGAGCGCAAGCCTCCGTATATGGTACCGGCCGCCTGGATGCAGCTGGACGCCATCCCCTTGAACGTGAACCAGAAAGTGGACCGCAAGGCCCTGCCGCCGGCAACTCCCCAGGCCTTGGAAGACTATGTGGCGCCCGTCGGAGAGACGGAAAAAGACCTCTGCGAGATCTTCGCCGAGGTTCTGGGCGTGGAGCGCATCGGCGCCACCGACTCCTTCTTCGACCTGGGCGGCACCTCGCTGATGGTGACCAATGTTATGGTGAGCGCAGAAAAGAAGGGCTTGCACTTTGCCTATTCCGACGTATTCGCACATCCTTCTGCCCGCGGACTTGCGTCCTTCCTGAAGGGAGACCAGTCCCCGGCCAAGGAAGACCGCAACATTACGGAATACGACTATTCCGCCATAGACAGCTTGCTCAAGGGCAACAGCCTGGAGGCCTTCAGCGCAGGAAAACGCCTGAGCCTCGGAAAGAATATCCTCCTCACCGGCGCCACGGGCTTCCTGGGCATACACATACTTAAAGAACTGGTGGAAAGCACTGGAGAGGACACCACCATCTGGTGCCTGCTCCGCAGCAAGGGAAGCATCACACCGCAGCGGCGTCTGAAAGAGATGCTGGTCTACTATTTCGAAAAAGACTACAGCAGCCTGTTGGGCGGACGCATCCGTGCCGTCGAGGGCGATATCACAAAAGCCGAAAGCCTGGAGGGCTTCAAGGACATCGACTGCGTTTTCAACTGCGCCGCCAATGTCAAGCACTTCTCAAAAGGAACTGATATCGAGGACATTAACTATGGTGGCGTAAAGAACCTGGTAGCCCTCTGCGAGCGAAACGGAGCCTATCTGCTGCACGTTTCCACCGAGAGCGTGGGCGGCCTCACGCCCGGCAAAGTACCCGGCACCCTCTCGGAGCAGATGCTCTTCTTCGGACAGCTGACGGACAACCAGTACGTCCATTCCAAGTTCCTGGCCGAGCGCCATATCCTGCAGCAAATGGCCGAGGGAAAACTGCGGGCCAAGATTTTCCGCGCCGGCAACCTGTCGCCCCGCGCCGAAGACGGAGAGTTCCAGGTGAATATGAATGCAAACGCCGCAATGGGACGTCTCAAAGCCCTTAAACTCATCGGCGCCTGCCCATACCGGGCCCTGCAAGGCCAGATGGAGTTCACCCCCATAGACGAAGCCGCCCGCGCTATGGTGCTGCTGTCCACGACACCTCTGGAAAACTGCGTTTTCAACGTATCCAACAACCATCTGATTCCCTTTGACGACATCTTGACCCGTCTGAACAAGATCGACGGCAAAAATATGGAATACCTTGAGAATGAAGAGTTTCTATCCAGGATGAAGGCTATGCAGGCCAGGCCGGGGATGGCCGCCATAATGGCCCCGCTGGTGGCCTACGAACAGTCGGCAGGCGAAAGAGAGGGAGTGGAAACCCTGTCCTCCACGGTGTTCACGATGCAGGTGCTGCTGCGGCTGGGCTTCCGCTGGAACCCCACTTCCAGCGCCTACATCGACCTCATCTTCGAAATGCTGCGCACTATGCGGTATTTTGAGTAACTTTGCACCTTGTATGAGCGATTTTAAGACAAACAAGGCCGTATTCGTGGGCGTAGTCCTGGAAAAAGGCGGAGAAAGGAAAGTTAAGGAATATCTCGACGAACTGCAGTTCCTGGCCGAAACTGCCGGAGCGACAGGCGACAAGTTCTTCACCCAGAGGCTTGACCGCCCGGACAAGGCTACATATATCGGCCCCGGAAAACTCGAGGAAATAAAGCAATACTGCCTCGACAACGAGATAGAATACGTGATTTTCGACGACGAACTCACCGGGATGCAGCAGCGCAACATAGAAAAAGCCATCCAGTGCAGCGACGTCATCGACCGCACCAGCCTGATCCTGGAAATCTTTGCCCAGCGGGCCAAGACCTCCTATGCCAAGATGCAGGTCGAACTGGCCCATTATCAATATATGCTGCCGCGCCTTGCCGGTATGTGGACCCATCTTGAAAGGCAGCGGGGCGGTATGGGAACCCGAGGCGGTATGGGTGAAACCCAGATCGAGGTCGACCGCCGTATCGTCAAGCAGCGCATATCCAAGCTTAAGGAAGACCTGAAGAAAGTCGACCGCCAGATGGCTACGCAAAGGGGCAACCGCGGCTCTCTGGTGCGCCTGGCGCTAGTCGGCTATACCAACGTCGGGAAGAGCACTCTGATGAACCTGCTGGCCAAATCTGACGTTTTTGCCGAGAACAAACTCTTCGCCACCCTGGATACGACCGTCCGCAAAGTCGTGATAGAAAATGTCCCCTTCCTGCTGAGCGACACAGTAGGATTCATCCGAAAACTCCCCACCCAGCTCGTCGAGGCCTTCAAGAGCACCCTGGACGAGGTCCGCGAAGCCGACATCCTGGTCCACGTAGTGGATATTTCCCATCCTGACTTTGAGGAGCAGATGTCGGTCGTGGAAAAGACCCTCAGCGACCTCGGAGCGGCCGGAAAACCCGTATTCGTCATCTTCAACAAAGTCGACGCCTACAGCTACGAGCCCTACGACGAATTCTCCCTGGAGCCGAAAGGAGACCGCAACCGAACCCTGGAAGAGCTTAAAAACAGCTGGATAGCCAAGGAGAAGACCCCGTGCATCTTCATCTCCGCCAAGGAGAAAATAGGCATAGAAAAACTCCGCAACGACCTTTACAAGATGGTTGCGGAGATTCATGCAGGTCGTTATCCTTTCGATAACTTCCTCTGGTAGAAGGAGCTTTAATGCTGTCCGGAGTGCATATCAACACTTTATACCGCTATTTTCGAGATGATTTGCAAAAAAATAATAAAAATTTTTAATTATTATTTATAAGTAAAAATAGAGAAATACTTACAAATTATAATGCTTATTTTTGTTTTCCAAAAAAATAAACAATAAATAATGGGCTAAAACGCCATTCTTCTGCATTTTATGCAAGGAGTGTCAATTGCATTTTTTATTTTTTTTTCTTTATTTTGCATTTCCAAATGGCGTACAAAATACGACCATTTATTATTGGAAATACGTAGTGTATCAATATTTATGTTCAACTAATTTTCATGCTTATGAAAAAAATCAAACTGTTACTGGTGTGCCTGATGGTCGCTGTCTCAGCAGTCGCCTTCGCGCAGAGCAGGACGGTAAAGGGACAAGTCACCTCCGCGGATGACGGGCTTCCCATTATCGGCGCTTCTGTCTTTGTGCAGGGAACTTCCATTGGCACCATCACGGACTCAGAGGGTTATTACACTCTCAGGAATGTTCCGGCAAGCGCAGTAAACCTCGTGGTTTCTTACATCGGAATGAAAGACATGAACAAGCCGGTCAACGATGTTGTCGACTTTGTAATGGGTTCCGATACGGAACAGCTGAACGAGGTCGTTGTCACGGCCCTCGGTATCAAACGTTCCGAAAAAGCCCTCGGTTTCGCGGCAACGGCCGTGAAAGGAGATGAACTCGCAAAGGCCCGTACCGCTGACATTATGTCCGGTATCCAGGGTAAAGTCGCGGGTGTGTCGATTTCCTCAACTTCCTCAGACCCTGGTGCTTCCCAGTCTGTCATCATTCGTGGTGTCAGCTCCCTGAGCGGCAGCAACCAGCCTCTGTACGTCGTTGACGGCGTTCCTATGAACAACACTTCCGTCTATTCCAATGACGGCCTCAACAACGGCTACGACTTCGGTAACGGCGCAGGTGCCGTGAACCCGGATGACGTTGAGTCTATGACCATCCTTAAAGGCGCTGCGGCAACGGCCCTCTACGGTTCCCGCGCAGCTGCCGGTGTCATCCTCATCAATACCAAGAGCGGTAAAAAGCAGGCCCGCGGACTCGGTGTCGAGTACAACGGAGGCGTCCAGCTTGAAACCGTCCTTCGCATTCCCCAGATGCAGGATACCTTCGGTATGGGCTGGTATGGAGAAAAGACCGAAATTGAAAATGGTTCCTGGGGCCCTATCATGGACGGCGCTTATGCAGTCTATGGTAATGTTTACCAGAACTCTCAGAAGATGAAGTCCTTCTCTCCGCTTCCGGACAATATCAAGGACTTCTTCGAGACTGGTGTCCGCTACAGCAACTCGGTTTCCTTCAATGGAGCAACGGACTCTTCCGATTACTTCGTCTCTTTCTCCCAGATCAGCGATAACGGAATGATTCCGACGAACAAGGACAGCTATGACAAGTACACCTTCTCCGCACGTGGAAGCCATAAGATCGGTCATCTGACCTTCTCCTCCTCGCTCAACTATGCGTATCAGAAGAATAGCTTCGTTTCTACCGGTCAGGGCACGGGTTCAATGTACAACTCTATAATGCAGACCCCCCGTGATATCTCCATCATAGGCCTGAAAGACCTGGACGATCCTTTCAATATGCCGGGTTATTACTATACTCCATATGGTGTCACTAACCCGTACTACCTGCTGAAATACAACAAAAACGAGTATGAGGCTGACCGTTTCTACGGCAAATTCCAGGCTGACTACAACTTCTTTAAATACTTCAACCTGACTTACCGTATCGGTCTCGACACCTCTGCAGGCAATCAGGCTTCCGGTACTCCGAATATGTCTTCTCTCTTTGTAAACACCCCCAACTGGGAAGATGCTTTGAAAGACCAGACCGGTTCCGCTACACAGCAGACCACACGCCGCAGGGAAATCAACCAGGATTTGTATCTGACTTTCAGTAAGGAAATCAAAGATTTCTCCGTCAATGCTGTTGCCGGTTGGAACTATAATGACCAGCGTAACTCCTACGTTTATGCCGGTGTCACCAACCTGACAATTCCTACCTACTACAGCATCACCAACTCTGCTGAAATTCCTGTGGTCGAACAGTACGAGCGTCACAAGCGCCTCTACGGTATCTACGGCCAGGCAGAGGTAGGTTACAAGAACCTCGCCTTCCTCACCGTCACCGCACGTAACGACTGGTCTTCCACCCTCCCGAAAGGCAACCGCGCCTTCTTCTATCCCGGCGTGACAGGAAGCTTTGTCTTCTCAGAGCTTTTTGATGAGGATGTAAAATCAATTCTGGAATTCGGTAAGATCCGCGCCGCCTGGGGTAAGACGGGTGCTGACGCAGCTCCTTATATGGTCCAGTCTGTCTTTGCACAGGCAGGGGCGTCTTCCAGCGGATGGGGCGAGAGTAACTTCCCTCTGAACAAGATCGGCGCCAACGCCTATTCTGCAGGCAATACCCTCGGTTCCGATACCCTCAGCCCTGAAATGACCACTGAAGCTGAAATCGGTATCAACCTGGCCTTCTTCAAGAACCGTTTCGGTATCGATTTCGCCTGGTACAACCGCAATACCGACAAGCAGATATTCTCTCTGGATATGGATCCTGCAACAGGATACACCGCCCAGAACATCAATATCGGTAAGGTTCGCAACCGCGGTATTGAACTCCTGGTCAATGCTACTCCGCTCGAAATCGGAGACTTCCGCTGGGATGTCGCCTGGAACTTTACCAAGAACTGGTCAAAGGTTATCGACCTTCCCGACCAGCTCGGTAATGAAACTGCTATCTTCGCATTCACCGGCGGCACTGGACTGTATGCAATTGAAGGGGAAGAAATGGGTGTTTACAAGGCATACGTTCCGCTCAAAGACAACGAAGGTCATATAGTGGTCAATGAAAACACTGGTCTGCCTGTCCAGGATCCTACACAGAGGATTGTCGGCAGTATGAACTATAAGTACACGATGGGCTTCAACACCACCTTTACTTATAAGGGAATCTCCCTCAGCGCTGACCTTGATATCCGTCAGGGCGGTAAGATGTTCTCCCGTACCAAGGATATCCTCTACTTCACAGGTAACGCCATCCACACGGCCTACAACGATCGTAATCCATTCATCATCCCCGGTTCCATCAACGCTACCGCTAATTTCAAAGACGACGGAAGTTATGAACTTTCCAACGTCAAGGAGAACACGACTCCGCTTGATGCCACCAATATCTACAGTTATTGGAACGGCGGTGCTGACGAGTTGGATTCAGGTTTCTTGATTGACAAATCCTATGTCAAACTCCGTCAGGTAGTTCTCGGATGGGAACTTCCCAAGAAGTGGTTTGACAAGACTCCGATTCGTGGCCTGAAGATTTCCGTATATGGAAACAACCTCCTTCTCTGGACTCCTAAGTCAAATGTCTTCGTAGATCCGGAAATGAGTTCCTTCGGTAATGACCTCCAGGGCCAGTTCGGTGAATACTCAGCCAACCCTTCCAGCCGCAGGTTTGGTTTCAACCTCAATGTTAAATTCTAATATGGGAGGATGCAAATTATGAAAAAATATATCTATATAGCTGCTTCCCTTTTGGTCCTTGGCGGATGTTCTCTGGATATCAACGAGAATCCTAATTCTCCATCAAGTGAGGACATGAACGCAACGCTGATTTTTCCTTCGATAGAAAACTTTGTTGCTGACGCTATAGGTGACCAGATGTTCAACTATGGTGGTTTCTTTGCACAGTATTTCGAACAAATGCCGGAAGCCAACCAATACAACGACCTTGCTGAATACGATCTCGACGAGGGTTCCAATCTCTTTGACCGCTGCTATCGTAATTTATATGCCGGCGCACTTAAGGATGTCAACGAGGTTATTGCAAGAACCAGCAACCCTGCGGATGTTTTCGCCGCCACAGTGCTCCGTGCCTATTCACTGGCACTTGTTGTGGATAACCTTGGCAGTGCGCCTTATACAGAGGCAATTAAGGGTAACGAAAACACTAATCCAAAATGGGAAGACGGCGTAGCTGTCTATGAAGGAATTCTCGCCGAAATGGATGCTGCGCAAAAGAATGTTTCTGAAGGAGCGTCTATGTCTGTTTCTGACTACATTCTTGACGGCGACGGCGACGAGTGGATTAAGTTTGCAAACGCCCTTCGCCTGCGTTACTACCTTCGCCTTATCGACGGTGGCAAGGATGCATACAAGGCTAAACTTACCACCCTGGTGGCAGAAGGCAATTTCCCTGAAAATGATGTCAAGTGGGATGTCTATCTCGACCAGGAAGGACAGTATAATCCTTGGTTCCATTCTGTATTCAGCCTTACCAACAACCATTGCGCCGCTTATCCGATTGTATCATATATGTCATCTACCAGCGATCCCCGTATCGCAACTTACATCAAAAAGAACGAGGCTGATGATAAATATGTCGGACAGATTCCCGGAGCTAAGTCCCGTATGAAGGAATGGAGTGGAAGTGATTGGAAAAATAAGAATGTCAGTAAAATTGACTATGCTCCCACCCACGCAATGCCTATTTACTTATTCACGGCTGCAGAGCTCAACTTCCTTATCGCCGAAGTTGAAATTCGCTTCAATTCCAACAATACTGCCGCAAAGGATGCTTATGAGGCTGGTGTGAAGGCTGATTTCGCTTCACGAAAAGTTGAAGGCGCTGATGACTTCCTCGCAAATGCTTCCGTCAGTTTTGACGCTGCCGCAGACAAACTCAAACTTATCGGAATGCAGAAATGGGTTGCTCTCTTTATGCGCGACCATATGGAAGCCTGGTCTGAGGCCCGCCGTACGGACTATCCCGCAGTTTCTACTCTCACTGCAAAGGAAGTTTACAGTGATGCCACTGCTTATACTGCCGGTGAATTCATCGTTCCTGCTGTCAACAATATAGAGGCGGGCGGAGTTATAATGCGTGTTCCTTTCCCCGAGAACGCCCGCAAATACAACACAAATACTCCGCCATTCCAGACGTGTGACAAGAAGGTTTTCTTTGATAAAAAATAAATAAGGAAGACTCTTATGAAAAAGTATATTTATATTGCAATCGCTGCTCTGTTCGCAGTTTGCTCCTGTCACAAGCCTACATCTTATGATGATTCAAAAGTCACTTATTATATTGACCTTGAACTAAATGGAGAAGAATTTGTGGCAATAACCCTTGGATCCGATTTTGCAGATCCCGGATGTAAAGCTGTTGCCGGAGGAAAAGACGTTTCCGATATCGTAAAGATTAGCGGAGCCGTTGACAAGTCAAAAGTAGGTCTCTATCCACTTAAATATACTGCAACCAACGAAGATGGTTTCTCCTCTTCTGTTTACCGCAGTGTGCTTGTATATGATCCTTCAGCTACAGTAGATATAAGTGGTACTTATACTACACAGGATGGTACTTATCGTGACAACAAAAAAGGTACATTGACTCAGTATTCCGGAATCGGTCCTATAACTATCGAAAAGGTTTATCCCGGTATTTTCGATGTATCTTGTCTTCTTGGCGGTTACTATTGTATCCGTGCGGGATATGGTGAAGATTATGCAATGAATGGCCTGATTGCCGTCCTTGACGATAATTCTCTCAAGATTCTCACTGGCGATGTCGCCGGTTGGGGAGATTCTTATGACGATTTTGAAGGAACATATGATCGTGCAAGCGGCGGCCTTTCCTGGTGCACCGTATACGCTAATATGGAATTCTATGTTGTTTTATAAAAAGGAAAGCGTATGAAAAAGATAATGATTGCTATTTGCCTTGTTGCGAGCGCCTATTTCTGCGCTTCCTGCAAAAGGGTCGAAGTTGATCTGGCCGGAGGAACAGCCATAGCCAAAATGGCCGGATTCTGGGATGTTACTGTCGATGCTGTTGATACAGATAAACAGTATTACGAAGACCCTTATGGCTTAGGTGTTATTCCACTTATGACATACAATACGTCTGATAACTCCACGGAACAGATGTGGATAGATGACTGCGGAAAATTCTGGAACTACAAGTTCAAGGTTGATATTTACTATCCCGGCCGTACTTTCCACACAACTGACGGATGGACTCCGTATGATGCAGAAGGTACCGGAAATGCCGTTATCTACAGTGGAAAGATTATGGAAGGAATGGGACATAATGTCCACGGACAGCCTTGCGACAGTATATCCTTCATTCTCAAATTCGATGATGATGATAACCCGATTGACCACTATCTGGTCCACGGTATCCGTCACGGAGGATATTGATCCCATTAAACTCTGAAAAAAGAAAGAGACAGAAATTCTGCCTCTTTCTTTTTTTATATAAAATCAATCTCTATTCGCTGAACCTTGCCTTCAGGTACTCCCTGTTGAGACGTGCTATATGGTCGATAGTCACGTGTTTCGGGCATTCCATCTCGCAGGCGCGGGTGTTGGTGCAGTTGCCAAAGCCGAGTTCATCCATCTTGGCGACCATTGCGCGGGCCCTGCGGGCGGCCTCAGGCTTGCCCTGGGGCAGAAGGGCCAGCGAACTGACCCTGGCGGCCACGAAGAGCATAGCAGAACCGTTCTTGCAGGTCGCTACACAGGCGCCGCAACCGACGCAGGCGGCGGCATCCATAGACAGTTCCGCATCGTCGTGTGGAATAAGGATGGTATTGGCATCCTGGGCCGCACCGGTACGCACCGATACGAATCCTCCCGCCTGCAGAATCTTGTCGAAGGCCTGACGGTCCACAACAAGGTCCTTTATCACCGGGAAGGCGGCGCTGCGCCAGGGCTCGACGGTGATTGTGGCTCCGGGCTTGAAATGACGCATAAACAGCTGGCAGGTAGTCACCTGGTCGTCAGGACCGTGGGCCCGGCCGTCGATATAGAGCGAACAGGCGCCGCAGATACCCTCGCGGCAGTCGTGGTCGAAAGCGATGGGATCGACGCCCTTGCGGATAAGCTGGTCATTCAGAATGTCCAGCATCTCGAGGAAAGAGGCATCCTCCTCAACATCCGTAACGTGATAGGTCTCGAAATGGCCTTTTGTCTTGGCATTAGGCTGACGCCAAACTTTAATATTGTATTCCATACTCAGTCTTTATAGTTACGGGTTGCAATCTTGATGTTTTCGTACTTCAGAGGCTCTTTATGCAGCTCAGGTTCAGTTGCTTCACCCTTGTACTCCCAGGCACCTACATACATAAAGTTCTCGTCGTCACGCTTGGTCTCGCCCTCTTCGGTCTGCATCTCCTCGCGGAAATGGCCGCCGCAGGATTCCCTGCGGTGCAGGGCGTCACGGGCCATCAGTTCTCCAATGTCGAAGAAGTCCACAAGACGCAGGGCTTTTTCAAGCTCCTGATTGAACTCATCGTTGCTTCCGGGCACTCGGACATTCTTCCAGAATTCCTCGCGGAGCTTTCCAATCTCCTCTATACCCTTCTTCAGTCCCTCTTCGTTCCTGGCCATTCCTACATACTCCCACATAATGTGGCCGAGTTTCTTGTGGATGCTGTCCACAGTCTCGGTCCCCTTGACCGCGAAAATCTTCGCAATACGCTCTTTTACAGCTTTTTCCGCCTCGTCGAATTCAGGTGCGTTGATATCCGTCTTAGGCTCCGCGAACTTATGGGAGAGATAGTCGCCGATAGTATAGGGAAGGATGAAATAACCGTCGGCCAGGCCCTGCATCAGCGCTGAAGCTCCGAGACGGTTGCCGCCGTGGTCGGAGAAGTTCGCCTCGCCGATGGCATAGAGGCCGGGAATGGTGGTCTGGAGGTCATAGTCAACCCAAAGACCGCCCATAGTATAGTGGATGGCCGGATAGATCATCATAGGCTCCTCCCAGGGCGAAGAAGAAGTAATCTTCTCATACATCTGGAAAAGGTTGCCATAGCGCTCCTCAACCTTCTGATGACCAAGACGTTTGATAGCGTCGGCAAAGTCCAGGAAAACAGCAAGACCTGTCTCGTTCACGCCATAGCCCGCATCGCAGCGCTCCTTGGCGGCACGCGAAGCCACGTCACGAGGAACGAGGTTACCGAAGGCCGGATAACGGCGCTCGAGGTAGTAGTCGCGGTCCTCTTCGGGAATCTGGGAAGGCTTGATTTCTTTCTTGCGGAGCTTGAGAACATCCTCCATTTTCTTCGGAACCCAGATACGGCCGTCATTACGAAGCGACTCTGACATCAGGGTCAGCTTGCACTGCTGCTCGCCGTGGACGGGAATGCAGGTAGGATGGATCTGCGCGAAGCAGGGATTGGCGAAGAAAGCACCCTTGCGCCAGGCCTGCATTGCAGCGCTGCCGTTGGAATTCATAGCATTGGTTGAAAGGAAATAGGTATTTCCATAACCACCTGTGGCCAGAACTACGGCGTGGGCGCCGAAACGCTCAATCTCGCCTGTCACGAGGTTACGGGCGATAATACCCTTCGCCTGACCGTTGATTATCACCAGGTCAAGCATTTCGTGACGGGGATAACTCTTCACCGTACCGGCCGCAATCTCCTTGTTGAGAGCGGCATAGGCACCGAGCAGCAGCTGCTGGCCGGTTTGTCCGCGGGCATAGAAAGTACGGCTCACCTGCACGCCGCCGAATGAACGGTTGGCAAGGTAGCCGCCATATTCGCGTGCGAAAGGAACGCCCTGGGCCACGCACTGGTCGATAATGGCCGCACTTACCTCTGCAAGGCGGTAGACATTGGCCTCGCGTGAACGGTAGTCGCCGCCCTTGATGGTATCATAGAAAAGACGGTAGACGGAGTCATTGTCGTTCTGATAATTCTTCGCTGCGTTGATACCGCCCTGGGCTGCAATCGAGTGAGCCCGGCGAGGCGAATCGCTGATACAGAAAATCTTGACATTGTATCCCAGCTCGCCGAGAGACGCCGCTGCAGATGCTCCGCCAAGACCTGTACCTACCACTATCACCTCAAGTTTCCTTTTGTTGTTCGGAGAAACAATCCTGATTTCGGATTTGCGCTTCGACCACTTTTCGGCGAGCGGTCCTTCCGGAATCTTGGAGACAAGTTTAGAATCGGCCATATAATTAATTCTTGGTTTTATCCTGCAATTTTACACATTTTTCTTGAGAAGTACAAATCAGAAAAGGCTGCCTGAATCATCAGGATTATACTTCCTTATGTTTATATATGCCTCAAGGCCAAGATGTTTGTAGGCAAGTTCGGTGGCTACGCGGCCCCTCTGGGTACGTATCAAAAAACCTTCTTTCAAGAGGAAAGGCTCATATACTTCCTCCAGAGTCCCCGTATCCTCGCTGATTGAAGTAGCCAGAGTGCCTACTCCCACCGGACCGCCCTTGAAATTGAGTATCAGCGTCTTGAGTATCTTGTTATCGATGGAGTCCAGTCCCCGTTTGTCAATCTTGAGCTTATTGAGGGCGAAACGCGAAATCTCAAGGTCTATATGGCCGTTCCCTATCACCTGGGCGAAGTCGCGGACCCTCTTCAGCAGGGCGTTGGCAATGCGCGGCGTACCTCTGGAGCGCAGGGCTATCTCCAGGGCGGCATCGTCGTCTATACCTATGTCGAGGATAGCCGCACTCCTCACCACAATCTTCTTAAGGTCCTCGGTATCATAATATTCCAAGGCGCAATTTATACCGAAACGCTCGCGCAGCGGAGCCGTAAGCAGACCGCTGCGGGTAGTAGCTCCCACAAGGGTGAAGGGACTGAGGGCTATCCTTACGCTTCTCGCCCCGGGCCCCTTGTCTATCATTATATCAATGACATAATCCTCCATAGCGGAATAGAGGTACTCCTCCACCTCCGGCGAAAGGCGGTGGATCTCGTCTATAAAGAGCACGTCGCCCTTTTCCAGCGAGGTCAGAAGGCCGGCCAGATCCCCCGGCTTGTCAAGCACCGGTCCGGAGGTGACCTTCATATTTACCCCCATCTCGTTGGCTATGATATGGGCGAGAGTGGTCTTTCCCAGTCCGGGAGGCCCGTGGAAAAGCACGTGGTCCAGGGCTTCGCCGCGAAGCTTCGCAGCCTGGATGTAAATATGGAGATTTGAGACAATTTCTTTCTGTCCGGTGAAATCATCCAGCTCCTGCGGGCGGATAATTCCGTCCAATTCATTATCTTTGTGGTCGTTTGTACTGTGTGGGTCGAATTCACTCATTTCGTGGGTCCGGTTCAATTCAATTACAAATATAGTTTTTATTTTTATTAATTTAATGTATTTGTTATCGCTGTTGAAATGTTGATAACTTACTTAAGCGATTGAAAATCATTATTTTAATAAAGCAATAAATTGTTAGGAAAACTGTTTTTCGTCTGTTTGTGAATTGTGGATAGGAAAGTCCTTGAAAATCACCTCCACTTATCAACAGGGTTATGAACAGCTTTTCAACAGGAAAAAAGGGCTGAATGTTGATAAGTAAAAAGGCAACATCTGAGCTCCGCCGCAGAATGAATTCCGAAAAAGAAACATTCTGCAGCGGACTGTATCTGTCCGCCAGATGGATGGCATTGGCCGAGGTGGCGGATAAAGCTGTACATCTTGTGATCCTTCCTAACCGGGAGGCCGCCGAATACTGCAGCGCGGACCTTTACAACCTCACGGAAGGGGACTGCGTATTCTATCTTCCGGAATCCGGAAAGAACGTAGAGAGAAGCAATTACAAGTCTTCCCTCGGAGTCCAGCGGACCTCGGCCATAGGAAAGATAGTGTCCCCCTCCGAGGGCAGGACATTCATAGTGACTTATCCCGAAGCCCTTGAAGAGAAGGTTCCGTCGGCCTCAAACATACGTTCCGCCGCAATGAATCTCAAAAAAGGCGATGAAATATCTTTTAATGAGCTGAAGGAAAAGCTGTTCTCCGCAGGTTTCGAAAGGGTGGATTTCGTCTCTTCCCCCGGTCATTTTGCAATCCGCGGCTCGGTAATAGATATATTCTCATATTCCCTGGAACACCCCTACAGGCTGTCTTTCTTCGGCAACGAGATTGAAAAGATCCATTCCTTCGACTGTAACACCCAGCTTTCCATAGAAGAAAAAGAGCAGGCCGAGATATTCCCGGACCTTGTAGCCGGCGGAGGAGAAGGCGAAGAGAGCATAGTGAGGATGATACCGCCGAAGTCGACCGTCTGGCTGGATTCCTCCGATATATATAAGGAAAAGGAATTCTACAAAGAACTGCTCCCTTTCAGAAAGGTATATCTCGACCTTCCCCTCGGAATAAAAGACTGCGACCCAGTATTTTTCCATATTTCGCCGCAGCCCGTATTCAACAAGAACTTCGAACTGCTTCTCTCGGACATCCGCATCAAGATGGAAGATGGCTTCAAAGTCTATGTCTATGGAGAAAAGGAATCCCAGCTGGACCGTCTCAGGTCCATAATGACTCAGGACGAACACCCCGTGCTGCCTGAATTTCTGAAAGGGAAGAATCTCCACGAAGGATTCATAGACAACGACGAGAAAATCTGCCACTATACCGACCACGAAATCTTCGACCGATTCCACCGCGTCCGAATGCGCCGCAGCGTCGAAAAGACCGAGCAGCTTACCCTGAACGACCTCGCAGCCTTCAATATGGGAGACTACATTGTCCATATTGACCACGGGGTAGGAGTCTTCGGCGGCCTGGTCAAGATAAAGAATGCCTCCGGCAACTATTCCGAGGTTGTAAAACTAATGTACAGCGGCGGCGACGTAGTCTTCGTTTCCGTCCATTCTCTCCATAAAATATCCCGTTTCCGTTCAAAAGAAGGGGAGGCCCCGCGCATAAACAAACTCGGATCCAAGACCTGGACCGCGATGAAACAGAGCGCAAAGTCCAAGGTCAAGGATATAGCTAAAGACCTGATTCAACTCTATGCCAAGCGGCGTGCGTCCAAGGGCTTCGCCTTTTCCCCCGACAGTTATCTCCAGGAAGAACTCGAATCTTCTTTTATGTACGAGGACACTCCGGACCAGGAAAAGGCCACCCTGGCAGTGAAAGAGGATATGGAGGATTCCTGCCCTATGGACCGCCTCGTCTGCGGAGATGTGGGCTTCGGAAAGACGGAAGTCGCCGTCAGAGCGGCGTTCAAGGCTGTTTCCGACTCCAAGCAGGTAGTAGTGCTTGTTCCTACCACCATCCTTGCCCTCCAGCATTACGAGACATTCAAAAACCGTCTTAAGGACCTTCCCTGCAGCGTGGATTATATCAGCCGCCTCAGGACCGCAAAAGAGATAGCTGATATTAAAAAGCGCCTTGCAGCAGGCCAGATTGATATTCTCATTGGTACCCATAAAGTACTAGGAGCTGGCTTTGAATTCAAGGACCTGGGACTTCTTATAGTCGACGAAGAGCAGAAATTCGGTGTAAGCGCCAAAGAAAAACTCCGTCAGCTTAAATCGAACATAGACACGCTCACTCTGACGGCCACTCCTATTCCGAGGACGCTCCAGTTCTCGCTTCTCGGCGCCCGCGACCTGAGCATAATAAACACTCCTCCGCCCAACCGTATCCCCATCCAGACAGAGATAATCCTCTTCGACAAGTCCGAGATAAGGAGTATCTGCAATTATGAACTTAACCGAGGCGGACAGATATTCTTCCTTCACAACAAAGTCGAGGAACTCCCTTCCATCTATGATATCCTCCACCGTCTCGTCCCCGATATGAAGATTTGCGTGGCCCACGGTCAGATGGAGTCCAAACAATTGGAAAACAAGATGTTGGACTTTATGAGAGGGGACTATGATATGCTCCTTTGCACGACCATCATAGAGAACGGACTCGACATTCCCAATGCCAACACCATAATAATAAACCAGGCCCAGAACATAGGCCTGAGCGACCTCCACCAGCTTCGCGGCCGTGTAGGAAGGTCCAACCGAAAGGCCTTCTGCTACCTGGTAGTCCCTCCCCTCGTGTCCATAAGCGACGACGCCCGCCGGAGGCTCAAGGCCATCGAAGAATTCTCCGACCTCGGCAGCGGCTTCAATATAGCTATGCAGGATTTGGACATCCGCGGGGCGGGCAATCTTCTGGGTGCCGAACAGAGCGGATTCATCAGCGATATGGGCTTTGAAACCTATCAGAAAATCCTTTCCGAGGCAATGGAAGAACTTGGTATGGAGACAGGCATAAATACTCGTCACGGCAGTGAAAAATATGTTGAGGACTGCACCATAGATACTGATTTCCCTGCCTATATTCCAGATGAATACATAGATGTAAGTGCCGAAAAGATAAGAATTTACAAGGTTCTCGATTCGCTTTTGGAGGAAAAGGAGATAGACCGTCTGTCGCGGCAGCTCGAGGACCGTTTCGGCGCTCTCCCCGCTGAAGTTTCCAATCTTTTCAATGTGGTAAGGATAAGAAATCTCGGTGCCAGATATGGATTTGAGAAGATCATAATAAAAAATGGAATGCTGATAATGCATTTCATCTCGAACCCGCTCTCGCTATACTATCGTTCCGACCAGTTCGAGAAAATCCTGGACAGGGTGAATTCCTCTTCTACCCAGTATAAATTCATCCAGGACAACGGAAGGCTCAGGATTGTAAGCCGCGGGGTGGATTCACTTTCCAAAGCCTTCTCGGTTTTGAAAAAACTGCAATAATTTGTATTTTTGCAAGATATGGCGAATCTGCTTGTCGAAATAGGCAACACCGCGCTGAAGGCGGCCTGGTCCGAGGGAGTCACTCTCGGAAAGACTTTCCGTTATCAGGGAGAGAAAATGATGGACTTCATCCTTTCCCTCACAAAGAAGGAAAAGCCTGAGGTTATGGTAGTTGCGAGTATGATTCAGCTTTCCGGACCCGATCTTGTCCTTCTTGAAGGAGAGTGCGCAAGGCTGGTGATGCTGGATTCCGAGCAGCTCAGCGGCCGCTCCATCCCCGCCTGGCTCTCCTGCGACCGGGCCGCGTCCATAGTTGCCGCCCGCTACCTTTTCAAGGGGAAAGGATGCACTATAGTCGACTTCGGAACCACCCTGACCATAGATTTTCTCGATTCCGACGGAATGTATCGCGGAGGAAACATTTCACTTGGCTGCCGTACGCGTTTCAAGGCTCTCAACCGTTATTCCAGGAGCCTTCCACTGATCAACACTCCGGAAGAAAACCCCTCGGCAGGCTATTCCGTGGCGTCTTCCATAGAGGCCGGAGTCATCTGTGGCATCCAATTTGAAATAGAGCGCTACCTGGATGAGAAGCCGGAGAACATCTCCGTATTCACCGGCGGCGATGCAAATTATTTTGCAAAGCGGATGAAAAGTTCCATCTTTGTAATTTCCAATCTCGTGCTTATGGGATTGGCCATAATAGCGGAAGATTATGTCCGGAAGAATTAGATACAGAATACTGACAGCCGTTGTCGCCACACTTACGAGCCTCGTCGCCGGGGCCCAGACGGATGGTACCTACAGCGGTTATTCGCCTTATTCCGTATATGGAGTGGGTAATCTTCACGGAGGACATTCCTGGCAGAGTTCGATGGGCGGAGTAGGTGTAGCCACCCGCAACAAGCGCTTCATAAACACTCAGAACCCTGCTTCCGTCACTGAGCGCGACTCCCTTTCATTTATGGCGGATTTTGCGCTTGCAGGCCGTCTTTCACTGTTCAGCGAAGGGGACTCCAAGGGATTCACCACGGTATTCAACATAGACAACTTCGTGATTTCCTTCCCTCTGTGGCGCAAGACCGCCCTGATGGTCGGACTTAAGCCGTACAGCGACATAGGCTACAAAGTCTCCCAGTCATATTACGGAGACGGGAATACCGGGGCCAGGACCTTCTACAGCGCTGGAAACGGCGGAATTTACGAACTGTTCATCGGCGGAGGCGTGACCCTCTGGAACAGACTTTCCCTCGGAGCGCAGTACAACTATTATTTCGGCAATATCAACAAGACCGCATCCCTTAGTTTCGACGACGCCTCCTTCCACAGTGTCTCCGCAGGGGATTCCCTCCGTATCCACGCTTCCACGGCAAAGTTCGGCCTTCAGTATGAGCAGCCTTTGTCCGCAAAGAACTCCATTACCTTTGGTGCGACCTATACCCTGGCCGCTCCGATGCGCGGAAACCTTATAGATTACAGCTATAAGAACGGTACGATGACCGGCCGCGAGGACAAGACTCTGACTTCTTCGAGCGGAGTTTCTTTCGGAAGTGAAATCGGCGCCGGCATTAGTTTCCGCAACGCCGACCGTCTTGCCGTTGAGGTGGATTACAAGCTGAAGGACTGGCGGAAAAGCGGAATGGACAGTATGCGCGGCTTTTCAAACAATGGCGAGTCCGGCAGTTTCACCGCTTCGATAGGCCATAGCGTCAGGGCCGGATTCGAGTTTACTCCTGGCCGGAACGACATCCGCTATTACCTCCGCCGCTGCACCTACCGTGCGGGGGCCTATTACGAGCAGTCATACTACCGCGTGGACGGGAAAAGCATAGATGCCGCCGGTATCACTTTAGGTATGACGCTGCCTGTTTTCCGTGGTTACAACGGTGTGAGCATAGGAATGGACCTTGGACAGAGAGGCTTCTCCGGAGCCCTGGTAAAAGAGCGCTATTTCGGCTTCAACCTTAGTATGAACGTGTTTGATATATGGTTCCAGAAACCGCGTTACGAATAGTTTGGAACGGTAATTGTAAAACTGACTACAAAAATTTAGAGATATGAAAAGATTGATTGTTGTCATCTCTGCTTTTGCAGCTCTTTCTTTCTCCTCCCTCCTCAGGGCCCAGGAGAATCCTGAGTGCATCACCTATATGTCCTATTATCAGGAGTATTACAAGCAGAAGAATTTCAAGGATGCCCTTCCCAACTGGAGAAAGGCTTATTCCCTGTGCCCGCCGAATTACCGTCAGAACCTTTATATCCAAGGCTCCACTCTCGTCAGGGACGCCATCGGCAAGAACCGCAAGGATTCGGCTATGGTCCGTGGTCTGATAGACACTCTGCTGACCCTTCAGGACCAGCGTCTGCAGTACTATCCTTATTCCACAAAGAAGATAAACGGTGTAGCGACCAAGGTTGAGAACAAGCCCGAAGTCCTCAACAACAAGGGCAACTATATGATCAACTACATCAACTATCGCAAGAACGGCAACCGTTACCTCTATGACAACCTCAATGTCATAGTCGACGAACTCGGCTCGCTCTCACAGCCTAGCCTTCTGGTGAATCTGCTGGACGCCTCCATCGCCCTTTACCGTGCCGGAGAACTTCCTGCCGACGATGTCATCAACACCTATGAGAAGGTTGCCACAGCGATTGGGGCCTCCGACCTCGAGGTCGAGGACAACCGTATCGCCAAGTCCAACATCGACACCAAGTTCGCTGACAGCAAGGTTGCCTCCTGCGATAACCTGATTGCCATCTTCACCCCTCGTTTCGAGGCCGATCCGGACAATATCTCCGTGGTTTCCAACATTGTCCGGCTTATGAACAATGCTGATGACTGCGCCGGTAACGACTTGTATTTCAAGGCTGTAACCCAGCTCTACAAACTCAATCCGAGCGCTGGTGCCGCCTATGGCCTCTATAAACTGAACGCAGCGAAGGGCAATGCCGCCGACGCCTGCAAGTACCTCGAAGAGGCAATTGCTTCCGCCGATTCCGACGAGGCCGCCGACGCCCAGTACTATTATGAACTCGCCCGTTTCAGCTATGCCAACGGAATGAGGGGCAAGGCCTATGACAGCGCTCGCAAGGCCGTCGACCTCGACCACGGCTATGCCGGCAAGGCTTACCTGATCCTCGGCAACCTCTGGGCCTCGGCTTCCTGCTCCGGCGATGTTGACAAGTATGCCCGCTACTGGGTGGCCACCGACTACTATATCAAGGCCAGGACCGCTGATCCTTCGCTTGCCGAAGATGCGGGAGCCTCAATCGGCAATGTCAGCCGTTACTATCCGCCGGCATCTGAAATCTTTATGTACGACCTCGGAGCCGGACAGGGCTATACAGTTTCCTGCGGCGGTATGAGCGCCTCCACCACGGTCCGCGTATCCGGAAGGTAGTGGCCCCGCTCAGAAAATACACTTACACGATGGCAAGCGCACTCGCGCTTGCTTTCGTCGTATTTTCGTGCCGCAGCAATCTCTCTGAAGCCGAGCATCTCAACCTGGATGAAATTCCCCTCCAGCAGGTGGACAGTATGTTCTTTGTCCAGACAGAGAACGGCAAGTTGAAAATGAGGGTGGAAACCCCCAAGATGCAGGTTTTCGACAAGGATACGGCCTCGTATGACCTCTTCCCTGAGGGTATCTCCGTCTATGCTTATGCGGACGACGGAACCCTCGAGACGACCATAGTCTCCAACGCGGCCCGGCACGACAAGAACAAGAAGGGCGACGAACTATGGTCGGCATTCGGGGATGTGGTCATCAAGAATATAGCCAAGCACGAAACTATGGAGACCGACACTATCTACTGGGACCAGAAACTCCACGAGATATGGACGGACTGCTACATAAAGATGTATTCTCCCTCCGGTTTTATGCAAGGATACGGGATGCGTTCCGACGAAATGGCCCGAAATGCCATAATTATGAAACCCTTCGACAGTTATGGCTATACCGAGCAGGATACGACTATGGTCCAGATTGATTCGGTCAATTTTATAGGCCCCCTGTTAAAAAAATAGTGATAAATCAGAAGAAAATCACTATCTTCGCAACCTTATTTGGATAATGATTAAAAATTTGGAATAAAGTATGGCAGCCTTAGAAACTATTCGCCAGAAATTCGGCATTGGTGCAACAATCATCATTGCCATTGGTCTTTTGCTCTTCCTTATCCCTTCCGACTTTGTACAGCAGATTCAGAATGCTTCTTCCAAATACGATGTCGGCAAGATAGGAAGCCAATCTATATCTTATGTGGAGTTTGACCAGCAGGTAAAGCAGATGGGCAGCGTCAGCGAGATGATGACCGGCCAGAGCGCTTCGTCCGAAGCCCAGCAGAACCAGCTCCGTGAAGCCACCTGGAGGTCCCTGGTTGAGGATTATCTTTTCATCCCCGCCGCCAAGGACGCCGGCATCAATGTCGGTCACGACGAGGTCGTTGCGCTGATGAACGGAGAGTCCGTTTCTCCGGTTATCGCCAACAATCCCGTTTTCCAGGAGGACGGCGCTTTCTCACAGGACCGTCTCGTGGACTTCCTCCAGCAGATGGAGTCCGATGAGAGCGGCAGGCTGAGCGCAATCTGGAACTATCTTCAGAAGAACGTGAAGACCTTCCAGTTCTACAGCAAGTACAACGCCCTCTTCACCGCCGGCGCCTATACCAATGCCCTCCAGTCCGCACGCCTTATCGCCGACAACAACACTTCCGCCGACGTGCGTTTCGTGATGACTCCGCTCGGCTATGCCAAGGACAGCACCATCGTGGTTTCCGACTCCGAGATCAAGTCCTACTACAACGCCCATAAGGATTTCTACAAGCAGCAGGCTTCCCGCGATGTCGAATATGCTGTGTTCGAGGTAGTTCCTTCCGAGGCTGACATCGCCGCCCAGAACGAGGAGTTCGTAAAGCACTACGACGAGTTCGCTACGACCGACAAGGTCCGCGCATTCCTGCAGAAGAACAGCGACAACAAGCAGAATCTTGACATCAACCACTGGTACAAGGCCGGTGAACTCAGGAGCGTGAACAAGGATATCGAGGAATTTGTCTCCTCCCACGCTTCTGGCGTATCTCCCGTCATCCAGGACAAGGAGACTTTCTACGCCGCCAGGATTCTTGACAAGCGTCAGATTCCGGATTCAGTCTATGTCCGCCATATGATGTTTGTCGGAGCAGACGGCAAGCACCTTGCCGACAGCCTCCTGCCTCTCGTAAAGGCTAACAATTTCAGCACCCTTGCCGCCCTCCATTCCGACGACAAGCAGTCCGCCGACGAAGGCCAGACCGGCAATCTCGGCTGGATCAGCCAGAATGTCCTGCAGTATCTGCCCGGCGGTTTCGAGTCCGTCATCACCGCTCCCGTAGGAAAGCCTTACGTGCAGAAATCCAATATCGGCTGGCACATCATCGAGGTCACCAAGACCACCAGGCCCGTCGAGAAGAAGCAGGTTGCCGTCTATGTCAAGGAAAGCCTTGCCAGCAAGGATACTTATAACAAGTTCTACAACCAGGCCAATACCCTTGCCGTCCGCAGCGCAGGCAAACTTGCCAATTACCAGGCTGCCTGCGACTCCACCGGAGTTTACAGCCACGTTATGACGGTCAATGAGGGTACTGACAGCTATGGCTCCATCAGCCACGCCAAGGAAGTCACCCGCTGGGCCTTCGACAACAAGCCCGGCAAGGTGTCCAATGTCATCACCGTGGAGAACAATTACTTCTTCGTGGTCGCCGTCAAGGCCGCCCACAAAGAGGGATATTCAACGGTTTCCGAGGTTGCGGACGGTATCCGCAATCAGCTCTATCAGGAGAAGCACGCCGCAAAGCGCGCCTCTGAGGTCGCCGCTGAAATCGAGGGCCTGACTACTCTGGAGGCTGTTGCCGAGAAGCTTGGAAGCAGCGTTTCCACTCAGGACGACGTGACCTTCGCATCCCTTTCCCGCCAGCTTGATCCTAAGTTTGTCGGCGCCATCGCCGCAGCCAAGGAGGGCGTTATCAGCGGCCCTGTCGCCGGCAGCTATGGTGTCTATGTCTTCGAGGTCAGCGGCCGTGAAACCGGCGAGCACTTCACCGAGGAGGATGCCAAGTCCTTCAACGAACGTCTTGCTTCCTATGCTACCCAGATGATCATCCCCGTTATGATGGATGACGCTGACGTAAAGGATAACCGCGCAAGGTTTTATTAATAGTTCAGCGTTATGTCACTGAAATGTGGAATAGTAGGCTTGCCGAATGTCGGCAAGTCTACTTTGTTTAACTGTATCAGCTCCGGGAAGGCCCAGAGCGCCAATTTCCCTTTCTGCACCATAGAACCGAATGTGGGCTCGACTTCAGTGCCGGACAAGCGCCTGGAGGTGCTGACTGATATCTGCCAGCCGAAAAGGACAATTCCGGCCACCGTCGAAATAGTCGACATCGCCGGCCTCGTCAAGGGTGCATCCAAGGGCGAAGGTCTTGGCAATCAGTTCCTTGCGAATATCCGTGAGACGGACGCCATCCTTCACGTGCTGCGCTGCTTCGACGACGGAAACATTGTCCACGTGGACGGCTCCGTGGACCCGGTCCGCGACAAGGAAGTCGTTGATACGGAACTTCAGATCAAAGACCTTGAGACAGTAGAGAACCGCATCAAGAAGGTCGAAAAGATGGCTACGACCGGAGGAGACAAGGATGCGAAGAAGCTTCTCGCCCTGCTGCTCCGTTACCGTGAGGCGCTTCTTCAGGGGCATTCCTGCCGCACTGTCGCCCTCGAGAATGCCGAAGAGGAGCAGATGGCACACGACCTTTTCCTCATCACCAGCAAGCCGGTAATGTATATCTGCAATGTCGATGAGGCTTCCGCGGCAAGCGGCAATGCCTATGTCGATGCTGTGCGTGCCGCCGTTGCGGGGGAAAATGCGGAAATCCTCGTGATTGCGGCAAAGACCGAAGCCGAGATTGCCGAAATCGAAGAATACGAAGACAGGCAGATGTTCCTCGAAGAGATGGGCCTCAGCGAATCCGGTGTCGTCAGGCTTATCCAAGGGGCGTATAAACTCCTGGGACTCAGGACATTCTTTACGGCCGGGGCCGATGAATGCCGCGCCTGGACCATCGTTGCCGGCGACAAGGCGCCGCGTGCAGCGGGTGTCATCCACACTGATTTCGAGCGTGGCTTCATCCGTGCTGAAGTCATTAAATATGAAGACTTTGTGAAGTTCGCCGAGGGCCTTTCCGCCGAAGATCGTCGCGGCGACGCCGGCGCCCGTGTCGAGGCCGTCGTCCGCGCCGCCGGCAAAATGGGCATCGAAGGCAAGGACTATGTCGTCCAGGACGGCGACATAATGCACTTCCTCTTCAACGTCTAGCTCCGCACCTCCGGGTCTCTGAACCCTCGGCGTGTCTGCCCCCCGCGCCTTCGGGCCGCTGGCCTCGCCGACCGGAAAATGGTCGGCTTCGCCCAGGAGCCCTCGGCTCCACCATCCTTCCCGCCCTTCCCGTCGGGTTTGCTCTTGCGCCATCGTGTCGCCTTTTGCCGTGCTGCTCAGCCGCTGCCCGGCCCCCGCGTCTACGGGCCGCCGGCCAACGACATTGTGCCGTCTTTGGTGCTGCAGGTGTGCCGAAGTTTGTTACACCTGCAGCGTATTTCTGCGTTGTAGACCAGTTTTGTGTCGCAGG
>JAEEGL012871588.1_pt1 | contig 39240 bp, 34 predicted proteins | sample 9134231 | NCBI WGS metagenome assembly JAEEGL01 (sample SAMN16246548, study PRJNA631951) | gut metagenome | biome: gut microbiome; feature: rumen; material: fiber-attached | host: Bos | place: Iran: Karaj | collected 2018-10 | reverse complement strand
ATGATGCCTCGGCGGAACTGGTGATAAAGGCCTTAAAAGAGCTTTTAAAACCGGCGAGCGGCAATAAGTCACTGCCAGCTAAAATAGCCGAATTGCTTAGTGATTTAGATGACTTATCTGCCTCTGCCACTGTCTCTTCTTATCCTGATAGCTTGGATTTTCACCTGAGCTTTAAACAAAAAAATGCCAAATGAGGCCATAAAATTAGCAAAGGTAACTCTGAAAAGGGGTAATAATACCGTTTTTCGGGAAGCCTCCTGGCAGCTGAATTTTGGTGAGAGCGGCCTTATTGTTGGCCCTTCTGGGAGCGGTAAAAGTTCGCTTTTTTATCTTTTAAGCGGCGAGCTGGCAGCGGATAGCGGGGCAGTTACGGTTGCCGGCATGGATATTGCCTTGGCTTCAGCGCCGGAACGGGCCCGCTACAGGCAGAAAACGCTGGCGGTAATTTACCAGAATTATAATCTTATTCCCGATTATTCCGTATTGGATAATATCATCCTGCCGGCTTTTTTCAGCGCCCAAAAGCCGGATAAGGCGCGGGCACAGGCTCTTTTGGCCCAGGTTGGCCTTGCTGAAAAAGCGCCGGTTAAAGCCGCGACGCTCTCCGGCGGCGAAAAGCAGCGCGTGGCCATTGCCCGGGCGCTTTATGGCCAAAAACGTCTCATTTTGGCCGATGAGCCGACAGGGAGTTTGGATGATGCCTCGGCGGAACTGGTGATAAAGGCCTTAAAAGAGTGCTTGGCGCCGGATAGAACGCTGCTTATTGCTACCCATGACCGCCGCTTGGAACCGTTTTTCCCTGTTTTGTTTACTCTGCCACGGAAGTAGAAATGCTGCTGCCCATTATTGCCAAAGAATTGCGTGCTAACCGTTTTTCCACCGCCATAGCCATATTTTCGCTGGCTCTTGCTACTACGCTGCTTTCACTAGTGGCAGCCGTGGTTTTTACCGGCTATAGAGAGATAAGCTCCAGGCTTTTTACCGAACTGCCGGAAGATATGGTTTTGGTGGAACCAAAACATAATGAATCTCTTTTGTTACATGTATTTAGTCAGGGCAAAAGCCGCGGCGGTATCAGCGAGGGGCGGCTAAAAAAGCTGAGCTCCCTGCCGGGCGTTTTAAAGGCCTACCCGCGCCTTGATATAAAAGTGCCCATGATGGCGAGCGGGGGCGGCGGTATATTTGGCTCAGAACTTTCTACTGAGCTTTTTGCCTCCGGTTTGCCGCCGGAACTCTTGGCCGAAAGTGCGGAAGAAAGAGAAAAGTTAAAGCCGCAAGATGGTTTGGTGCCGGTAGTTATCTCCCCGGATTTACTTAATCTTTATAATCAGACTGTGGCCCCGGCCTTAAACGCGCCGCCGCTTTCGATAACCGCTCTTAAAGGCATTTCTTTTGAACTTACCTTAGGGCGCTCTTATATGCTGCGCGGGAGCGGCCAAGTCGGCAGAGAGCGTTGCACTATTGCCGGAGCCAGTAAGCTGGCAACAACACTCGGATTTTCGGTGCCGCTTGATGTAGCTTACGGTTGGATGAAAAGTTATGCCCCACAGGAAAAAATTGTTTACAGCGGCGTATATTTAAAACTGGCTCCCGGTTATTCCAAACGCGCTTTGCAAAAAGAGGTTGAAGAAATGGGCCTCTTTTTTGACCGTGATAGCCAGAGGGCAGCCGAACTTTTTTATATAATTATAATGATTTTAACTATTTTTGGCGCCAGCCTGTTGCTGCTTAGTTTGCTGGCCATTTTTGAGGCGGTAAACCATATAGCCGTGAGTCGGCGTGAGGCTTTTGGCGTAATGGCCGCGCTTGGCGCCACGCCCCGGCAACTTAGAGCCATATTACTGGGCGAGGCACTTTTTATCGGTCTTGCGGGCGGCTTTATCGGGATATTCATCTCCCGCTTGCTTATCGGAATAGGCAATCTCATTTTGCCTCTTTGGGGTAAAGGCTTTTGGCCGGCTACCGGCCTTAATTTGCCCTTTATTTCTCTTTTGACCTTTTGGGCGGCGGCGCTTTTAACGGCGCTTTTGGCCGCTTTGCCTGTGGCTTTAAAAAATAGGAAACACTATGAGCGAATTTGAAAATATTCCCAAAAATATAGGTGACTTAATCGGCCGTCCACTGCCGGAGCTTACCGGCTATTTGAAAGCGAGCGATTATCGGCTTAGAGCCGATGCCGCCTGTGTAATCGGCGATATGCTGCGCGATATGGATCATAAGGATCTGCCGGCGGAAACGATATCGGCGCTCCGCGAGCTATTAAGGGATATTGAGCCCAAAGTGCGCCTGGAGGCGGCTATTACTCTGGCTATTCTTGGTGATATGGCGGCGGCGCCCATTTTGCGCGAATTAACCGCGCGGCGGCGTTTTCGCCTGGATGCCATCCATGCTTTGGGAATTTTAAAAGATAAAGAGGCTGTGCCGCTTTTGACGGCTATTTTATATAAATTTTTGCCCACCTGGGCCGAGAAAATGCAAGCCGCCGCCGCTCTTTGCGCTATGGGGGAGGGCGAGGGCGCGGCTTATCTGGAGCGTCGCCTTAGGGCTCTGCGCTATGGAGAAAAAGCCGCCGCCTGCCATTTTATCGGCGAGAGTCACCATCCAAAAGCATTTGAAATACTTAGTGATATTGCCAGAGACCCCGCTCATAGGCTGCGCGATACAGCCATTAGAACCTTAGGTGTTTTGGGCGATGTGCGGGCTATAGAATTTTTGGCTGATTTATATGCTGAACTGCCGCTTATTTTGCGGGAAGATGCCCTTAATAGCTTGAAGATTCTCGGCCAAAGTCACAATTTGCCGGATAAAGCAAAAAAAATCGTAACTTCCTCTGGCAATTCATAAAAAAGTGATTATTTTAATAACGGCCATAAAAATTATGGCCGTTTAAATAAATTAGGCGGTTCTACCGCTGAAGGAGATAGATACTATGGGCTGGGATTATACCGATGATGTAAAAGATCACTTTTTACACCCGCGCAATGTCGGCGAGATAGAAAACCCGGATGGCCGCGGTGAAGTGGGCTCTATTGTTTGCGGTGATGCGCTTTCGCTCACAATAAAAGTTGATAAAGAGCATGATATTATTGAGGATGCCAAGTTTAAAACCTTTGGCTGCGGTAGTGCCATTGCTTCTTCTTCGGCCCTCACCGAGATGGTAAAAGGCAAGACTATTGACGAGGCTCTTTCTATTACCAATGAGCAAATAGCCGATTATCTTGGCGGTTTGCCGCAGCAAAAAATGCACTGCTCGGTTATGGGACGCGAGGCACTGGAGGCCGCTATAGCTGATTATCGCGGCGAAAATTGGAAAAAAGAGGAAGAAGAAGAGGGCACGATGGTCTGTTATTGCTTTAGCGTAACAGATAAAAAAATCGAGCGGGCTATTAGGGAAAACAATCTAAAAACAGTGGAAGATGTCACCAATTACACCAAAGCCGGCGGTGGTTGCACCAGCTGTTTGGGAAAGATTGAAGAGATTATCGAGCGTGTGCGCGCCGAGATGGATAAAGAGCAGGGAAAAGCCCCGGCCGAGACTGCGCCGGCGAAAAAAGCGGAAGTTAAAGCTGCTCAGGCGGCACCGGCTGCTCCAAAGAAAAAACTCACCAATTTGGAGCGCATGAATATCATCCAAAAGGTGATAAACGAAGAGATTCGCCCCGCGCTTGTGCATGATGGCGGTGATATTATTCTAAATGATATCGATGGCACCAAAGTGTCGGTGAGCCTTATTGGCGCTTGTGCCGAATGTCAGGCCGTGCGCCTAACAGGTACCGGTATTGAAAAACGCCTTTCTAAGGCTGTTGGCGAAGATATAACCTTGGAAATAGTGCCGGCCTAAGCCTAAGGAAAAACAGTTATGGACGAAAAAAAAGTAATATATTTAGATAATAACGCCACCACTATGGTGGACCCTGAAGCGGTAAAAGCCATGATGCCCTATTTTAGCGAGCTCTATGGCAATGCCTCTTCCATGCATGATTTCGGCAATAATTTGAATAAAGCCATTCACGAAGCGCGGCAAAATCTGGCCGACCTTTTGGGCGCCGAAAACGAGAGCGAGCTCATTATTACCAGCTGTGGCAGCGAGAGTGACAATACAGCCATTTATTCGGCTTTGCGCACTTACCCGGAGCGCCGCCATTTTATCACCAGTCAGGTGGAGCACCCGGCCATTATCAATACCGCCAAAGTGCTGGAAAGTCGCGGCTATAGAGTGACTTATCTGCCGGTTGACCGCGCGGGCCGCCTTAATTTGGATGATCTCAAAGCGGCGCTTACAGATGACACTTTTTTAGTCTCTTTGATGTGGGCCAATAATGAAACGGGCACAGTTTTCCCGGTGGAAGAGGCGGCCAAGATTTGCGCTGAGCGCGGCGTTTTGTTCCACACCGATGCCGTGCAGGCTGTCGGTAAAGTGCCCATGTCGCTAAAAGATAGCGCTATCTCTATGCTTTCCCTTTCCGGCCACAAACTGCATGCTCCCAAGGGAATAGGCGCTCTTTATGTGAAGCGCGGCGTGCGTTTTAAACCTTTTATTACCGGTGGCCATCAAGAGCGCGGACGGCGGGCCGGTACCGAGAATGTGCCCAGCTTGATAGCTCTGGGCGTGGCCGCTAAAAGAGCCAAAGAGTTTTTGCCTCTGGAAGAGGCCCAGGTGGGGCGCTTGCGCGATAAATTGGAGCAGAGCATTTTGCATAATATCGACAATACTCTGGTTAATGGCGATATTGAAAACCGCCTCTCCGGCACTACCAATATCAGCTTTGGTTATGTAGAGGGCGAGGCTATTTTGCTCATGCTTAATCAATATGGCATTTGCGCTTCTTCCGGCTCGGCTTGTAGTTCCGGTTCTTTGGAGCCTTCCAGCGTTTTAAGAGCTATGGGAGTGCCCTTTACCCATGCCCACGGTTCGATTCGCTTTAGCTTAAGCCGCTTTACTACCGAAGAAGAGATAGATAAAGTTATTGAGGTTATGCCGCAAATAATCGGGCGCCTCAGGGAAATTTCTCCATATACGCCTGCCGCCAAATGAGCTAATTGCAATAGTTTTTTAAAGGTACTCTTTACCTTTTGCTGCAAATAAGGTAACACTTTAGGGCCCTTTTGTTTGGGGGAGGTATGAATGGAAAAGCAACGGCGTTGCCATTTGCGGGCACATATTTTGAATACAATTTCCATGATCGATAGTGAGGGTGATATTGCCTTTGATGTTAAAGACATCAGCGAAGGCGGCGCTTTTATATATTCGGAAATTCTCTTTGATGTGGGAGAAAAGCTCTCCCTGGCTTTTGAACTGCCGCTTACACATAGAAAGATAACCACTTCGGCTATTATTTTACGCAGCGAGAAAAACGAGAATAACGGCCGCAAACCAGGGATGGCTGTGCGTTTTACTTCGCTCAGCAAAGAAGATAGCGCGGCTATCAATAACTATATTTTAAAATATTTTGGCTCTATTGTTTGAGCCGCTCCCCGGCGCCTTGAGTTAAAAGGCGCTTTTCAGAGTAAAATCATGTCTTCGCAGTTAGAAAATAAGACGCCCGGTAAGCTAGGGCAGCTTAAAGATTTATTGGTGCGGGCCTATCAACGCCTAGTAAAGTTTTTTACCAATGATTTGTGGCTCACCGATATTCGTAGCCTAAGCCGCCGCAGTACGCGCTGGCTTTTTCGCCTTTTGCGTATTTTGCGTATGGTGGTGAGCATCGATGGCTTTAATAAAATAAGTAAAAACGCTCAGGCACTTACCTATATGGCGGCTCTGGCTGTGGTGCCGTCGGTGACGGTTATACTTTACTTGTCTCAAAGTAAGATATGGAATTTTTTACATAAATTTACAGGTAACCTGGAGATTCCCCGCCTGGCTCAGGAAGAGCAGATTTTTAACATTAATGTTATGCTGAAAAATGAGATTACTAAGCTTGTCGGCGATCTCGATACCCAGCTCCCCACTATCAGTATCTTTTCCATCCTCATTCTTTTTGTGTCGGTTATTTTTCTTTTTATGAATGTAGATGACAGCATTAATGATGTTTACGGTTTAAAACGCAAGCGCCCATGGATTAAGCGTTTTGTTATTTGGCTGGGGCTCCTTATTGTTATTCCCGTGGTGCTTATTCCCCTTATCCTCCTGCCTTTTGGCGGCTATTTGAGCCATCTTTGGGGGCGTTTTAAGCCGGCTTTGGAGAACTCGCTGGCCCAGCTCGCCGAAAGTATGCAAAATGGCGTTTCTTCTCAGGCCGATGTGCTGAAAGTTTGGGATACTTTCACTGCCACCACCAAAGATATGCTCATGACTCCGGCCAATGTCTTATTGCTGCTTATGTTTATTTTGATGGTTGGTATAACCCTTTCTTTAATATATAAGGCCATACCCTATACCAAGGTTAATGTCTCCTCGGCGCTTATTTCCGGCTTTATGACCGGCTTCCTCTGGTTCCTCTGGGATGTCGTTTTTGTCCTCTATGTAATTTTTCCGGGAACAACTTCTAAAATTTACGGCAGTTTGGCAGTGGTACCTTTCTTCTTTCTCTGGCTTTACGTTTCCTGGCTTTTGCTGCTTTACGGTACCAAGGTTTGTTATGCCATTCAATATGCGCCGAATTACGACCCGGTAGTAGAAAACGGCCAATATGCCATGAAGGAATTGGAGCGAGTTGCCTGCCGTGTTTTTTCTATGCTGGTGGCGCGTAGCCAAGGCCCGCTTGCCGGCAAACCATATCAAATTCAGGATGTGGTTATTGAATTAAAAGTGCCACTGCGTATTATTGAACGGGCGCTCGATGCCTTGGAAGAGGCAAAGCTTATTCGCATCGAAGGGCGTGATAATCCCGGTAAGGACAGCGAAATATTCCTCCTCGCCAGCCCGGAAAATGTTACTTTAAATACCGTGCAACAGGCAGTGCGCGATAACGGAGCCAGAAGAACTCTGCCGCTTAGCGGAAAAGTGCAAGAAAAGATCGATACCTATTTGAATGCCGCAGCGCATGAAGAAGCCGAGCGACTTAGAAAAGTAACCTTTGCCGAATTAAAAGATGAAGAAAAAGCAGAATTATTGCAAGAGAACCCTTGACCTATATGACAAAATCTGTTACAAGTTCGCGCGTGTTTGAGGACTGACTCATCACTGCCGTTATTTGGCAATTTAGAGCTTAATAGCTATTTTAAGGGAGGTTCATGGCTGCCGTTAGTCCAAGAGATGAAAAGGACAAAGAAAACAAACAGAGAGTTAATAGGCAAATTAGAGCCAGAGAGGTGCGCGTGGTTGATGCCGAAGGCGGCCAGCTTGGTGTTTTGCGCATAGATGAGGCTTTAGAGAGAGCGGCTATGGCCGGTCTTGATTTGGTGGAAGTGGCGCCACTGGCCAATCCGCCGGTTTGCCGCATTATGGACTATGGCAAATTTAAATATCAGCAGAAAAAAAGAGCTGTTGATGCCAAGAAAAACCAAACTTCAATAGAAGTTAAAGAAATAAAGTTTCGTCCCAAAATCGAAGAACACGATTTTGAGACGAAAGTCCGCAATATTAAAAAGTTTTTGGAAGATGGCAATAAAGCTAAGATCACCATGATGTTTCGCGGACGTGAGCTCTCGCACACCGAAATAGGTAAAGAGCTTTTGGAACAGGTGATGACCGCTTTAAAAGACGCCGCTACCGTGGAACAGGCACCTAAACTGGAAGGTCGTAATATGACTATGGTTTTGGGCCCGCTTTCCAAGAGTGCGGCTACCAAGAAGGAAGTAAGTGCCAAACAAACGGCACCCAAAGATAAAGATATCTAGAGCATATTAAGAAGGAGGGCTTCTATGCCAAAGCTCAAAACAAAACGCGCTGCTGCTAAGCGCTACCATGTAACCAGAAGTGGTAAAGTAAAAGTATCTCATGCTGGTCGCCGTCACATTTTGACCACCAAAAACCGCAAGCTCAAAAGGCACAAACGGTCCGCGTTGATCTTAAATGCTACCGACAGCGCCAACGCTCGTAAATTGTTACCATATGCCTAATTAAGGGCACTAACAACTGATAGGTTGATAAGGAGTACAAGTTATGCCAAGGACAACAGGTGGTATTGCCACCCATCGTCGTCACAAAAAATTGCTGGATAAGGCCCGCGGTTTCCGCGGTGCTCGCAATCATATCTATTCAGTTGCTCGCGATAACCTCCGCCATGCATTGGCCTATGGTTTCGCCGGACGCAAACTGAAGAAACGGAATTATCGCGCTCTCTGGATTGCCAGAATTAACGCTGCAGCCAAAGCCAACGAGATTTCTTACAGCCGCTTTATCGGCGGTCTTAAGAAAGCCAATATTACTATTGATCGTCGTGTTTTGGCTAACATCGCTCTGAACGATCCGAACGGATTTGCTTCCATCGTTAGCATGGCTAAGAGCAAATTAGCGTAAGTTCTACCATTGACACAAGCTCTGGATACTAAGCGGCCCTCATTCACCACTGATGCGATGATTGAGGGCCGTCTTTTATTTATGCAGCCCGAAAAGGGCTACCGCTTTAATCTCGATTCGGTGATTTTGGCCCGCTCAGTAACCGAAGGCAGCGCTAATGCTCTCGATTTGGGAGCCGGCTGCGGCATTGTCGGCCAGATGCTGCTCCTTTTTGAAAAAGCCCAAAAGGTGACAGCTATTGATATTTTGCCGGAGATGGTGGAGTGCTGCCAAAAATCGGCTGAACTGAACCACTTTGGCCCGGAAAAATATAATGTGCTCACCGCCGATGTGCGCTCCCTGCCGTTAAAAGAGCGCTCTTTTGATCTTATTGTCTCCAATCCGCCCTTTTTTTTTCAAAAAGGGCCAACTTCCCCCAATGAGCAGCGGCGCCTGGCCCGCCACGGAGCTGGGGAGACACCGGCTGACTGGTTTAAAGCTATCTCCCGGATGCTTGCCACCAGAGGGCGGGCTTATATGATATTTCCCGCCGAGGCGCTCATTAAATTGTGTAAAGCAGCCAGGGAAGCCGGCTTAAAGGTGCGCAAAATGCGTTTTGTGCACTCTTTTGCCCATGAGGAAGCCGGCAGGGTTATTTTGCAACTTTTGCGCGGCGATGGCCGCGATACGCTAACTGTTGAGCCGCCGCTCTTGATTTTTGAAAAGCCCGGGCAATATACAAGAGAAGTGCTTAAAATGCTGGGACGGGAGCACTTTTCAGACCTCTCCGCCGGCAGCCCCGGCTAAGCGGACCTCACCTCCTCAAGTAGTGAAAATCATTGAAAATCGCCCCTCTCCCAGGCGGCGAGGGGCTCCGTTTAAAGGCAAACAGGTATTTTACCAAAAACATGGAAAACTGGCACCTTGCGAGGATTCTTAAGGGAACGCATTCCCTTAAGTCTGCGGCTGGAGGAAAGAAGGGGAGTGTGGAAGAGAAACAGAGCGCCAGGCGAAGCCGTGAGCGGCGGTTCTCTTCCCTACAAAGAAAAAAAGAATAAAATCAAGGAAAAGAATCATAAAAACGGGCATTGCAGTTAAGAAAAGAAAGGCCACACCGCTAGCGGAGGTTTTTCCCAAAGGCGGCTACTCAGTTCTAGTTCTTGACGCAGCGAACCGAGTAGGTGTAGTACGTCGTACCTGAGCTGGATATGAGCACATTGGTGCTAATGTTCATGTAGTATGCGTTGTAATCATCGGCGCTCGTTTTCGACCAGAAGTAGGCGCTCTTCCCGAAATGGTAGTAGCTTTTGGTGTAGATGTAGTAGGCGCCGACGGGCAAGGCCGCGAAGCCATAAGGATCATCGCCACCGGCAAAGCTGGAATCCCAGAGAGCTTTGGCACCCAAATTTGCCAAGCTATTTAGTCCTTTTTGGGATGGTAAATGCCACCCGGCCGGGCACACTTTCATGGCATCTTCCCAAGTATAATGCAGCCATATTTTTCAACAAAATCAGTATCGCCATTTTGGGATCGGTATTAGCATAACAGGTAATACACCGCTATTGGTGCAAAATTATTGCAAAAATCACAATTTGTGGATTGAATAAATTTGGAGTATATGTTATAATTAATTATCACGACTAAACTGAACTGAACATGATGTATGTTGCTCCTAAAAGCTTAAAAAAGCTGGGAGAGTGAGTAGCACAAGTGGGGCTAAGCCAGAATAAAAGCTCTGGCAAATATGCAATGTGCATGGTAAAAAATATAAAGGGAGGATAAAGGGATGCTAACAATGGCGCAAGTTGAAAATCAAGTTAAAATGTTCTCTTTTGAAGAGCAGCTACATCTTCTGGCTTATATTGCCAATATAATGAATATTTCTGCACCCCTGGCTACAGCTCAAAAAAAGAACCGTCGCCAGCCGGGAGGGCTTACTGGCAAATTTTATATGGCGGAGGATTTTGATGAGACGCCTGACTGCTTTAAGGAATATATGTGATGTATATTATAGATACTCATGCCCTTTTGTGGTATTTACGTGATGCAGTTGAGCTTTCCGCAAAAGCACGCGAAATCATTAATAATGAAGAGCGTATATTTACCAGTGTTGCCTCACTTTGGGAAATTGCGATTAAGCATAGTATCGGAAAATTGGATATAGATTTTTCAATTACTCAGATAGAGCAGCTTTGTGTTAAAAAAGACATTTTAATTTTACCTATAAAATCACAGCATTTAGACGCTCTAAAAGACTTGCCTAAAATACATAATGATCCTTTTGATCGTTTGATTATTTGCCAGGCATTGACAGAAAAACTGGCTATAATTACCAAAGATATGATGATTCCGCAATATGAAGTACCAGTTGTATGGTAACGCGCCGCCACCATCACAGGCACCAGGTCATATAAGGCGGGATTTTCAGAATATCATCGGCAACTTGCAAGGCTTTGGGGTGGATGATGATGGACGCGCCGACCCGTTTTTTAAACTTGGCTTTAAATTTGCCTAGCGATGTGGTGGTGTAATTTTTGGCCGCTTTTACTTCCACCGGGTAGATTTTGAAATTTGTCGGGCTTTCATTGGAGAGTAAAAAATCTATTTCCATGGAATTACGGTGCTTTTCTGCGTCGTATTCTGTATAAAAGTATAATTTTCGCCCCCCGGCTCTGAGCATTTGGGCAATGGCGTTTTCATAAAGCATGCCGGCATTAAGCGAGAGTTTGCCGCTCATAATAGCCTTATAAAGATTATTTGAAGCGATTTCGTTTTCGCTGAAGGCGAGGCTCATAAGCAGGCCGGTATCGCCCATATAGCATTTAAGGGCTGCATCGTTTTGATTAAGCGCAAAGCCGATATTGGGGTCGTTACACTTGTAACAGAGGTTGCAAATCATGGAATCGCCAAGCCAAAAGAGCGGCTCATCGTATTTGGAAAAGCTCGCAGCTTTTGAGGCATCGATCTCCTTTAAAACCACTTTCTTTTCATGAGTGGAAAGGTAGCCGGGAATGTTGTCGAATATAGCGGCAACTTTGGAACTATAGCGCTTGGAAGCCTTTTTGATGTCATCGCGATAAAGGTCCAAAATTTTGCGCTTTTCCTTATCGCTTTTGGCAAAATCGCGGCCGTTTTCCAGGTAGGCTACTATACTTTGCGGCATACCGCCCACCAACATATATTCTTTAAAAAGCCATAAAGCCCGCTTATGAAAATGGTCCTCCAAAGGAACTCGATCCTTAAAACATTTAGCGATGTATTGCAGCAAAAGCTCCTCACCCAGTGCTCCAGCAAATTCTTCAAAGTCGCATGGGTACATTTTCAGCTTTTCTTCTTCGGAAGGGATGGTTATTGTGCTGACATTTTCTTTGATGGAAATCAGGGAGCCTGTTTCGATAAAATCGTAGCGCCCATCGGCCACCAGGTACTTTATGGCCTCGCGTGCCCGCGGAAATTTTTGAATTTCGTCAAAGATAATCAGGGAATTTCTTTTATATAAAGGCGTATTGTATTCCAGCGAAAGAATTTGAAAAAAGAGATCAAGATTGTTTAGGTTATTAGCAAAATTTTCGCTGATTTGGCGGGAAACATTGTTGAAATCAACAAGAATATGTGACTTGTATTCGTTTTTGCCGAAGCGCATGGCCAGAGTGGATTTGCCGATGCGCCGGGCACCTTCAAGCATGATGGCACTTTTCCCCTGTGAAGAGTTTTTCCATTCTTGCAGTTTACTATAGGCTTTTCTGGCGATTTCCATAACTCCCTCCGGAGGCAGTGCGCAAAGTATTTTTTAGCAAAATCTTGGGCAGTGCGCAAAGTATTTTTTTCTAAAATCTTGGGCAGTGCGCAGAGTATTTTGCTTGGTTTTGCTTCTGAGGCGGGCTCCAGGGCCAGGATATTTAAAAAGCGCCGAAAAACTAGGGCGAAAAGCCAAAAAATGTGCTAAGGCTCTTGGCGGAGGTGTTGGCAGAAAGATGTCGAAAGCGCAACAAGCAGAACCAGATAACGAACTTGCCGGGGAAGGGAAAAAGCAGCTCACCCCGGCTATGCGTCAGTATTTTCAAGCTAAAGCCGAGCATCCAGAAGCATTATTGCTCTTTAGAATGGGCGATTTTTACGAGCTTTTCGGTGATGATGCCCGGGTGGCTTCCAAGGTACTTGATTTAACCTTAACCACCAGAGAGAGAGATAAATCGGAAGATTCCCTGCCCATGGCCGGGGTGCCGCACCATGCTATAGATAGCTATGTGAGCCGCCTTTTGGCTGCCGGCTTTAAAGTGGCCATGTGCGACCAAATGGAAGACCCGCGTTTTGCTAAAGGCATTGTAAAACGCGAGGTTACCCGGGTTATTACTCCGGCTACGGCCACCGATGCCCAGAGCATGAATGCCAAAGAGGTGAGTTATTTGGCTGTTATTGCCGCTCTGGGGGAAGGCTTTGGCCTGGCGCTTCTCGATATGCTGACCGGCCACTTCAAAGTGACCAAAAGTGCGCTTATAACCACCATTTTTGACGAGCTTGGCCGTGTTATGCCGCGCGAGCTGATAGTCCCCAGCGGCCAAAAGGCTGAGGCAGAGCATTATAAAGAAGTTTATGGCTTAAATGCGGCTATTACAGTGCGCGCTGAGAGCTATTTTAATAGCTACGGCGGGGCGGAAAAGTTGCCCCAGATTTGGGAAGAAAAGTTGGCTTCCTGGCAAGAGAGTGAGCCGCTTCTAGCTATGGTGACTACCGGCGTTTTGGCTTATTTGGCCGAGACTTTGGGCAGCTTGCCCATGCATATCGAGTTGCCGGAAGTATATGAAATTACGGCCTTTATGCAAATAGACGAAACCTGCCGGCGCAACTTGGAACTCATACGCACAAGCTACGATAATGCCCATAACGGCTCGCTCTTTTGGCATCTTGACCATGCCAAGACGCCCATGGGCAGCCGGGCTATTAAGCAGTGGCTTTTGTATCCCTTAACTTCCATAGCGGCCATAAATGAGCGGGCCGATTTGGTGGAAGCTTTTTTTGATAACGGCGATGTGCGCCACAAAGCGGCGGAATTTTTTAGCCAAATTGCCGACCTGGAGCGGCTTAACGGCAAATTGGCGGCTAAAATGGCCACGCCGCGCGATTTGGCGGCTCTCAGTGCCTCACTGGCCGTTATCGGCCCGCTGGTGGATTATTTGCTCCAAGATGCCGCCCCGGCACCATTGCAGCGCCTGGCCCGCCGCATTGATAAATTAGAGGATATTCTGGCCATATTGCGGCGGGCCATCCGGCCTGAGCCCATGGGCCTCATCGGCGGCGGCGAAATCTTTAACGAAGGCTATAATAAAGAGCTTGATGAGTGCCGCCGCCTGCAACAAAACGGCCGCGAGATAATCCTGGGCATGGCCGATAAAGAGCGGCAAAAAACGGGCATAAATACGCTGCGCATCCGCTATAACAAAGTTTTTGGCTATTATATTGAGGTGCCACGGGCCAGGGCTGCCGAGGTGCCAAAATCTTATATGCGCCGCCAGACCACGGTCAATGGTGAGCGCTATATCACCGAAGAGCTCAAAGTTTTGGAAGATAAAGTGCTTTCGGCTGAGGAGCGCCTTTCTGCTTTGGAGCAGGAGCTTTATCAGAATCTTTTGGCTGAGCTTTTGCCGCTCACCGGGCGCATCAGAGTCACTGCCACGCTGCTGGGCGAGCTCGACGGCTATCTTTCGCTCGCCGAAGTGGCGGCCGAGTGGAATTATTGCCGTCCGAGGCTCACCGAGGAAAACACTATTTCCATCACGGCCGGCCGCCATCCGGTTATCGAGCGCCTTTCGCGCCAACTGGGCGAGCGCTTTATTGCCAACGATTGCCACCTAGACGGCGAGAATAACCAGCTACTCATCATCACCGGCCCCAATATGGCCGGTAAATCCACCATTATGCGCCAGGTGGCTCTTATCACCCTCATGGCCCACATGGGCTCTTTTGTGCCCGCAGAAGCTGCGGAAATCGGCATCCGCGATCGCATCTTTACCCGCGTGGGCGCCAGCGATATTTTGCACAAGGGGCAATCCACCTTTATGGTGGAAATGTGTGAAACAGCCACTATTTTGCGCGAAGCCACTCCGCGCTCGCTCATTATTCTGGACGAAATAGGGCGGGGCACCAGCACTTATGACGGCCTCTCCATCGCCAGGGCCATTGCCGAATACCTTTTGGATAGGTGCGGCGCTTTAACCCTCTTTGCCACCCATTATCATGAGCTCACCGCTATCACCAAAGAGCAAAAAAAAGCCAAGAATTTTAATGTATTAGTGCGCGAAATGAATGATGAGATCATCTTCTTGCGCCGCCTGGAAGCCGGGGCTGCCAGTAGGTCTTACGGTATTCAGGTGGCTAGATTAGCCGGCCTGCCGCCGGATCTTATTGCCCGCAGTAATGAGCTACTCGCCCATTTGGAAGCGGTTAATAGCACTAAACAGCATGAAATTATTAGTAATTTGGCAGGAAAAGCGGAGGCGGTTCCACAGCCTGTAAAGGAGCCAAGCCGCCAGTTATCATTTTTTGCCGAAGAAGTGCCGAGCGCAGTGGAAAAGGCCCTTAAAAAGGTGGATGTTGATGATTTGAGCCCGCGCAAGGCTCTGGAATTTTTGTATAAATTAAAAGAAATGCTTTGAATTTTAAAGCCCGGCCTAGACGGCTAGGGCGCAAGAGGTTAATTATGCAGCGCAAAGTAATAGTTGCCCCCTCGCTTCTTTCGGCCGACCCCCTGCGTTTTGGGGAAGAAATAAGTGCCGTTATCGCCGCCGGCGCCGATATTTTGCACTATGATGTTATGGACGGCCATTTTACTCCCAATTTGACCTTTGGCCCGCCAATTTTAAAGGCCATGAAAAAGGTAAGCACTGTGCCCATCGATGTGCATCTCATGATTAACGAGCCGCAGCAAATGGTGGAAGAATATATAAAAGCCGGTGCTAATATGATTTCTGTTCATGCTGAGGTTGTTATTCATTTACATCGTCTTATTAAGCAGATAGAAGCTGCCGGAGTCAAAGCGGCCGTGGCTCTTAACCCCCACACTCCCTGGCAGTCTATCGAGCCCATTATTCCAATGCTGCACCATGTGCTAATTATGACCGTGAATCCCGGTTTTGGGGGCCAGGCTTTTATCAAAGAAATGCTGCCTAAAATTGCCTCGCTTAGGGATTATATAGAGAAAAACGGCCTTAATACCCAAATCGAGGTGGATGGAGGCATTACTCCGGAGACAGCGCCTCTGGTGCGTGAAGCGGGCGCTACTATGCTGGTGGCCGGGACGGCAGTTTTTAAAGCTTCGGACATGGCGGCGGCCATTAATAGTATCAGGGGCTGCTAGCGCCGAAACACCAAAAGTTTCAGAGGTGGGAATTTAGCTCTTGCAAAACCTCAAAGGCTTTTAATAAACTGGCCTATTTTTTCCATTTTTTGCACTTTGCTACCATCTTTTTTGCCGTCTAGTATTTGGAAAAAGGCAGCCATTTGCTGCGCTTCTTCTTTGGAGAGCGACTTGCTGTTTTTTACTAGACTGTTTAGGCCCATAAAGGGCTCTTTTTCGTCGTATTCGGCCATATCGCGATAGCGGGCCAGTATCTGTTCAAAGCTCTTTTGGGCTTCTTTATGATCGCGCCGTAGCATTAGGCGGGTGAAGTTGTAAATGTGTGTATGCAATAGATCGCGTTCGTCATTCCAAGGAGTATTCATAGAGTTGTGCATGAGGGGATAAAATTTGTTGTCGCTTTCACCTTTAATGGCGGAAATCATCATTTTATGGTATTTAATCATGCTGCCAACCATTTCGAGAAACACAGTTTTTGGCGCTTTGGGCAGTATTTTCTCCGCCAAATCAGTATGGCGGACGAGGGCTACAAGGTCATTATTCAGTTCCCAAGCGTAAGCCCCAGCAGCCAGGTGGTTATAAGCGGTGTAAGCGTTTACCGTCATAGTGTTTTGGTAATAAGTGCTAAAGCGATCCATGCAGGTTATATAGCGTTTTACCAACTCTTTATCGTTATTCTTTTTGGCTATAGTGGCCAAAATATTCATTGCCGCCAAGGCTTCGTTTAGGCCGGAACAGATGGCTCTTCTGGCGTGTTCGGCCGCTTTTTGATATTCATTAGCTTTGTAAAAACAGCTGGCAACTCTGGCTTCGACATCGCATTTAACTTCGCGCTCTGCTAGGTGCCAACCATAGCCGGATGTGAAAACATCTATATTATGGCTCATGGCCGCACAATTTTCGCTGTAGGAAAAATAAATATTATCCAGGTGAAAAAGATCCATGAGTTGTGTTCGCCATGGTTTATTTAAGTCTGGCACTTCTTCCTTGGTGCAAAGGAGTTCAACCTCCGGGCAGACAAAGGGAGGGGATATGGTGTGGCGGGCAGTAAATTTCAGTGTATCGCCGCGTGTTTTACCTTTTCCCGCTTTGTCGGAACTCCCGGCCGTAGCCGGAGGAGTGCTGCCAGGAGCACTGTCGCTTTTAAAGCCGCCGCCGACCGTATCCGGAGCAGTGTTGCCCGAAGAGCTGCCTTTTGAGCTGTCTCCGGCCGTAGCCGGAGAAGTGCCGTTTTGAGCGCTGCCCTGATTGCTGCCTCCGGCTGGACCTTGAGTAGTGTTACCTTGAGAACCGCCGCCCTGAGAACCGCCGCCTTGAGAACCGCCGCCCAGCTCAAAAGAGAGGTGTCCGGCTTTAGCGTTATCATTTTGCGGGCCATTTTCCGCGATCGTAAGTTCATAGAACCAGCGGGCAAAATTGAGCCCATCAAGCTCATCTGCCGCGCTGGTGCTTGTCAGAGTGTAGTGGTTATCTTTTATGGATAATCCCGATTCCATCACTTTATTGGCCGACAGCAAAATAAGCGGCATGGCAATGGCCAGAGCTGTGGCGATTGAAGCAAAAATGAGCTGCCGCCTTAATGAAGTACTTAATTCTTTTAAAGCCTGACTTACTGCTTTAAGGCGGGTAATTATTCTTTGGCTAACCAGGTTATTAGTTTCTTTATAGGCATTTTTAGCTGCGCTTTGCTCTTTTAATTCTTCTAAAACCTCGCCGCGCAGCAGAGTGAACCACGGTTCTTTATTCTCCTTTTGCACTTCATTCAGTTTGGCCAAAATATCTTCCAGCGGAGCATCGGCCGGGAGATTAAAAATGCTTTTTAAATAAGTAAAATTTTGCTCCATTTGGGCCTCACAGATGCGATGGACGGAAGCGACACTCCAAAACATCACTCCAGAAACAAATATGTGGCGGATTGTTTTTGGAAACCGGTACCCAACCGGATTTTACGCCGTGCTCCTGTAAAAAAGCGCGCGCTTTACGGTAAGCCTCAAAACCGCTACCGGCATATTTATCGTTTTGCGGATCGTCATAGACGAAAAAAAAGGCAAAATTAATATTGGGGTCAATTTCTGAGAGTGCTTTATGAATTTGACTGCGGGGATGCTCAATCAGCTCCCCATCTTCCCATGAGGAGGTATCAGGTGAATCGATGACCAGACCTTTCCGCAGAGGAATACGCCCCTTTAAATTACCGATTCCGAGGTCAAACCAGTTTTCGTCCTGAATCTGGGCGATGTGGGCCATGCTGCGCTGGAAAAGCCAGCCAAGTTCCAGGGGGATAATCTTATTGTGCCGGCAGATGAAAAATTTTGGCGCCAGTTTGGTCATGTGCTCCACCGGAACTTCTATTTTATAAACTTGCTGCTCGTTTTGTGTCAGAGTAATGAGGGAAAAGAGAATGAGCATGCCGATGGAATTGGAGACTAAATCGGTTAATGAATCCAAATTCATGCGGATTTTCATAGCGCACCCTCCGCTGTTTGGCCTGCGGCACTAGGAATGACAAATTGCCAGTCGCTATCGAGTATTTCATAACCTTTTTTTAGCCCTTCAAAGCGAGTATCATACATTACGCGGCGAAAATTGTGAAAATGCGCACTGCCTGCCGGGTAAATGCCAAAAAGCAGAGTTTCTTCATATAAGCTGTCATTATTTTTGGCGATATTGTTTATTTCCACCATCTCTTCCAAGAGAGCAGATATTTCTTCATCGCTTAAAAGGCGGCCCTTATGGCGCTCATGCGGATTATATCCCGCCAAAACTTTATCGCGCTTCTCGGCAATGGCTGTAACTCTCTGGCGATCTTTGGGGCTTTTCAAAGTAGCGGCCAGGGCTTTTATTTCGCTCACCGGCGGCAGAATTACCAGGCCGTCAGGCAGGCAGAATATTTGGTACGGCGTAGCCTGCTGCAAAAACTTTCCCGGCTTAATTTCTATTTTTGAGGCTTTGCCGGAAGCAGTAGCCATCAGTGTTTCCAAAAAGGCTAATATGCCCATAATGCACAAAAAAATGCTTAAAAAAGGGAAGAGATCCAGGGCAGGAACTTTTAAGCGCCGGCGGCGTTTCATAATTTGGGGCTCCCAATTTCCTGTTCTTTAAGTGCAAATAATAATTGGCTTAAATCCTGCATGGTGCGCCTTAGGGCATCTATTTGCATGGTTAAAGCGCTTAATTCCTGGTTTACCGGAGCTTGGGGAGACTGCGCCATAGGTGCTGCCTGAGTGGGAGCGCTTTGTACCGGAGAATTTTGAATAAAATCTGCACTTTTAGCAGTTGAATGGCCGGAAAACGTTTGTGCCGACCATTCAGCGAGCTGCTTTAAATAGCTGTTTTCCGCTTTTTCCAGGGTGGTTATCATATACATAAGCGGCAAACTCAAAATGAGGGCCAAAAAGGTGGTGTCAAAAGCTGTAGCCAGGTTGGCTGTAACAAGTGGCAGAGTCTCTTTTAAAGCTTCGGAAATACCGGCTGCGCTGCTTTGGCCGGACATAGCCTGAGAAAAACCGGAGACGGCGCCGCTGATGCCCCAGACAGTGCCGATAAAGCCTAAAATGGGAATAGCCCAGACAGAAAAATGGGCCATAGCATAAGAGCCCTCCATGGCGCTAGCTTCGCTTTCAGCCAGAAGATCCGTCAGCGTTGAGCCTGTTAATCCTGATTGTTCCCGAAATTTTAAGCGGCTTATTAAAAGGTTATCGGGGCTGGCATCGGGCTCCTTAGCCAGGAGGGCAGAGGATAGATCGTTCGCACTTGGTTGCGGCTCCGCTTCACCGCTTTGATTATTGGTTATTTCTCTATAGATATCTATAAGAGTTCCTGTAGCTCTTTTTTCTACAATGAAAAGGCGTTTTTTGCGCCATAGGTAAAAGATGGTGGCGGCAAAAAGCCAAAAGATAAAAGGAGAAATCCAATTGCCGAAAATAATAGTAGAAAATCGCGATAAATCCTTTTGCCCGCCGGCCCAAAAAAAAGCGGCCATCATGGGGGCCAGTGCCACCATGGCGGTTATGAGTAAAGATGCTTTAAAAGAGGGCTCTATAGGGTATTTTACATCGCGATCGGCTGTAGTCATGTTTTCCTCCGCCTAAAGTGATAGCCAAAAAGGTATCCGCTCAAATATTTAGTGCACACTTAATCTTTTATCAAGGTGTGGAAAGGCAATTTTTAATTGTCGGCTTGGCTAGCGTGAATGAAGAGAGGGTCGTTTTCCCGAAGCTCGCGGCGCATGACTTTGCCCACAATGCTTTTGGGCAGTTCATCGCGAAATTCCACGAGGCGCGGGATTTTATGATGAGCCATGTTTTCTTTGGCCCAGCTTATGATATCGTCTTCGGTAACCTGGCCTTTGTAATCAGGCTTTAAAACCACCCAGGCTTTTATTACTTCGTTGGAAACTCTGTCGGGCAGGCCGGCAACGGCCACTTCGTCTATAGCCGGATGTTTGGCTAAAAGCGACTCGATTTCCTGGGGAAAGACACTATAGCCTTTGTATTTGATGAGCTGCTTTTTGCGGTCGCGGATATAGACGCGGCCGGCTTCATCCATATAACCCAAATCACCGGTAAAGAGCCAGCGCTCGCCGTTTATCTCGCGGATATCGTTATCTAATTCGCTTGCTTTTAAGTAGCCCTTCATTACTTGTGGGCCGGCGACAATGAGCTCACCGATATTTTCCGGCCCCGGTGGCAATTCCTCTTCGCCGTTTTCCATATCGACAATTTTCCACTTGGTGCCAATAAAGGGGAGGCCGATGCTTTCCGGGCGCCGCTCGCCATAGAATGGGCCGCAGCTTACTACCGGGCTGGCTTCGGTGAGGCCGTAGCCGACTACCAAGCGGCTGCCCAGTTTTTGCTCAAAAGTGGCCTGGATAGCCGGATTCAAGGGGCCGGCACCACTCACACAGAGGCTAAGTTTGCCATAGATTGGGTAGTGATCCAGCTCTTTGAAATCAATGAGCCTTTTAAAGAGCACTTCCACACCGCAAAAGACAAAATCGCCGAGGGCATGGGGAGCCAAGCGGCAAATGGTTTTGCATAGCACATCCATTTTAGGCGGTTTGGGAAAGAGCAGAATCCAGCCGCCGCAGGTGATGGGGGTATTCATCACCGTGCTCATGGCAAAAGCATGGAAGAGGGGTAAAACGCCGATATCGCCAAAGCCGGTGCCAGATTTCCAAAGCCAGAGCCTAGCCTGGAAGGCATTGCTTACCAAGTTAAAGTGGGTGAGCTGGGCTGCTTTGGGTACGCCGGTGCTCCCGCCCGTCATAAGATAAGCCGCTACATCTTCCATTGGATTAATGGCTGTTGGCGGCGCTATTTCGGCGGTGGCCAAAAGCTTTTTGTATGAGAGCACCTCCGGCGGCATTTTGGCATGGGGAATTTTGCCGAAAAGGCGGCCGAAAAAGCGCTTTATGGGGCACATAAAATCGGCAATATTGGTGGCGATAATATGCTCTAGATGGGCTTCGGCGGCAATCGGCTTAACAGTGCCTTCATAGAGAGCATCGAGGCAAATAAGGGCTTTGGCTCCCGTTACCCTAAGCTGATAAAGGAGCTCCAGCGGCTTATAAGTGGGATTGCAAGCGGTGATTATGCCGCCAAGCCGGGCAATGGCGTAATAAGAGATGACATACTGAAAGCTATTGGGCAATAGCAGGGCAATGACATCACCTTTTTTGAGGCCCAGCTTTACAAAAGCACTGGAGAGGGCATCGACGCGGCTTATGAACTCTTTATAATTCATGAAGCGGTCTAAAAACCACATCGCCGGCCGCTTGCTATGCTCTTTAGCTGTTTTTGCCAGCATCTCATAAAGCGAAATTTTGGGAAAATCAAAATTTTTCGGCACTTGCACCGGCCAGCCGCTTGATTCTTTTAGCCAAGGCGCACTTTCATCAATATGAAATAACTGATTGTCGGTAGATGCTTCGGCTGCCATAACAACTGACTCCATCGCAAGAATGGCTAAAATGGCTAAAAATCACATTTTTTAGTGATTGGCAATAGATTTTGCCGCTTACTCTTTAATTTCTTCCTCGCAGGACCAAACGCCTTCGTTCCAAACATTTTTCCAGCCCTCTACACAGGCATATTCGCAGGCAAAATTATTACAAATACCTACAGAATGGGGAATAGTGTTGGTGCAGTCGCTCGATTTATGGCATGGATCTTTAATCTTTTCGCATGAAGCCTCTTCCAGATCTTCATCAAAGCTGTATTTCCAGCCGAATTCGCAGCCTATGAGGCAGGTGCCGTTGTTGCAGACGGCGCCGGCATGCTCGTAATCAAGGTCGCTGGGCACGGTACAATCGTTATCATTAAGACAATCGACACATTCGTGGAAAATGCCGTTTTGGTAAATAACTTCACTGCATTTTTTGTTTAATTTTGTGCAGTTACCGGTACCATCATTGGCGTAAGGCTTGCCATCAAAGCAATCCACAGCCCAGACATCGGAGCCGCTGGTTACACAAGCGGAGTGGTCGCTGGCACTATCGGCGCAGTTTTTAAAAACTTCTTGCGGATAATCATCGCGCTGTTTGCAATAATAACCGCCATTATTGGCTGTTAAATCATAGCCGGTGTTGCAACCGCAGACAGCTTCGTTTTTCTCTTTGTCCATAGAGCAAGTGCTGTTTTCATAACAGTAAGCCGCTTGGACAAATTTGCTGTTATCGCAGGTTAAAATAACCGATTCACCGCTTTTAGCCGTGGCGCAGTCAAAATAGTGACCGCTGGTTTTAGCACAAGCTTCGCGCCACTCGGCAGTGGCATCGGTAGAGGTATCTTTGGTGCCTGGTTTTGGCTCCTCGGTAGGCTTCTTATCGTCGCGGCAGGCAGTAACGGAGCCGATAACCAATATAAGAGAGAGAATAAATAGAGAACGTTTCATGTTTAACCTCAATAAAATCAGCTAATGCTTATAGTATATAAATTAGCGCTTTTGTAAGCTGCGCACTGTAAAGAGGTCTTCGTCAATTTGAGGGTTGGGAATCCACTCTTTACGGATCATTAAGCTTTCCACATTGTTGCGCCCGTGGTCAACCATTTTCATTAATTTTGGGTTACAAAAAGCGCCTTTGCATTCATACTGCGAGCGGGTTTCGGTTTTTACTTTTTCGCCCTGCTCATTGTAGTAGGCAATCTCCAGCGGTTGGTGGTGAGTTTTATCTAAGACAAACACCAATTTAGGAAAGCGGAATGCGCCTTCTTTGCCGGGGCGGCGGGTTGCTTCGACGGTGATGGTTTTATCGGTTTCGGAGATGAATTTGCCCTCAAAAACCGGGGAATAAACAACGATAGAAATCTCATCGTAGCTGTAGGCAGTGCCCATGAAGCCCTGGTCGCGCACGTGGCCGGCCACGCGGCGCACTTTGTTAAAAGCGGGCAAATAAGTGTACATGAGGTCGCCGGTCAAGAGCACTTTAAAGCCTCTTTGATCGCCGGGCTCCAAAAACTCGATGCGCCGGCTGTCGCTGCCTTTTAGATAAACTTTGTAAGTGAATTTTTTGGGCTCCTTGCCGGGATCTTTGGTGATTAGATCAAAGATAAAATACTGCTTTGGCGCGGCGGTCATTGATTTGTCGAGTTCTTGCAGGGCTTTGTCCCCACGTTCGTCAGCCAGGGCCGGCACGGTAGCGGTTAACATCAGAGAAGAGCAGAGTAGGGAACGGATTAAGTTTTGCATTTTCATTTTTCACCTCGTATGTGCTTGGTTTTCCACAAGTTTTGAAAGTACGTTATTTACGGCCTCGGAGGGCAGAGCTTCATCCTCGCTGTGTGAGGCTTCATAATAGACATGACGCCGCGAAAGCATCGGGATAACAAAGAAAGTAACCAGGGCGGCCACCAGCATGGCTGCCGCCGTCAGTCCGCCAACGTTTTTAAGCGGTACTGCCTGGCCAAGAGTGAGCACAAAGAAACCGCAAAAGATCATAATGGCATTAGTCCAAATAGAGGGGCCGGCTTGGTCGGCGGCATTGGCGGCGCACTTGATAATCGGCTCTTTTTCCGGCGCATACCAGGCGGCTGTTAGGTGTACAGCATAATCAACGCCCATACCGAGAATAATACTGGCCAGCATGGAGGTGCCGATATCCAAACGGATATTCAAAAAGCCCATAGCTCCATAGACGAAGAGCAAAGTGAGCAGAGTGGGGAAGGTGGCTAAAAGGCCACTGGTAAAAGAGCCGAAAATAATGGTTAAAATCAAAAAGACGCCGGAAAGGGCAAAAACCAGACTCTTTACTTGATTGGCGGCTACAGAGCGCGAGAGACCGCGATACATCACCGGCAAACCGCTGACGCTGGCATCCAGATTAATGAGGCTGCCGGCGGCCACGTTATCGCCCTCATGGTAGGGCATGAGCACGCTTTCGGTGGTTAAATCCATGGCTGTCATGGTGAGCTGCTTGGGCAGGCGCTGGCCTTTGGCACTAGCGGCGAGGACGATTACTTTGTCGTTTAAAAGGCGCTCGGTAACTACTTCGGCCTTGGCGAGGCGCCAGTATTCGGCCAGGGGTGTTTCGATAGAAAGATAAAGATCTTCGCCCATTTCGGCAAAGCGCTCTTCGCCGAGAGCCTCTTTTACTTTGGCTTCCAGAGCTTCCGGAGTGTAAGTGTCGCCGAGGGTGCCGATGACGGCGGCGACGCTCTTATTATTTACTTCGCCACTGGTTTCTAGCGGCACAGCACATTCGGCGGAAGTCATAAAGTCGGCCAGGCGCTCTACCACTTTTTCGGTGGGCAGGGCAAAAGGTGCGGCTATGGAAGCGCGAATATCGGCCAGAGGTTTGGCGGTAGCACCATATTCACGAGATAAGGCAGCTATGTGTTTTGCTGTCATATCATAGAGATAGCTTTTGCTGCGCTCGGTGTCGTTTTTATAGACGGCATATTGGCCATTCATGCCAGCTGTCAGCTTTTCTATCTCTTTTAAAACTTCGTTTTGGCGCTCGGAATTAAGAGACTGCACTCTTATTTGCATGAGGGCCCGGGTGTGTTTGCTGTTGATCATCTGGCCGACTGTCGGGTCGCCCTGGAAGAAGGCATAGAGCAATTTGGCCTGGGCCGGATTATCGGGCACGCGGCTATAGCCCGACATGGCGTCATTGGATTGCGAGAGCACGGAACCAATGTAAACAGCTGAGGTAACATCGGGAATTTCCATTACTTTGTCGCCAAGAGCGCGCATCTCGCGGATAACTGTCGGGTCATCCATGGGGCCATTAACAAGCAGCTGAACAAAGCCGGCGCCGCCAAAGTTCTTTTGCATGAACTCATCGGCTAAATCCGGCAAACTGCCTTTGGCAAAAAATGAACTTTGGTCGGCACTTACATCCACTTTGGCGGCAAAGAAAATGCCCACAGCCGTAACTACGGCCATAGTGGCGATGAGCGGCTTTCTAAAGCGGCGGGCAAAGACGCAAAGTTCCACCATGAGCTTGCGCTGTAAAGGCGAATCGCTCGAGGTGTGGCGGCGGAAGTTGCCCAAATGCAGCACAGCCGGCACAAAAGTAACCGAGAGCACCAGGCTGGCAAAAATGCCCAGGGCGGTGTAAATACCAAAGCTCCTTAAAGGGGTGATATCCATAAAAATAAAGCTGCCGAGGCCCACCATGGTGGTGAGGCCGGAAGCAATAACGATGGGGCCGACAGTCTTCATGGCTTTAATAATGGCCGCATCTTTATCCATTTTGGTAACATAATTATAATAGCGCGAAATAAAGTGAGTGCTGTAGGCGCTGCCGATGGCAAAGAGGACGATGGGCATGGCGCTGATGACAATATTGTAAGGAGCGTTAAAAGTGGCCATGAGGCCAAAGGTGATGATGACGCCCATGCCGGTGGTGCCCAGAACCAATAGTGAACCGAAAGCATCGCGGAAAGAGATAATCAAAATGGCGACAATGGCTAAAAGTGCCCAGGGAATTAGATTGTGCAAATCGTTTTGCGTAACCTGGTAAACATAAGAAGAAATAAAGGGTTGACCGCCCCAGTATTTGGCTTCGTTCGGAAAGTTTTTATTAACAATATCCTTTATTTTGGCTGAGATAATATTAGGGTCGCTCTTATAGGCCAGGTAGCAGTAAATGACGATGGCGTTGCCGTCTTCGGAAACCAGATTGCCGATTAAATGGTCGCGGCTTAAAGCTTTTTCTTTAAAAGCCAAGGCCTCTTCCTGAGAAGTGGGGATGGAGCTCAAAAGCGGGCCCATGGTGACGCCGCCTTGTTCTTCGTCGGCTTCGTAGTCGATGACGTTACTGAGGCTCATTACCGAATTGAGGCCGATAATCTCGCGCAGTTCTTTTGAGGTTTTATCGAGGCGGCGCAAAAAGTCGGGCGTGAAAATATCCGGAGACTCAATGCCCACGAGGGCCATATCAAGGCCGCCAAACTCGTTGTTAATATTGTAAAAAAGATCTACCTCCGGGTTGCCTTCCGGTAAAAAGGCCAGAATATCGTTTTCATCTTTTAAAAGGCGCATTTGGTAAGCGCACATGAGGGTGATGAGTATAAAAGCTGCTATTATGCAGAGCGCCGGACCGCGGCTGGTAACCTGCCCGGCCAGCCATGGCATTAAGGCGAATCGCGGTTTTTTTATATTTTTAGACATAGTTCCTCCTTGGTTTCCCAACGAAACGGGCGCATACTAGCACAGCTTAACAAAAGCGGCCATCATAAATTTGTACCATTGTTTTGCACTGGCTTTTACTGTTATATGATTAACGGCTGTTTTGTGCCGGAGGAACTGCGATGCGCCAATCAAAAGAGCTTTTTCTTCTCTCCCTGTCTCTTCCTTTCCTGGTTTTAGCTTGTAAAAATGATGTTAAGCCTAAGACCGATAAAACGGGGCCGCTTCATGTGGCACCGGCGGATGGGCAGAGTGATAAATCCCCGCCTGATACCATAACCGATGATCAGGAAAGCGATGATGATGATGAGCCTTATAACGGCGTTGATGTGGTGCTTACCGAGCCCTGTGATTCTACGTATCAAGAATATTGTGATGAAGATAATGTAGCCCATTTTTGTGGCGCCAAGGGGCTTTTAACTGTTCGTGATTGCAATAAATTAGCTAGCGGGCTCACTTGCCAAAAACTCCTTGAAGATAACTTTGTTGATTGTGTAATGCCTTGTGATTACAACGAATTTGAAGAATATCATACCTGCGAAGGCAAATATATATCCACCCATTTTTGCATGAAAGTGCAAGGCTCTGACAGCTATTATGAATTTTCTTTTACCGATAACCCCTGTGAGTATGGTTGCCGGGATGGCAAGTGTTTGAAATCGCCGCCTCCCAAAGAAGGCGCCTCTTGCAAGCCAGGCGAATTTGTGCCCGATTGTTATGGTAATTCCTATTATACCTGTGAAGGGGCGGTGGTTACGAGGCATACCTGCGGCGGCGGCACAGAGTGCTCAAAACTTTATGGCGACTTTATGCCCCAGTGCGTGACGGATTGTAACAAAAATGATACCTACGGTTGCGCGGCTTCCGGCAAGGCGCTTGATAATTATGTATGCCGTCTTGGCAATGACAATAAATATCACTATTTTCATGAGACCACCGAGTGTAAGAACTTTTGCAAAAATGGTATTTGTGATGTTGATAGCCTCCCCAGCGGCACTTGCGATTATCAAACCAGTGATGACCTTTGTGCACAAAATACGCTCTATTACTGCTCGACAGAAACGAACGATTGGGTATCTATTGAGTGCGGTAAAGGCGAAGAAGGCATGGGAATGCCTCTCTGCCGCCAGCTTAATAAAGGTTATTCAGATTGTGTGAGCCCCTGTACACCTGATGATACTGAAGCCGGTTATAGCGAATGTTCTACCGGTGGCAGCGGTGATAATAAATTTAAATTTATCTACGGAATAGAGTGCCGAAAAGCCATGGACGGAGCTTATTATTTCTTTAATTTTGAGGAAAAGTGTCCAGGTGATTGCAAAAATGGCGCCTGTCTATAAAAATAATAATCATATTAGTTATATAGCTTTGGGCGGCAATATCGACGATGTGCCAAATACTTTTAAAGAGGCCGCCGCGATGTTGGAAGCTCTCGGCCACGAAATAGTGGCTAAGTCGGCTTTATACCGCTCTCTGCCCTGGGGCGGGGTGGCGCAGCCGCCGTTTTATAACGCGGTGATAGAAATAAAGCATACTAACAGCCCGCGGGCTCTTTTGACAGAGATGCAGCAAATAGAAATTGCGCTGGGGCGGCCCCAAAAGCATGAGCTTAACGGCCCGCGCACTATTGATCTCGATTTGCTCGTAACTGATACTATTATTATAAATAGTAAGAGCCTCACTTTGCCACATCCGCGCATGAGCGGCCGCCCCTTTGTGATGGTGCCGCTGGCCGAATTGGCGCCGGAGCTCATTTTGCCGGGTTTTGCCAGGAAGGTGGGCGAAATAGCCGCCGCGCTATTGACAAGCCTGGGCGAGGGCAGTATTATCGAAAAAATAGGGTGATAGATAAAATCCTATAATAATTCATGGAGTTTATCATGTATGATATGACGCGAAGGGATTTTTTGAAAGGCGCGGCGGCGGCTGGGTCGCTGCTCTGTATGTCGGCGGTGTTGCCAGGCTGCGGTAAAGCGCCCAAAGTGGCCGCTGGGCCAGCGCCGGCCCCCGGGAGCTGGGAATATGGCCCGCTATTTGGGGTGAGTGCCGAAGATTGCCAAAAAGTGTTGCAGGAAGCCTTAAAACGGGGCGGCGATTTTGCGGAGATATATTTTCAGAACCGGGCCAGTGATGGGCTCAGTTTGGAAGAGGGTATCGTCAACGATGCCTGGGCCACCACCGATATGGGAGCCGGAGTGCGCGTGGTGGTGGGTGACCAGGTGGGTTATGCCTATACCGAAGAGCTCACTTTGGAAGCGCTCTTGAATACGGCCAAAACGGCGGCCCTTATTGCCCATGGGTCGGCGGTAAATGGGCCGGATCTATTAAAGCCGGTTAAAGTGGAAAACCGCTTCCCTATTACCTACCTGCCCACAGAATGGCCCATAGCCGATAAAATGGCCATCTTGCGCCGGGTGGACAAGGCAGCGCGGGCGGCTTCGGCCAAAGTGGAAGTTGTTATTACTTATATGCAAAGCACTTTTGACCAGGTGCTCATTGTGCGCAGCGACGGTCTGGTATGTAGCGATGCTCGCCCGCGCGTTAGCTTGGGCTGTACAGTGAGTGTGCGCTCCGGTGAACGGGTGGAGCGCAACAGCTTTTCTTTAGGTGGGCGCACCAATCAGGAAATTTTTGCCGGCGACGCGCCGGAGCGGGTGGCCAAAGAAGCGGTGCGGCGGGCGGAAATATGTCTGGAAGCTATTACCCCGCCGGCTGGGGAGATGCCGCTGGTTTTGGCACCCGGTGAATCCGGTATCCTTTTGCACGAGGCTATCGGCCACGCCCTGGAGGCCGATTTTAACCGCAAAGGTGTTTCGCTCTTTTCCGATAAAATGGGGCAAAAAGTGGCTTCGGAACTATGTACTATAGTCGATGACGGCACCATACCGCATGCCGACGGTTCGGTTAGTGTGGATGATGAAGGCAATCCCGGCCACCGCACCGTTTTGGTGGAAAACGGCATTTTAAAAAGCTATATGCACGACCGCATTTCGGCTAGTCATTACCATGTTGAACCCACCGGCAACGGGAAGAGGCAATCCTTCCGCTTTCAACCTATTCCGCGGATGACCAATACGCTGCTTTTAAATGGCCCGCATAACAAAGAAGAACTCTTTGCCGGCATAGCCCGCGGCATTTATGCCATAAGTTTTACCAACGGCAGCGCCAATATTGGTCAAGGTGACTTTGTTTTCTACATAAACTACGGATATTTAATCGAAAACGGCAAATTAACCAGCCCCATTAAAGATGTTAATCTGGTGGGCAACGGGCCGGAAATTCTTGGCCGAATAGATCGGGTAGCCAATGATTTTGCCATGCCAGAGACGGCATCTGGTTATTGCGGCAAACACAGCGCCGGCGGTTCCCAGCGGGTAAGTGTTAATTTTGGCCTTCCGGCGGTTAGAGTTTCCAAGATAACCGTTGGCGGCAGAGCGTGAGGTGAGTGATGGCCATTATAGTAAAAGAGAGCATGCATAACGAAGCGGCTTTTATTTTAAAAACCATTAAAGAGGTTGGTTTTGATGCGGCCACCGTTTCTTTGGAACATGGGCGCAAATTTGTGATGGAGACCCAGGACGGGGCTATCAAATTTTTAAAGGAGACCAATTCCAAATCGGCCGATTTAAATCTTTTTAAAGATGGGCGCAACGGCACGTTTGTCACCCGCGATTTTAGGCCGGATAAGCTGAAGAATTTTTTGATAAAAGCTCGAGAGATGCTGGTGCTTACCGATGCCGATCCGGCGGCCACTTTGCCGCCGGATAACCGCCTCTCCCCCTTGCCGGATATAGATTTGGATCTCATCGACCGGGAGCTGGTTAATTCCAAAAAGAACGCAGCGCTGGAAATTTGCCGCCAAATTGAAGCCGGGGCCCGGAAAGTGGCACCCGAGGCTATAACCGTGGAGGCCAGTTTTGAAGATGGCCATTATGCTACGGAGCTCGTTAACAGCAAAGGCTTTTGCGGCTTTAAAGAAAATACGGTGGCGATGGTGATAGCCAAGGTAAATATTAAAGACAAAAACGGTAAAAAACAGCTGGGGGCTGATTATGACTTTGTGACCCACTTTAGTGATATCCGCGATTTTACCGAACTTGGGGCCTCGGCGGCGCAAAGAGGGCTCGATATGGTGGGGGCAGCGCCCATTGCCACCGGCGATTATCCCATTATTGTGGACGCCCGTGATACTCACATGCTTTTGTCCGAAATGCTTATGCGGCCTTTAGCCGGGGGCCAGATTTATCGCAAATTGAGCTTTTTGCAGGATAAAATCGGGAAAAAAATTGCTCCGGACTTTTTGACTATCCGCGATGACCCCTTTATCAAGCGGGGTACCGGTTCCGAGCCTTTTGATGCGGAGGGCATGATAAATCGCCCCATGCCGGTTATTGAAAAGGGAGTTTTGAAAAATTACTATTTTAATACTTACTGGGCCAATAAAATGGGCTGTGAACCCACAACAGGTAGCCCCACCAACTGGATCTTTGACCTGGGCAGCCGCTCCGGCAAAGAGATGGCCGAAAAAGCCGAAAAAGCCATTTATATCACCGATTTTAACGGCGGTAATTCTAATCCGCTCACCGGTGACTTTTCTAAAGGTATTACCGGCTTTTTGTATGAGAATGGCCGCCTGGTACAGCCCATTGCCAATATGAATCTGGCTTGTAATTTGGGGCAAATGCTCCTGGATTTGGAAGAAGTGGGTAATGACCCCTTTAAATGCTCATCTATTAAGTGCCCATCGTTGCGCTTTAAGACTATGAAAGTAGCCGGAAAATAAGGCGCTTCCCAATATTTTTTAAAAAGCCATTAAAAAGCGCATTTCCAAAAGGTGAGCGCTGCCATCTAAATAACCTTCGAGGCCGGAAAGCGGCACTAAGGCAGCATAAATTAAAGAAATTTCGAGCCCGCCCCAAAGAGAGTTTTTGCTGGCTTTTAGGCGTTTTGCGGCTCGCTCGCGGTGCCGCAGAAGCTCATGCTCGGCCAGGCCGCTTATGCCTTGCATTCCGCGGCTGTGCCAGGAGAGGCGCAGGTTGAATTCGGCACCCAGAGGCGAAGCGCCGCCTGGAGCGGATTCTTTATAGATGGCTCCGCTATAGATAAAAGCCAATTCTGCCAAAAGATTTTTGGGAAAGAGCCAGGAAATCTGCGGCCTTAAATAAAAGGCCCCGCTAACTGAGCCAATGACGCGCTTAAAGAGAATTTCATCAATATGGTAATCGGGATGAAAGACAAAACTATCTATGCGTTTATCGCTTGTCATTTGGGAGAGATAATTATCGCTCTTGGCAAAGCCCATGGTGCGATCGCCGCTGGCTATACCGCTCTTAAATGAAAGGCCCAAATGGCGGCGTGCTTTTTCCGGCCACCAGGCTATTTCCATGGCCAAGCCAAAGGGAACGCCGGTGACCTCCTGGCGCTCCAGAGTTTTAAAGCGGTGCCAATAAAACAAGCCTTCAAATTCCAGGCGAAAAAAGCGCCTGTAGAAACTCAGCCAAAAATCGCTGCCCACCATGCGGCCATCGGTGCGGGATAATTCTTCATCGCCAGTGGCGGCAATATGCCAAAGACGCGCCTGCTGGCGGTAAAAGACATCCAGAGAAAAATTCCATATAGAGGCGCCGCGTTGTAATAATTCGGCCAAATCTTCATGGCTGTCGAGGATGGCGATGAGAAAGTTGATACCGATGGCATCATCGAGATTGTCGGCATCAATAGGGCGGCTGGCAAAGTAGCGGCGCTCCGGTCCGCTGGAGATAAAATCGAGGCTCGGTATGAGCAAAATAGAGCCCAGTTTAAAGATTAGCTGAATTTGATCCAAACCGGCGCCGTGGCTGGCTTCGGGGCCTGAACCGCTATTTTGCCAAATTCCGAGCCCCAAATGGCGGGGAATGCGCCCTATGGAAATGACGGCTCTTTGCTGAAAAATGCCGAGCTCCATCCAAAGGCTTTGCACTAAAATTTTTGAATTATCGTGATTATACCAACCTAAAGTGTGGTCGTTAGGTCTGGCGCCGTAACTAATGGTGCCGATAATATCAAAGCGGCTTTTTATAACAAAAGGGCCGGCCATGTGGAATGAGGGCATGAGGCGCAAAAAGCCAAGATAATCGGAGGCATTTTTGTTTACTCCCTCCGGGAGCCCCGGCACCAGATTATGATGAAAGCGCGCCTTTATACCCAGGGCACCTTTGAGATCAAAGGCCATCGGTTTGTCGGCGAGTGGGGTAAAAGGCTTGGAATACCAATCGTAAACGGAGATATAAGTGGCATCGTCTGTGGCCTCAGCGCTCTCTTTATCCTCTTTTGGCGCTTCCTGGGCGGCCAGTAGCTCGGCCGGCAGGCTAAGCGCCATGATTAAGAGGATAAAGAGATAAAGCTTAAGACCACGAGCGGGCATATACTTGGGGCCCGGTATTATTTGTTTAGAATTTTGGCCACGACCGGAGCGGAAATATGGCCGAATTCCGGCAGCTCGCCAATGAGCGGGCGGGCATAGCGGATAAAGGCATCGGTGACAGTGGAATTTTCCACATCGATAAACTCATCGGGCATCGACTTGGTGTAGCGGGCCACGTTGGTTAAATCGGTGAGGAAATATTCTACCGAGTAATCGCCGGTGCGGCGCATTGCCACGCTGCCATCAACATTTTGCCACACGGCAAATTGCACAGCCTTTTCGCCTACTTCGCGGGCTTCCAGCGCATCAACCGGAGATACGCAGCCTAAGAAACTTCTTTGTAAATAGCCGAAAGTATCGCTTCTCACCCGTTTAATTTTCAGCTTGTCTTTGATGAGAGTGCTGAGGCAATCGCCAAGAGCGCCGGTGCCGGAGAGTTGTACGTTGCCGTGAGCATCGGTTTCGCCGTTTTTCATCAGGCTGGAGATGATGGGGGTGCCGTCTTTATCAACAATGCCTTCGGAAACGGCGATGACGCAGCGGCCGTGTTCTTTGTAAACTCTATCGACATCGGCGATGAATTTCTCTTCGGAGAAGGGCTTTTCCGGCAGATAAATCAGATGCGGGCCATCGTCGGAGAAGCGCTTGCCTAAAATGGAAGCGGCAGTTAAAAAGCCGGCATTGCGCCCCATAACTACGCCGATATAGACGCCGGGCAAGCTGCGATTGTCTAAATTGGCACCGGCAAAAGCATTTGCCACAAAGCGGGCGGCGGAACCAAAGCCGGGGCAGTGGTCGGTGGTGCGCAGGTCGTTGTCGATGGTTTTGGGTATGTGGATAACGCGCAGTTCATAACCGGCGGCATTGGCATTTTCGTTGACAATGCGGCAGGTATCGGCGGAATCATTGCCGCCGCAGTAGAAGAAATAGCGCACATTGTGGGCTTGCAACACCTTAAAAATGCGCTGGCAATATTCGGCATCCGGTTTGTCGCGGGTGGAGAGCAGGGCAGAAGAGGGAGTCTGGGCCACTACTTCCAAATTGCGGGTGGTAGCTTGGCTTAAATCGACAAAGTCTTCGGCTACAATGCCGCTCACGCCGTGCAAGGCGCCATAGATATTTTCGATGCATTCATATTTGCGGGCCTCTAAAACGGCGCCGACTAAACTTTGGTTGATAACTGCGGTGGGGCCGCCACCTTGAGCGATTACCGCGCGACCATTTAATTTGCTCATGTTGTTACTCCTTATACATTGAGCGTACGCTGGCCGGGTTTTCCGGCCGCAAGATCTAATAGTATAAGCGCGCAGATTTGGCAATCGGCTAAGAATAAGATGTGAAATTTTCATTTAAAGAGTACAAATAGCGCACAAAATGGTTAACCCCCCTTGCAACCTTCTTAAGAAGTGACTAGTTTAAGCGCGCCTGTTGTTTCTGACATGGTGAAAGGAATACTAATGGGAAATTTCCTAAGAAAAATTATACCGACTAAAAACGACCGCGAACTTAAGCGCTACCGCCCGATTGTGGCCCAGATTAACGAGCTTGAGCCCAAAATGAAGGCCCTTACCGATGCGGATTTGCAACATAAAACCATAGAACTGCGCGAAAAATTCGATAACGCCTACAAAGCCTTGGGCGGTGACCCCAGCCTGAAGGTGACGCCGGAAATTAGAGATAAAGATCAGCGCAAAAAAGAGCTTCTTATCTTAAACAAAGCCCTTAATGTTATTTTGCCTGAAGCTTTTGCCGTCACTCGCGAGGCCGGGCGCCGCGTTTTGGAAATGCGCCATTTTGATGTGCAGCTCATAGGCGGACTTTGTCTCCATGAAGGGCGCATTGCCGAGATGAAGACCGGTGAAGGTAAAACTCTGGTGGCTACTTTGCCGCTTTACCTTAACGCTTTGGCTGGGCGCGGCGTGCACCTTGTTACCGTCAATGAATATCTGGCCCAGCGCGATGCCGAATGGATGGGGCAGATTTACCGCTTTTTGGGCCTGGATGTGGGCATTATTATTAACGGCCTCTCCGATTCGCAGCGCCAAGCCGCTTACGGCGCCGATATCACTTATGGCACCAATAGCGAATTTGGCTTTGATTATCTTAGAGATAACATGAAGTTCCGCTATAGCGACTATGTGCAGCGCGGCCACCATTTTGCCATTGTCGATGAGGTGGATTCCATCCTTATTGATGAAGCGCGTACTCCGCTTATTATCAGCGGCCCGGCCGAGGAGAGCACCGATCTTTATGTGCGCATAAACGGTGTAGTGCCCGGCCTTAAAAAAGAGCTCGATTACACCATCGACGAAAAGGCGAGAACAGTTTCTCTCACCGAAAACGGCGTGGCTACTTTGGAAAAACGGTTAGGGGTAAATAACCTCTATGATCCTAATAATATTATGATTTTGCACCATGTGAATCAAGCGCTCAAGGCTCACACCCTCTTTAAGCGCGATGTTGATTATTTGGTGGAAAACGGCGAAGTAAAGATTATTGACGAACACACCGGCCGCGTGCTCGACGGGCGGCGCTGGAGCGATGGCCTCCATCAGGCGGTGGAAGCCAAAGAAGAGGTAAAAATCCAAAACGAAAATCAAACTCTCGCTACAGTTACTTATCAAAATTACTTCCGTATGTACCTTAAACTGGGCGGCATGACCGGTACCGCTATGACGGAAGCTGAAGAATTTGCCAAGATTTATGACCTTGAAGTTATTGAAATTCCTACTAATCGCCCACAAAAGCGTATTGATTACGATGATATTATTTTAGGTACCGAGCGCGAAAAATTCAAACTCATCATTGAGGAGATTATTGCCGCTCATAAAAAGGGGCAGCCGGTTTTGGTGGGCACCATCAGCGTGGAAAAGAGCGAAGTTTTGGCCAGAATGCTGGCGCGTCAGGGCATTCCGCACACCGTGCTCAATGCCAAATACCATAAGCAGGAAGCGGCTATTGTAGCTCAGGCCGGGCGCAAGGGCGCCGTGACTATTTCCACTAATATGGCTGGCCGTGGTACCGATATTGTTTTGGGTGGTAATCCGGAATTTATGGCCAGAGCCGAAGTTAATCCCGATGAAGATCCGGAAGGTTACGCCAAAGCTTTGGCCAAATACAAAGAGCAATGTGCCAAAGAGCGCGAAGAGGTGATGGCGGCCGGTGGCCTCTATATCCTGGGCACCGAGCGCCACGAGAGCCGGCGTATCGATAATCAGCTACGCGGGCGTGCCGGCCGTCAGGGCGACCCGGGGTGCAGCCGCTTCTATCTCTCCTTGGAAGATAATCTGATGCGCGTCTTTGGCGGCGAAAAGATGAAAACCATCATGGAAACCTTTGGCCTCAAAGAGGGCGAAATTATTGAGCATCGCATGGTTTCCAAGAGTGTGGAAAGAGCTCAGCGCAATGTCGAAGGTTACAACTTTGATATGCGTAAACATTTGCTCGATTATGATGATGTTATGAATCAGCAGCGCCACGCCATTTACGGCCTGCGCCTCAAAGTATTGCGCGCCGATGATGCAGCTACCAAAGAATTGGTTTTGGACCTCATTGAAGAGGCTGTTATCAATATTGTGGCCGGAGCAGCCGGTAACCACGGCGGCCATTCCGAGGAATGGGATATTGCCGGGCTTAAAGGCATGGTGAAAGATCTTTTTGATGTTACTCTCTCTGATGAAGAACTGAATAATATCGAAAAGCGCGATGATCTTGAGCTATATATCTTTAATAAAGTTGAAGAATATTACAATAAGCGCGAGAGCGAGGTGCCGGCGCAGGCTCTCCACCATGTGGAGCGCATGATATACCTGAGTGCCATTGATTCCTTCTGGAAAGAGCACCTTGGCAATATGGAGCAATTAAAGGACGGTATCGGCCTGCGCGGCTATGCCCAAAAAGATCCCAAGCAGGAATATATTAAAGAAGGGCGCAACCTCTTTACCGGCATGATAGAGGGGCTAACCACCGATGTTTTAAATAAATTCTTCCATATCCGCTTCACAGTGGAAAGCGAAGAAGAGATGGCCCGTAAAGAAGAAGAGGCGCGCGAGCGCCAGCGCCGGATGCTGCGCATGGGGCCGGCCAGGCCGCAAACAGCTGATGCCCCGAGAGCTGCCGCTCCAGCCCAGGGCGGCCGCCGCCCGCCACAGGATGAGGGGCGGCCAGTTACCGTGCGCCGCCAGCACCCCAAAATCGGGCGCAACGATCCTTGCTATTGCGGCTCCGGTAAAAAGTACAAAAACTGCTGCCTGGAAAAGGACGAAGCCGCCGGCATGTAAAGAAGTGCCGGGAGTTTTTAATAAAATGTCACGCCAAGTTTTCTCTTTTTGCTCATTAATTTGTCTTTTAACTTTAACTTCCTGCTCCGGCTGCGAAGAAGTCACCTCTTTGCCGGCGGCCGAAAAGGCGCCCGGCAGCGTTTTTGTCCTGGCCGCCCCCAGTAACGCCGGCGCGGCCACAGCTGATGAGCGCCACGCTGTGGGCTGGTGGCCGCGCCTTGCCAAAGATAGTGCTGGGAATATTCACCTGGCTTACTGTGATGCCGAAAATGCCGACTTGGACTACGCCTTTTACGATGGAGCGAGCTGGGTGAAAAGCGTTGTCATATCTAAGGGCAAAGTGGGCAAATACCTGGCTCTTGCGGTAGATGGCGCGGGCGGCGTGCATGTTACTTTTTACGACCAGGACAGCCACTATTATAATTATGGCTATAAAGATGCCGCCGGCTGGCATTTGGAAAAGCTCTCCTGGGGCAAGGAGCTGGGCGTGGGCGCTGCTATGGCTATAGATAGCGATAATTTGCCCCATGTCATCTTCTACGGCATAGACGGCCGCCTGATTTATATGCACCGCAAAAAAACGCTTACCGGCCCGCTGAGCACGCCTACTGAGCCAATTTATCAGCTGAACGATGAAGCGGCCTGGGAAACTATGGTTATTGGCAATTACGGCGGCGGTTTTTCGGCGCGCTCTGACCTCGCCTTTGGCCCGGATAATAAGCTCCATGCCTCTTTTGTGGATTCGCAACTCGTTAAAAGCGGCTTTTATTATGCCACCCTTGATGGCGGTAGCTGGCGGCCGGAAGTAGTAGCCGATAAAGAGGCGCCGGGCTGGAATTCGCAAATAATTTTTAATGGTAAAGATGTACTTTTGGTTTATGGTAGCCTCTTGCATGAGCGCCTTTACCTTAGCACTAAAGGGAAGAGCGGCACCTGGCAAAATGAGATTTTATATTTGCGCCTCGGTTCCCTCTCGGCCGCTATGGGTAATGACGGCACTCTTTATATTGCTCATCAGTATCTTTTGCCCGGCCGCAAAGGCTACGGTCTCATGCGCCTTTTAAGCAAAAAGGGGGCTGAGCTCCATTGGTACGAGATAGATAAAGGCCGCGATAGCGGTATGTATCTCGATATGCTTTTAGACAAAAACGGCCGCCCGGTGATTGCCTATTTTGACCCGGAAAGCCGCTCGCTCAAAGTGTATATGGAGAAATAAGATGACAGAAAGCGGGCAGGCTATCGGCATTTTTGATTCCGGCGTGGGCGGCCTCACCGTGGCGGCGGCTATTTCCGCCCTTTTGCCAAATGAAGATATTATTTACCTTGGTGATACGGCGCGCCTCCCTTATGGCAGTAAGTCCAAAGAAACAATCATCCGCTATGCCGAGCACGCGGCCTCTTTTTTGCTCAAAAAGCAGATAAAAGCGCTGGTGATTGCCTGTAATACCGCCACCGCCGCCGCCCTCGATTTTTTAAGAGAAATGGCCTTAGTTCCGGTTATTGGGGTGATTGAGCCGGGAGCTCTCGCCGCCGCCGCCACCGGCAAAAAGGTGATTGGCGTCATCGGCACCAATGCCACCATCAAAAGCCGCGCTTATGAAACAGCTATCCGCCGCCTGGTGCCCGATGCCCAGATAATTTCCGCCGCTTGCCCGCTTTTGGTGCCGCTGGCAGAGGAAAATTTTGCTGCCCACCCGGCAACCCGCCTCATTTTGGAGACCTATCTGGCGCCTTTTATCAGCGCCAAAGTTGAAACTTTGGTCCTCGGTTGCACCCATTACCCGCTTTTGCGTACAGCGGTGCAGGAGGTGGTGGGGCAAAATGTCATTTTGGTTGACAGCGCGGCCACAGCGGCCAGCTATTTACATGATATTTTGCAGGAAAAAGAGCTGCTCTCAGCTAAAGAGAGCGCCGGTAAGCTCACCTTTTTTGCAACAGATACCAATGAGCGCTTTTCGCAAATTGCCAAAAACTTTTTTGGTGAGCACTTTACCAGCCTGACTCAGGTGGATTTGTAGGCCCTGACGCCATTACCAGAACGCCTACTGCGCCCACTCAGACCTCACCCCCTATAATTAGGCGATATTATTGAATAATCCCCCTCTCCCAAGCGGAGAGGGGGAAAAAGCCAAGAATTGGAGCCCCTCGCCGCTTGGGAGAGGGGCGAACTTCAATAATTTCCAGT
>JAEEGL015790256.1_pt1 | contig 39251 bp, 24 predicted proteins | sample 9134231 | NCBI WGS metagenome assembly JAEEGL01 (sample SAMN16246548, study PRJNA631951) | gut metagenome | biome: gut microbiome; feature: rumen; material: fiber-attached | host: Bos | place: Iran: Karaj | collected 2018-10 | reverse complement strand
TCAATCCCATCCAACTCCGTTGGATATTGACTTGTATCTGTCACATCAACATCAGTGAGAGATTCCGCACTGCCATATTTATGATCGTTATACAGTCTTAAACAAAAAATCACCCCGGCAAGGATCACTACGATACATACTATGACCAGTAATACCAATAAAATCCCTTTTAGTATTTTTTTCATTGTCTACCTCCGCATCAACAGGCTACTATGGTTCCGTGGATTACTGTTATCATTCTTCTAATCTGTCTAAATAGAAGGCCCATCCTGGAAACCCACGATATTCCATTTGCCCATTCCTACGAGTTCTACTTTAACCCTTGTTCCGGGATCCAGCATTTTGCCTATTGCATAATACGCGGCAACAATCTCTCTTCCGTCATCCAGGGTAACACTCCAGCGGTTCATATGGTAATTTTCAAAGAATCCGGTCACCCTTCCGTATTCATAGCGGCCACGGTCACTGTTTTTTCCACCTGCCGCATTCTTCATTTCCTCATCGTTAATTGCCATGTTCTTGTTATCTGCCATTGTCGTATCCTCCTCAAAGCCACGCCCTGCGAAATATTTCTTCTTTTCGTTTATGCTGGAGAAAGGAAATCCTCGGGTGTCCGGCCATGAACAAGCGTTCCCGCATTGCTAAAAATATGAACCTCATAAAACCATAGATTACTACTTTCCGTATAATGTTGTACTTTAGATACTACAGCATCATCCTTTTCGTAATCCTTGACTCTTACATGGTCACCTACCTTAAACTTTGGCAACGGAAGTCCTAATATATTCCCGCCTGCCGCATTCTGCATTTCCTCATCGTTAATTTCCATGTTCTTGTTATCTGCCATTGTCTTATCCTCCATTTTGATTTCTGCCCTGCTTTAGGGCCTTGTTCTTTGTGCTTTGTCTTTTTATACGTGAGGCCTTCCCAGCCTGTCAGCGTTTTTGCGGATTCGGTCGTTTTTCGTGTATATCTGGTATTATAACAGAAAAACCCCGATAATTCGTTATTTATAGAAGATACTCCTTACAGCTCTATCGCGACCTTTACGTCATTATTCTGAAACAACAAAATGCACCTACCCGTAGGTAAGTGCCTGTGTTATCATTTATCCGTGGCGGCAACTTTCCGCCCTTCCCGGTGGGCTTATTCCCGCCGGTTCATATATGGCCATCATGTCTTATTGCATGGTGGCTTTTTCAATAATCCCTTTTCACATTTGTGTGACTAAAATATAAAACAGTGCCAGATTTTCATTATACTTCTATGCTCCATATTATTTCTTACATCAAAAGTATCAAAGGGATATGGGATAATATGTTTTTTCTGTCAAGATAATAACTTAAAGCAGTATAAAGCCCCGGATAATCCAGGGCTTCATCATTTTAAAAAATTATTTACTGATGTTTTTCTGACAGCTTCAGGCATATTTTAGTAGCTGTCATTCATTATTTAGTTTTATTGAAATACATATAAAAACGCTTACGGTTGACGGTGCAGCATAAGTAAAGGTTTAAATCACCCATACGGCTGGATAAGCCTGCGACAGGGATAATAGCTCGTATACATTCCATGAGATCAACTACTGCTTAGCAAAGCATTCCGTCCCGGTTTTTATCTTCTCCAGCAGTTCATCGACAGGCAAGGGCTTGGCATAATAGTAACCCTGAAAACTATGTATGCCATATTCTTTGATAATATCGCACATCCCGGATGTTTCAATTCCCTCTACACATACATCTGGGCCAAAGATCCCTGCCAGGCCGGTAAAACACTCCAGCAGTTTCTTTTCCAGTTCATCCTCCTCTATATTCCTCACAAAGCTCCTGTCGATCTTGATCGTATCAAACGGAAGGTTCTTGATAAGGCCAACGGATGAAAAACCGGTCCCAAAATCATCCAGTGCTATCCGTACTCCCCTGGAGCGAAGCTTTACTATCACATTTCTTAAAAGCTCCATATCCAGCAGCCGGCAGCGTTCTGTGATTTCAAGGCACAAATGCCCTGGATCTATTCCGCTCTGACCGATCAAATGTAATACAGTGTCCGCAAAATCAGACTTCTCCAGCTGAGAATAAGAAAGATTGACATTTATAACAAAGTCCGTAACATAAGATATTATCTTCTTAGCATCTTTAAGGGCTGTCTCCAGTATCCACTCACCCAGTTCAGGGAACAACGGATCATTCTCTAAAATCGGAATGAACATATCGGGAGGAACTATGCCGTATTCATCACTCTTCCACCGCAGGAGAGCCTCCGCACCGATGAGTTTCTCCGTCGCTGCATCTACTACAGGCTGATACAATAAATAGAAACCTTTGTATTCCTGAGTTATGGATGCTCTGATCGCATGAAGTTTCTCAATCTTCTCCTTGCTTTCTCCCGTAAGTTCATTATTGAATCTGACAAGGTCCCCGTGCTTATTGATCTTGGATTCCTGATAAGCGAAATTAAGACATGAGTACACTGTCTGATCATCAACGTTAAAGTCGTTGAGCACGAGCATCCCGGCATTCATTTCAAGGTTAAAATATCTGCCATCCAGCCTTATGCCTTCTCTATAATGCGATCGAAGCTCATAGTATAATCCCGCAAACTCTTCCTCGCCCTGTGTTGTGGATATAACAGCAAAACGTGAACCATCCAGGCGATAAGTTCCGCCACGGTTTGTAACATTATCCATCAGATATCTGCCAAGGTTCTGCAGGATCATATTACCAACGTGATACCCGTATGCTTCATTGATCTCCGTCAGTTTTGCGACCCCGGCCATTCCTATCTTGATCGGAGTCTTGTTCCGTATATATGACTTTAGGTCAGAGAAAAAACCATACTGATTGCGCAGACCTGTCAGAGTATCAATATGACTCTTCTGGCTGTGATTTCTGATTGCTCCGACAAAGAACTCAGGTTCACCACCTTCGGTATAGAGCACAGTGCCCCGGCTGGTACAAAGATCACACTCCCCGTCCGGACGCAAAGCGCGGTATTGCATATCATGTCCGGTCTGTTTCCCACTGAAAATGGCATCCATTCCCTCATGATAAGACTGTCTGTCTTCGGGATGGACATATTCTTCCCAGATTTCTCCGGCATGGTACATATACTCTGACGGTAAGTTAAAGGTTTCCACCAGTTCTCTCGACCATCGTGAGAAATCATATTTCATGTCACATACAAAAACGTATATGTCATCTGCTATGAGATCATAACTCTCGTAAAGAGCGTCCAGTTTTCTTTTATCTTCCTGTGTGATCTTTTTATCCGGCATACTATTCTCCATTCTTAAAGTCATGTCTTTTCTCTAAGTACATCAGAAAGGCCTTTGTAAAACTGCTCCATCAGGTCTTCCATTGGAAGACCGTATTTCTCGGATAGTAGTTCCATTAGATCATAGGAAACATGAATGTTGTGCTTGTTTCCTTTCTCGCCAGTCATTCTTCCCAAATCTTTGAATACTTATATCCGTTCTCTATCTGAAAAAAGATATCAGTATAAGGATAGGGTAAAAGCGGTCATGTCTTATTCCCTTTCTTATCAGTATTTTTCTTTAGCATCAGGATCCGTCATAATTATCTTTAACAGCCTTAAAGAATGTCATGATCGGATTCTCCCTTAAAATGGATATTTGGGAATAAATGAGGTTTTGTACTCAATAAATATACCACAAAAAAAGAATGTAAAGCTCAAAAAATTTCACTCCGTTCCCGGGACTGCTCCGCCTCCGAGGCACGTCTTACTGCAGATCGTCTGCTTTATTGATAGAATTATCCAGTTACAAGGATTCCCATCGGCATTCCCAATACATACCTGCAGCCCCGTATGGCGGTCATGGCATTTCTGGCCGCAGTGTTCGGGCCGATCATCGAGTTTAAGGATTATACCTTTGAGTACAATGCGCAGACTGAGCCCACTCTCTTCGATATAAATCTCAGGATATATCCCGGAGAGCGTGTGCTGATAGTCGGTCCGTCAGGCTCCGGAAAATCAACTCTCGCGCATTGCATAAACGCACTGAATCCATGTTCAAGACCCGGTACCTCAACCGGGTCTCTTACGGTTGACGGTGTGGATCCCGCGAAGGCGGGAGTCGCCGGAATGTCCAGGATCGTCGGTACGGTGCTTCGGTAAAAAGAAAAGACGCACCTGGTATTCCAGGAAGCGTCTTTTGCGCAATGATTATATCGTGATAGTCTTCATCATCGTCTTTTCGGCATCCGCCCTCATCTTCACCTAGGCGGACGGGAACAGATCCTACAACCCGTTTGTCTGAACCGCTCCTAACCTTCCGACGGAAGGGACTCTTTTCTCAGCATCTCTATATGCTTTGACATGAGTGCCATCTGTTTGGACATATCTGTAAGCATCTCCTCTGCGTTTTTGGGATTAATGGATATATAGTTATGGACATCGCTTTTGGGTATCTCCATTATCACCGTATCCACATCTGCAACGGCAGTGAAGGGATTTGGTCTCCCCGAGAGGCAGCTGTACTGACCGAAACATTTGCCCTCTGAATATGCTCCGATCAGGTATTCAGTTTCAAGTCCTTTATCAATATACAGGGTGACCGACCCCTGCATTACTTTATATATGCATTCGCATACCTGATCCTGTTCTATCACCGTCTCATTCTGCAGATATTTCACCTGGGGCTTGATCTGTTCCTTATATGTGTTCTCAATGGCATGGACGAGATTCGTGACAAAAGTGTTGTATGGTGCCGGAACGTTATGTACATTCGCGCGTTCTACGACAAAGCCGTTGATCGCATCTATCTCTGTCTTACGGCAGTTCATAATGTCCTGCGACATGGAAGAAAAGCCCGTGGTGAGGGTTTCACATGTTTTGTGTACGGTATCAAGGACTTCAAGATAGGAAAAGTGCTGTCCTTCCGCTTCCGCTACATCTATAGCTTCACATATCATCTTCTCCGCAAAAAACCATGAGTGGACATTATCTATCATGCTTCCGATCGGGGATTTGGTTATGGTGGTAAATGAATTGATCGAAAGATTTACAAATAGTTTGCTCCATATGATCCTCTGGATATCATCCGAGACTATCGTTTCTATTCCTGCCTCATTAAAGGTCTGCGAAATCTGGCTCAGATCAGTCCCCTTTACATTGCTCCCGATATGGGTTGTGCCGCTTCCGCTGTGCCTTACATTTCCGTTATCAAGATTTACCGAATTATGTCTGGTCGTCCCTATTACTATGCGTTCCATAGGTACATATTTTGCAAGCTTAAGGTCATTTCCTCCACCGTTCTGAAGTGTCATGACCATGGTATGCTCTTTGATCAGATCAAGGTTTGCCTTCATTGACTGATCGGTATCTGCCCCCTTGACGATGACTATGACTAGATCTATATCCGCATCGCATTGCCCTGACACAAAAGCTTTTACGTCAGTTGCCCTGACCTCCGAACCATCAGGCTCAAAAACAGTGATACCGTCCTTTGTTATGGAATCCGCTACCTTTTGTCTCCTGCACAGCATATATACTTCGTTTTTTTTGCTAAGATATGCACCGTAAAGGCACCCAATCGCTCCCGAACCTATTATCGCGATCTTCATTTTTCTTCTCCTCTCCCTCTCCCTTTCCCTTTCTTTTGTGACGATTTATCATCCTGTATATATAATATATCATGATCACCGATCATCTGACCGGAAGTCCTTTTGTCTTCAGGATAAAATAATCTCCAGCTTTAACATCCAGTTTTTCGTCAAGGTTTTCAAGATAGCTGTAATTTTCGTCCTTTTCGTCAACATATATCCAGTTATCATTTGAATAGATATATGTATCGCCGTCCTCTCCAAGCTGTGCATATATCATATATGTGCCCGGAAATAGAACTGCCGCGACTTCCCCTGTATCATTCTGCGGCCAGGTAATGAATTCCTCACCGGTCTCATCACTGACAATGTGGAAATAGATCTCATTTTCCCTGCAATACTCTATATCAGGATAGGACAGGCGGACAATCCCGCGTCCTTCCGGGGCTTTTTCGGGGACAGATGTATCCTTCATCCCGCATTTATCTATGGCGCTTAAAAGAGCCCCTTCGTACTGCTCATATCCTGCGATCTCCATACACCATGGCAGCTTGGCGGCCAGCAGCGAAAAATCAGTATCAGGACTGAGCGCCATATCTGCCATGATCCAAAAATCAGCCTGGTCTTCAAGACTCATCCCGCTGTTATACAGATGATAGGATATCGAACTTACTATGCCTGAATTATGATGAACCTCGCCGTGATCATTAAATTCAGGGTTATCCCAGTAAACATTCGGATGGTAATACTCATCCCATACACGGTAAGAGTAATCGTATGGTTCACCATTTCCAAAACACTCCTCAAACCAGTCTATCTTCGAAGGCTTTGTGATATGCACCTGTATGATGTTGCCCATTATATCGCTCAGACTCTCGTTTATCGCTCCGGACTCGTTAAAGTATTCTCCCACGTGATTGGCCCCCGAAACGATATGCGTAAATTCGTGGCCTACTAAGGAGAGATCAGCTTCATTCGGAAGCCTTGCAGAAAGATCAACGATCTCATATCCCATTATATTTCCCACATAAGCTCCCATGCTGGGCGGCGGCTCCTCACCTGCCGTGCCGATATCAATGGCAAGAAGAGTCGGAGTGCCTCTGCCGTTCGGGGAATTCCAGCCCCTCTGTTTATAAAAATCATGGACCTTGATATAGAGGTCATAATAGATAAGGACATAATCCGAATAAGCTCCCTCTCCCGCAGGCAGTACATGGAGATCATCAATTGTATCCCGATCGTCGATAAAATCGTAGTCTACGCATATTATGCCTCTTTCCGCATCTGCGAGATATGTCTTTCCATCCTTTGGATCCTTTACTACAGGTACCGTTACCTCTCTTGACTTACCATCCTCATCGACAACTGTACCTGTCCAGCTTGAGGAAGTCTTTCCGGCAAAATAGTCTTCTTCCGGATACATGAACGGGTCAGTAACAAAGTCTTTTTCGTCATGGCCGTTTAGTAAAGAGTTTATCAGTCCAAGAACGTTCCCGTCAGCATCAACTGCAACCTTCGCTATGCAGTCATATACATCCTCGCCTTCATACACCTGTCTGATGGAATAAAAAGTAACATCTCCTATCGTTGTCTCAAAATCCGCCTCCAGCTCAATATCTTCATTATCCGAAAGCATGGAGATATTCTGATAAAGAGCATTTATGGCATCATCGAAGTTATACACCTTGTCCCCGTAAAAATCCCCGCTGCAGAAGGAGACTTTGCCTTCGGGATTGTAGTATATTATCTGTCCTTCATCGGTAAGCGTCGAAACAAATTCATAATCTTCATAATCATCATCATACGTATCCGTGACAGCCTCTGTGTGATCATTCGTATCATTATTTTGCTGAATTCCTGCCTGAAAAGATGTATCTGAAGGCACCTCAGCTTTAGAACCGCATGAGCATATACTCACAGAGCATATCAATACCGCAGATATAAGAGATATTCTTTTTCTCATAAGTCTTGATCCTTATCCTGATAAGAGCTGTACCCGAAAAGGTACAGCTCCTAAAAAAATCATCAGTTTCCTCAAAAGAAAAGATCAGTGATTACGCAATGTATTAAGCTGATCCCAGGTAAGCTCCTGGACGCTTGAGCCGTTAAGCATTGCACTGTCAATGGCGTCCTGCTTTCTGGCAAAACGGCACACGACGTCTCCTGTCAGGTCATCGATCATCTCATAAGGGTAATTAGGATCATCACCGTTGCTAAAGATATATCCACCGTTTACATTCTTGAGCATATCCTTTGAGATCAGTTCACCCTCGTTAAAATTCTTTATTTCCCTCTTCTCTTCTGCCATTTGTATTACCTCCTTGGTATATAATTGTTTTGTTATTGTATTATACGAAGTAAATATAAAACTGGCAATTAATTATCATGAAAGCTGTCTTTTTGCCAGTTCATAAAATAATCCACCGGCCTGCATAAGTTCCCTGTAGGTTCCTTCTTCGACTATCTTCCCCTTATCCATCACAATGATCCGGTCGCAGTTCTGCACTGTTGAAAGCCTGTGGGCAATAACAACCTTTGTAGCCTTAAGTCTTTCCAGAGTCTCTACCACCTGAGCCTGGGTCACGTTGTCCAGAGCCGAGGTCGCTTCATCCAGAAAGATGATCTTAGGTCTTGAAGCTATAGCCCTGGCTATAAGGATCCTTTGCTTCTGTCCTCCGGATATGGTTCCGGCTCCCTCGGAGATTACGGTATTAAGTCCCATGGGCATATTCTTTATATCCTCTTCGAGGCCTACTGCCTTTATTATACCCTGTACCATCGGTATGCTCATCCCCGGCGATGTGATGGTTATATTCTCAAAGATGCTGCCCGAAATGAGTCCTCCCTGCTGCAGGACCACGCCGAACTTCTTCCTCAGCTCCTGCTTATCCAGATCGTCGATATCCATGCTGTCGTAGTACACCTTTCCCATATCGGGCTTTTCAAAGCCTAATAGGATCTTCAGCAAAGTGGATTTTCCGCAGCCTGATGCCCCTACGATCCCCACATATTCCCCGGGATTAATATGTATATTAATGTCTTTTAAGACAGCCTCTTCTTTCTCATCGTATCCAAAGGTGACGCCGTCAACCTGTATTTCTCCTAAAATGTCCCCGGGAGTCCTGCTTCCTTCACTGCTTTCGGGAAGGGTCTCCAGTATAGGACGGATATCCTCATAGAGGGGTTTGATATGATTGACTGAAAGAAAGTTCTGGGCAATGGTAATAAACGCCGAACTGAAAGCTCCAAACGCTGACATAAAAGCCGCGAAAGAACCCACCGACAGACTTATCTGCCTTCTTATCATAAGGTAATAAAAGACTAATGAGAACAGGATGGGTATGGATCCGGCTATAGCCGAGACGATCCTCCCTATATCACCTTTCTTTGTAAAGAGCTTCCGGCATTTGACGAGTTTCTCCACGTACTTAAGTAGTGCCCTGTCCTCAGCGCCTGCGATCCTTATCTTGGATATTCCCGAAAGAAACTGATACGTCGTGGACTGGCTCTCATATCCCGCTTTGATAAGCTCTCGTTCATATCTTATCTGTTTGATGCCCATGAATATAATGAAGACTACAAGCAGAGTCAGCAAAAACAGAGCCCAGACTGCCATAGTCGCCGAATAACTGAACATCCTGAATAGATACAGTATCGAGAATAAAGCCGCCAAAACCGAAGTGATCATATTCTGAGCCAGGACATCAAAAATCTTTGTCACCCCCATGGCTCTCTGTCCCAGGGCAGCGGAATCATATTCCCTGTAAAAACTCTCCGGCAGATTAAACAGCCTTTGATATACTGCGCTCTGAACCGAATATTCCATGCCGTTCATCGACCTGAAGGATGCCAGGTTCTTCACGACCGAGAAGCATATGTTTCCCAGAGAACAGGCCAGCATAAGTATCCCAATCTGAATAAGCCCGGATGCATAGCCCATGGGGATAAAACGGTCGTACAGCAGCTTATTCATAGTAGGAATAAGAAGGCCTGTCAATGTTCCCAGTAATGCCATCGCAAAGAGCCTTACTATATCAGATCTGTATACATTTGCAAATCCGAACTTTAGGAGGTCCTTAATGGTCATGGCCTTTGCAGGGAACGGCCTGTAAAAGGAAAACGCCCTGCCCTCTAGGCTCATACCGATCTCATCCGTAAGCTTTACAGTCTCTTCCGTCACCGGATCATAAAGCTTATATCTGCAAGGGCCATAAGGAATGGCTGCCACCGGAGATCTGTCCTCTTTTTTGAATGCGTAGACCGCCCCGCAGTCTTTTTTCCACCACTTACCCTCCAGCTGGATCTCCCTTATGACAAAGTGGGAGACCCGTGCCACATCCCCTACTGTAAACTTCCTTCCGCAGCACTCCCTGACGGTTTCCAGAGAGGCTATATCTATCTTTGTATTTGAACATATCGCGGCGGCGGCATCATATACGGGAACTTTTGTATGCACCAGTTCACCGATCCCTGAATCCGTATTTTTTGTATTATAATCCAGTATGATCCGAAGGCTCTTTTCTCTGGTGTTCCCCTTTTCTTTCTGGGTCGCGAAAATGTATCCCTTTTCCTTGACAGCCATCCTGTTATAGCGCTCGATCAAGCAATCTCCCACAAGATCGCCTATGGTCTTGCCCGGTTCCATGATAGGATTGGGAAGCTTAAAATTCCTTGCGCACTCTATATAAAGGCCGTCATCGGCTCCTCCCTCTTCCATCGAAAGCTCAGCTTCATCTAACGCTGCAAAGCCGATCTTCCAGCATCCGAGCAGCTCGGAATCATGAAAGAAGCCCATGCATCTTTCACCTTCCGTCAGCCTGCCGAGCAGCATCCGCCTTCCGCTCTCTCCATCCGTAAAGGGCACAAGATAAGCAAGGGCTGTCCCGCGACATACCTCGTAAGCATCATTCATGCTCTTTGTATAATATATTTCTCCGCCTTTTAGTAAGATCTTTTCCATTTGTCTTCCTATATATTTTTGATCAGCCTCTGATAATGGCCCTCCACCTTTGACAGCTCCTCGTGAGACCCCCGCTGCACTATCTTTCCCTTATCCATGACAAGGATCTCATCGCAATCCCTGATAGCTGATAGTCTGTGGGCCACGATGATACATGTACAGCCTCTTTCCTTTATATTGTCTATGATCTTTTTTTCCGTTATGGGATCAAGCGCACTGGTGGCCTCATCCATGATCAGGATGGACGGGTTGTTGACCAGTGCCCTCGCTATTTCAAGGCGCTGTCTTTGTCCGCCTGACAGATTGTCACCACCTTCTGAGAGCTTGTAATCATAGGCCTCGGGCTTTGAAATGATATAGTCATGTATGCAGGCGTCCCTTGCGGCTCTCACCATGTCTTCTTCAAGTATGTAGGGGTTCCACATGGTCAGGTTATCCCTGATGGTACCTGAAAATATGGTGATATCCTGGCTCACCGTAGAAACACTGGCTGAGATCACCTCCGGAGGTATTTTTTCCCTGGATACGCCATCAAACAAAACCTCTCCGCTCCAGGGTCTGTATAACCCCGAGCATATCTTGGAAACCGTGGATTTTCCGCTTCCGGAAGCACCGACAAATGCCACCGAGCTGCCGCTCTTCAAGTCAAATCCAAAGCTTTCTATAAGGGGCGGCGACAAAATGATATATCCGAAAGAAATATCCTTTACCGTGACATTTCCGGAAAGTTTATCAGAGATCTTCTCATACTTCCTCTCTTCAAACTTCGGATCCTCCTGATACTTCATGATATCATTGACTCTGGCCATATCAGCCTTTGTGGTCTGGATGCTTGTGATAAAACCTGCCAGGGAGTTTATAGGGGCTGTGAAAGAATCCATAAGAGCCATGAATGCCACCAGCATACCTGCTGTCATATCGCCGTTTATCACGTACAGACCGCCTACTATCAGAAGAAGTGTCGAAAGGATCTGGGATGATACCTCCGGGATTGCATTAAGCGCCTCCTGCTTCATACCCATCTCCTGCTCTACATTGATCCCCTTGGCGTAATTGCCCTGGATACGGCTTACAAAGGAATTCTCTGTTCCTGAAGCCTTCAGTGTGCTTGTAAGACGAAGCCCCGAGATCAAAAGTCCGTATAGTTTTCCCGATTCCTGCTGGGATCTCATTGAGATATCTGCCATGGCTCCGGCAGCAGCTTTGATCAGGATCAGATTAAGCACTACGTTTATCACGCCGATCATCGTCAGAACCGGTGAGTAGGCTATCAGCATGATCAGGTAAAAGAGTGCGATGATGCAGTTCAGTATCGTCTCAGCCAATGTACCGGTAAGAAACATGGTGACATTGTTGTCATTGGATACCCTCTGGGCAAGATCTCCGGCATATCTCTGATCAAAGAAGCTTATCGGGAGTTTCAGCATGTGAGAAAAGAACTTATAGTTACTGATAAGCGTCATCTTCTCGGTAAGCTTTTTTAGAAGGACCGATCTGTAGTATGTAAGTCCCATCTTAAACAAAAAAGTAAAGAGCATTGCTGCGAGAAGAGCCGTAATCCAGCTGTAGTTGCCTCCAAGAAGGATATCATCTATGAAAATGGATGAAAACGCAGGGATCACCAGACCGGGGATGACCAAAAACAGTCCCAGCACGATAAGGGCCGCAATCGCTCCGTACTGTCCTTTGAGCCTTTGCCTGACAAAGCTTAATAGCGTTTCTTTTTCATTACTCTTCTCAAAACTGTCAGTCTTTTGGACTGCAAGCACCACTCCGGTAAAGCATTCGTCGATCTCCTGCTCCGTGAGTTTTCTTCTGCCCATTCCGGGATCATTGATATAGCAGTATTTCCCTTTTCTGCCTTCCCAGACCACGAAGTGATTAAAGTTCCAGTGAATGATACAGGGAACCGGCATCTTAAATAATCCTTCAAGATCCTGTTTATATCCCTGGACCTCAAGGCCGAATTTCTCGGCTGCTATGGCTATATTCTCCATATTGCAGCCATCACGGGAAACTCCGGTCTCTATACGGAGACGCTCCAGCGGCAGATATTTACCGTAATACCCCAGAACCATGGCCAGACAGGCAGCTCCGCATTCCGTTGCCTCCATCTGAAATACAGTCGGTGTCTTTGCGTATGAACCGCTTTTCTGCATATCAGTTACCTGCCTGCTTTACGGTAAGAGTATCCTTAAGGGATGGTATTACCATAGTTATGGGGGCTTTGCTGTCAATTATAATGTCGCAGGAAACGGGCGTACCGTCAGCAATCCGGACTGTTTTCCCCTTCCTGCTTGACCACCAGAAGCCACTTTCTGTTTTATCATCAGTCTTAAGCTCTATATCTACGGCCACTACCGGTCCATAGCCGGCAAAAAGCGATACAAGGGATGGATCTCCAAGCTGTTCGAGCATATCCTCCTGAGGAGTAACATAGTTCTCAACGTATGTCACGGTTCCTGCCATATGTCCATACTCCTGCCTGGCTGCCGTGGAGGGATACACCATTACCTCCATTCCCTCCTCTATCTTTCTGCCATCCGCGATAGGCACATAGCATGTTATCCAGTTTCCCGTAAAATCTTCCGGATCCATAAAGATACCATCCACGGAAAGAGTTATGGGCAGTCTTACCACCACAGACCAGATTATCACGACAGCGATTATGAGGCCTCCTCCTATCGCTGCGATCCAAAAAGAAGGGGATATGATCGTTATCATCTTGTCCAGCTGTTCCGGTGATGACAGCCTGTCCATTGCAGATTTTCTATACAGTTCAGCCATTGATCCTCCTTATAAACAACTATGATTCAAGTAACAAAAAGGATATCACCCTTTTGAAGCTGCAATTTCTGCTCATTATACCGTATGTTTTCCATTCCCGCCAACATGAGACCTTATTCATATCTAAGAGCATCTATAGGATTCATCTTTGCCGCTTTATTTGCCGGATAGTAACCGAAGAAAACACCGACCGCTGCGGAGAATATTAGGGACATCATTATGCCGTCATAGGGAAGATTGAATGCTATAGCTTCGGTTTCATCTGATGACGTAGACGACATCATATTGCTCATAATCAGCGTGCCTGCATAACCTAAGCCGATACCCAGTATTATCCCCAGGATGCCTCCGACCACGCAAAGGACTATAGCCTCCACTATGAACTGCAGCCGTATTGATGAATTGGTTGCACCGAGGGCCTTTCTTGTGCCTATCTCTCTCGTACGCTCCTGTATAGATACGAGCATGATGTTCATGACACCTATACCGCCGACAATAAGGGATATTGCGGCTATTACCGCAACACCCATTGACATCATCTGCAGCTGCTGTCCATACTCCTCTATCATGGAAGCATTACTGAAGGTCTTAGCCATAAATTTTTCATTGTTACGGTAATACCTTTTATTCACATATTCCTCAATATCACTCATCAGCACCTTGGAATCAACACCGTCCTTAAATTCCAGCGCAACGCTTCCGAAGAGCTCTTTCTTGTGCATTTCCGTGAAGGAGGTGCTTATAGGGAGATAAAGCTGCGTAGTATCTGTATTACCGAAGGAATACTGCATATTATTCTCATCAAAATGATATACTCCCACGACGGTGAAATGATGGAATTCTCCGTCTTTTATCACTGTGATCTCCTTACCGACCGCATCCTCATACGGGATCTTCAGCGCCGAATCTACCGCTTTGTCTGATATGACTACCACTTTTCTGCCTTCATTCTGATCTTTTTCGGTAAAACGTCTGCCGGCCACCATCTTAAGCTTCTTTGACATAAGACTGTCGTTGTTTTCCCCGAAAACCTGAAGTTTAGTTTCTTTGGCCTTCCTCTTCATGACTGCATCCCCCAATGAGTTTTCAAGCCTCATCTCGTCCAGTCTGTCAGAAAAGTGATCCCAGATATCCTGCAGTTCATCTACGTTCAGCTTATCCTCATCCCCAAGGTCCTCATCAGCCATATCACCGAACACATATACATCCTCAGGCATATCCGACTGTCCCCGCCTCTGTATGCCTAAGGTAATCTCTGATGCGCCCCAATCAGACATAGCGCTCATCTGGGACTGTGTCAGGGCGTCTCCTATGCTCATTATTGCTATGACTGAAGATATGCCTATGATTATACCCAGCATGGTAAGAAGGGATCTCATTTTATTCGCGCGAAGCCCGTTTAAGGCAAGAAAAATATTTTCAAGAAACAGCATGTTACATTACCTCACCATTGTTTATCTTCAGCAGAAGGTCCAGATACATATCTGCGGATACAAGGGCATTAGCCATACAGATATTCATCTCCTTAAGCAACGCTTCTTTTGATTCGTCAATGGGCAGGGGAACCGTATGCCTGTAGAGAAGCATCTCGGCATCCTCATCTATGCAGAAGGCTCCGCAGGGGATCTTGAAATTTATATGTGACATGGTTTCAAAAAGATCCGGAAGTTTTGTTTTATCAATGTCATCCGCAATGGTCAGCACGGTTGAAAAGTGCTGGACTTCGTCCTCCTCCGAAGCCGGAGGAAGAAAAAAGAATTCCCCAAGCACTCCTTCCTCGTTATCCTGTCCCAGTTCATCAAAGACAACATTCAATACCGCCGGTTCATTCTCATTTTCAGCTTCCCTTATCTCACAGGCAATAAGTTCTTCCTGGAGCGAATCCCTCATTTTCTCCAAAAGTTCCTGTCTATCCTTCAAAAGCATCTCAATATCCATATATGACCTCCATTCCTTATCTTCCGTTCATTTTCCTTGCGAGTAAGGCTGCACCCGGTATCTTCTTTTTCTCGTTATACGGCAGACCGAAACTCTTAATAAGCTGGATAAAGCCGTTTTTCTCATTTTCATCCGTCGTTCTTTCGCCCTCTCCTCCGAAAAGCTTTGCAAAGACGTAGTCCGCATATTTCCTGCCGATATGGTCACAGGCAGACTCCACATCGGCAAAGCCTGCAGATGCTGCCAGGGTTCTCCTCATACGTCTCCTGAATTCCTTCATATCGTACACCTTCTCCCCCTTAAGCTCCATAAAAGCAAGGGCTTTTTTCATGAATTCATCAAAGCCGAAATATGAATCAAACATGGTCTTTCTGATACTCTTAATATCCAGCCCGAAGATGCTCACGACGCCTGATGCCATTGTCAGTCCCATTCCCGCCAGGGATATGACAGGACCCACTCCCGGTATCAGGAGTCCTGCCACGCTCATTCCCGATGCAACGGTATTTAGACTGCCGTTACCGACTTTTCTTGAGCTTATGTCCTTCGAAACCTTTAGCATGTTCTTCTCAAACTTTGCCTTCCTGGCATCGGTTTTTTCTCCTGTCTGATTCTTTCTGTTCAGGAACTTCGATGCTTTGGATGCGTTACGGCAGTCCAGGAGTCCTGAGACCGTATTATAGCTCTCCAGTCCGGTACTTACTCCGGCCGTTACCATCCCCGCTACCTTAAGACCGGCAGAGACATTCGCCGCCCCCTGTACCAGATTATCTGTAGCAGTCATATAGTTCTGTACTGTCTCAACTCCTTTCCAGACAGTTGTGGTGGCACTCGCGGCTGAATTGCATATCTTTACGATATTAGCTCCGATATCTCCCGCATGCATCCCGGAGCCCGACGTACTGAGGTTATATATCCCGTAGACCGCCGTCAGAAGGTTCCCGAGCGCGGTTATGCCGTCAGCCGTCACGGTGCCGCCGTAAAAATCTATGCCGGCCATGGTGCTGTCCTTAAGCTTCCATTGCCCTGAGGCGGCCGGTATGACTTTTTCCACTCCCTGCTGCACAAAGCCGGCTCCCTCCATGGCGCCTTTTACCAGGGTCTTGGAGTTCTGTGCTGCCTTCGCTCCGTATTTTACGTAATATTTTGTATTTGTCGAAAGATCCGATATATTATTGTTTCCCCGGTTATAGAGCAGCTCAGGTCTTTTTGTACCTTCTTCGGTAATGCCGCCATAAGCTCCGGCCTCACCGATTGCATTGTCTGCCGCGATCAGCTCCTTGAGGTCAGACGCTGCCTTAAGCCTGAGTTTCTCCAGCTCCGGATCCGTATCAGCTTTCTTATTTCCGTTCTTTTTCAAAAACTCCGCGGCCTTATCCCTGTAAGCCTTGGTGCTGTGAAATACCTCTCCCAGCATATAGGAACGGTACGCCACCTTGTCCTTTTTAAGCTCCCCGGGATCCTGGTTGTTTTTGACAGCAAGCGGTTCGGAACAGTCATTTATGATATCCTGGTATTCCCTGTTTATCTGCATCGCCTCCGAGAGTTTATGCATAAGCACATAACCCCCGCTCAAATGGGATATGACCTTAAGCCTTGTAGCGAGCATCTTATCCTTAAAGTTCTCCAGCTTGGGCGTATAGTCTTTCTGGGAAGAATAAACATCAAAGAGCTCGGGGGATTTACGTTTATCCGATTCAATAAGATAATAGATAAACAGTCTTTCCCGTCTTGTCTTGTTAAGCAGCGCCGTTACGGCCTCCCCGTGATGATTCCTTACTCCCACAGCCCATCCTGCGGCCCCGGTATTGCTGTAATTTCTCAAAAACCACTGATCTATTTCATCAATGGCCCTTATCTGGCCGGGTGTTAAACCCTCATCCGTCTCTTTTTTCTTAAGCTCCTTCTCCGGAACGGCCCTGCCATCCATAGCATCGGCATGAGCCTTTGCAAGCCTTGAAAGCGGATCGTTATATCCGGTACGAAGCCCCTCGTACTTTGTGACAATGGCTTCCTGAATCTTATAGAACTGAGCCACCCTTATGATCTCATCTATTTCCTTCGATCGTTTTTTTATGGAATGTGTTGCCTTATATATCTCGATATCCCGCTCAAACGAAGCGAACAGCGCAGCTTTATCCCTTATTGTCTTTCGGTCGCATCCCTCACGGGCGGCAAAGTGCTTTTTCCAGTTGTCATAGTTTGCCGCCAGCTCTCTGAGCTTGGCACCGGCTTTTTTGACCTCATCCTGTGTCGTCCCGTCAGGCAGTTTACTATCGGTCACATTACCGAAGCCTTTTCCCCCGGTCTTTATGTCCAGTCTGTCATAAAATTCATTGACAAGCTCTCTTATACTGTCACAGCCCTTTCTGCGCTTCTCTCCCTTTGTGGTATACTGATGTCCCCTGTGAAGATCATAATATGCATTAGCCGACTCCGAAAGAGAGGTGACGGCATCCATCAGTTCTTCGGTAAGTGGGGCGTTTTTATCATTCTCCAGCCTTTCTGCCAGCTTCCGTATACGCTCTGCAGCCGCATTGAGCCTGTTGTAGCTTACGGATTCGTCTTTCTCCGCCCCCAGTCCCTCACGCAGATCCTTTATTATATCCGGCAATGCCCTGCGGCCTTTAAATATGTCGGTAAATGTCCCTCCGACAGAAAGGTTGAACTGCTCTGTCTCCTTTTTCTCTTTCTCGTTCTTTTCTGCTTCCTTTCGCTTCAGTTCTTCTTTCTGCTCCCAGACATCAGCTTCGTCTGTTGCTTCATTCAGCTGTTTTGTTTCCACCTGCAGTCCGTCGACGGGAATATAGGCAGTCTGCATCACATTTTCAAGTCCCTCCGCATTGCCGTCAAACGTTTTGGAAACCGTAATGCCCTTGGTGTGGGTCAGAGACAGGTAGTAGTCGTCTATCGACTCATCCTTAAGCTGCAGTCCCGTATCCGCGCTGTATTCAAGCTTTGGGTATTCCGCTGCTATATCCTCAGGTTTGGGCTTATCCGAAATCCAGTTTATCTCAACTGTCCTCCCCCCTTTTACGATATCATCCAACTTCATGGTCACTGCCCCGCCGGTATAACCATAGGAATCATAAACCGTCAGTTCATCACCCTTTATACTGGTTATGGTAAGATAGTGGGCATGCTTTGCTTCTCCAATGTAAACGCCTGCAATGCTTCCCTTCGAGATTATCTCACTTATCCTTTCGGAAAATACATTTTTCAGATTCTGTAATACAGTCTCTTCCTTCTTTCTTGCCTGCTCCTTCTCCTCTTCAGTTTCCTTTTCGTCTGTTTCTTTTCTCTGAGGGACATTGATTGCCACTCTGTTCATCATCACATCTTTTATGCCCTCTTCGGAAAGCTTTTCGAGAATAAAGTCCCCCATTTCGAAAAGACTTCCAAAAGCCGCTTTTCCCGCTCCGGCATAGGTATCCGTTTCACGGATGATGCTGTAATAAGCGCTTTCCTCCATTCCTGCTTTGTTAGCCGGATCATATTTCCTTACCAGAGGCCTGTAATTTCTCATATCATTCTGGGAATAACGTCTCATCACATGGTTATAGCCCTTCTTTTTGGATATGAAATGATTCAGCATGGCAGTTCCGGCGCAGCAGAAGCAGTTGTTGGGTTTCTGATCCTCATAAGCTTCGTCCATACCGGAAAGATCCGTTTTAACATCATAGACCTTAGCCGGGATTACCTTTTCTTCTTTCTTCTCTTCAGCTTTTTCCGCCGGTTTCTCTTCCGCTATTTCCTCTTCCTTCTTCTCGGCGATTTCCTCTTTCTTTACTTCTATCTTCTCTGCAACTATATCCTGCTTCTTCTCTTCAATCTTCTCTTCAGCTGCGTCCTGCTTCTTCTCTTCAACCTTCTCTTCAGCTGCGTCCTGCTTCTTCTCTTCAACCTTCTCTTCAGCAGGATTTTCTGCCGCAGAAATATCTGCCGCGATCTTTTCTTCAGCAGATTTTTCTGCCGCTTTATTTTCTGCCGCTTTATTTTCTGCCGCTTTATTTTCTACCTGCCTGATCTGAGGCTCTCCCAGAAACGCCCTCAGTTTGTCACCGGAGTCAAAATACAGTTCCTGCTTAAGATAGGCAGGCAGGAAAATGTCAAGCTCCTCATTGCAGGGATTTCCTTTCAGTTTTTTTGCAAGATCATCGATCTTTTTCTTCCTGTCCTTGCTCTGAAATCCTCCTTCATACTTCTCCATCTGGTATGAAAGCTTTATGAGATCATGAAGGTATGATTTCCTGGTATTATTGATAAAACCGTCTTTTTGCTTAGACAGCGAGTCCACATAGCTGATCAGCGCCGACTTCCTGGCTTCGATATACTTCTCCTTTTTCTTCATATACTCCGCCTTCTCTTTTTTAGAGTTCTGCGGCATTGCATCCAGCTTTCCCTTTAATTTGAGGACGTTTTTCATGGCTGGCGGAGTAGTAAGTGCTTTCAGTTCAGCCTTTAGCGCTTTGTCTTTTTCGTCTTCTTTTTCTTTCTTTAATTCTCCGACGGTTTCTTCGGAGAGCTTATTCTTCAGCTTCCTTTCCTCATTTCCTTCGAACCATGACTGTACTGCCTTCCTTACCACCTCGTGACGGCTTCCCTGTGTGTTCGTATCCTTCAAAAGGGTTTTCGCCAGGGCATCATATTCTTCCAGGCTTCTTATTTTAATAAGGTTATTCTGGTCATCTGCGATATATACGCCCTCGTCCAGTTCCCCCAGTCCTGAGGAACGGAACGCCTCAATCTTTCCGTCCTTTTCTGCAAAATACGTGCCCCTTGTGGCTTTTTCCTGTGAATAGTCTACCTGGCTCAGGCCTACCATATGGTTTGTCAAGGTAAGGATGATCCTTTTTGCGTTTTTCACATATTGCGGCGTGAAAAAAAGATCGTGCTGCTGATGCATGGAATAAACAACAGTGGTATTGGCATCCTCTCCCAGCGACATATACCGGGAATCCTTTTTTGCATCCTTTTCATTTAACGGAGCATGGTCTATTTTCGCATTAAATCCCAGATTTTCAGGTCCGCCGGCAACAGGATCGTATTGTATCAGCTGGAACTTCACTTTATCCAGCAGCCTGGGATATGTGTCGTTTATCCATCTTTTCAGCCGCATGGCGCCCAGGCCGGATGCAATGGCTCCCCTGCTGTGTCCCTGTATAATGATATTGACAGGCTTTACCTTTGCCAGTTCCTCGTCTTCAAGCCAGTCCCAGCTCTCAAGTATGTTTTTAAGAGTTGATTTTCCCAGTTCAAGAATATATTTTTCAAGATTGTCTTCAGAATATTTACCCGTATTAATTGCATTGGGGCCCCTCATGTAGAATCTGGTCTTTTTAGCCCCTGCATCACTCACTTTTTCCTTTTTGCGCACATGGTTCAGGGTCTTGCCCTTTACCTTTTCCTCAATCTTCTTACCGTATATCGACTCGATTCTTTTATTCTGTTCTTTTATCTTTTCATTGTCTTCCCTGATCTGACGCTCTGATTTGCAGACCTTCGTCCAGGTCAGGAATTTATTCTTGTTATACCATCTGACCTTTTTTTCATCCTTATAGTCATCGTCTGATCCGAATCCGTCCATGCCCTTATGCATGAAACGGTAATTCATGAACCCTGAGCCTGCCATATTAAACTCGATAACATCTTCTCCTTTCAAGGCAAGCTTTGAGCCGGCTGCATGATGAAGGGCTATGCTCTGATCGTCCGCTTCTCCCGCTTTTTTTATTTTCAGGCCGTCAATGGCAGCATAACGCTCACGTCCCAGATTCTGGATTATAGCGTTTCTGACATTTTTTCTTACAGTGTTTTCATTCTCATCGCTTATCTGACCTGCCTGTATATTGTATTCGGCTTCATCCATCCTGTGGATCAGGTACTGATCGTTTACTGCGTTTTTCTGCTGTTCCTCGCTCACCTGTAACGGAGCCTTAACCTTGTCCTGCAGATCCAATGTAGTGTCCATAATTTATCACCTCAAATGATCAGAAATAATAACCTCTGCGTACCAGTTCGGCGTCTTTGTCAGGGAACAGATGCGACGCCAGTTCCCTGCTCCTCTCTATTCCAAGGGTCAGCCTCACCGTTGCTTTCTCCGGATAATTCAGATAATAATATCCCGCACAGTAACGTAAAAGCATCAAAAGCTCCTTGGCCGCTTTTGTAGAAAGGCTTTCCAGCATCATCATATGCAGGTTTCCATCCTTAAGCCTTTCAAAGAGAGCCATTGAGGTCACCTCGCTTCCGTGGATTACGGCATAACTCATGTCACCGGCATAATCATCCCTGTTCTCTGAAAGCCAGTCATAATAACCGGATCTCTCTGCCTTTTTCATTGCCTGTATGGCTGCCGTAAAATCCTCCTTTGAAAGATCGGATACCGATATCATATCTACCGGCCTGTTGGGTCCGGAAGCAAGCTTAAGGGCTTCCTCTTTATTTTCGGGACTTATCTCCTCCCTGCAGTCATCTTTAGTGATTATCATCTCGTTTTTCCCTGTCACTTCAAAATTAAATCCCCATGACTCAAAGAAATCCTCTGCCAGGTCATACCTGCTGTCTATGGGAATATCACAGATGATCCCTTCCGCCGGATTGTCCTCAAGGATATCCGACAGCTCCTGCATAAGCTCGTTCGCGATCCCTTTCATCCGGTATTCTTCGGAGACATAGATCCAATGAAGTTCTATCATTGTGACCCGGTCGCTGCCATAACTGACACCATCCTCAGAAGAAAATAAAAGCACCCCGGCTACTGCCTTTTCCTCTACCGGCATGTCATCTTCTGCCTGCAGTTCCGCCAGCGCCCCCAGACAAAGGATCTCTCCGCTTCTTACCCCTTCCTTCATTTCATCAGGTATGAGAGGCATGAAAGCATCCATTTCATTTTCTTTTACCCATATAACCATATTCTATACCCGTCCTTTCCCAGAAAATGATTTCACTGCTGCGTCCTTCAGCCCTGATGCTGTCTGCCCCCTGTAAGGATATTCACAGCCTCCTGGTCTTTTTTAAGCATCATGGTAGCAGGATCGATCCCTGAAAGAATCATGAATTCCTGATATACCTGCTTCATTTCCCTTAGCACCTCTTTATCTTCTGAAACAGGCCTGTCCTTATCAGTCCGGTTCAGTCTGTGCCTTGCGATATACGCGGAAAGGATAAGAAGCCTTGACTGGTATTGATTCCAGGACATAGTCACACTTGTAAAGGAGGCGCCGTTAAACTTTGTATTATCAGAAATAATCTTATTATCAACGCCCGGAACAACATCGTATCCGTTCTTTGTATACTGATTCACCCCGTATCCATTGGTTAAAAGAGGATTATAACCTATGATCTGTTTGAATAACTTCTCATACAGCTCAACCGGCTCCGCGCTGATCCCGATCCCCGTTTTGATATTCATGATCGTGGGAATGGCGTCTTTTTCCGATACAATATCCTTTATTTCCTCATGGAAGGCATCTATGAATTCCTTCAGAATGTCAACATCGTAAAATTTGCTGTTTTTATCACTGGTTGAATAGATTACGATATTTTCAAGCCTCCGTTCCTTTAGACCTGTCTTCATCTTAAAGTTCAGGGCTCCCCGGAACTTTTTGTTTTCATCCTTTCCTAAGAAATTACGGAGTTTTGTAATCATAGCCTCCTGTTCTTCCTCTTTTACGGTTATATAGCATCGCACATCACAATCACCCGTGTAAAAATTCGGGTCTGAGGCGGCCTTGCTTTTGAAATAAAGAAATTTGTCCAGATCCCTCAGCCTGTCTGCATTATCAGCAGTTATACGACTATTATTCTTCACCTTCTGAAGAGCTATGCCGCCTGAATCTTTTGCTATATCCTTGACCAGCGAAACAAGGCTGTCCTTATACTTTGCTTCATATTCCGGATCTGTCTTCTTATCTTCGGTACGTGATATGAATTTATTATACAGCTTCACTTCGAAAAACTTCTTTCCGATGATACTGCAGGTCATCGCATAAGGGTTTAAAAATACCCTGGCAGTATCCTTGCCTATCACGCCACTGGATACAAGGGAAAACACCTCCCTAAATATGGGTGCCAGGCGATTATCAAATCTATTCTGCCTATCCTTGATAAGTTTCTGGATCTTTTCTTTTTTGTTCTTCGAGTCTTCATTTGTCATATCACTGATACTGTCACGAAGCTTTTTGATACCCGCATCATCAAATGTAAAGTCATCCCTTTCGATCACCCTGTTTATAAACCCGGCATATTCCCCGCAGAAATCACTTCCTAAGGAGTCTCCTCCCCCGCTGAAGAGCTCATCTAACATCTTAAGGCCGCCCTTTGCCCCGACAAGATCGATCACATTTGCTGCCGTCGTATCTTCAGGCTGATAGTTCTTCGGACGAAGATCCTGCTTCTTCTGCTCTCCGTCTTTATTCAGGGACTCCTTCTCCTGATGCTTCTCCTCGTTTATGATGTTTATGTTGTCAAGTTTTTCCTGATGCTTCTCCTCATTTATGATGTTTATGTTGTCATGGTTTTCCTGTTGCTGCAAAGCAGGCTGAACGGCCTGTTTCCTGCGCTTCGGGAAATACGTGGCTATGCTGATCCCCTCCATATTGGGACCTATCGCCAGTTCATTCTTGCCTGCCATTACCCCCCTTGTATGGGCGATATTCAGAGCCTCCTCCACTGATTTATCCGAAGGGCTGTATTCGCCCGTTTCCTCATTATAGAGAAGAGGATACTCGTCCAGCATCCTTTTATGGTCAGGAAGTTTTGAAAACCAGGTAAGCTCCACGGGCACTCCCTTATCTTCTCTTTTCAGCATCTGATCGACGGTCTTCGTCTTTTCTTCATTGCCGGCGGAATCCATATAGGTGACTACATTGCCGTTTATGCCCGTAATGGTCACATAATGCCTTTCGGAATGAAAATAGAAGCCGACCAGGTTGCCGGTATCCAGTACCTCCTTAAGCTTTTCCACAAATGCGACTTTCTGATTGTAGTGCTTCTCCGCATCTTTGGCCTTATCCTCTTCCGTCTTTGGCGGCTGATTATCCCCTGCCTTTAACGCCGGGAGGTTTATCAGCATACGGTTCATGGCAAAATCACTGCGTTTTTTCATGAAGAAATCCGCCACCTCAAAGATATTGCCCTGAGCTGTATTCCCCGCTCCCATATAATTAAGCATTCTTGCCTTTTCTGTGTTATACAGCTTCTCATCCATCTGTACCCCGGCGGCCCTTATCTGCTCCAGGGTCTGCATCTCTGTATTCTCGTCAGGCCTGAAGGCGCGTACATCGTACTGGGTTATGGCATTCGTAACCTGCCCGTCCTGTGTCTCGACAAACTTATTGAATAATGCGGCACCGGTGCAGGCCCAGCAGTTATTTTCACCCTGCTGCTCGTAATCCCCGGCAATTTTTTTCGAAACGTTGTACTGAGGAAGCGGCGGGAATTTATACTGCTCCTCCTGATCTATCTTCTCTTTTACTGCGTTATCCTCAGGCTCTACGATATCCCCTTCTTCCATCCAAAGCTCCGCCAATGCGGCTTCCATGGCATCATTTGCAACGCTCTTCGCCTTCTTTGCAAGCGGGTCATCTTTTTCGAGGATCTCGGATGTTTTCAGGATCTCTATACCGTAGAGTTTTTTCAGAAGCCCCCGTCTGTAATCGGTAAGTGTTTCGCCGTCCAGGTCTACAACGCTGTCCGTGTTCATATCCGCGAGCATGCTTTCCACCTCAGCAAGCTCATATGCGGGCACCGAATCCTCCTTGTTTGCCACATCCTTAAGCTGCAGATACTGCCTGCTGGTCATTAATGCCTTCAGGATGCTGTTTGAAAGCAGCTCCGTCTGGCATTCGCGGAAGATCTTATAGGTATTTGGCGTGATAAGGCTCTTATCTTCCTCCGCTCTCATAAGGGACTGCAAAGTTTCTGAAATCCGTTCCATGACGGTTGTCCGCATAAGTCTCGACTCATAGATAACCCTCTCATGCCTGTACTGATATGTCTCTTCATCTATCAGGGTTTTTTCCCCGCCCACTGCTACCGGGGAGTTCACGTGAAATCCTGTTCCCCTGACAGATCTCATGCGCTCTGCCATGATCTGATAAGCCGCAGACCTCCTTGCCGCCTTCTCTTCTTCCGGAACGTCTGTCCCTGTAAAGTCTTTCACAAGGGAAATGAAATCCGAAGTATCTTTTTCGGGTATCTCCTTCAGTTTGTCCCCCGTCATCATGGCAGGGTGGAATACTATAAGGCGTTTGATCAGATCCTCATCACTGCCTTTCCCCATCTTTTCTTTTATGTGGTTAATAAGAACCTCCGCACGCTCATTCACTGTTTCCTCATAGAAATGGATCAGGCCCGACTCTTCTTTACGCCTTTGCTTCAGATCCCGGCGCTCGGAATCCGAATACAGATCCAGTCTTCTCTTTTTATATTCGGTGAACCCTTCTTCTCCGTACATGGAGTGTGTCCCCTGGGAAAGTGCATCCTTCCAGGCTTTTCTCTCTTCTCCGGCAGAAAGCTTCGGTCCGCCCGGATCATATTTGCTGCGGGTCTCATTTATCTTGACCATAAAATCATATGATGTTGAGAATCCATCCCTCCCGCCGCGTTCAAAGGAAGAGACCGAATAAGCCTGATAATTTGTGAAACCAAAGCTGAACCTGTTGTAAAATCCGTCATTCAGATGAATGCTGTCAGCGAGCTCATCCTCGTTGATCAGCCCGTTTTGCGCCAGATATTCACCAAGGGTGATCCTTTTGTCTCCCACCTCGCATTTTTTCACACAATTAAATTCTCCCATATCCTGGATAAAAAAGAGTCTGCTTTCGATAAGGTGCTTTGAATCTCCCAGGCTGTGGAGAAAGCTTCCCAGGGGAAGCTGATCCGGAAGTATGCCGTAAGTGCTCTCAAACCGCTTTACGGCATTGTATTCCAGGTAAAAAAGCTTTCTTGCGCTTTCAAGCCATCTTTTTTTTGCATAGGCAAAGGCTTCCGGATCTTTCACATCCAGCTTCTCCCTCTCTATGACAGAAAAGCCGTCGGCCATTTCAAGGATCTCTTCAATCGGGAGATCCTCCCCATAACAGAGTGCCAGGGCGTTCACAGCGCGTGCCGGGACTGTATTAAGATATAAAACCTCCTTTGTCTTTGGATCCTCCAGCCTGAACTGTCCTCTCATGATCGGCACCAGCGCCTGATACAGCTTTAATTGCTTTTCGTCAAGCACTGATTTCAGAACTTCATTATCCGCATCCGAGTTGAAGATCCGGCCATGCCTGCGGATCATGGCGATATGCCGCTTCACGGCATCGGTCTCAAGATTTACCGCATTTGGGAAGGGATGCTCCTCTTTACTTCGTGCTATGATCCCGGCCACTTCAAACCCGTCAGTATCAAAGTTCCCATGCATATCCTCTAATACCTTCTCAAAGTATTTCCTTATCTCACGGTCCGCATCCTTCGTATAGGATATATCCGCCTTTTTAAGGTCCGGCCTTCCGATAAGATAAGACCTGCGCCTGGATCTTTGCTCCAAAGTCCCAAGTACTGCTTCCATTCCCAGATCGGACCTGCTATAAGGCATCACCATATCAAAACGTCCTGCGCACTGCGCCGTAAGGGAGATAAGGTCAGCAATATGCCGCTCCTCCTCAGATGACTTCTCATCGTGGTTTATGGAGAGCTCATCATTGTAATGGTTTATATAGTACGGATCTGTGATCAGAAGCGCGCGGGCACGGTAATAATCCGAGATGGCAAGACATCTGTCAAGCTTCTTCCTCACAGCCGTAAGATCGCTTTCATCATCAGGTCCGGAGCGGATCTTAAGCCTCTCCTCATAGTCCGGATTTTCCCTTAAAAGCACATCCAGCGCCCTCGCCTTGGCACTCAGCTTTTCAAGGTTTCCTGCATGGCCTGCAAAATTCGTATCATTATCGACATTGTAATCAAACTGGCTTTGGATAAGCTCAGATACCAGTCTGTCGATGAGTGAATAACGCGTCTTTTTATCTGCATATTCCGACAGCAGCTTCTCGTCTGCCTTCTGATCCCCGGTCATAAATGCTGAAAGCTGTATCAGGTTTTCTTCACCGACAGCCATGCGTACTTTTAATGATATCCTCCGGCGGGCAGCGATCCTTTGATCAATTGCCTCCTCCCGGTTCCTTTTCAGGGTTTCGGCAATGATCTTCTTTTTGCAAAGCCTTGATTCGTCCTGTTTCATTTTCTCTTCTCTTTCAGTCACGGAATAAGACTTCTGCTTAGAAGCTTGCGCAAACTGCCTGAGGAACGCCTCATTCGGCTGGTGGACGAAAGTGATATTTCCGGCTTTGACATCCTTCAGCAACCGGGGTTTATCATTAAGGATATTTATGATCTCATCTGCGGTGGGTTCTATAAGGCATCCGTTCTCAAATCGACGGGCGGGGAGAAAAGCCTTCAGTTTAAGATCAAGGTCAAAACCGTTAAGCTGCCTGATAACGTTTAAGACATCATCCCAAAGCCCTGCCGCCCCGGCATCACCTTCAGGAGCCGCTTTCTTTTTCTGTCCAATCTCTTTTTCGGTAAGGTGCAGGATATCATCCAGGGACATATCGGTGCTGTCCAATGCAGGTGATTCAAGGATCCTCCGGAAGCTTTCCCCGAAAAAGGCTCCTCCCTGCTTTATCACGGCGGCTCTTGAAGCTATCTCTTTAAGGTGTTCATCATTCAGGCGGTACTTAAGCTTCCCGGACAGGACACGCGCCGACTTAAGCGAGCTGTACTGCTCTATATACTCAGGTATCTTCTCAGCAAGACGTGCGATTTTTGTGCAGTTACTGAAACGTTCCTTATTTTTTTTACCCGGATCCGCAATATCCTTATAGGATTTATAGCTGAAAAGGGACAGGTCAAAGGACATGATAGCCTTGAATTTCTTTTCAAGCTCCTGGGCCTTGTCATCCGATTTCAGGTTTTTAAGAACGACTTCCTTCTCTTCTTCCTTAACCGGATTTGCCCTGTAAAAATCCCTTATCCCTTTAAGCTCTTCTTTCGTGGTCTCCTTTATCAGCCCGTATTTCTTACGTGATTCATATATGGATATGGACGCCGTATTCACATCCTTTGCTTTTCTCCTGGCCTTATTATCCTTGGGTAATTTGGCTTCTCTGTCAAAATACGGCTGGTATAAGAAATTTTTAAGGGTGCGTGAATCCGACATATCCTTTGTAATGGTTTTCCGGTCTAGTATGATCTGGGATTTCGGATGATCCGTGCTCAGTTCATCCAGGTACATCTGGAATTCATTCAGCAGGTCAGCGTCAGCACCCAGCCACTCCTTTAACGGCACGGACCTAAGCCATCTGTATTTCATATTCTGGGATAATGATCCGTATTTCAGCGCATGGCCGCATCCTGCGTCGTAAATTACGTCTGCTTCAGTTAATATTGCCTGATCCTTGATATGGTCCGGCAGTGGCGAGCCGTTTCCGGCAAAGTTGCCGAGCATGCCTGAAACCCTGCTCTTATAAGCCATATTGTCCATAAGGACCTTAGGATCGTCAGAGTCAAACTCCGTTAAGTTCTGGGCTTTTCCTTCATTAAAGATTTTCAGCCAAAGCGCTTCCCTCTCCTTATCCGTGCCAAACTCCTGCACATCAACGAAAGACTTAAGCTCTTCAGAGGACATGCCGATGATATAACGGCTTACTACGCGGTTTTTAGTGGACAGGATCTGCTTTTTCCTGCGCTTTCCGTATACCTCTACAAAGCTCTGCGCCCGGGCTCCGTAGCCGAACGCGGTATAGTGCTCCAGATCCGCGATATAATCGTTGATGAAAGCATTCTTTTCATAATCCCTTGAGCGCCGGGTAAGCTCCTCCTGCGGTATCTCGCCGAGACTGTACGTTACATTCCCTTCCTCTTCGTCCTCTTCTTTCACGGGATGCATAAGGCCGTATGACATGCGTATTGCCTTTGCGCGGTCATTGTGCTCTTCCCTGACTGCTTTTAATACGCTTTTATAATATGAATCCATATCCTGGCCCGGCATAGGCATATCATAGGCCGCATCCGGATCCGTTTTTGTCTTGATATTGCTCCGGTGGTCCATCAGGAATTCTTTCTCTGTCTTTTCATTAAGGAATCTGTCAGGCCTTTGAAGGATATCCTTTTGAATGCTGTTCATCATGTATTCCGCGCCCTTGAACGCCTTGATCTTGGAGCGCAGCATTATCATTTCATCATCCGAAGGCGCAAGGTTCCTCTGCACAGCCACAAAAAGCATATGGTCAAACTCCCTGGCCTCATCAAACATGCGGGCATTTTCCTTAAAATGGTCCGCGATATCCTTAATGTTCTTAAAATGCAGGTCCTTTACGTTAAGCTTCCTGAAATTATCAAGCGCCTCCTCAAAGGCCTCCTGCGTAAACCTTGTGTCATAGTTTCTGTCCCTGAACCTTTGGTTTCCGGTTATATACATAGCCTCATCTGAAAAAGTCCTGATAAGCTGCCGCTTTGCCGCCCGGGTCCTTAAGATCTCTGCCTGGCGCTTTCCTTCTTTGGCGGCTTTCGTCTTGACGGAATCCATGCCCTGTTTACGGACAAAGGAAAGGCCGCGAAGCGTCTGAACTTTTGTCAGATAATCCTTCAGTGTTACATCCCCTGTTCCGTTCTTTAATTTCTTGATCTGCTCGTCATTATAGGAGATATCCCCCTTTGCCATATACTGGTAATAGGGGTTTTTCATTAGCTCCTTCTGAACGTCCAGATATTCTTTCAGCTCCGCGAACCTTGCTATCTTTGCCTCTACGGCAGAAAGATCCATGCTTTTTGGGAAATAACCGCCATCCACTGCGTCACTCACCCACTTCTTCATCCTCCAGGCGGTCTCGCAAAGCTCATAATTCCTCTCCAGGTTTCTTGCAAAAGCTTCATCCTTATCCATGATAAACGGCTCGTCGGTCAGCATCATGAATCCCCTGACTTCCTTCTCAAACCGTTCCTTGTCAATTTCAAAATGCACCCATTCCTTACCTTTCATGCGCTCCTCCGCCGCGGTTATCGCGGCAGCATTTGCCTGGCGTCTGATGGCGGAATTGACTCTCTTATTCTTTTTGGATTCGCTTAAGGAAGCATATCTGTTCCTTTTGATATTCCTGATGCCCTCCTTACCGAAAACCCGTTTTTCCTCAGCTTCCAGGGTAGTATGGTAAGACTTCATCTCACCCCTTACCTCGTTTTCTGTCTTTTGGCTCAGGATCTGCACCGGCTGAGGCACGGCTGTCTCTGCTTTCTTTTCAGGAATATGATACGGCATGGTTCCGGCATTTTTCTTTAGCTCTTCAAGCTTCTCATTGCTTTTAACGGATCCTGACCGGCCGGCCTCTTTTTTCGCTTTGTCCGTATGGCCTGCATCCTTCATATCTTCTTTCAGGGGCATGTCCTTTTTTGTATCGGTATTGATCTCCATCTCCGACATCGACCCGTTCTTTTGAGTTTCAAATGCTTTTGAACGCCTGATCTCTTCCTCTTTTGCCGCTTCAAACCCTGTTTTTCCCATAATGACCTCCTTATGAAACCAAACCGCCTAATATCTGGTCGCTATCAAAGTATTCTGACTCCCTGCTTCTGCCCGCTTAAGACATAGGAGCTGCAGTCTTCTTCCAGAACCTCTTCCAGAAATCCCGTGATCTCCCCGGAAGTGTCAGAGAAAAGAATGTTATCTCCCAGCCAATCATTTTCCGTCACCAGCCTCTTGAAAGCGAGAAACAGATCAATAGCGCTGTCTGTATATCCGCTGCTGATAAGATACGGTATGGTGATATCTCCGTCAGGCTGTCTTATGATCAGCATACATCCGTTGATCTTTCCGTCTTTTCCGATCCTGACGAGGCTTTGGCTTAAGGAAGCCTCTTCACTCGAAAGAAATGATACGCTGTTTTTACGGAGGTAATCATGAAAACCGTTCAGGTCTCCAAGCTCCGAAAGGGTTACCACCCTGCTGTCAGAGCTGTTATTTTCCGCTTCCAATCTGTCGATCATCTCACTGTATACCAGATCGATCACAGGTATCGAATAGTTCTCCCTGTCTTCATCTATAAAGAAGCCTTCTGATGTGAAAAATTCCTCCAGATTTTCGCTGTCATCCGGAAAGCTTATCAGAACGGCCTTCACTTCAATCCTGCGCAAGAGCGTCCTCAGATGCTCAAAGAGGGTCCTGGCGGCGCGTTCCCTCCGATAGGAGGGATCAGTATATATCCATTCAATATATGCCGTTTCTTCATATATGCCTGTTGCAAGGACTGCGCAGGCTGTTCCGTCTTTTGCTATGGCTCCGAGGCAGACAAGATCCTCATCCTTCAGGATCTCGCCAGGGGCAAGGCCTTCAAAATAATCTGCATTACCGGGTGTAATATAAGTTACTTTCATATCAGAAAATACAACCTTCCTGTTAAGAAAAATTAAAATATACAGCCTAAAGGCGCCGGATGATTTCTCAACTCTTTATATTATACTGATATTCCGCCACTTTTTAAATACAGAAGCCATCCTATACATCTATGGACTTTGTCCTCTTAAGGTAATACAATGATGATCGGAGGAAAAAGTCAGATCTGATATGGATATAAGAACAATCTATGAGGAAAATTTATATGAGTATTCCGACTATATAGACCGTGATGTTACCGAAAACATGGTACGTCTATACTACCGCGGCATAGCAGCCCATGATCCGGACGATGACGATCTGCTTTCACTGTTGATATGGGAGCTTAAATACGTGGAAGACGACAAGGATACCGAATCGGAGCTTAAATGGATCTATGCGGCCGATCCCTCATTCATATCTCCCCTTCTGGACGGATACCGTACGGAAGCGCTCAGTGAAGATGTTAGAAGAACTTTTTTTGAATGCTCCCCGCCCGAAAAAGAAAGAGATGCAGCTTTAGGTGATAGCGGCTTTTCTCTTGAAACCACGGAAAGCAAAACCGTCAGTGTTACTGTTGATGAATGCAACGAACTCCCTATTGCCAAAAAGAAGGCTCCGTCCTATGTGCAAAACATTGCTTCCCTGAACAATCAGGAATTTTATCAGGGTCTTATGAATATCCTCTTTAAATATGATAATCCTGCATTGGAGGATTTTTCATATCTTCCCAGGGAATGGTATGAGCAGTCCGTTTCCTGCTACACCAAAACAGACGGAAAAGTCACGGGTTTCTTTCTGGTGCACAAGTGCCCTTCGGGTATCCTCGTACCCGTCCTGCTTTTTTCGGTGGGTGCGGACAGCAGATTAAATCTGATCGAAATGATGCGTTTTTCAATACAGCAGGCAGTAGAAATCTATCCCGGAAATACAGTTATCCATATCTACAGAAGGAACCCTGAAGTAAACGCCCTGTCGGGAAAGCTTTTTCCTGATAAGAAGGGTGAGCCGGCTGTCACCGGGGAGCGGATTGAGGAAGGATGAAACCCTGCGGGATTTCTCCTCAGGCAGACGCAAAGAATGCGGCTTAAGGAGGTAAATATGACAGAAGCTGCCCCATTCATGGAAATAGTACCGGGATATGGGCATACTGTTACGAACGATCTTATCTTGGAAATCGCTGCTCTTGTGATCCTTATTTTATTGATCGTACAGTATGTGCGGAGAAAGCATCACGCTTTCGAGCTTTCCCTGTTCTTTCAGATGTGCCTTACCGATCTGCTTATGGTCATCTGCTTCATGGCATTTGATATATTTCCGTTATTTGAGACGTTCGATGAAAATTATGTTCTTAAGCTGCTCCTGATATGTTATGTCTTATCCTGGATCATCAATCGGATCTTTTCCGTCGCGCTTTCAGCGCAGTGGCTTCTTTACGTGGAATACACCCTCCATCAAAGCCGTGATCTGATACGCCGGAGATACCCGGCTGTAATGATACCTTTTTTCGCAGCTGTCGTAATGATGATCATTAATATCCCCGTCGGATTGTGGCATGGACTCCATATGGATGCTCCCCCGATATTGACGTTTATCCACTACGCGCTTCAAACGTTATCCTATGTTGTACTGGTATTCTACATCATAGCTGCTTATATCATCCTGTATCTGGAAAAAAAGCGGAACAGGATCCCGGCGTTTATAAGATTGACCCCGACCACGCTTTGCATGATCGCAGGATTCATTGCGGACCTGTTCCTGACAGACTATCCTGTACTGCCGCTCTTCTTTGCCCTGGGACTGATGTTTGCTGATTATTATCTATACCGCCGCCTGCAGAATATCGATCCGAAGACAGGATTTTTCAACAGGAAATATCTGTCGGCGCTGATAACCTTCGCGAAAAAGAAACAGCTTAAAGGCGCGACAGTTTTCCGCTTCAAGACACAGCGCGGAAGCGGTGTCATCGAAGCTATACTTAAGTTCTGGGTACCGGAGCAATGCAAGATCATCACCATGGGAGACGGTCTTTACCTTATGGTATCCGGGGCGGTAAAAGACTCCGTTTCTGAACGCTTCATCAGCCTTGTCACGGAAGAAGCTAAAAACAAGGGGATCCCTATGGACTCCGGCTATGAAACCGACCGGGAAAAACCTATGGATGAGCTTTTAAGTAAATATGTCTGAATACTATTCATAAAGCAGTAGGATATTCGCAGGAGCAATCCCAAGCTGTCCGGGAAATGCCTGCGGACGCCTGTCCTTCGGAAGCCTCCACCAGATGGGGTCGCTATCGGTACTCTGCCCTTCATATCGGAACAGAAGTATCCATTCAAAGGGCTCTTCCATTTCCCCCTCATACAAAACGGTATAGCAGTTTTCAGATGTCCTCGCATTAAGATAATGAGCCCGGAAGGCAACACCCTTTAATCCGTCCTGTACAGGCCGGGCGGTTTTAAGGCTTATATTCCACTCCGGCACCTTGACTTCATATTCTCCCGTCTTCTCCGCCATTGCTATGTTTTTACATCCGGTTATCCTCGCAGCAGCAAAAGTGCCGGGATCCGCAAATAACTGCTTCGTCCTGCGCACCGGCGCAAATCCACCATTATCAACGACTGTGACAGCATCACACATATGATATGCTTCATCCCTGCTGTGTGTCACCATCAGGACCGTGCCGGCATATGAAGAAAGCATAGTCTTTAATTCAATCTGCAGCCGCACCCTCAGATGCGGGTCAAGTGCGGAGAACGGTTCGTCAAGCATCAAAAGCTTCGGCCTGTTAACGAGCATGCGTGCCAGTGCCGCGCGCTGTGCCTGTCCTCCCGATATTTCAGCGGGTTTATGTTCAGATACATCCTCCAGTGCAAACATATGCAGCGCCTCATTAAGAAGCGCTTCCCGCTTGTCCCGGTCCTTAACCCTGTGCAGTCCGCATAGTATATTCTTTTTCACGCTCATATTCGGAAAGAGCGCGTAATCCTGAAAAAGGTATCCTACCTGTCTTTCCTGAGGAGTAAGATTAATGTGCTTTTCGGAATCAAATAATATCCTTCCGTCCAGCACTATACTTCCTCTGTCCGGGGTTTCGATACCGGCTATGCATTTGAGCATCATGCTCTTTCCGCTCCCGGATGCTCCGAGCAGGCCTACTATACCTCCTTCTGCCGTAAACGAAGCACTCAGCAGAAAATCACCTAGCCTCTTTTCTATATTGACTTCAAGGCTCATTTTCTCACCTTCTTTTTCTCTTTCCGCTCCACCATATTGACTGCTATGAGTACCAGCGCGGAAATCGCGAGATTGATCATCACCCAGCGGAAAGCTGCTGCGTCGTCATTTGTGCGCCACAGCTGATATACAGTCGTGGATATGGTAGCCGTGCGTCCGGGGGTATAGCCGGCTATCATGCTTGTGGCGCCGTATTCACCCAAAGCACGGGCAAATGCCAATACTGTCCCCGCCAGTATCCCCTGCCGGCAGAACGGCATCCTTATCCTCCAGAATATCCAGGTGTTTGACAGACCCAGGGTCTGAGCGCTGTAAGCAAGAGTCTGGTCAAAGCTTTCAAACGCGCCCCGGGCTGTCCGGTACATAAGAGGAAATATGATCACCATTGTTGCAAATATCGCCGACCACCATGTCATGGTCAGTTTTATGCCGGATACCCCGATCACCCACTTACCGATAATGCGGTTAGGTCCGAGTATCCGCAGCAAAAGATATCCTACCACCGTCGGAGGCAGGACCAGCGGCAGCGTAAAAACCGCATCCAAAACCCCCTTTACGGCAGGCGGACATTTCGCTATGTAATATGCGGCAAATATACCTGCAAAAAAAATGATGGCTGTCGAGATCAGTGCGATCCGCAATGAATTCCACAACGGAAAAAGATCCAGATTTATCACATCCTTCCCTCCCCGTTACTTCAGAGTAGTGAAGCCGACGCCTTCAAAGATTTCCGACGCCTCGGTTCCCGACAGATAGTCCAGGAACGCCTGCGCTTCTTCCGGATGCTTGCTGACCTTCATGACTGCCGCCGGATATATGACCTGCCCGCACATTTCCGGTGTGGCTGTATCGACGTACTCAAGACCTGCGGAGAACGCATCGGTAGCATATATTATCCCGCAGTCGACAGCCGCTTCTTCAACCTGTGTCGTAACCTCCTTGACATTGCTTCCATAAGTTATACATCCTTTTGAGGCAAGGTCATCCTCATTAAGGCCATAGTAAGCCAGTATCTTCTGGGTATACTGCCCCACAGGTACATCATTGTTGCCCATGGCAAGAAATATGCTGCCATCCTTCAGGCCTTCTGCAAGGTCATCATAGCTTTTGATATTCTTTGGATTGCCCTCCGGCACAGCTAGCACGACCTTATTTTCAAGCAGGTCGACACGCGTACCCTCCCGGACGAAGTCCAGTCCTTCCGGATCTGCTTCAGCATCCTTTGAAGAGTCCAGCTGATCCATCTGCTTTGGCGCCGCAGAAATGAAAAGATCGACATCAGCGCCCTCCTGTATCTGATCCTTCAGCGTTCCGGAGGAATCAAAATTAAAAACTACCGATACGTTGGGAGCCGTGGTCTTGTACCGTTCGGCTATCTCCGTCAAGGTCTCTGTCATGGATGCCGCTGCAAATACAATGACTTCTACAGTATCTGCATTGCTTAATTCTTCTGTAGAAGCAGCATCAGCCTGCTGAGCATTATCCACTGTCTGCTGTGTCTGTGCCGCGGACGAGCAGCCCGCAAGCACACCTGTCATCGTAACGGCGATGACGGCTGCTGTAACTTTTTTTGCTTTCATGTTTAGTCTCCTTTCCGTTTTTCAGGAATTTTTTATTTGCAAATGAGTGGATTTACACTCTTTTTGCATCATCTTTTAAGGAATCCCATCGATGATCCCGGAGTCAAGAACCTTTATCGATCTTGTCAGCTGATATCAGTTACTTTCGGGATTGAGGAAAGAAGGTATCTGGTGTATTCATGCTCTGGGTGCTCATAAAGGACGGATGCGTCAGCCATCTCGCATATCTCCCCGTTTTGCATTACACAAACCCTGTCTGCGATGAAATTAACCACCGAAAGGTCATGGCTTATGAAAAGACAGGAAAGCTTCAGTTCCTTTTTAAGCCTTTTCAGGAGATTCAATATCTGAGCCTGCACGGAAACGTCCAGGGCAGAAACAGATTCATCACATACAAGAAGGTCCGGATTTAACGCGATAGCCCGCGCTATCCCGATACGCTGTCTCTGTCCGCCCGAAAACTGGCGCGGATATTTTAACATCGCGCTTTCTTTCAGCTCTACCAGATCCAGAAGTTCCATGACACGCTCATCCGTTTCTTTTCTGCTCTTAAACGCATGCCACACCTCGAGCGGCTCCGCAATGATATCGCGCACCCTCATTCTGGGATCCAGGGAAGAAGCCGGATCCTGAAATACCATCTGCATCCTTTTTCTGAAGGGACGCAGAGCTTGCCCTGAAAGAACAGATATATCGATCCCGTCAAAAAAGATCTCACCGCTGTCCGCATTTATAAGCCTCATAAGCAGCCTTGCCAGCGTACTCTTCCCGCATCCCGATTCTCCCACGAGTGCCAGGGTTTCTCCCCTATACATTTCAAGGCTTATATTATTTACAGCTATATGTCTTTTTTTTCTGTAGAGCGGAAAACTCTTCGTCAGACATCGGGCAGACAGCAGTACATTCTCACTCATCACTCACCCCTTCTCTCCGCCCCGTCGAAAAGCAGCTTGCAAAATGTCCTTCATTGATCCGGGTCTCCTCAGGGCGCTCAAAGAAGCATCTGCGCTCATCCTCACTGCATCTTAAGCAGAACTCGCAGCCTACCGTATCCTTACCCACTTCAGGAATATTGCCTGGGATAGCCTTAAGATATTCCGGATTTGCGCCGATCCTGGGAATGGAGGAAAGAAGCCCCTTGGTATAGGGATGCGCCGGATTCTTAAAAAGTTCCCTGACGGATGCTCTTTCCATTATCCGTCCCATGTACATCACATAAACGCTGTCACAAAGCTCAGAGACTACTCCCATATTATGAGTGATCACAACAGCGCTCATATTTCGGGCTTCACACATCTGTCTTATGAGCTTCAGTATCTGTGCCTCGATCGTAACATCAAGCGCCGTTGTCGGCTCATCAGCTATCAAAAGCTTAGGCTCACAGATCATGGCCATGGCAATCATAACTCTCTGCCTCATGCCTCCGGAAAGCTCATGAGGGTATGATCTGTATCTAAGCTCAGGATCCGGGATGCCGACTTCTTTCAAAAGACGGATCACTTTTTCTCCGGCTTCTTTTTTATTCTTTACAAGCTTATGGATCAGCAGGGGTTCCGCGACCTGATCCCCTATCCGGATCATCGGATTTAAGGATGTCATGGGCTCCTGAAATATCATCCCGATCCCGGTCCCGCACATTTTCCTTAATTCCTTCTCCTTAAGGTCCGTAAGTTCGGTTACGGATCCTTCAAGATCATGCCAGAGTATGCTGCCGCTCACCCGTGCGGTCCCGGGCAGTATACCCATTACAGCTTTCGCAGTCATGCTTTTGCCGCAGCCGGATTCGCCTACCAGGCCCACTATCTGTCCTCTGGGTATGACGATATCCACCCCCTTGACTACAGGTATGTCTTTCTTTCCCTTTGAGACCGACACTGTGAGGTTTTTCGTTTCAAGCAGGATGTCTTTCATAATGTCCGCCTTCCCGGATCCAGTATGTCCCTCAGAGCATCTCCCAGGAAATTAAAAGACAGCACAAGCACCATGATCATCCCTGCAGGCGCAAGGGCAAGATGCGGCATCTGGAACAGATATTGCCTTGAGCCGCCTGCCATCAGCCCAAGGGAAACTTCGGGCGGCTGGATCCCTATACCCAGGAAACTCAATGCGCTTTCCGACAAGATCGAAGACGGTATATTCAACGTGAAAAGAACAATAAGCGTAGGGATAAGATTGGGGAGTATGTGCCGAAGCATCACCCTGAGCCTTCCCGCGCCTGTGGAAACAGCCGCTTCAATGAATTCGCTCTCCCGTATCTCAAGCGTCGCGGTTCTGACCACTACGGCTATCCCTCCCCATTCTATAAGGATAAGCGAGACCACTACCGATGTCAGTGATCCTCCAAGAGTATAGAGCACGACCATTGCCAGAAGCATCCCCGGTATTGAAAGCATGATATCCGCAAGACGCATGATCATAAAGTCTGCCGCTCCGCTAAGCTCTGCTGCTAACACCCCTGCCGCGCATCCCACTGCCACGGCCAGCGCTGTAGGAAGAAGCGCGATCACAAGTGATATCCTGGTTCCGTAAAGGATCCTTGTAAACACATCCCTGCCCAGCTCATCAGTCCCGAAAAGATGCCCGTTTCCCGGGGGCATCAGCCTGTGCAGCAGATCCTGGCCTGTTTCATCATAATTTGTCAGCAACGGTCCGAATATGGACAGGATCATCACAAGCAGAATGATGATCCCCGGTATCAGGGCGGCCTTATTATCAAGAAAGACCCTTAATATATCCGTTCCGGGGTTTTGTCTTTGTCCTTTCTTCATTCTGTCCTAAGCCTT
>JAEEGL014814411.1_pt1 | contig 39253 bp, 42 predicted proteins | sample 9134231 | NCBI WGS metagenome assembly JAEEGL01 (sample SAMN16246548, study PRJNA631951) | gut metagenome | biome: gut microbiome; feature: rumen; material: fiber-attached | host: Bos | place: Iran: Karaj | collected 2018-10 | reverse complement strand
TCGCCGGTGGCGAACGACAGCCGCGCGATGTTGCGCCGCGTGATCTTCTCGCCGTCGAGCGTGATCGTCCCGCTGTAGGGCAGCAGGCCGAGGATACACTTCATCAGCGTCGTCTTGCCCGCCCCGTTCTCGCCGAACAGGCCGACAAGCTCGCCGGGGCTGAGCGTCAGGTCGACGCCGTCGAGCGCCGTCTTGAACGAATAACGCTTTTTCAGTTCTCTGATCTCGATCATAATACGCCTCCGAAAACGGCGGAGCAGAGCTCCCTGAGCTGCCCGGCCGGGATGCACGGCGCGGGCGTGCGCACTGTGTAATAGAGATAATGGAGCGTCGCCAGCAGCGTCAGCGTGAGCAGCCAGACGAAAACAAGCACGAGAGGGAAGGCCCAGACGCGCCGCGTCAGCTCGCCGCGCTGCGGCAGGCGGCGCATCAGATAGATGCTCCTGCTGCCCTGCCGGTGATAGAACAGGTGGAACGCCCCGAGCCCGAGCGCGAAGAACGGCAGCGTGTGCAGCACGATCAGTCCGCCCGGGACGAGCTCGCCCAGCCCGACCATCACTGCGCCGCTGCGCAGCACGCGCGCGGCTCCGGAGACGTACGTCTGCTCGAACAGCGCGTCATAAGCCCGCCCGTAGCGGTACAAAAAGGTCACGACGCTGTACATGACGCCGGCAGCCAGCAGACACCCCGCGGCGCGCAGCTCGCGCCGGACGTCGAGGCCGGCGGGGAATAAGCGCGTCAAACGATCCGTTTTCATGCTTCCTCACCCCCGTCGAACAGGCACACGCCCGTCAGCAGCGTCAGCACGCCGACGACGAACAGGCCGCTGGCAAAGGCGCCGAGCGGCGCGGCAAAAAAGCGCGCGGCGAACAGGCCCGCCGCGATGGCGGCGTAGGAGATCCGGCCGCTTCTGCGCTGCTTGGCCGAAAAGGCCGAAGCGCACACGCCCAGCCGCAGGCAGATCACGGCGTTGCGCATCAATCGCGTGTGCTCGGCCAGCGGCGCGAGGCTGTGCAGGAAGTCATTGGTATAAAACGCCAGCGCCAGCGCCTGCGAGCCCGCCTGCGCGCCGCACGGCCCGCGCATATAGAGCGCGCCGAACGCGCGGCACAGCAGCGCTTCGCCGCAGAGCAGCAGCGCGAAGCACAGCGCGTAATACCACCCCCACAGGAGCCGCACCCAGAGCGGCGGCAGCGAGAGGCGCGCGAGCGTATAGCCGCTGCGGCTGCCGAAGTGACAGCCGAACAGACAGAACAGAGCCATCACCGCCAGCAGCGTCAGCGAAAAGACGAGCGGCAGTCGCGCCTGTCTGACGACGTCGGCGAACGACAGGGGCGTCGCAAAATAGCCGGAGCCGTATTGCGACAGGATATTGGGCGGCGGGGACGGACACAGAGCTTCGGCGCGGCGCAGCGCGCCGTAAAACAGTCCCGTCTGCACCAGAGCCGACAGGAGCAGGATCGCCAAAAGCATCGTCAGCGTCCCGCGCAGGGCGGGGTAGACGCATGCGATCGCCTTTTTCATGTTTCCGCCTCCTCCCGTTCCGTGTCCCAAAGCTCTGCGACGGCGCGCAGGGCGTCCTCTTTCGTCAGTCCTAACTGTCTGAGCGCGGCGACGGCCTCGCACGCCTGATGCGCCGTCAGCTCGCGCCTGATGCGCGCGATATCGTCTTCCGAGGCGGCGACGACGCTCTTCGCGCCAGGCGTCGAGACGATCAGGCCTTCGTCCTCGAGCAGCCGATAGGCCTTCTGCACCGTATTGGGGTTGACGCCCAGCATCGCGGACAGCACGCGGCGCGAGGGCAGCTCGTCGCCGCACGCGATCTGCCCGGCCGCGAGGCCGCGCTGCAGGAACGATATGATCTGCCGATAGATCGGCGCGTCGCCGGCCGGTCGGAAAAGCTCGAAGGATACGATGGCGTTCACCCCCAACTGTATTAGTCGAGTGATACGGTGCAACTGTATTATACATATGATACAGTTTGCTGTCAAGCGCCGGCTGGTTGGAAATTTTATTTAGAAAACCACATAATTAGCTTGATAAAGTAATTGAAAGGGTGTACAATGATGCTGCAAATATAAACAAAATCTAAACAGGGAGGTCGTGAGATGGCAAAACAAAAGCTGCGCGAGAAAGATCGCGACCCCTATGACGCGCTGCGTCCCTGGTCTGCGCTGACGCACGGCTTCGGCGCCGTCATGTCGGTCGTCTGCACGCTGTGGCTTCTGCTGCGCACATGTGAATTGGGCGGCGGCGCCCGCAAGTATATCGGCTTTACGGTCTACGGACTGTCGATGCTTTGCCTCTACACGGCGTCGACGCTCTATCACTGCCTGCGCACGTCGGTCAGGGGCAGGGTGGCGCTGAAGAAATACGACCACATCTCCATCTATCTGCTGATCGCCGGCACCTATACGCCCGTCTGCCTCGTCGTGCTGCCGCGCGTGCTGGGCAACTGGCTGCTGGGCGTCATCTGGGCGCTGGCCCTGGCGGGGACGGTGATGACGCTCTGCTGGGTGACGTGCCCGCGCTGGCTGTCGTCCACGGTCTATATCGCGATGGGCTGGATCGCCGCGGCGGCGATCTACCCGATCTGGAAGGCCGTTGGCACGCGGGGGATCGCGATGCTGATCACCGGCGGACTGATCTACACGGTCGGCGGCGTGCTGTACGCCCTCAAGTGGCCCGGGCGCAACAACCCCCGCTTCGGCTGCCATGAGATCTTCCACGTGCTGATTCTGCTCGGTTCGGCGGCGATGTTCACGATGATCGCCGCGATCGTCCTGCCGGCGTGAAAATTATAGCGTTTCACGCCGGTTTGTGTTATACTGGAATCACATAGAAATATACCTTTCTTCGTGTTCATCAAAGGAGGGTATCGCATGAAACACAGCTTCACAAGGCCGTTGGGCCTGCTGCTCGCCGCGTCGCTGGCGCTGGCGCTGCTGGCGGTCACGGTCAGCGCCGCGGGGCGAGCGGGGAGGGGTACATCACGTCCTCCGACCTGTCGGTCGAGGTGACGAGCCCGGCGTCTTACGACGGCGTCAGGCTGATCGCCTCGTCCTATAAGGACGACGGCGCCATGGCCGCCTCCAAGGTCATGACGGTCGATCTGACCGCGGGCCGCAACACGTTCACCGTGACGGGCCTCAGGACCGGCGCCCGGTATCTGGCTTTTCTGACGGATCTGAGCGGCCGCCCGCTGTGCCCGAAGATCACGTTCGAGCCGGAGCCCGCGGCGCTCACCGTCAAGACGCACCCGGCCGGGGCCGAGGTGTACAGCGGTGAGAACACGGTCCTCACAGTCGCCGCCGAGGGCGGCAAGACGCCCTATTCCTACCAGTGGTACAAGGACGGCGCGGCGATCTCCGGCGCTTCCGCCGCCTCCTGCAGCGCCGAGCAGGCCGGCAGCTATCACTGCGTCGTCACCGACGCCAGAGGCAGAACGGCCGAGAGCAAAAAAGCGACGGTGACGCTGCTCGCGGCGCTGCGCATCGAGTCGCAGTCCAACAGCGCCGAAGTCGACGAGGGCGAGAGCGCGCTCCTGACCGTCACCGCCGCGGGCGGCAAGCAGCCGTACACCTATCAGTGGTTCAGGGGCAGCGCGGCGATCTCCGGCGCTTCCGCCGCCTCCTGCAGCGCCGAGCAGGCCGGCAGCTATCACTGCGTCGTCACCGGCGCCAACGGCAGGAAGGTCGACAGCGCCGAAATCCAGGTCACCGTGATCCCGAAGCTGCGCTTCACGATGCAGCCCTCCGGCGCCGTCATCGATCACGGCAGCGTCGCCTCGCTGCAGGTCGCGGCCACCGGCGGCAAGGGCGCGTATGCCTATCGGTGGTACAAGGACGGCGTCGCGATCTCCGGCGCCGCTTCATCGGCTTACACCGCGACGCAGAGCGGCGTCTACTACTGCCGCGCCTCCGACTCCATAGGCGCGTCCGACGAGAGCAGAAAGGCTTTCGTGACGGTCGGCAGCGCGCTGCATCTCACGCATCAGCCGGAGGATCAGGTCGCGTATGCCGACGACAAGTACAGCGGCAGCATGTATGACAGCCTGAACGGCGGAACGGAGCCTTATTCCTTCCAGTGGTACCTGGACGGCGAACCGTTCCTGGGCGAAGAAGCAAGGAAGAACTGCTACTATGCCAAGGCGTCCGGCGTCTATTGCTGCTTCGTGCAGGACAGCGCCGGCAAGAGCGTGCTCAGCGATGAGGCGACGGTGACCGTCGTGCCCAGGATCCAGTTCGCCAGGCATCCGCGGGGCGGCGTCATCGCGGAGGGCGGCAGCCTGACGCTCAGCGTCGAGGTGGAGGGCGGCACAGGCGAGTATCTGTTCAACTGGCTCAAAGACGGCCAGGAGCTCGGGATCTGGACGACTGAGTACGTCGTCACGCAGCCGGGCAGCTATGTATGCCGGGTCTGCTATGTCTATCCCGGCACAACCCGTGTTGTCAAACTGATCAGCAGCGAACCGGTTCGCGTCTATTCCGCCGCCGGCATGCTCCGCATCGTCGAGCAGCCTCGGAGCATCTACGGCGCGCCGGGCGACTTTATGGCCGGCGCGAACATCCAGCTCCACGTCTCCGCCACGAGCGCCAGCATGCCGCTCACCTACAAGTGGCAGGTGCTGGATCAGAACGGCACGGCCTGGACAGATATCGAGGGAGCGACTGAAGCGTATTATATCCCCGAGGAAAACGGCTCTTACCGCGTGTATGTCAGCGACGGCATCGGCGACGTCGTCATCAGCGATCCCGCCAGCGTGGATATCGCCGTCTGGCCGCTCATGATCGTCCAGCAGCCTACCGATACCCCGATGTTCCACTACGATCAGCATGCCTATTACTGGGGCGATTATCCCCTCGATTTCGTCTTCAAGGGCGGTTCGGGCCGCTATCGCTACACTATCGAGGTCAGTGACGGCGAGGGCGTCGAGTTCTGCAAGGCTTATGGTCCGGTTTTGTCGAATGATACCGCACTGCACTACAAGATCTATACGTCCACCGATGACGACTGGCCGTTCGGGTCCGCGTACGATCTCAGCCGGGCCGCAGCGCACGGCGACGGTTGGGCACTGTGGAGCGGTTACGGGCTGTATATCAATAAAGAGGGCGTGCGCTACAGGATCGTCGTGGAAGACGACGCCGATCCATCGCAGCGCCTCGTCAGCCGCGTCTGCAAGACCGCCGACTACGAGAACCTCACGCGCGGCGAGACGCTGATGTCTCAGGTCGTGATCACCTATGATTCGATCAAGGACGAGGCCGTGCTCTCCATTTACGGCGGCAGCGGCGTTTACACCGTCCTGTGGCAGTACGCCTGGAGTGAGTATGTCTCCCTGCACACGGGCTGGCGCTACGGCGATTGGAACGTTCTGCCGGAAAACAGCGAAATGACCCGCGAGCTGACGAGCTTCGGCGAGGTGATCCGCTATCCGCACCTCTCACAGAAGATCCATATGACCTCCAATGTCTGCCTGATGGCGACCGTTTACGAGAGCGTGACGGGCGACCCGACAAAGCTCCACGACGGCGTGTGGCTCCGTTACTACCTGCATTATTGAGCGGCAGAAAGAAAACAAAACGCCCCCGAGGCGCACGATGCGCCTCGGGGGCTCCTTTTTTACGGGGATCAGATCATGATGCTGCGGTACACCACCATGCCGCTCTTGACGGTGACGATCGGTTCGTACAGGACGTGACCGACGAGCGTGTGCTGGTTGGGCGCGAGATCGGTGCGGTCGCCGAACACGACCTCGCGCTCGTGCTTCCTGAACACGGCGACGTCGGACGACAGGCCCACCGTCAGCGAGCCCTCGCCGTGGGTCAGCCGCATGTCGCGCGCCGGGTTGACCGTGCAGCATCGCAGCACGCTTTTGAAGTCCATGCCCAGCGCCTCGTAGCGCGCGAGCTGCATCGCCAGGCTGAACGTCGTCGGGCGCATCAGCATGCTCTTCACGGTCCCGTCGGTGGCGATGAAGTCGGGCAGGAACCCCTCGCGGATCGCGGGGACGGCGGTGGAAAAGCCGAAATGCGCCCGCGCGTCCGCCGCCTCGAACAGCACGCCGCGCCGGCGCGCGTCGAGCGCGCACTGCTTGACGCGGCCGTTTTCGTCGGTGATGGCGGAACCGATGTTCATATACATGTGGGTGCATACGTCGCCCGCGCGCAGGCAGCCCAGCAGCTCCTCCATCTCGCCGGGCGGGTCGGTGGGGTGGACCATGACGGGCACGCCGAGGCGCTCTGCGATCGCGACGGTCCGACGCAGCGGCGCGTAGCCGAACTCGCCGACGATGGCGCGGCTCGTCCTGATCTTGAGACCCAGCAGCTCGTCGCCGCACTCGGCGAAAAGCTCGCGCAGCGCGCCCTCGTCGAGGCGCGCCGGGTCGAGATCCTCCGGCGCGTTGAGGCCAAGCGGACTGACGTTGATATACGCTTTGTAGCTCATGCGCGTCTGCGCCCTGAACGAGCGGTGCTTTCCGTAGTTGGCCGCGCCGCAGCTCCCGGCGTCCGCGACGGTCGTCACACCGTTGGAAAACATCACCGATTCGGTCGGCAGGCCGATCTGCTCGTTCAGCGGGTACATGTGGCAGTGGTGGTCGATCAGCCCCGGCACGACGATGCAGCCGCTCACGTCTACGGCGTTCTCGAACTCGGTGCGGGCAGGCTGCTCCTTCGTCAGCGCGGTGAGGACGCCGTCCTCCAGCACGACGTTCAGCGTATCGTCGATGGCGTTGGCGGGGTCGATCACATGCCCGCCGTACAGCACGACTCTCGGTTTGTCAGACATATCGCGTTCTCCTTTGCTCGATCAGCCGCCTCGCCGCCGCAAAGCGGCGAAGCGGTCAGCGGATCGTTCGGTCGGTTCCTGATAAATTGATTTTATCCTATCGGCGCGCATCAGACAAGCGCTTTTTGCGATGGCGCCTTCGACGGCAAAACGGGAGCGGCCGGCGTATCGATTTCTAAAGAAAACGCAGCAGTTTTGTTGCGCAGCCGCGATATGGGTGATATACTTATATTAACAAGAACCGCGAGAGGGGTGTTCCCATGAAAAAGCGTTTTGTTTCTCTCCTGTCCGCCGTTTTGGCGCTCTGCCTCGTCCTGCCCCTGCTGGCGACGCCGGCATTGGCCGAGGGTACCGAGCGTCTGCCGGAACTGAAGGAGCCGCTTCAGCCCGAGATCGAAAAGAAAGAAGTCCCGACGGTGACGGTCGCCGACGTCAACCGCGCCGACGGCGTCTGCACCTTCAAGGCGAACGTCGAGCACGGCGACGAGAAGGGCTTCGTCATCGCCGCCGTCTACGATGAGAACGGCCGTTTGAGAAAAGTCGAAACCATGCCCGCCGGGAAGAAGGCCGCTTTCAAGCTCGAGGACGTCGCCGAGACCGATGTGGTCAAGCTGATGGTCACCGACCGTGCCGGCGCGCCGCTCGTCGACGCGGCGGAGGTCACGGTGCAGCAGGTCAAGGAAGTCCGCGACTTCGGCGCTTTTCTGACGCGCCTGCTCGACGACGGCAGGAAAAACATCGCCGTTTCGCCGCTTTCGGCCTATATCGCCCTGTCCATGGCCGCCGAGGGCGCCGCCGGCGAGACGCTGGCGCAGTTCGAGAAGGTCCTCGGCGTCTCGTCTGACGAGTTCGGCGCCAAGGTCGGCGGGATCATCGAGCATCTGATGGAGGTCAAGGGCTCGACCGTGCTGTCCTCGGCGCAGTCCGCGTGGACCGACGAGAGCTTCACCTTCGAGGAGGAGTTCTTGAAAAAGCTGGAGGAAAGCTACCACGCCGATATGTTCTCCGGCTGCCTGTCCTCCGACGAGATCCTCAACGCCATCAACAGTTGGGTCTCCGAGCGCACCAAGGGGCTGATCCCCAAGCTGCTGGAAGACAATTTGAGCGACGACGCGGTGCTGGCGCTGATCAATACGCTCTATTTCAAGGGCAAGTGGAGGGAGCAGTTCGACGAGAAGACGAGCATCGGCGACTTCACCACGGTCAGCGGCGACAAGCAGCAGGCGGAGTATATGCACGTGCGCGCGCATTTCCGCTATCTGAAGCTCGATGACGCCTACGGCGTCGTGCTGCCTTATGACGACGGCAAGACCGCGATGGTGGCGCTGATGATGACCGACCGTTCCGCTTCGCCCTCGAAGCTGCTGGCCGAGCACGGCTTCGACGAGCTGCTGAAGGCAGTGAAAGACGCCAAAGGCAGATCGATCGACCTGCGCTTCCCGAAGTTCGAGACCGAGAGCACCTTCGAGCTCATCGAGCCGCTGGTGAGGATGGGCCTTGTCGATGCCTTTGACCGCTGGAATGCCGATTTCTCGCGCATGAGCGAGGAGGAAGCGCTGTATATCAGCCGCGTGCTGCAGAAGGTCAAGCTGATCGTCGACACCGAGGGCACCGAGGCCGCCGCGGCCACCGCCGTGATCGTGGAAAAGGCCACGGCCATCCCCGCGGAGCCGCTGTACATCTCCTTCGACCGCCCGTTCGTCTATGCCGTGATGGATCTCGAAACGGAGACGCCGCTCTTCACGGGCGTCTTCAACACCGCCAAGTAACAGCCGGCGATCAAACCCCGCTGCATCGTCTCCCGGATCACCGGCGCGAATGACAGCCTGACGTCGATTATCCAGAAAACCGCCTGCGGCGCAGGCGGTTTTCTTGCGCGCGGCGCGGAGCAGGGGGCGTGTTCCAAAAGTGCCGGAACTTGCACGTCTGCGCCCTTGAAACTGTGCGTGGGATATGATATAATACAATATCAAATCATGTCATGATTTGGAGCGAAGCAATTCAAGCTTTCTCAGCGCCTTTTTCGCGGACGATGGTCCGCCGCCCGGATAAGCACGAACAAAAGGAGGAGTGTAGCTATGGCCCGGGATTTCGACAGCAGGCTGATCCTGCACAACATTCCCACTTTGGCCCTCGTGGGCATCACCGTTTTTCCCAACACCGTTTTTCACTTCGACGTCGGCCGCCCGCTTTCGATCGCCGCCCTCAATAAAGCGATGAACACCGATCAGCGCATCTTTCTCATTTCGCAGAAGGAGCTTTCGGTGGAGAAGCCGACCTTCAACGACATTTACCGCATGGGCACGATCGCCCGCGTCAAGCAGGTGCTGAAAATGCCCGGCGGCACGCTGCGCGTGCTGGCCGAGGGCGAGACGCGCGCCATCGTTTACGCGCCGCTCAACAGCCCGGAATACCTGCGCTGCGACGCCTACATCATCGAGGCCGAGAAGCGCCCCGCCGTCGCCAAGCGCGACCAGGCGGCGCTGCGCACGCTGCGCGACCTGTTCATGGAATACAGCGACCTCGCGCCCAAGATGAGCGGCGACGTGCTGATGAAGATCTTCGACAGCGACGATATGGCCTACGTCTCGGACTTCATCGCCCAGAACACGATGATCCAGCACACCGACAAGCAGCTCATCCTGGAGGAGAGCGACCCGCGGCGCCGCTGCGCGCTGCTGACGCAGATCCTGACGCGCGAGATCGACATCCTCGTGCTCGAGCAGGACATCCAGAACCGCGTCAAGGAGAGCATGGATAAGAACCAGCGCGACTACTACCTGCGCGAGCAGATCCGCATCATCAGCGAGGAGCTGGGCGAGGGCGACGATCTCATCACCGAGTCGCACGCCTACGAGGAGAAGATCGCGGCGCTCGAGTTCCCCAAGGACATCGAGGAAAAGCTGATGAAGGAGGCCGGTCGTCTGGCCAAGATGCAGCCCGCCTCGCCCGAGAGCGGCGTGATCCGCACCTATCTCGACACGGTGCTCGACCTGCCCTGGCACCGCCTGACGACCGAGAATGACGATATCGCCAAGGCCGCCCGAAAGCTCGACGCCGACCATTACGGCCTGCAGAAGGTCAAGGAGCGCATCCTTGAGTTCTTCGCCGTCAAGACGCTGTCCGGCAGCGTCAAGGGCCAGATCCTCTGCCTCGTCGGCCCGCCGGGCGTCGGCAAGACGTCGATCGCCCGCTCGATCGCCGAGGCGATGGGGCGCAGCTATGCGCGCATCTCGCTGGGCGGCGTGCGCGACGAGGCCGATATCCGCGGCCACCGCCGCACCTACATCGGCTCGATGCCCGGGCGCATCATCACGGCCGTCAAGCAGGCCGACAGCAAGAACCCGCTGATCCTGATCGACGAGGTCGACAAGCTGGCCGCCGATTACAAGGGCGACCCGTCTTCGGCGCTGCTCGAGGTGTTCGATTCCGAGCAGAACATGGCCTTCGTCGACCATTACATCGATATCCCGTTCGACCTCTCGCAGGTCCTGTTCATCTGCACGGCCAACAACGCCGACGCCATCCCCGACCCGCTGTACGACCGCATGGAGGTCATCGAGCTGGCGGGCTATACGGTGGAGGAGAAGCTGCACATCGCCAAAGAGCATCTGCTGCCCAAGCAGCTCAAGCTCAACGGCCTCAAGGCTTCGAATCTGATGATCAACGAGCAGGCGATGCGCGACATCATCGACGGCTACACCCGCGAGGCCGGCGTGCGCTCGCTGGAGCGCGAGCTGGCCAAGCTCTGCCGCAAGACGGCGCGCCACATGCTGGAGACAGGGAAGAAGTCGCTGCGCATCACGCCGGCCAACATCGGCAAGTATCTCGGCAACGTCCGCTATAAGAAAAAGAGCATGGCGGGCGAAAACGACTGCGGCGTCGTCAACGGCCTGGCCTGGACGAGCGTCGGCGGCGAGATCCTCGAGGTCGAGGCCATCGCCGTCGAGGGCAGCGGCAAGATCGAGGCCACCGGCAACCTCGGCGAGGTGATGAAGGAATCGGCCCGTGCGGCGATGACCTATATCCGCAGCCGCGCCGAGGCGCTGGGCGTCAGCCCCGATTTCTACAAGACGAAGGACATCCATCTGCATTTCCCCGAAGGCGCCGTGCCCAAGGACGGCCCTTCGGCCGGCATCACGATCGCCACGGCGCTGATCTCAGCCCTCAGCGGGCGCAAGGTCAGCCGCAGCATCGCCATGACGGGCGAGATCACGATCACCGGCCGCGTGCTGCCGATCGGCGGACTGAAGGAGAAGACGATGGCCGCGTTCATGGCCGGCGTCAAGACCGTGCTGATCCCGGAGGAGAACGTGCGCGATCTCGACGATATCGACCAGGCCGTGCGGCAGGCGCTTGAGTTCATCCCCTGCGCGCATATGGACGACGTCGTACGCGCCGTGTTCCCGGCCGTGACGGTCGAGCAGGTGAGCGAGCCGGAGGCGGCGCTGCCCGAGAGCGCGCCGATCCCGGCGCCGGCGCCCGCCGTGCGTCCCGCGAGAAGGACGGTCGGCCGATGAACCTGGGCAAGACCGTCTTCGTCCGCTCCGCTGCCTCGAGCCGCGATTTCCCCAGCGGCCCGATGAAGCGCTTCGTCTTCGCCGGGAAGTCGAACGTCGGCAAGTCCTCCACGATCAACTGCCTCGTGGGCAAGAAGGGCTTTGCCAAGGTGAGCTCCGTGCCGGGGAAGACCGTGTTCGTCAACCTCTTTCTCGTCGAAGACCGCGCCTGGCTCATCGATCTGCCGGGCTACGGCTATTCCAAAACGTCCAAGGCCGAGCGCGAGCGCTATTCCAAGCTGATCGACGAGTATTTTCAGGCCGACATGGCGAATATCTCCCGCCTGTATCTGATCCTCGACGGCCGCCACAAGCCGACGGGCGACGACTGCACGATGGTCGAGTGGATACGCCATTACGGGATCCCGTTCACGGTCGTCGCCAACAAGACAGACAAACTAAAGCCGTCGCAGCTCGAACCGGCGCTGGCGCTGATCCGCGAGACGCTGGCGCTCGACGAGACCGTTCCCGTCGTGCCGTTCTCGGCTGAGAAGGGGACGGGGCGCGACGAGCTGGTGCGCGACATGCTGGCGGCGATGAACGCCTGACGCAACGCCCAAGGAGCTGATTTGTTGAGAAACCTCCAATCGATGATCACGGTGATCCCGGCGGCGCTGATCGCCATCACCTTTCATGAAATGAGCCATGCCTACGCGGCATGGCTGCTGGGCGACCGTACGGCGCAGGATGCCGGGCGGCTGTCCTTCAACCCCATCTCGCACATCGACCCGCTCGGCCTGCTGTGCATGGTGCTGTTCGGCTTCGGCTGGGCCAAGCCCGTGCCCGTCAACCCGCGGCGCTTCAAAAACCCCAAGGCCGGCATGGCCTTCACGGCCTTTGCCGGGCCGCTGTCCAACTTCGTCATGGGCTTTCTGGCGCTGCTGTTCTACGTGATGATCGTGCTGTCGACGAACAACCGCGTGATGCAGGCCTTCGCCTCGTTCCTCTCGGTGCTGGGCAGCCTCAATATCGGCCTCGGTGTGTTCAACCTGCTGCCGATACCGCCGCTCGACGGCTCCAAGATCATGTTCATGTTCCTGCCCGACCGCTGGGTGATGACGATCTACCGCTATGAGGGCTATATCCGCCTGGCGCTGATTATGTGCCTCTATTTCGGGCTGTTCAACGGCGTCATCGGCAGCGGCCACAGCGCCGTCTACAAGCTGTTCATCAAGGCGGCGCTCGCCGTCTGCGGCGGACTGGGGCTGGCGTAGCATGGAGGAGATGAGCTTTCACCTGCAGGTCTTCGACGGCCCGCTCGACCTGCTGCTGCACCTGATCGGCAAGAACAGGATCGATATCAAAGACATCCCCATCGCGCTGATCCTCGAGCAGTATCTGGCGTACCTCGAGCAGATGCGGCGCATGGACATCGAGGTGACGGGCGATTTCATCGCCATGGCCTCGCAGCTCGTATATATCAAATCAAAAATGCTCCTGCCCGTCTATGACGAGGAGAAGGAAGAGGACCCGCGCGCCTCGCTGGTCGAAGCGCTGCTCGACTATCAGCGCGTCAAGCAGGCCGGCTCGATGCTGCTGGAGCGCTATGAGCTCGGCAAGGACATCTTCACGCGCGAGCGCGAGCCGCTCGCGCCCGACCCCGATCAGCTCTACGGCAACACGGCCGAGCAGCTTCGCCGCGCCATGAACAGCATCCTCGAGCGCGCGGGGCGGCGCGCCCCGCCGCCGGTCGAGTCGTTCTCCGGCATCGTCGAGACGCGCACGGTGCCGATCAGCGAAAAGTTGACGATGCTGCTGGAGCGCTTCCGCACCGAAAAGCGTCTGAGCTTTACGGCGCTCGTGCTGGAGGCGCAGAGCCGTTCGGAGATCGTGGCCGTCTTTCTGGCGGTGCTGGAGCTGAGCAAGACGAACCGCATCCTCATCGAGGACGACGGCGAGGAATACAGCCTGATGCTGGCGGAGGTGCCCGATGGAGGACAATAAACTGCTGCACGCGCTGGAGGCGATCCTGTTCGTCGCGGGCGACCCAGTGCCCGCCGCACGCCTCTGCGCCGCGCTGGCGATCGAGCGCGCGCAGCTCGAGGAGCTCGTCTTCGAGCTGTCGGGCCAGTATGACCGCGAGGAGCGCGGCGTGCGGTTGATCCGCATCGAGGACGGCCTGCAGCTCGTTTCGCGCCCGCAGTATGCCGACGTCGTGCGGAAGGCGCTGGAATCGGGCAAGGCGCCGATGCTGTCGCCCTCGGCGATGGAGGTGCTGGCGATCGTCGCCTATCGCCAGCCGGTGACGCGCGCCTACGTCGAGCAGGTGCGCGGCGTCGACAGCTCTTATACGATCGGCTCGCTCGTCGACAAGGGGCTGATCGAGAGCTGCGGCAGGCTCGACGTGCCCGGCCGCCCGTCGCTGTACAGGACGACCGAAAAGTTCCTGCGCTCGTTCGTTTTGACGAGCGTCGAGCAGCTCCCGTATATCGAGGGCTTCGGCCTTGAAGAGGGCGACGGTCAGCTCATGCTGGAACAGGAGAGTGATGCCCCGTGAGATGGCTGCTGTATATCCTGTACGGGCTGCTGGCGCTGATCGCGCTGATCCTGATCCTGCCGCTCGGCGTCCGGGTGACGGCCTCGAACGGCGGTTATGCCGTCTATGCGCGCGTGTGGGGCGTTAACGTCAAGGTGCTGCCGCGGCCCCCGAAGGACGAAAAAAACAAAAAGCCGAAGAAAAAGAAGGAGAAAAAGCCGAAAAAAGAGAAGGAAAAGAAGCCCTTCAAGCTCACGTTCGGCAAGATCCTCGAATACCTTTCGTTCGCGGCCGACGCGCTGAAGCGCGCGGTGCGCGGCGTGTATATCAGGCGGTTCCGGCTGAACGCCGTGCTGCACGACGACGACGCGGCCAAAACGGCGCTGATGTACGGCAGCGCCTGCGCGGTGCTCGGCAGCGCGATCCCCAGGCTGGAAAAGATCTTCCGCGTCGGCGACAGCCGCGTCGAGCTGCTGCCCGACTTCGGAGGCGAGACGAGCTTCGAGCTCGAGCTGATCGTCACGGCGATCCCGCTGCAGCTTTTGATCGTCGGCTTGATCCTGTTCATCAGATGGAAGAAAATCAATAACGATAAGGCGGTGCAACATGAGTAACGTAAGCGATGTCATGAATCAGACCATGGCCAAAATGAAAGAGATGGTGGACGTCAACTCCGTCGTCGGCAATCCGATCACGACGCCCGACGGCACGACGCTGATCCCCGTGTCCAAGGTGACGTTCGGATTTGTCTCCGGCGGCTCCGACGGCAATACCAAGCCGGAGAAGACCACCTTCGGCGCCGGCAGCGGCGCCGGCGTGTCGATCACGCCGATCGCGTTCATCGTCATCAACAACGGCAATGTGCGCATGATCTATATCGATCCGCCCACCAACACCTCGATCGACAAGGTGATCGACATGGTGCCCGGCATCATCGACAAGTTCAGCGCCGGCTTCAAAAAGCCCGCCGAGGAGAGCACAGAGCTCTACTGAGCAGGCATAATCGCGCCGTCGCCTCAATATGCTCCCTTGAGGTGATGACGTTTTGCGCAAGCTGATCTGTTTCTGCCTGCTGCTGCCGCTTTTTGTCCTGCCGTCGGCGGCGCTGACGCTGTCGGCGCGCAGCGCCGTGCTCTACGATCCGCTGACCGGCGAGCTGATTTGGCAGCGCGACCCGACGCGGCCCATGAGCATGGCCAGCACGACGAAGATCATGACGGCGCTCATCGCGCTCGAGCGATACGAGCCGGAGCGCGAGATCGTGATCGAGCCGCAGTGGGCGGGGATCGAGGGCTCCTCGATGTACCTGCGCGCGAGCGAGACCGTCACGGTGCGCGAGCTGCTGTACGGCCTGCTGCTGATGAGCGGCAACGACGCCGCCGAGGCGCTGGCCGGCGCCTGGAGCGGCGACCGGGCCGATTTCATCGCCCTGATGAACCGCAGGGCGGGGGAGCTGGGGCTGAGCGATACGCTGTTCGAGAACCCCAGCGGCCTCGACGAGGGGGATCATCGCGCCACGGCGCTCGATCTGGCGCGGCTGACGGCCGCGGCGCTGCGGCAGCCGCTTTTCAGGGAGATCGTCTCGACCCAGAGCGTTTTCATCGCCGGCCGCGACATGCGCAACCACAACAAGCTGCTGTCGCTGTGTCCCGGCGCGATCGGCGTCAAGACCGGTTATACAAAGAAGGCGGGGCGCTGCCTCGTCAGCGCCTGCATGCGGCGGGGACGAGAGCTGATCGCCGTCACGCTCGACGCGCCCGACGACTGGAACGACCATATCGTCCTCTACGATGATGCGTACGACTCGATGAGCGAGCAGCGCGTCATCCCGCAGGGGACGGTCGGCGAGCTGCCGGTCGTCGGCGGCGAGGGCGATGTGTGCCGCCTCCGCACAGAACAGGGGCTCGATGCGCTGCTGTTCCCGCACGACAGGGACCATCTGTCGCTGACGCTCAAGGTCCCGCGCATGCTCTATGCGCCTGTCACGGCGGGCGAGCGCTGCGGCGTGCTGACGGCCTCGATCGGCGATCTGGTGCTGGGCGAGGCGACGGTGTACTGTCAAAACGATGTCGCGGCGGCGCGCGAGCCGCGCTCGCCGCTCGGGCGGCTGTTCGACTGTTTGTTCAGGAAGTGAACCGTGAAAGAAAGACTGCAGAAAATCCTTTCCGCGCAGGGCGTCTGCTCGCGCAGAAAGGCGGAAGAATATATCAAACAAGGCGCCGTAAAGGTGAATGGCATTACAGCATCGCTCGGCGATTCGGCCGACGCGGAGCGCGACGTGATCACGCTGTTCGGCCGCCCGATAGGGGAGAACGCCGAATCGGTGACGATCATGCTCAACAAGCCGCGCGGCTATGTCACCACGATGGCGGACGAGAGCGGCCGCAGGACGGTCCTCGACCTTGTGCGCGATATCCCGCAGCGCATCTATCCCGTCGGGCGGCTCGACCTCTGGTCGGAGGGGCTGCTGCTGATGACGAACGACGGCGAGCTGGCCAACCGCCTGACGCATCCGTCGCACGAGGTCTACAAGACGTACCTTGTACACATCGGCTACGGCGGCAAAGCGCCGTCAAAGCCGGCGGAGGAGCTGCTGTCGCAGCCGATGACGCTCGACGGGCAGACGCTCGTCCCGGCTCGCTGCCGCAGGGTAGGCGACACGGACGGCGGCTGCATCCTCACGATCGCCATCCGCCAGGGAAAAAACCGCCAGATCAGGCGCATGTGCGCGCAGTGCGGCTTTACGGTGCGCAGCCTCAAGCGCGTGGCCGTCGGCAGGCTGATGCTGGGCGAGCTGAAAAGCGGGAGCTGGCGCCGCCTGACAGACGACGAGCTCGCTTATCTCAAATCGCTGTGATCAACAAGATACAATAAAGTGGGTGAAAGGGTATGAAACGCATCAACGAAGCGATATCCGAGCGGTATCCGGCGTTCACCAAGGGGCAGCGGCTGCTGGCCTCGTTCGTGACGGAGAACTGCGACAAGGCGGCCTTCATGAGCTCGTTCGAGCTGGCCTCGGTGTCGGGCGTCAGCCAATCGACGGTCATCCGGTTCGCGGCAGCGCTGGGCTACAACGGCTATACGGAGTTTCAGGAGGCGCTGCAGACGGAGCTCAAATACCGCCTCTCGACCCTTTCGCGCTTCGAGCTGATGGCCGAGGATCCCGACGACGCCGACGTCTTCGAGGGCATCGCCGCCACCGACGCGATGAACATCAAGAAGAACGTCGACCTCAACCCGGTCGACGCCGTCAAGAATCTCTGCATGCGGCTGTCGTTCTGCTCAAAGGTCTACATCTACGGCCAGGATTACGCCTCGGCCGCGGCGCAGTATCTGAGCTATTACCTGCGCATCCTGCTGCAGAATGTGGTCAACGTCAACAGCGCCGGCATCGAGCCGCTTTCGGCCGTCTCGGACATCGAATCGGGCGATCTGCTGCTGATCATAAGCTTCCCGGTGCACTCCGACAGCACGCGCCGTCTGGCGTCGTATGCCCGCCACCGCGACGCCTGCGTCGTGACGATCAGCGAGGGCACGCGCTCGGAGATCGCCAATTACGCCGACATCAACCTCGTCACCGAATACGGCGACTACGGCGTCAACGGCACGCTGGCGCCGCTGATCTCTCTTTGCGGCAGCATCATCTGCATGCTGGTGCGCAACGACGAGAAGGCGCAGAGCAAGCTGCGCCTGGCCGACGAGGCCGCCGGCTTCGTCATGCAGGAGCTGTAAGCGATGATCGCCGTGATCGGCGCCGGCGCGGCCGGCATGATGGCGGCTGTCACGGCCGCGCGCGCGGGTGCGGAGGTCGTGATCGTCGAGCGCAACACCCGCCCCGGCATGAAGCTCAACATCACGGGCAAGGGCAGGGGCAACCTGACGAACGACTGCGACCTCGACACGCTCATCCGCAACACCCCCGGCAACGGCAGGTTCCTGTACAGCGCCTTCAGCGCCTTCGGCCCGCGCGACGCGATGGCCTTCTTCGAGGGCATCGGCGTGCCGGTCAAGGTCGAGCGCGGCAATCGCGTCTTTCCCGTCTCCGACAGGGCGATGGATCTGTCGGCGGCTTTGGAACGTGAACTGAAGCGCCTCGGCGTGCGCATCCTGCACGACAAGGTGCTTTCGATCGATACGAGCGGCGGATGCGTCTCCGGGCTGACGTGCGCAGGAGCAAGCCTCGCCTGCGGCAGCGTCATCTTAGCCGCCGGCGGGCAGTCTTATCCGCGGACAGGCTCCGACGGGAACGGGTATGCGCTCGCGCAGGCGCTGGGACACACGGTCGTCCCCACGCGCCCCTCGCTGGTGCCGCTCGTCGGCGGCGGAGCGATCCCGGCGCGCCTCGAGGGCCTGTCGCTGCGCAACGTCGCAGTCTCGCTGCTGCACCGCGGCAAAACGGTCTATCAGGACTTCGGCGAGATGGTCTTCACCGCGCACGGCGTGTCCGGTCCGGTGATCCTCAGCGCCTCGGCGCACGTCGCGCGGGAGATGCTGTTCCCCTGTACGCTGGCGATCGACCTCAAGCCGGCGCTCGACGAATCGGCGCTCGACCGCCGCGTCCTGCGCGATTTCGAGGAGAACCGCAACCGCGATTTCCTGAACGCGCTGCACAAGCTGCTGCCGGCCAAGCTGATCCCCGTGATTGTCGAGCTCTCCGGCATCGCGCCGGACAAGAAGGTCAACGAGATCACGCGCGCCGAGCGCGCCGCGCTCGTGCGGCTGCTCAAGCGCTTCGAGCTCGAGATCACCGGCGCCGGCTCCTTCCGCGAGGCGGTCGTCACGGCCGGCGGCGTTTCGATCCGGGAGATCGACCCGAAGACGATGGCGTCCAAGCTCGTCCCGGGTCTCTGGTTCGCCGGCGAGGTGATGGACGTCGACGCCTACACCGGCGGCTTCAATCTGCAGATCGCCTGGTCAACAGGCTATAAGGCGGGCGCAAGCGCCGCAGAAAGGGATGAATGATATGAAAACGATCAACATCGCCATCGACGGGCCCTCCGGCGCCGGCAAGAGCACGCTGGCGCGGCTGCTGGCCGCCGACCTCGGCTTCATCTACGTCGACACCGGCGCGATGTACCGCGCGATCGGCCTCTACGTGCTGCGCCGCGGCGCGCGCGTCGACGACCGCGAGAGCATCGTGAGCTGCCTGGGCGAGATCAAGATCACCGTGGGCTATGAGGACGGCACGCAGCACATCTTCCTCAACGGCGAGGACGTCTCCGACACGATCCGCACCGAGGAGGTCTCGCGCTATGCCTCCGTCGTCTCGGCCGTGCCGCAGGTGCGCGGCTTCCTGCTGCGCCTGCAGCGCTCGATGGCCGCTGAGAACAACGCGGTGATGGACGGCCGCGACATCGGCACCGTGATCCTGCCCGACGCCGACATCAAGATCTTTCTGACGGCCTCGGAGGAGGACCGCGCGATGCGCCGCTTCCTCGAGCTGCAGGAGAAGGGGCAGGAGGTCACATACGAGGATGTGCTGGAGAACCTCCGCCGCCGCGACTACAACGATTCGCACCGCGCCGTCGCTCCGCTCAAGCAGGCGGACGACGCCATCCTGATCGACACCTCGGGCATCGGGCTCGAGGAGTCCTATCAGTTGCTGCGCGACACGGTCGACAGGTTGATGCCCCATGTTTAAAATCGTTTATTGGGTCGCTTACTGCATCCTCTGGCTGATCTACCGCTTCCGCTTCGTCGATCGCGACAAGATCGTCTCCGGGGCCGCCATCATCTGCGGCAACCACACGGCGAACATCGACTCCGTGCTCGTCATCATGGCGCTGGGCGACAGGAAGCAGTACGCCGCGATGGCGAAGAAGGAGCTGTTCCGGATCCCGATCCTCGGGCAGCTTCTGAAGGCCTTCGGCGCTTATCCCGTCTCGCGCGGTGAGAACGACCTCAGCGCGATCAAGTATTCGCTCAAGGCGCTGAAGAACGGCGAGAAGCTCATCATCTTCCCCGAGGGGACGCGCGTGAAGCCGGGCATGAAGTCCGAGCCCAAGGCCGGCTCCGCCATGCTGGCGCTCAAGGCGAACGTGCCCATCGTGCCCGTCTACATCACGCCGGGCTGGAAGGCGTTCCGCGGCTGCACACTGACGTTCGGCGACCCCTATTATCCGCAGGTCGAGGGCAAGCCGAACTCCAAGGATTACGTCGAGGTCACCGACGAGATCATGCGCCGCGTCCACGCGCTGGATCCGAAAAAGGCGCTGGAGGGATAGCGCATGGGCGTGACAGTCGCCAAAACGGCGGGCTTCTGCTTCGGCGTGCGCCGCGCCGTCGAGATGGCTCTGGAAAAGGCGCGGGAATACGGGCTCGTGCTGACGGCGGGCCCGCTGATCCACAACAGCGCTGTGCTGGCCGAGCTCGAGCGCGCCGGGGTGCGCCGCATGGCGGAAGGGGAGACGATCGCGCCGGGGACGCCTGTCCTCGTGCGCGCGCACGGGCTGACGCTCGGCGAGCTGGAGAAGCTCGAGCGCGCCGGCGCCGTGCTGATCGATGCCACCTGCCCGCGCGTGGCGAACATCCACCGCATCGTGACGGAGGAATCGGCCAGGGGCCGCGTGATCCTGATCATCGGGCAGGCGCATCACCCCGAGGTCATGGGCATCGCCTCGCGCTGCCGCGAGGCGTTTATCGCCTGCACGGAGGAGGAGATCGACGCTTTTGTCGCCGCAAACGGGGCGCGCCCGGTCTCCGTCGTCTGCCAGACGACGTTCAGCGTAAAAACTCGAGAGAAGTTTGTAAAAAATTTAAAAAAAGCTTGTCAAGACATACTCTTGTTTGATACAATATGTAAGGCTACCGAATTGCGGCAAAATGAAGCCGCCATATTCGCGTCAGAGTCGGACGGGGTCATCGTCATCGGCGACCCGACGAGCAGCAATTCGAACAATCTCTATCGTCTGTGTTTGGAGCGCTGTAGCAATACGGTATTTATAGAAAATGCAAGTCAGCTCGATGTAAAGGGATTCAAAAGCTGCAGGGATGTTTTCATAACAGCCGGTGCGTCGACACCCGATTCGATAATTAAGGAGGTAAACAGGAAGATGTCTGAAGAAATCAAGAACGAAGTCGTGGAAAACACCGAGAGCGCCAAGACCGAAAACGCCGAGAGCTTTGAGGAGCTTTTGGAGCAGTCTCTCAAAACTTTACATACAGGAGAAAAGGTGAAGGGCGTCATCACCCAGATCAACCCCACCGACATCCATGTCGACCTGGGCGTCAAGCAGGCCGGCTATGTCACGATGTCCGAGCTGTCCGACGATCCCAACTTCAACGTGGCCGAGAGCATCAAGATCGGCGACGAGATCGAAGCCTATGTCATGCGCGTCAACGACGTCGACGGCCTGATCATGCTGTCGAAGAAGCGCCTCGACGCCGTCAAGAACTGGGAGAAGCTTGAGGCCGCCTGCGAGAGCAAGGAGCCTGTCGAGGGCATGATCGTCGACCAGAACAAGGGCGGCGTCATCGCCTCCGTCATGGGCGTGCGCGTGTTCATCCCCGCCAGCCAGACCGGGCTGCCCCGCGACGCCAGCTTTGAGCCCCTGCTGAAGACCACGCAGAAGATGCGCATCACCGAGATCAATCGCCAGCGCCGCCGCGTCGTCGGTTCGATCAAGCAGCTCCAGGTCGAGAGCCGCCGCGAGGCCGCCGCCAAGATCTGGGAGACCATCGAAGTCGGCGCCAAGTATGCCGGCGTCGTCAAGTCCTTCACCAGCTACGGCGCTTTCGTCGACATCGGCGGCGTGGACGGAATGATTCACATCTCCGAGCTGTCCTGGAACCGCGTCAAGCATCCCTCCGAGGTGCTGACCATCGGCCAGGAGGTCAACGTCTACGTCATCGCCGTCGACAAGGAGAAGAAGAAGATCTCCCTGGGCTATCGTCTGGCCGAGGACAATCCCTGGACGAAGTTCGAGAACACCTACAACAAGGGCGACGTCGCCACGGTCAAGATCGTCAAGTTCATGCCCTTCGGCGCGTTCGCCGAGGTCCTGCCCGGTGTGGACGGCCTGATTCATATCTCGCAGATCGTCGCCGATCGCCGCATCGGCAAGCCCGAGGAGGTCCTCGAGCTGGGTCAGACGGTCGACGCCAAGATCACCGATATCGACCACGAGAAGAAGAAGATCTCGCTGAGCATCCGCGCTCTGCTGGAGGAAGCTCCCGCCGGCGCGCCCGTGGAGATCGAAGAATAAGAATCCCTTTACAGCGAAAGCGCCGCCTGTTGGCGGCGCTTTTTTCAAGGAGGCTGGAGCATGGACGACGTGAAAAAGCAGATCGACGAGCTGACGGATCGGCTGATCCACTACGCGGTCAAGTACTACAACGACGACGCGCCCGAGATCGAGGATTACGAATACGACGCGCTGATGAACGAGCTGAAAGCGCTCGAGGCCGCCCATCCCGACCTCGCGAGGCCCGATTCGCCGACACAGCGCGTGATCGGCAATGTGCTCGAGGGCTTCGAGAGCGTCACCCACCTCTATCCGATGGAGAGCCTTACGGACGTCTTCTCCTATGAGGAGCTCTATGACTTCGACCGCCGCGTCAAGGAGCGCTTCCCGGATGCCGCCTACAGCGTCGAGGCCAAGATCGACGGCCTGTCGGTGTGTCTCGAATACCGAGACGGCGCATTCGTCCGCGGCGCGACGCGCGGCGACGGCGTCACGGGCGAGGACGTCACCGAAAACCTCAAAACGATCTACGAGATCCCCCTCAGGCTCGACACCGACCTCACGCCGCTCTTTATCCGCGGCGAGGTGTATATGAGCTACAGAACGTTCGAGCGCCTCAACGACGAACAGGAGAAGCTGGAAAAGCCGCTGTTCGCCAACCCGCGCAACGCCGCGGCCGGATCGCTGCGCCAGCTCGACAGCCGCATCTGCGCCCAGCGCCGCCTGTCGATCTTCTGCTTCAACCTGCAGAACGGCGCGGAGCTCGGCTTCGAGACGCACAGCGGGACGCTGCAGGCCCTGCGGGAGCTCGGCTGTAAGGTCATCGACCTTTGCAGCGTGACGAGCTCGATGGACGAGGTGATCGATTTCATCCGCGACGTCGGCGAGCGCCGCGGCAGCCTCGGCTACGGCATCGACGGCGTCGTCGTGAAGGTCGATTCGCTGGCGCAGCGCCGTGTGATGGGCAGCACGGCCAAGGCGCCGCGCTGGGCCGTCGCCTACAAGTTCCCGCCCGAGGAGAAGAAGACGAAGCTGCTCGATATCGCCATCCAGGTAGGCCGCACGGGTGTGCTGACGCCCAACGCCGTGTTCGAGCCGGTGCGCCTGGCGGGGACGACCGTCAGCCGCGCGACGCTGCACAACCGCGATTTCATCCGCGACAAGGACATCCGCATCGGCGACACGATCGTCGTGCGCAAGGCCGGCGACATCATCCCCGAGGTGCTGGGCGTCGACCTGTCGAAGCGCCCGGCCGACGCCGTGCCGTTCGAGATGCCCAAGGTCTGCCCGGTGTGCGGTTCGCCGCTGTACGAGGACCCCGACGAGGCCGCGATCCGCTGCACCGGCTCCGAGTGCCCGGCCCAGCTCTCGCGCTCGATCGCCCACTTCGCCTCGCGCGATGCGATGGACATCGAGGGACTGGGCATCGCCATCGTCGAGGCGCTGCTGGCCCAGGGGCACATCCGCTCGGCGGCCGATCTCTATTATCTCAAGGCCGAGGATATCGCCGCGATGGAGAAGATGGGCGAGAAATCGGCCGCCAACCTGCTGGCCGCGCTGGAGAAGAGCAAGCAGAACCAGCTCTCGCGTCTTCTGTTCGCCTTCGGCATCCGCCACGTCGGGCAGAAGGTCGCCAAGACCATCGCCGAGCGTTACGGCAGCCTCGACGCCATCATCGGCGCCAGTACTGAGGAGCTGACCGAGATCCGCGACGTCGGCGAGGCCATCGCCGCCAGCCTGCGCAGTTGGCTCGACAACGAGCAGAACCGCCGCTTCATCGAGCGCCTGCGCGAAGCCGGCGTCAACATGACCGAGACCGTCGTGCGACGCGACGACCGCTTCGCCGGAAAGACGTTCGTGCTGACGGGCACGCTGCCCGACTACACGCGCGAGCAGGCTGCCGCGATCATTGAGAGCTTCGGCGGCAAGGTCACCTCCAGCGTCTCGAAGAAGACGAGCATCGTCCTCGCCGGCGAGGACGCCGGCTCCAAGCTGGTCAAGGCCCAGCGCCTCGGCGTCGAGATCATCGATCAGCGTCAGTTCGACGAGATGATAAAAGAATAGGAACGATCAACACGCAGGGCGGCCCGAAAGGCCGCCCTTTTTGCTGTTCTAAAGAGACAGGCCCTCTCATATTGTTAAGCATCGGGAGGACAAACCCATGAACACGATGCAAAGACGAGAAGCCATGAAGAGCTACATATTGGCCGCCAACCTGCTGCCCGAACGGCTGTGGCGCGAGGCGTTCCGCGTGCCGGAGCATGAACGGATGCTGGTAGAAGAGCTGCGGCTGCGCCTCGGACGACCGCTGACCGCGGTGATCGCGGGCGTCCAGCGCGAGCTGCCCGGCGCGCCCGTCACCGCCGAGGAGCTGGAGCTGACGGTCGCCGGCGCGACCGAGCTGTCGTATCACAGCTACGAGCAGCAGATGCGTCAGGGATTCGTCACGGTCGCCGGCGGCCACCGCATCGGCCTGTGCGGCGCTTTGTCGCCCGGCGGTGTGCTGACGGAGCTGACGTCGGTCGACATCCGCATCGCGCGGGCGCTCACCGGCATTGCGGACGAGCTGACGGCCGCGCTGTTGTGCGGCGGCGCGTTCGAGAGCACCCTGATCGTTTCGCGGCCGGGCGTCGGCAAGACGACGCTGCTGCGCGATATCTGCCGCATCCTGTCGCGCACGCTGCGCGTGGCGGTGGCGGACTGCCGCTCGGAGCTGGCCGGGCCCGGCTCGGATCTCGCACGCTGCGACGTGCTGCGCGGCGGCGATAAGGCCGAGAGCATCGAACGGCTGCTGCGCGCGCTGTCGCCCGACGTCATCTGCGTCGATGAGATCACGGCGGAGAGCGACGCAGACGCATTGATCCGCGCGTCCTACACCGGCTGCGCCTTTCTGGCCTCGGCACACGCCTCTTCACTGCTCGATCTCGAGCGGCGGCCGATCTACCGGCGGCTGACGGAGAGCGGCATGTTCCGCCGCGTGCTGCTGCTGGAGCGCGAGGGCGTTCGGCGCATCTGCCGCATTTGCGAAAGGGGGGATACGAGTGGTCAAGCTGCTTGGCGTATTGATGATCGTCGGTTCCTGCTCGCTGACGGGGCTGCGCCTGAGCCGGGAGATGGAGGCGCGCAGACGCGCGCTGCGGCGCCAGATCACGGCGCTGCAGGTGATCAAGACCGAGATCCTGTTCCGCCGCACGCCGCTGCCGGTGCTCGTTGACGCGCTCGAGCGCGCCTGCGGCGGCAGGACGGCCGCCTTCTACCGCGCGACGCTGCAGAGCGCCGGCGAGGGGTTGACGCTCTCCACCGCCGCCGCACGTCACCGCGGCAGACTGCGGCGCGACGGCCTGTCGCGCGAGGACGCCGACGTCGTGCTGGAGGTCTGCGCGGTTCTGGGAAGGTATGATGGCGCGACGCAGGCCGAGGCGATCAACCGCGCCGTCGCGCGCCTCGAGGACGCCGCCGTCCAGGCGCGGGAAGACGCCGAGGCCAAAGGCAAGCTCTACCGCGCCCTCGGCGTCACGGCGGGGATCGTGCTGGCGCTGATCGCCATCTGAGGGAGCGCGGATGGAAGTCGATCTGATCTTCAAGGTGGCGGCCATCGGCATCCTCGTCGCCGTGCTCAACCAGCTTTTGATCCGCTCGGGGCGCGAGGAGCAGGCGATGATGACGACGCTGGCCGGGCTGATCGTGGTGATGATGATGATCATCGAGCAGATCAGCCGCATGTTCACGCTCATCAAGAGCACGTTCGGGTTCTGACGATGGAGGAGCTGATCCGCATCGCGGTCGTTTGCGTCGCGCTCAGCCTGCTGGCGCTGCTCGTCGGGCAGGGCAGCCGGTCGATGGCGGCGCTGCTGACGCTGGCGCTCGGCTTGTTCGTCGCGCTGCGCGCACTGGCGCTCTCCGCATCGCTGTGGCAGCGCGTCTCGCACCTCGCCGCGTCATCGTCGCTCGACGGCGCGCTGCTCGCGCCGCTCGCCAGGGTGCTCACCGTATCGCTGTGCGCCCGCATGGCTGCCGAGCTCTGCCGCGACCTGGGCAGCCGCGCTGCGGCCTGCGGCGTGGAGACGCTGGGCGTGCTGACGTCGCTGATCTGCATGCTGCCGCTGTTGGAGGAGGTATTGAAGCTGGTGGAGAGACTGTGAAGGCGCTGATCTGCCTGCTGCTCGTTTTGACGCTGCTGCCGGCGCACGCCGCGGCGCTCGACCTGTCGGGCCTGCGCGATGCGCTGCCGCCGGAGACGGGCGTATCGCTGTCGCCGGAGGATATCGACGTGAAGGACGGCGCGCGGTCGCTGCTCGCGCGGTTGACGGAACTGCTGCGGCAACAGCTTCGCAGCGCGCTGGCGGAGGGCGGGTCGATCCTTGCCGTCGGCGCCTTGGCCGGGCTGGCGGGCGCCGTATCGCCGATAACAGCTTCTGAGGTCGGCAAGAAGAGCGTCGGCGCCGCAGCCGTCTGTGCTGCGGCCGCCGTCTGCCTCGGCAGCTCGGCCGGGGTACTGAGCGGCTGTGCCCGCTCACTTGAGCATCTGCAGTATTTCTCCGCGGCACTGATCCCCGTCTACGCCGCCGCCGTGGCCTCTTCCGGCAATCCGCTGGCCGCGGTGGCGACCTCCTCGGCGACACTGCTGTTCTCCAACGCGCTCATCGTGCTGGCCTCGCGGCTGATGATCCCGCTGCTGCACGCGCACATCGTGATGCTGGCCGCGGCTCAGATCGCGGACAGCAGTCTGATCCGCGGCGCGGCGTCGCTCTTCCGCCGCGGCGCGCTGGCGTTTTTCAAGGCCTTTCTGATGCTGTACACGAGCTATGTTTCGATCTCCGGGCTGATCGCCGCTGGCTCCGACGCGATGGCCGTCAAGACGGCCAAGGCGACGCTGGCGGGCTCCGTGCCGGTGCTCGGCTCGGTGATCTCCGACGTGTCGGAGGCGATCCTGAGCGGGGCGGTCGTTTTGCGCCATTCGCTCGGCGTCTTCGGCTTCCTCGGCGCGGCGGCCATCTGCCTGGCGCCGTTCGCCGCGGCGTGGGTGCGGATGATCGTCTTTCGGCTGACGTCGCTGTTCGCCTCCGCGCTGGGCGGAGGAGGCCTGTCCGGCCTGCTCGACGGGGCGGCGGACGGCTACCGCGTCGCGCTGGGGCTGCTCGGGACATGCTGCGCGATCGAGTTCTTGTCGCTCGTCGTCTGTTCGGCGGTGGTGCGCGTATGAGCGGATTGCTGTCGTCATGGCTGACGCGGCTGCTCGTCGGCGGGGTGATCTGCTTCGCCTGCGCGGCGCTGGCCGGCAAGGGCGGGCTCGGCGAGCCCGTGCGGCTGGGATGCGCCTGTCTGATGATCGCGCTGCTGCTGCGTCCGCCGGGCGGCGGGATCGATCTCACCGCGATCCTGGATGCGGTGCGCGACGCGGAGCGGACTGTCTCGATGGCGGCCGAACAGGGGGAGAGCGAGACGCGTAAGCGCATCGCCGCCCGGACGGGAGAGCTGCTGACGGATCGCCTGGGAATGGAGGGCGTCAGCCTGTCGCTGCTGTGCGACGAAGCGATGAACGTCATCGGCGTCGCCGTGCGCGGAGAAGTGAGCGACCGGGAGGCCGTGACGCGGCGCATCGCCGAGCTGACGGGCCTTCCGCCGCAGCAGATCGTGTTTGAGGGGTGAACATGGACGCGCAGAAGATCGTGTCATATTTGAAGCAGCGCTTCGATAAGTATAAATACGTCCTGATCGTCTGTCTGGCCGGGCTGGCGCTCGTATCCATGCCCTCGTCCGGACGGTCGGAGACGGCGGCGCAGGCCGACGCCCATGACGACGTTGAACGGCTCGAGAGCAGGCTCGAGGAGATCCTGTCCCGCATCGACGGCGTCGGCAGGGCGCGGGTGGTGCTGACGGCCAAGAGCGGCCGCGCCTCGGTCTACGCCTACAACGAGGATAAGACCGTGTCGCAGAACGGCGCGGGCAGCTCGGCCGACAGCCGCACGACGCTGGCGTCGTCCGGCTCCTCGGGCGGGCAGCAGCCCGTCACCGTCCGCGTCGACGAGCCGCAGTACCGCGGCGCGCTCGTCGTGTGCGACGGCGCCGATTCCGCGCGCGTGCGGCTCGAGGGGACGAAGGCCGTCACCTCGCTGACCGGCGTCAGCTCGGACAACGTCGTCGTGGCAAAAATGAAATGAGGGAGGAAGGGTACGATGTCAATGAAGAGAAGGGGAGCCGTCTATTCGGTGGTGGCGCTGATGCTGTGCGCCGCCGTCTATCTCAACTGGAGCTACAACCGCAGACAGGAGGAGGGCTTCAGCTCGGTGGCGGAGTTCAACGAGAGCAAGATGCTGGGCGAAGCCGCACTCGTCGACAGCGTCGGCACGTCGCAGCCGGCAGGCGACTATTTCTCGGAAGCGCGGCTGTCGCGCCAGCAGGCGCGCGACGAGGCCGTGTCGATCCTCAACACGACGATCGACAACGAGCTCGCCGGCGAACAGGCGGCGTCGGAGGCCAGCATGGCGATCCAGGTGATGGCGCAGGCGGCGATGCAGGAGTCGCGCATCGAGAACATGATCATCGCCAAGGGATACGAGGACTGCGTGGTTTTCGTCAACGACGGCGGGGTCAACGTCATCGTTTCACGGCAGGAAAACGGCCTGCAGGACAGTGACGTCGCCCGCATCACCGAGATCGTGATGGACGAAGCGGGCGTGGACGCATCGCAGATAAAAATCGTGGAAACCGCCTCGTAGACACTTGATATTGCAGCGGGATTATATTAGAATAACTCTTGAATGGAGTGATTCTGATGAACGAGAACAAGCAGTATTTTGTCATACCGCGTGACGGCGGCGAGCTGAGGATCTCCTTTGACGCGGTGGCCATGCTGGCACGCGGCGCCTGCGCGGAGGTCAGCGGCGTCACCGGCGTCTCCGCTGCGGACGGCGCGGGAGACAGATCGGCCCAGCGCGGCGTCGTCGTCGAACGCGGCGAGGCCGCGGACGACTGCATCGTCAAGCTGTATATCACGGTGCTGTACGGCCAGGTGATCACAGAGACGGCCGCCGCCGTGCAGGAAAACGTCAGGAACGCCGTGGAGAGCTGCCTGGCCCTGCATGTGCAGGCCGTGGACGTGTTCATCTCCGGCATCACGTTCCCCAGGCAGTAGGCAATTTTTCCGCAAACCCCTGCAATCAGGGGTTTATTTTTTTTGCAAACTCATGTATAATATTCATGATTGAGCATTTAAAGCTTTTGATCGGAGGTCACTATGAGCAGAAGAATGGCGAGAGAACTCGTGCTGCACATGCTTTTCACCAACGATTTCGTCAACGAGGACGCGCAGTCCGTGCTGGAAAGCAGCCTGGGGCACAATTTCGATCTGTTTTCGGATGAATACGAGCTCTATACCCATGCGCCGGCCGAGGCGCAGGACGATTATATCCGCACGGCCTTCACCGGCATCATGGAGCACATGCCCGAGCTGAACGAGTATATCGACCGCTATGCCGTCGGCTGGAGCGTCGGACGCATGTCGCGCCTGACGCGCTGCATCCTCAGGCTGTGCATGTATGAGATGCTGTATATGGACATACCGGTCGGCGCTTCCGTCAACGAGGGGCTGGAGCTCGCCAAGAAATACGATTCCGACGAGGCGGCCTCATTCATAAACGGCGTGCTGGGCGGCTTCGTCGCCGGCGAGATCAAACGATGATCCTCGGCGTCGACACCAGCAACTACAAGACCTCGGCGGCCTCGTTCGACGAGGCGACGGGTGAGTGGCGCTCGGAAGGCGCCTTCCTCGAGGTGGAGCAGGGCAAGCTGGGCCTGCGCCAGAGTGAAGCCTTGTTCCAGCACGTCCGGCGTCTGCCCGAGATCATCGCGCGCCTCGGCGCGCTCGACGGGCTGACGGCCGTCGGCTATTCCGATAAGCCGCGCGAGCTCGAGGATTCCTACATGCCCTGTTTCCTCGCCGGGCGCAGCGTCGCCGAGAGCGTCGCTTCGCTGGCGGGCGTACCCGCCTACGCCTTTTCTCATCAGCAGGGGCATATCGCCGCTGCGCTGTTTTCCGTCGGCCGCCTCGATCTCGCGGCGCGGCCGTTCCTCGCATGGCATCTCTCGGGCGGGACGACGGAGCTGCTGCTGGTCGAGCCCGACGACAGGCTGCTGATCAAGGCGCACATCATCGGCGGGACCAACGATATCTCGGCCGGCCAGGCCATCGACCGCTGCGGCGTCAGCCTCGGCATGCGCTTCCCGGCCGGGCAGTATGTCGAGCAGGAGGCGCTTTTATCTGTAAAGGAAGATTGCTTTACTGCTAAAGTGAATGACGGATTTTTCTCGCTTTCCGGTCTGGAAAACAAGTTCAGGGGCATGATCGAGGGCGGCGCGCCTGCGTCGGACGTCTGCCGCTTTACGCTGCGCTCCGTCGCCACGACGATCCGGCGCGCCAGCCTATGGGCGCGCCGGCAGCATCCCGGTCTGCCGATCCTGATCTCGGGCGGCGTGTCGGTCTGTTCGCTGGTGCAGGACTGTTTTGACGATATGGAAGACGTTTTCTTCGCGTCCAGGGGCCTCGGCGGCGACAACGCCCTCGGCCCGGCGCTGCTGGCACACATGGTGAGGTCGCGATGACGCGCCGCGCCATCACCGTCTCGCAGCTCAGCGAGCACATCAAGGCGCTGTTCGCCGGCGATGCGCTGTTGTCGTCGGTCTGCGTCGTGGGTGAGCTGTCGAACTTCAAGCGCCACAGCTCGGGACATCTGTACTTTTCACTCAAAGACGACGACGCCGTCGTCTCGGCCGTCATGTTCCGCAGCGACGCGGCGCGCCTGCGCTTTGCGCCCGACAGCGGCATGCGGGTCATCGTCACCGGTCGCGTCAGCCTCTATCCCAAGAGCGGCCAGTATCAGATCTATGTGGCGACGATGCAGCCGGATGGCATCGGCTCGCTGTTCCTCGCCTATGAGCAGCTCAAGGAAAAGCTGTATGAACGCGGCCTGTTCGACTCGCAGCACAAGAAAGCGCTGCCGCCGTACCCGCAGACGATCGCCCTCGTCACCTCGCCGACCGGCGCTGCCGTGCGCGATATGATCCGCATCCTGCGGAGGCGCTGGCCGCTGTGCCGCGTGCTCGTCTGCCCCGTGCGGGTGCAGGGCGAGGGCGCGGCGGCCGAGATCGCCGCGATGATCGATTATGTCAACGCGCACTGCCTGGCCGAGCTCATCATCACCGGCCGCGGCGGCGGCTCGCTCGAGGATCTGTGGTCCTTCAATGAGGAGTGCGTCGCCGAGGCGATATACCGCAGCGCGATCCCCGTGATATCCGCCGTCGGGCACGAGCCCGACGTCACGATATCCGATCTCGTCGCCGACGCGCGGGCCTCCACCCCCTCCAATGCAGCCGAGATCGCCGTCAAGGATCAAACCGACCTGCGCCGCGCGCTGAGAGAGCTGTCCCTCACGCTGGCCAGGTATCAGCTCGAGCGCATCAGGACCGAGCGCGCACGCGTCGCATCGCTGGCGGAGCGGCCGGTGATGACCGACCCCAAAGCGTATTTCAGTGATCGGCGTATGGCGCTGGGGCTGCTGGAGGACCGCCTTTGCGCGTCCGCGAACCTGTTGATCGAGCGCTCGCGCGCCAAGACGGCGCGCCTCGCGGCCGGGCTCGACGCGATGAGCCCGCTCAAGGTGCTGGCGCGCGGCTATTCCGTCGCCACGAGCGGCGGCGCGCTCGTCAAAAGCGCCGCCTCGCTGCGCCCCGGAGACGCGCTGACGCTTCGCCTGGCGGACGGCAGCGCTGACTGCACGGTCGAGCGCGTGACAAGAGACAATGAGGAGGAACACCATGGCTGAAAAGTTCGTGTTTGAAAAAGCCGTCGCGCGGCTGGAGGAGATTGTCGAGCTGCTCTCGCGCGGCGACGCGCCGCTGGAGCAGAGCCTCACGCTGTTCGAGGAGGGCACCGCGCTGATCAAGCAGTGCGGCGCGGCGCTCGACGAGGCCGAGCAGAAGGTCGAGCTCCTCATCCGCACGGCCGACGGCCCGGCGACGGAGCCGTTCGGCGGGGAGGAAGAGCGATGAGCGCGATCACCACGCTGTCGAACTGGGCCGTGCTGTGCGAGCAGCGGCTGAACGAGCTGCTGCCCTGTGAGGATAATTTGCAGAAAGAGATCTTCGACGCCTGCCGCTACAGCCTGCTGGCCGGCGGCAAGCGCCTGCGCCCGGCGCTGTGCATGATCTTTTATCGCCTCTGCGGCGGCGAGGCGGCCGGTGCCGTCGATTTTGCCTCCGGCATCGAGATGATCCACTCGTATTCGCTGATCCACGACGATCTGCCCTGCATGGACGATTCCGACTACCGCCGCGGCAGGCTCTCCTGTCACCGCGTCTTTGGGTATTCGACGGCCATGCTGGCCGGCGACGCGCTGCTCAACCGCGCCTTCGAGGTGATGAGCGCGCCGGTCGAGGGGATCGACCCGCGCTGTCAGATGGAGGCGCTGCACGCCATGGCCACGGCCTCCGGCATTTACGGCATGGTCGGCGGGCAGGTGATCGACCTGGCGCTGGAGGGGACGAGCTGCACCGAGGAACAGCTCTGGAAGATGATCGAGCTGAAGACGGCCGCCATGATCGCCGGCGCGTGCGAGAGCGGCTGCCGCCTCGCCGGCGCCGATGAGGAGACGGCCGCGGCCGCGGCGTCTTACGGCCGTGCCATCGGCCTCGCGTTCCAGATCCGCGACGACGTGCTCGACGTCACGGGCGACGCCGAACTCGTCGGCAAGCCCGTGGGCGAGGACAGCGAGAGCGGCAAGAACACCTTCGTCTCGATGTACGGCGTCGAGCGCTGTGAGGAGCTGATCTCCGAGCTGACCGGCAAGGCGCTGGCCTGTGCCGAACGGCTCGACGGCGGCGGAGAGCTGCGCGACATCGCCCTGTGGCTGACGGACCGCCAGTACTAAAATGAAGACAAATCGAGTTGATCTGATATGACCGAAGGGACTGTTTTGAGCAGGGTCCGCTTCCCGCAGGATGTCAAAACCCTGTCGGAGGAGGAGCTTGTGACTCTGTGCGCCGAGATCCGTGAGTTCCTTGTGCAGAGCGTTTCGCAGACGGGCGGCCATCTGGCCTCCAACCTGGGCGCAGTCGAGATCACGGTGGGTCTGCACCGCGTGTTCGACTGTCCCGTCGACAACATCATATTCGACGTCGGCCATCAGTCCTACGTCCACAAGATGCTGACGGGCCGCCGCGAGCGCTTTTCCACGCTGCGGCAGCTCGACGGCCTCAGCGGCTTTCAGCGCCCCGACGAGGGTCCCTACGACCCGTTCATCACCGGCCACGCCTCCAACTCTGTCTCCGCCGCCCTCGGCATGGCGCGGGCGCGGACGCTGGAGGGCAGGCACAACGAGGTCGTGTGCGTCATCGGCGACGGTGCGCTGACAGGCGGCATGGCCTACGAGGCGCTCAACGATGCCGGACAGTCCGGCGAAAAACTGATCGTCGTCTTCAACGACAACGAGATGTCGATCGGCAAGAACGTCGGCGCCATCGCCAAGCGCCTGTCGCGCATGCGCTCCAAGCCGCTCTATCTGACGCTGAAAACGCGCACCAAATCGTTCCTCTCGCATCTGCCGGGAGGCCGCGGGATGATCCGCTTCGTCTCGCGCGTCAAGGCGATGCTGCGCACGGCCATCCTCAAGGAAACGATCTTCGAGCTGCTCGGCTTCCGCTACCTCGGCCCGGTGGACGGCAACGACATCGCGTCCGTCTGCGCGCTGCTCGAGGAGGCGCGGAGCTATCGCGGCCCCGTCGTCGTCCATTTCAAGACGGTGAAGGGGCGCGGCTATCACCCGTCTGAGACCGCGCCGCGCGAATATCACGGCGTATCGCCGTTCGACCCGGTCACGGGCAAGCTGGCGCCCGCGCAGAAGACGTTTTCCGACGTGCTGGGCAGCGAGCTGCTGCGGCTGGCCCAGGACGACGAGCGCATCTGCGCCGTCACGGCCGCGATGGAGGAGGGCACCGGCCTGCGCGAGTTTTCCACCCGCTGGCCCAGCCGCTTCTTCGACGTCGGCATCGCCGAGGGCCACGCCGTGGCGATGGCGTCCGGCATGGCGAGCCAGGGGATGAAGCCGGTGTTCGCCGTCTATTCATCCTTCCTGCAGCGCGGCTACGATCAGCTCATCCACGACGTCGCCATCGCGGGCAACCACGTCGTGTTCGCCGTCGACCGCGCAGGGCTCGTCGGCGCGGACGGCGAGACGCATCAGGGAGCGTTCGACGTGCCGTATCTGCTGTCCGTCCCCGGCATGCGGCTGCTGGCCCCGTCGTCGTTCGCGGAGCTCGAGAGCGCGCTGCGCAAGGCGCTGTATCTGGAGCACGGTCCCGTCGCCATCCGCTTTCCGCGCGGCGGGGAAAAGGGCTATACGGAAGATCGCTTCGACGCGCCCGAGGTCCTGCTGCGCGAGGGCGGCGACGTCACGCTGGCCGGCTACGGCATCATGGTCAACGAGCTGCTGGCGGCGGCCGAACTGCTGGCGGCGCAGGGAGTATCGGCCGAGATCGTGAAGCTCAATGACTTGACAGAGGAAGAACACGCCGAGCTGTTCGCCTCCTGCGCGAAAACCGGGCGGCTCGTCGTCGTCGAGGACTGCTGCGCGGGCGGCTGCCTGGGCGAACGGCTGAGCGCAGCGCTGCTGCGCATCGGGCTGGTGCCGGCATTCCGCACGGTCAATCTCGGGCAGCGGTTCATCCCGCACGGCAAGGTGGAAGAATTATACAGGCGATACGGCCTCGACCCGCAGGGCATAGCCGATCGCGTTTTGGAGATCATGAAAGATGATTGAGAAAAAGAGACTCGACGCGCTCCTCGTTGAGCGCGGGCTCGAGCAGAGCCGCGAACGCGCCAAGGCGCTGATCATGGCCGGGCAGGTTTACGTCAACGACCAGAAGGCCGACAGCGCCGGGCAGGCGTACCCCACGGACGTGCGCATCGAGGTGCGCGGCAACACACTGAAATACGTCAGCCGCGGCGGCCTCAAGCTGGAAAAGGCCCTTGATCATTTCCATATCGATCCCGCCGACAGGATCGTCATGGACGTCGGCGCTTCGACCGGCGGCTTTACCGACTGTCTGCTGCAGCGCGGCGCGCGCCGGGTGTACGCCGTCGACGTCGGCTACGGCCAGCTCGCCTGGAGCGTGCGCACCGATCCGCGCGTCGTCTGTATGGAGCGCACCAACATCCGCTATGTGACGCCCGACCAGGTGCCGGACAGGCTCGACCTGGCGGTGATCGACGTCTCGTTCATCTCGCTGCGTCTCGTGCTGCCGGCCGTCAAGGCGCTGCTGGCGGACGAGGCCGAGGTCGTGGCGCTGATCAAGCCGCAGTTCGAGGCCGGGCGCGAGAAGGTGGGCAAGAAGGGCGTCGTGCGCGAGCCCGAGACGCACCGGGAGGTCATCGAGAACACGCTGGCCTTCGCCCGGGAGATGGGCTTCGGTGTAAAGGGCTTGACCTTTTCACCGATCCGCGGACCGGAGGGCAACATCGAGTTCCTTGTATGGCTCTCGCAGAGCGAGGACGGCGAGGTCGATCCCGCCGCCGTCGTGCGCGAGGCGCACAGCCAAACGATAAAGTAGGTGGTACATACGAACAGAGTCTTTGTCTATCCCAATCCCATGCGCGCGAACACCGCGCAGGCGCTGCCCGAGGTGCTCGATTTCCTGCTGGGCGAGGGCTTCTGCGTCTTTTTGGAGGATCGCTTCGCCGAGACGCACGGGGCGGAGTACAGGGTCGTCACCTATCTGCCGCTGGAGGAATGCATGGCGCAGGCCGATTTCGCGCTCGTGCTCGGGGGCGACGGCACGATCCTGCACATGGCCTCGCCGGCCGCCAGGTACGGCAAGCCGATCCTCGGCATCAACCTGGGCACGATGGGCTTCCTCACCGAGCTTGACCTCAGCGGGCTCGAGCTGCTCAAGCTGATCGAGGAGGACAAACACACGCTCGATCCGCGGCTGATGCTCGACGTGCGCGTCGTCGACACGGACGGGAACACCGTATTTGAAGCGACGGGCCTCAACGACGCCTCGATCGTCAAGGGCGACGTGTCGAAGACGGTGCGGCTGGCCGTTTACGTCAACGACCGCCGCGTGATGACGTTTTCGGGCGACGGCGTCGTCGTCTGCACGCCCACGGGGTCGACGGGCTATTCGCTGTCGGCCGGCGGGCCGATCATCGAGCCGTCGAGCAGCTGCATCGCCGTCACGCCCGTGTGCCCGCATTCACTGGCGATCAAGTCGTTCGTCGTGTCGGGCGACCGCGTCGTCGAGATACGCCCGCCAAAGCAGGACAACACGGTCCATCTGTCGGTGGACGGCTATCAGAACCACGATGTGCGGGAAGGCGAGCGCGTCATCATCCGCAGATCCGACAAGAGCGTATCACTGATCCGCCTGCGCGGCGTCGGTTTTTACGAGAGGATAAACGAAAAGCTGTCAAGCGAGAGGTTATAAAAATGAAGTTCAACAGACAATCCGCCATCATGCAGATCATTTCCCAGAACGACATCAAGACGCAGGAGGAGCTGTCGGCCAAGCTCAACGAGATGGGCTTCAACACCACCCAGGCCACGATCTCCCGCGACATCAAGGAGCTGCGGCTCATCAAGGTCAGCTCGCTGTCGGGCGGCTACAAGTATTCGGCGCCCGCGCAGAGCGACGACGCCGAGTTCCTGCCGCGCCTGCGCACGATCTTCCGCGAGTGCGTCATCAACATCCAGCAGGCGCAGAACCTCGTGGTCATCAACACGATCAACGGCATGGCCAACGCCGCCGCTTTCGCCATCGACCAGCTCAAGATCGACAACATCGTCGGCACGCTGGCCGGCGACGACACGTTCCTCGTCATTCTGCCCGACAATGAGAAGGCCGCGCAGTTCTGCGAGCTGGCCGCCAAGATGATCCGGTAGCCATGCTCCGTTCGCTTTCCATCGAGAACGTCGCGGTCATCGAGCGCGCCGACATCGATTTCGAAGACGGCTTTACCGTGCTGTCGGGCGAGACGGGCGCGGGCAAGTCGATCATCATCGATTCGATCAACGCGATCCTCGGCCAGCGCGTCAGCCGCGAGCTGATCCGCACCGGCGCGTCGTCTGCCTCGGTCACGGCCGTATTCGACGGCCTAACGGAGCAGACTCTGAAGCTGGCGTCCGAGTTCGGCTTCGACGTCAGCGACGGCGCGCTCAGCGTCAGCCGCCAGATGTACCCAGACGGCCGCAACATCTGCCGCATCAACGGCAGGCCCGCCGTGCTGGGGATGCTGCGGCAGCTCGCCGGGGAGCTCGTCAACATCCACGGCCAGCACGACGGGCGCGATCTGCTCGACGAGAGCCTGCACATCGATTATCTCGACGCCTTCGCCGGTCTCGGGCCTGCGCTCACCGCCTACGGCGAGCAGTATGACGCGCTGCTGCAGCTCAACCGCAACATCCGCGCGCTCTCTTTGAGCAACGCCGAGAAGGATCGCCGCATCGCCCAGCTCACCGAGGACGTCGCCGCGCTCGAAAAGGCCGCCGTGCGGGAAGGGGAGCACCGCGAACTGCAGTCGCTGCGCTCCGAGCTCCTGCGCTCTCAGCGCATCGGCACGGCGCTGCAGCGCTCGATGCTGCTGCTGTCCGGCGACGATGAGACGGCGGGCGCGCTGACGCTCGTCTCGGAGGCTGTGCAGACGATGGCGCGCTGCACGGGGTTCGAGGCCGAAGCGCCCGCTCTTTTGAGCGCGGCGAAGGAAGTCGAAGCGCTGCTGGGCGACCTGTCCTCCGGCGTCTCGACTGCGCTTTACCGGACGGATTTCTCGCCGCAGCTTCTGGACGACACGGAAAAGCGGCTCGACCGGCTGACGGCGCTGTCGGAAAAGCACAAGACCGAGCCCGACCGCCTGCCGCGGCTGCTGGCGGAGCTGCGCTCGGAGCTCGAGGCGCTGTCCGGCTCGGAGGACGATATCGACGCGCTCAAGCAGCAGTACGCGCAGAAGAGGGCCGAGGTGTTCGCCCGCGCGCAGGAGCTGACGGCCAGGAGGAGCGAGGCAGGCGCCAGGCTGTCCGAGGACGTCTGCGCCGAGCTGCATCAGCTCGATATGGCGTCGGCGCGCATGGCGGTGGAGATCGAGAGCCAGCAGGGCCCCAAGGGCGTGCGCTTCACGCGCAAGGGCATCGACACCGTGCGCTTCCTGCTCACGACGAACCGCGGCGAGAGCCTGCGCCCGCTGAGCAAGGTCGCCTCGGGCGGCGAGCTGTCGCGCATCATGCTGGCGCTCAAGCGGGTCCTGTCGGCGGGCGGGCCGGTCGTCACGGCGATCTTCGATGAGATCGACACCGGCGTCAGCGGCCGCGCGGCCAACAAGGTGGGGCAGAAGCTGTATGAGATCTCACGCGGCCGTCAGGTGCTCTGCATCACCCATCTGCCGCAGATCGCCTGCCTTGCGGATCATCACTTCCGCATCTCCAAGCAGGAGGAGGCCGGGCGCACCTATACGCACGTCGAGGCGCTCGACGAGCGGGGCCGAACGGAGGAACTGTCGCGCCTCACGTCAGGCCTCAACGTCACGCGCGCCAGTCTCGACAGCGCAGCCGAGATGCTGGCCCTTGCGCGCGCCTATAAAAAGGGCTTGACAAATTGAAGCGCATCCCGTAATATTGGTACATCGGTTTTTCTCATACAGATAAAGGCTGTGACCAAAAGGAGTAAGCGGATCCCGCCTTCCCAGAGAGCGCGCACACGGTGAAAGCGCGCAGGGCGGCCCGACGAAATACATTTGCGAGCCGAGCGCCGAACCGTATGCAGTAGGCGTTTCCGGGCGGGCCCGTTACAGCCCTGGGTTTTCCCTGAGGTCTCCCGCAAGGGGGATAAACTGAGGTGGTACCGCGGTATTTTATCGCCCTCTGCTTGCTGCAGAGGGCTTTTGTTTTTGGAGGGAGAGAGCAAACATGACGTTATACGAAGAACTGAAGGCCAGAGGCCTTGTAGCGCAGGTCACGGACGAGGAAGAGGTCAGCAAGCTGATCAACGAGGGCAAGGCCACGTTCTATATCGGCTTCGACTGCACGGCCGACAGCCTGACGGCCGGCCATTTCATGGCGCTGTCGCTGATGAAGCGCCTGCAGCAGGCGGGCAACAAGCCCATCGCCCTGATCGGCGGCGGCACGACGATGATCGGCGACCCCTCGGGCCGCACCGACATGCGCAAGATGCTGACCAAGGAAGACATCGACCACAACGCCGCC
>JAEEGL014147543.1_pt1 | contig 39254 bp, 38 predicted proteins | sample 9134231 | NCBI WGS metagenome assembly JAEEGL01 (sample SAMN16246548, study PRJNA631951) | gut metagenome | biome: gut microbiome; feature: rumen; material: fiber-attached | host: Bos | place: Iran: Karaj | collected 2018-10 | reverse complement strand
ATCAAGGTGGGGCTCTTGAACCACTCCGCCGTACCGCAGACGGTGGAGCCCTTCGAGCGCGTGGCCCAATTTATGATCGTGCCGTTCCTGCGCGCGGAATTCACCGAAAGCGAAACGCTGAGCGATACGGCGCGCGGCGAAGGGGGCTTCGGCTCCACCGGGAGAAAATAATGGGAAGCAAGCTGCAAAAAACGAACGCCGCCGCGGATACGGCCGTTAAACTGCTGAGCATTCTGTGTCCGCTCATCTATTTCGCCAGCTACCTGACCCGTAAGAATTACGGTGTCATTATGACCGCCATCATCGAAAACGAGGGCATGGCGGACGACGTTGCCGGGTTCATCGAGACCCTCGCGCTCATTTCCTACGGCGCGGGGCAGGTGATCAGCGGCATTCTCGGCGATAAATTCAAACCGCAGAACATCATCGTGTGCGGGCTTTCCACCACCATCGCCTGCAATCTGCTGATGCCCCTGAGCCCGAATAACGGCATGCGCGAGATCGTATGGTTCGTAAACGGCTTTGCCCAGAGCATGCTGTGGCCGCCGCTGGTGCGCATCATGGCCCAGACGATGGATCCCAAAACCTACAGCCGGGTCTGCGCCAACGTCAACGTGGCGGGCATCGGCGGCACCATCTTTTTGTATCTGTCCTATCCGCTGATCTGGCAGAAGCTGTTCGGCGCCAACGGCTGGCGCGCCACGTTTTTCAGCTCCGCCATCCTCTGCGGCGTGATCCTCGTCATCTGGCTGCTCGGCTTCCGCTCCATCCGCTCGGATGAAAGGGTGGCCTTTGCCCCGCATAAGAAAGAGGACGGGGCAGCGGACGGCAAAAAGCTCTCCGTGCGGCTCATCCTCGGCTCCGGCTTCGTGCTGATCGCCCTCGGCATTATCCTGCAGGGCATGCTGCGCGACGGCATTACGGACTGGGACCCCAAAATGATCGCGGATACCTTCGGCATTACGGCGGATAAGGCGATCCTCAAGGCGGTCATCCTGCCCGTGATCGGCGTGGTCAGCCTCAAGCTGGTGGGCTTTATCAACGAAAAATACGTAAAGAACGAGGTGCGCGCCGCGGGCCTTACCTTTGTGATGGCGCTCGCGTGCCTCACCGTGCTGTTCTTCTTCCACGATAAAAACGAATATCTCACGCTGGCGCTTTGCGCCGTTTCGGTGGGCCTGATGCACGCCATCAACTTCTTCCTGATCTGCATCGTGCCGCTGCGGTTCGAGAAATACGGCGTGGTCTCCACCATGTCCGGCGTTATCAATTCACTGACCTACGTCGGTTCGGCCGCGGCGCTTTACGGCTTCGGCTATATCTCCGAAACCACGGGCAATAACTGGCGCATCGTGATCGGCGTTTGGGCGATCATTGCGGCGCTGGGCGTTACGGTGTGCTTTGCCGCCGTCCGCCCGTGGAAAAAGATGCAGGCATGAGGCCGCTCGCCGTTCCGAATCTCCCGGCTTCCCGGGTGCTGGCGGTCGCCGTGCAGGAATGCGCGGCCGCCGCGAAGCTGGAGGCATTCGGGATCTCAGTGCTCACTCCGCTGCCGGTCCCCGGGCTCCCTGCGGAAACGGCAGGGCACGCGGATATGATCCTTTGCCACGCCGGGGGCAATACGGTATTTCTGGAGCCGTCGCAACCGTTTCTCGGCGTTCTGCTCCGGTATTTTGGGTTTGAAAGGTGTTATTCCGTGCCGCTCGGCGCGGCGTACCCTGAGGACGTGCCGCTGAACGTGGCCGTGGGCGGGGATTTCGCGCTCGGCAATTTCCGGTTCGCGGATCCGGCCCTTACGGCGTTCCTGCGGCAAAGCGGCCGGCGGCTGATTTCCGTCCGGCAGGGCTATGCCAAATGCAGCCTCTGCTTCATTGCCGCAAACGCGTTCATTACGGAGGATGCGGGCATTGCCGCGACGCTGGAAAAAGAAGGCGCTGACGTACTCCGGATCTCCGCCGGGGACGTGGTTCTCAGCAAGGCCCATACGGGCTTTTTCGGCGGGGCGGCGGGGCTGCTCGCGCCGGATCTCCTCGCCGTGAACGGCCGGTTGGATACCCACCGGGACGGCGAACGCATAAAAGCATTCTTATTCAAATACGGCGTCCGCGCTCTGGAGCTTACGGACGGCCGGATCACGGATATCGGCGGTATTCTGCCGCTTACGGAGGAATAAAACATGAAGTATACTTTGGGAATCGATATCGGCGGCACGAAATGCGCCGTGGTGCTGGGCAGAGCTTCCATGCCGGAGAACGTTCTGGACGCGGTCGCGGATAAGGTCACGTTTTCAACGCCTTCGGGCGGCAGCGTGCAGGCAGCCATTGACGATATCGTCTTCGCCGCCGAGGACCTGCTGGAAAAGCACGGCGCGGCGTTTTCGGATCTGACCGGCATCGGTGTGAGCTGCGGCGGCCCGCTGGACAGCGCAAAAGGCGTGATCCTTTCTCCGCCCAATCTGCCGGGCTGGGATCGGGTGCCGATCACGGATATATTATCGAAGCATTTCGGCGTAAAGGCCGTGCTGCAGAACGACGCGAACGCCTGCGCGCTGGCGGAATGGAAATACGGCGCGGGCAAAGGCACGCGGAATATGGTCTTCCTTACCTTCGGCACCGGTATGGGCGCCGGGCTGATCCTCAACGGGCAGCTCTATTCCGGCGCCTGCGATCTCGCGGGCGAGGTGGGGCATATCCGCATGAACGCCTCAGGCCCGGTCGGTTACGGCAAGGAGGGCTCCTTTGAGGGCTATTGCTCCGGCGGCGGTATCGTGAATCTGGCAAAGCTGATGATGGACCTGCCGGACAGCCCCAAAACCGTGCTCTCGGACGAGGAAACGCTGACCGCGAAGAGCATTTCGGATGCGGCAAAGGCCGGCGATAAGCTGGCGCGCGAGGTCTATCAGGTGAGCGCCATCCGTCTGGGGCAGGGGCTCGCCGTGCTCGTGGACCTGCTGAACCCCGACGCCATCGTGATCGGCAGCATCTACACGCGCGATACCGCCCTGTTTGAAAGCGCGGTAAAGGAAGTGCTGAAAAAAGAGGCGCTGCCTGCGTCCGTGGCAGCCTGCCGCATCCTGCCCGCCGCGCTGGGCGAGCATATCGGCGATATCGCGGCATTGAGCCTCGTGCTGGAGTGAGCCATGAAAACGAAAACGGAAATTTTTGATACGCTGTTCTCCTCGAATCCTGCGCTGGAGATCTGCCGCGGCCAGATCGAAGCGGCCTTTGAACTGCTGCTGGCCTGCGCCGAAAACCGCGGCCTTATTATGGTGTGCGGCAACGGCGGCTCCGCGGCGGACTGTGAACACATCGTGGGCGAGCTGATGAAGGGCTTCTGCCTTTCCCGCCCTCTGAACCGCTTTCAGAAGGAGGGCTTCGCCGATATCGAGGGCGGCCGCGAAATGGCGGAAAAGCTGCAGCAGGGCGTCCGGGCCGTGTCCCTTGTGAGCCAGACGGGGCTGATCTCCGCCTTTGCCAACGACGTGGATCCCGCGCTCGTTTACGCGCAGCAGGTATACGCCTATGCGGGGCAGACCGGGGACGACGTGCTCTGGGCGCTCACCACCTCGGGCAATTCCGAAAACGCGGTCAACGCGGTGAAGGCAGCAAAGGCCGCCGGCATCAGGAGCATCGCGGTCACCGGGCAGACGGGCGGCGTCATTAAGCATTTTGCGGACGTCACCGTCAAGCTGCCGGCCCTTGCGCCCTTCGAGGTGCAGGAACTCACCCTGCCGGTGTACCACGCCCTGTGCGCGGCGCTGGAGGCGGAATTGTTCGGGATGCAGTGAATGGCCGGGTGCGTGCTGCGGTAGGAATGAGAATGAAAAATTGAAAATTAAAAATTAAAAATTCAGTTTTACCCACTGGTTCAAACTTTTATAACCGACGTTTTTACGTCGGTTTTTAATTTTCCGGTTCTTCGTAATTTACGGAGTATTCCAGTAAAAAACAAACGCCCTGCGGCACGGCGAGCACGGAGGCGGAATAAAAGCCGTTGCCGTAGGAGGATAGCGTATGCGCCAGCATTTCGTCCGGCGCGTCCAGATGCATCTGCGCGCGGATCGCCTCTTTATCGGCGTTTGGAATAAACACTTCGGCCAGCGCCAGCGCAAAGTCTCTGAATGCTTCGTATCGCGCGTCCGTGGGCGGCGCGGCGAGGGCCAGCGTCACGCGGTCCAGCTTGCCTTCGGCGTCCTCCTTCATGGTCAGAAGGGCGTCCTCCGGTTCGCCGAGGCTGTAATAGCAATAGTATACGCCGTCCGCGAAAAAGAGCGCGTCCTCGTCAAAGGCGAACCCTTCTCCGCGCTCTGCCAGCCGCAGATTCAGTTCCGAATAATCAAAGCGCTCGTCCCTTACGCAGCCCGAAAACGGGATCAGAAGCAGCAAAATCAGCCCCGATGCGGTCAGTTTCGGCAGGATTTTCCGTATTTTCACGATTTTTCCCTCTTTTTTTTCAAAATATATATTCCATTATTTCATTTTATGCTGTATAATGATAAATTAGAAAAAATAGATTCTGAAAACGGAGGTCGTCGTATGGCAGACAAAAAGAATCCGCTTCCGGATATATCCGGCGTATTTGATATAGATGAGAGCAAGATCCCCAAAACGATCATAGATAAACCGAGGGAAAAGGTCGGCGCGAGGCCGGGGCAGTCCATCCTGCTGCCCTCCGAAACGCCGCCCGCGCCGAAGAAGCGCGAAAAACAGCCGGGCACACGCGCGGCAGGCGGCAGGAAAAAGCCCAAAAACACGGCTCTGCGCTCCCGCCTGATCCTGGTCGGTCTGGCGGCGCTGGCGGTTCTGGTGCTGGCGCTGGTGATCCGCGCCGCGGTGCTGGACCACAAAAAGCCCACCGTGGCCATCGCTCAGGTCACCCGCGAAACGCTCACCTCGCATTACGACGCGGACGGTTCCATTCTGGGGCAGGCGACGGATGAATACAACATGACCTATTACGCCGTGTTCGTGGAAAACGATTACGACGTTTACGGGCTGCAGAAGGGGCAGCGCGCCGCGGTGCAACTCAACGAGGAGGTTTCCGTTTCCGGCGTGGTATCGGATATCCGGAAAGAGGAGAGCGATTCGGACGTCATCTCCTGGCTGATCTCCGTATTCTCGGGGGCAAGCTATTCCACGGCCTCCAATTATACGGTGTTCATCGCGCTGGATGAATCCTCTTATATCGAAGAGAACGCGCCCGTGCACGTGACCGTCACCACCGGCATCGCCGAAAACGTGCTCACCGTGGCCTCCCGCGCCGTTCTGAAGGACAAGGACGGGCAGCATTACGTGTGGGTATATAAATCCTTCGGCAAAAAGGTAAAACGGCAGGACGTGAGCGTGGGGCTGGAGGCCGAAGGCAAGGCGGAGATCCGCTCCGGTCTGTCCGAGGATGATTTCGTGGTCACCGACGTGATCGGAGAAAACGCGGTGCTGGATAATAACGTAAAAGTAAAGCTTTCCGCCGAAAGCTGAACCGGAGGCCCGATATGAGCAGGATCATCGTAGCCGGCGCGGGGCACGGCGGACTCACCGCCGCCTATAATCTGGCAAAGGCGGGCCATCGCGTCTGCGTATATGAAAAGGACGGTCCGGAGGACGTCGGCCACGCGTGGCACGACGGCATGTGGCTGGGCACCTTCGACCGGGTGCATATGCCGCGGCCTACGGATATGGAATTCCGTCCCAACAAGGATATGGTGTTCTATAACCCGAAAAAGACCAAAACGCTGACGCTGAATTTCGGCCCGTCGCCCAACACGGCCTTCGTGGACCGGCACGAGCTGGTAAAGTATCTGGTGCGCCAGTGCGAATCCGTGGGCGTGGAATTCCGGTTCCGCACCGAGATTCTGCGCGCCGTATGCACCGAGGACCGGGTGCGCGGCTTCCGCGTGCGCTTTGCGGACGGCAGGGAAGAGACGGTGTTCGGCGATCTTACGATCGACGCCGCCGGCATGGATTCCCCGGTGCGCCGCAGCCTGCCGCAGCGGTTCGGCATTCCGGGCGAGATCCCGGATGAGGACGCGTTCTTCGTTTACCGCGCCTATTACGAAAAAACGGATCCCGAGGCGCTGGATCCGCGCTACGCCGTGTATTTCTTCCATTGCGGCCACCCGGGCATGGACTGGATGATCGTTGAAGAGGATTTTATGGACGTGCTCATCGGCAGATTCGGCGGGCTTTCGCAGCAGGATATCGAGGAATCCCTTGCGGATTTCCGGGAGGAATACCCCGCGCTGGGGAACGCCGTGGTGCGCGGCGGCTATATGAGCAAGATCCCGCTGGCAAAAACGCTGTCCTGCGCGGTGGCAAACGGGTACGCCGCGGTCGGGGACAGCGCCTGCATGACCGTGCCGCTCAACGGCTGCGGCATCGATTTAAGCATGCAGGCCGGCGGTATTCTGGCCACCGTGGCCGCGGGCGTAAAAGACGGCGAATTTACAAAGGAAGCGCTGTGGCCCTATCAGGAGCGGTACTGCATCCTGCACGGCAACAGGCTGGTGATCGTGGCAAAGCTGCGCGCGTTCATGGCCACGCTGAAGGCCGAAAACGTGGATTTCCTGCTGGAAAACGACGTGCTCACCCAAACCGAGATCGGCATGGCGAGCGGCAATATGCGCGCCGTCAATTTCAGATACGTTATGCGTAAGCTCAAACGGCTGCTGCCGCAGGCTTACCTGCTGCCGGCGGCGGCAAAATCCCTGCGCGGCGCGGCGCGTCTCGGGCAGATCACCTCCCGCATGCCCGCGTCGTTCAACACGGAAAGGGTAAAGCGCTGGCGCGCGATCTACGACAGTATTTAACGGAGGCAAAGGCATGAAACATAAATTTTTCCGCGGGCTCCCGCTTTTTGCGGCGCTGGTTCTGGCGCTGACGATCCTGTTCCCGGCTGCGGGCGCAAAGGAGCCGTTCGTGGCGGAATCGGACGATTACTGCACCGCCCGCGGCGACGCGGACGGGGACCGGCGGATCACAACGGCGGATGCGCGCAAAGTGCTGCGCAGCTCCCTGTGGCTTGAAGAGCTGCCGGACGAGGTGGAAACCCTCTGCGATCTGGACGGCCGCAAGGGCCTTGCCGCGGAGGACGCGAGAAGAGTGCTGCGCATTGCCATCGGTCTGGACCGGCGTCCCGCCCATAAGGATAAAAAGACGGTCACCACGCAGGAGGCCACCTGCTACGAGCAGGGCATCAGCGCCCATATCTGCGCTTATTGCGGCGAATATTATAATTTCGGCGTCATCCCCGAGCGGCCCCATACCGCCGTGGGCTGGGATATCGAACGGGAGCCCACCTGCAGCGCCCCCGGCGAAAAGCGGCAGTACTGCATCTACTGCGGCGTATGCATCGCCCGCGAACCGATCTACGCCGACCATATCTACGGCCCCATGCTCTTCAAGAGCGAAACGCCGGACTGCACCCGGGCGCAGGAGGTATACCACGTTTGTGTCAACTGCGGCCACGTGGAGGAGTGGATCCGAAAAGGCTCCTCTGCCCACAGCTACGAATGGGTCACCGTGCTGGAGCCCACCTGCACCGAACTCGGCAAGCAGGAAGAGGTCTGCAGCGTTTGCGGCATGAAGAGCGGCAACGTGCAGAACACCTTCTCGCTGGGCGGGCATATCCCTTCCGGCTGGATTGTGGTGAAATACCCCACGTATCAGGAGGAAGGCCTGCAGCATATCGTATGCACCCGCTGCGGCGAGGTGCTGGAGGAGCAGGTCATCCCGAAAAGGGAATACTGAGCAGCATAATATCACAATTCGGCCGCCGCGGATCCCGCGGCGGCTGTTTTTCGATAAATAATTATCGTAAAACGATAAAATATTATTGACAAACGAGAATTGCGGTGATATATTGATAGGTGATAGGTGATAGCTGATAGGTGATAGCTGATAGGTGATAGGTGATAGCGGATAGCGGATAGCGGATAGCGGATAACCGTTCGCTGGTCACTGATCACTGGCCACTGGCCACTGACAATCTTTAATTTTTAATCTTTAATCGTTAATCATTAATCATAAGAAGAGGTTCGATTTTATGAAAAACCGTAAGTTTTCCGCGCGGCTTTCGTTGGCCGTATGCATCTTTTTCGCCGTCGTGCTGGCGGCGGGGCTGATTTTCTTTCCGGCATTCTTCCGCTGGTTCTACGTGGAATACCACCATCTGAACCCGGAAAACCCGCTCGTGGCGCAGAATCTGCAAACCGTGATCGGGGCGTTTTACGCCTGCGCGCCCTTTGCCGCGGCGGCGCTCTATATGCTGATCCGGCTGCTGACGAACGTGCTGAAGGACGACGTGTTCATCCTCTCCAACGTGCGGTATCTCAGGTATATCTCCTGGTGCTGCTGGGCGGTGGCGCTGGCCACCGGGATCGCCGGGTTCTTCTATATGCCGCTGGCCATCATCGCCGCGGCCATGCTCGTGGTGGGCACGCTGCTGCGCGTGGTGAAAAACGTGGTGCACGCCGCCGTGGCCCTGCGCGAGGAAAACGAGCTCACGATTTAAGGAGGGACGCGCCGTGATCGAAGTCAACGTAGACGTCATGCTCTTGAAACGCAAAATGAGCTCCGGCGAGCTTGCCGCCGCCGTGGGCATCACACAGGCAAATTTATCGATCCTAAAAACCGGCAAGGCAAAGGCGATCCGCTTTTCCACGCTGGAGGCCATCTGCCGCGCGCTGGACTGCCAGCCCGGCGATATTCTGGAATACAAGGAGGACTGAACCATGGAAGAATATAATATTCCGAACAATGAAAACGGTACCGGGGCTGTGGGCGAAGAAGCGCCCGCCGCGCCGAAAAATCCCTATGCCGCGCCCGGCGCGCCTGCGCCGGAACAGACGGGCGGGACCCGCGTAAGGCTCCCGCGCAAAGCGTTTGAAATGCAGAAACAGGACGTCGTTTTTGCCGCGGTCACGACCGCGCTGACGCTGTTCGGCGTGATCGCCGGGATCTGGGGCGGTTTCCGCGCCGGTTTCGCGGCGGCCTTCGCGCTGCTGTTTTTCTGCATCACCTTTTATCTGGCAAAAAGCGGCAGACCCACGTTTTTCGGCGCGGTATGCGGCGTACTTTCGCTCGGGCTGCTGCCGGGCTTCGTGCTGACCTCCAACGAGGCGGTGCGTTTGCTCAGCGTGTTCGGCGCGGGCCTGCTCTCCGTGGTCTGGTTTGCGTCGCTTTCGGGCAGAAGGATCCCGCAGGGCGATCTCGGTCTGATCCCCGCGGCAGGGCTGCCGCTGCTGGACGGCGTCGGCAACGTGGGCAAAACGCTGCGCGGCCTGTTTACCGGCTCCAAACGCAGAAAAGGTTCGTTCAAAGCCCTGCTCGGCGTGCTGTGCGCCGTGCCGGTGCTGTGCGTGGTGGTGCCGCTGCTTACAAAATCGGACGCCGCCTTCGAGGGCATGCTGCAGAACGTCGCTTCCGATCTCGGCCGCATCGCGGCGCAGCTCGCCGTGGCCGTAGTGCTGCTGCCGCTGATCCTCTCCTTTGCGATCTCGCTCAAAAAAGAGCAAAAAGAAACGCCCGATATCAAAGAGGGCAGGGGACTGGACACCGTCTTCATCGCGGCCTTCCTCGGTATGCTGAGCGTCGCCTACGCGGTGTATCTGTTCAGCCAGCTGGCGTATTTCTTTGACGCGTTCAAGGGCGTGCTGCCCGCGGATTACACGTTCAGCTACGCCGAATACGCCCGCAGGGGCTTCTTTGAGCTGTGCGGCGTGGCGGCGGTGAACCTGGCCGTGATCTTGGGCATGCTGCTGTTCGCCCGCAAACAGGAGGGCCGCCTGCCCGGGATCATAAAAGCCTTCGGCACGTTTTTGAGCCTGTTCACGCTGCTGCTCATCGGCACGGCGCTGGCCAAAATGGCGCTGTATATCCGCGAATACGGCATGACGGTATTGCGCCTGGGCGTGAGCGCGTTTATGGTGTTCATGGCCGCAGTGTTCCTTGCGGCGCTCCTGCGGCTCTTTATCCGCAGGGTGCGCGTGCTGCAGGTCAGTGCGGTTGCCGCCGCGGCGGTGCTCATCGTGCTCGGCGCGGGCAACATCAACGGCTTTGTGGCCGAATATAACTATAACGCCTACGCTGCCGGGCAGCTGCAAAAGATCGACGCCTCATATTTAGGCGATCTGGGCCCGGAGGGCGCGCCTTATCTTGTAAAGCTGATGGAGGACGAAAACGGATCGCCCGCCCTCCGGCGCGAAGCGGCGACCGCCTTTTACCGCGTCTGCTGCGATGCGCTGTATCAGAACGAATGGGAGCAGGAAAAAATCTACGAGATCAACGGCAAACCCTATACCGATTACGGCTACACCTTCGCCTCTCCGCTTGCGCGCAAAGCGGGCCGGCCCTCGCAGTACAGCCTGTCCCTGCAGCGCGCCTACGCCGCGGCGGACGCCTTCTTAACCGCGCACCCGGATTTTCTGGAAAAGGAAGGCATGCTTTTCTGCCTGTACGATACGTCGGAATACGGCTATTTCGACAATGTGGATACGCTCCCCGCGCCGCCGTATTACCGGGACGCGGACTGAAAGAGGCGTCCCTGTGAAAGCACGTTTTATTTCCGTCGCGGACGCTTTTATTCTGTGTCTATCGGCGGTGCTGTTCCTGCAGTACCGGGTTTCGGTCTGTTCTCAGACTTTGTTTTTGCCGTTCCTGATCGGCGTCTGTCTGGTGCAGTTCGTCAGTTATACGCTCTATGTTCTGTCTCTGTTGAAATACGGCAGATGGAAGCCCCTTTGGATGCTGAACGTCGGCGCCTGCGTCTGTTTTTCCGTTTTGTTTTTTCTTTCTTTTTTCACACCTTTCCGGTTTTTCCCGCCAAGGGAGGGGCTCACTTCGGGTTCCGGAATCGAATTGCTGTTTTTCCTGATCCTCTTTTTGAGCCTTTTCTTCGTTACAAGGCTGATCTCTTTTATTGTTTTATCGGCTGTTGACAGATCAAAAAAATAATGTGTTGTTTGTCTTTCGCCGTTTATTGTGCGCATTTTTACCTTGGTTGATTGCAATGGGAGTATATAAACGGGAGTATATAAATGAAAAAAATATGCATCTCTGTCGCAGTTGTATTCATTGTGCTTGTATTCACAGCAGCCGGCGTATATTTATATCATGACCCGGCGGCAGATCTGTCTGCAACCGCTTTTGCATCTTTTTACGATTATGAGGATGCGTATAACAGATGCGCGGTATTCATTAAGGAACTTGTGGATAACGGTACCCTTGAAGAGGGCGATTACGTCATGTTCCGGCGCGATTCGGTCGTACTTTATAACCGCCGCGGAGACGCGTATTCAAGATCAACAAAAACCGAGATCTCCCGTAATACAGATATTGATGTCATGAACAGTTTTAACCGATTGTACGATTATCTTCCGTCCGTCAACAGGATCAATGTTTATTGCGGAGAAATCAGGTTCTGCCAATCCGAAGCATACGATATCTACGAGCAACTGATTTACACCTTCAACGGCAATAAACCCGATCTGTCCGAAAACGCATCGCGTATGTTTGCGTATTATGAATACCGTAACCCTTTGAAAATATCAAAAAACTGGTACCTGATCTCATTAAAAACCGGATGGTAAAAACATAATTCGTATCGAAAGCCCGTTTTATGAAACGAAACAAAACACGAAAGACAATATTGATCATATTCGCCTGTTTGGCTGCCGCCGCGCTGATCGCCGTCGCGGGATTCTTTATCTGGATACATTCGCTCGGTTCTTCGCGGACGGTCACGGATATGGAGAAATACGAACGCCTTTGCGCGGAGGATTCGCTTTTGCCAGCGCTTCCGGCGGCGGAGTGCCTTGGCAGTTACACGGCGCCGGACTTTTATTTTGCGGAGGACCATTTTCCCGTGCTTGCAAACCGCTGGAGCTACCGGCTAACGCTGCAATACGCGCCGGAGGATTACGCCGCGCAGGCGGAATATCTCAAAGAAACCGGTTCTTTCGTTGCCGCGGCAGGGGAGAATACCCACGGTTATTCGCCGGAATTCACCTGCGGCGGCTTCCGCTTTTTTACCGAGGACGGCATTTATTTTCCCAAACGGATGGATTTTATCGGCTTTGACGACGAAACGTGCCGGATCTGTTTTGTATATTTTGAAGATGAAAATCTGGACGACGGCCCCGATTTTCCCGAATTCCTTAAACAGTATCATTTATCCCCGTGATCTGCTGTCTGCTATCTGCTGTCAGCTATCTGCTGCCGTCAATTCATAATTCTTAACTTAATCATTCTTAATTCTCTTGTGACCTTTCCGATATAAAAAACGTCATATACAGTGAAGGACCTTCAAAGAAACGGGGAAAGAGCGATGGAAGACGCCGACATCATACGGCTGTACTTTGAACGCAGCGAAAACGCGATCGGCGAGAGCCGAAAGAAATACGGCGCGCTGTGCCGCGGCCTTGCCATGCGCATTACGGGCAGCCGGGAGGACGCCGAGGAGACGGAAAACGATACGTATCTGCGCGCGTGGGATACCATCCCGCCCGCCGCACCGGATTCTTTGGGGGCCTATCTTGCCGCCGTCTGCCGCAGGCTGGCCATTGACCGTCTGCGGCATTCCAAACGCAAAAAGCGCGGGGGAAACGCCTATGACGCCTCTCTGGAGGAGCTGGACGGCGTCGCAGCGGACTGTTCCGCGGACCCGGCGGACGAAGCGGCGCTGCGGGATACGCTGACGCGCTTTCTGGCTGCGCTCTCCGATCAATCCCGTACCGTATTCATGCAGCGGTATTTCTGGTGCATGACCGTAAAAGAGATCGCTGCGGATACCGGCATGCGGGAGAGCGCGGTCAAAATGACGCTGGCCCGTGCAAGGGAAAAACTGAGAACTTATCTGGAGGAAACGCTATGAGAGGCAAAGACGTAAGCGACGCGCTGAACGGCGCGCCCGCGCAGTATATCGACGGCAGCAGGCCGAAAAACAGGAAAAAGAAAAAGGGCTGGATCGCCGCCGTTGCGGCGGTACTCGTGATCTCCCTCACCCTCGGCGTGCTGTATATCCGCGGCGGCAAGCCGCAGAACGTGAGACCCGTGCCGGGGGCGTTGAAGGCCTACGCCGTGAGCGAGCCGGAGTACCCCGAAAACGTGCCCTATCCCTCCTCCGATATCGGAAACGACGATTGGTACGACAGCGTCGCCAGACGCGTCTCCTTTTACGGGGCGGGCGAGGGGCTGGAGCCGTTTTATTTCAGCACCGCGGCCGCGGCGCTCCGCTTCTACGAAAACGCCGTGTACTCGCCCTTCAGCGCCTATCTGGCGCTCGCCATGCTGGCAGAGCTCACCGGCGGCAACACACGCGCCCAGATCCTGGAAGCGCTTCGTGCTGAGAGTATGGATGCTTTGCGCACGCAGGCCAACGCCGTTTGGAACGCCAACTATTTCAACGACGGCGCTACGGTCTCCGTCCCCGCGGATTCCGTATGGCTGAGCGAGCGCATCGATTACAATAAAGATACGCTGGACGTGCTGGCGCGGGATTACTACGCAGCCTCTTTCCGCGGGGAATTCGGCGATAAGAATTACGACGCCGCCGTGCGGAAATGGATCAACGCCCAGACCGGCGACCTGCTGAAGGAAGCGGCTTCCGGCGTCAGATTCCCGGAAGATACGGTGGTGGGACTGATCTCCGCGCTGTGCTTCCGCGCCAAATGGGCGGATACGTTCTCCGCCTCCGATACCGCCCCCGGGATCTTTTACGCGCAGGACGGCGAAGAGACCGCCGATTTTATGCATCAGACGATCACCTACGGCCATTATTATTACGGCGAGCACTTCGGCGCGGTCAGCCTTGGCTTCAAGCAGGGCTGCAAAATGACCTTTGTGCTGCCGGACGAGGGCTTTTCGCCCAACGAGCTTTTGTTTGAAGAGGACGTTTACGATTTCCTTTCCGCCGCCGGTACGGACAGCGCGCTTTCCGAATACGAAAAAAGCGCCTATCTGCGCATCAATCTTTCGATCCCCAAGTTCGATATCTCGTCCAACATGGACCTGAAAGACGTGATGGTTTTACTTGGCATCAAGGACTGCTATGACGCGTCGGTCTCGGATTTTTCGCCCCTGACGGACGGCGGTCAGCCCGTTGTGCTCACCGAGGCAAAGCAGAGCGCGCGCGTGGCCGTGGACGAGGAGGGTGTGACCGCGGCGGTATTTACCGAGCTCATCGGGGCCGGGGCCGCCATGCCGCCCGAGGACGAGATGGATTTTACGCTGGACCGGCCGTTCCTGTTCCTGATCTCGGGCTTCGACGGCGCGCCGCTGTTTATCGGAACCGTATTTCACGTACAGTAATCAATCGTTAACACAAAAACCCCGGCACGGCCGGGGTTTTCGGTTGTACGGAAATATTCAGTTTATCAAGGAGTTTGCTGTTACGTCGGTAGCGCGGGGCCGTGCCCCTCCCCGGCGCTGAAAGCGCCGGTAATTTGCATTGTTAATATACCGCCGCAAAGCGGCGGGGCGGCTCAGGGAGCCGCGCTACTACTGGCTATTGCCTATTGCCTGATGCCTTTGAAATTTTTCGCATCGAGCGAAAAATTTCAATTTGTTTTGCTTATCGGAAGTTTTTCAGTGCCTCTTTTACCGCGTCGTACGCGGGCTTGGGGTTTCCCTCGCCGTCCACAAGGCCCCAGCCGGTTTCCACGGGGCAGTCCGGCTGGTCGCATACGTAGCACTTGGCGCTGTCGTTCCACATATAGATCACGGCGCCCACGCACCATTTGATCTTCTTCAGCCGTTTGAACATATGCGTGTAGAACTTTGCCTGCCCCTCCGGCGTGTGGGGATAGCCCCAGAGACCCGTGCCATCGGCCAGCTCGCAGTAGATGTGGTTGGCGTATTCGCCCTTGAACAGCAGATCGGCCTTTTCTTCGTCCGTGCGGTCCGCGTACAGCGTTTCAAATTCATTGCGCAGCTTTTCCGGCAGGCGGCTGATAAAGGCGTCGACGTCCGCCCGGGCCTCTTCCTCGCTGTTTACGCCGTATTTCTGCAGGATCGCCTTTTTTTCTTCCTCCGTTTTCGGCGCGCCGTAGCTCAGATACCCGAATTCCATTAAAATGATCGGCTTGCGCGTCACCAGCCGTACCGCGTTCATGATCACGAAAGTGAGATCGACGTTCTTTACGAAATTCTCAAAGCAGCCGAGGTAAATATCGGCGCCCACGTAATCGATATATTCGCCGTATTTGTTCATTTCGAAGGGCAGGCTGAAATAGCCCGCGCCGCCCAGATTGTAGCCCACGATGATATCGCCCTTTACGCCGTTCATCGCCTCGGCCTGCACGCCGATGAAGCGGGCGGCCTGCGCCATGGTAACGTGCTTGGAAAAGCGGTCCACGCCCATCTCGTTGGTGATCTGAATGGCGCTCACGATACCCTGCAGGTCCTCGCAGTAATACCTTGCGATATCGGCCGCCTGCTTTAAGCCTTCCTCGCTGGTGATATCGATGCCGCTTACCAGCTCGTAATAATAGGGGTAGGGGGTCACGGCGAGGATCTTCAGCCCCGCGGCGGCGTATTGGGCGGCGGCCTGCTTCCAGTATTCGTAATAGGGGTTGATACCGCCGCTGCCGTCCTCGGCGTAGAGATAGGGCAGATCCACGCGGATCCAGCCGAGGCCCGCGTCTTTGATCAGGTCGATATCCGGCTGCGGATGGCACACGCCCGCAATGAAGCCGTCCGTCTTTTCCAGCACGGTTTCACACTGGCCGCCGTCGAACAGATACAGCAGGTTGGAGGGGAACAGATTCAAAAGGAACGTGAGCACGGCAAGCAGCACGCCCACGATTTTCGCGGCGAAGGACGGTAGTTTCATATTTTTCTCTTCCTTCCGGATTTGCTTTTATGCTTTTGATCAATAGATATTTTTCGCCGATGCGATAAATATCAAAGTGTTGAGTTTTGAGTTTTCAGTTTTGAGCATCCTATTTTAATAAATATCACTTGATGCCCCGGCTTTTTCTCAACACTCAATACTCAACACTCAACACTCCTCGATAAACTGCAATTTTCAGCCCTGCCTCTCCAAGTGAAAGAGGCGGATTACTCGAAAAAGAACTCCGTTTTCCCGTTTTCCAGCTTCAGCGCGGCGGCGAAGGGGTTGCCCTTTTTGGAAACGAAGCCCTCCAGTTTTTCCGTTCTGCCCGCGGTGAGCAGTGCTCTGGCCTCGGCCACGGAAATGTTCCGGCCGCACAGCGCCACCGGGATCCGCAGCCCGCAGCCGTCTTTTCCGCTTTCGCATTCGTAGGCGTAGCGGCCGCGTTTCACCGTTTTGCCGCACAGGGGGCAAACGCCGGTCTCATCGCCGAAATAGCCGCAGTAATCCGGGCTTTGGGGGTTATTGATCTCTTCGGCGAACACCTGCCGGATCTCCTCCTCGGCCAGCGCCACGGCGCCGTCCACGGTCAGCTCGCCGCGGAACACCTGCTTCAGCGCCTTGCCCAGGGTGCTCGTTTTGTATTTATCCATTGAAATGCGCATGCGCGAAAGGGATTCGATCAGAAATTCGCCGCCGGGCAGGATATAATAGACGTCTTTTTTCAGCTCTATATATTTGCTCTTCAGCGCGTTTTCGATAATACCGGTGCGCGTGGCCTCGGTGCCCAGCTCCAGGCCCTCGAACATGGCGCGGTATTCCTCCGCGTCGTCCTCTGTTTCGGCGGCCTTTTTCTCGTCCCGGAAGGGGTTTTTCAGGTAGTTGTTCAGCGTTTCAATGGTGTAGTGCTTGGGCGGGGCGGTCTCTTTTTCCTTCGGCTGAAAATCGATGTTGATCGCGTCGCCCTTGTTCACGTTGGGCAGCAGCTTGTCGCTGCGGGGCGTATCGTCGAATTTCGTCCAGCCCGGTTCCAGAATGACCGTGCCCTTCACGGTGAAGGTCTCGTATTTGCCCACCTGAATGGTCATTTCCGTTTTCTGCGCCACGCAGGGCTCGCTGCAGAACACCATTACGAACCGCCGGAAAATGGCGGAATACACCAGCTTTTCGCGCTCCGTGAGCTTCTTCGGGTCCGGGAATTTGGTGGTGGGCGTGAGCGCGGAGTGGCTTTCGATCTTGGAATCGTCAAAAATGCTTTTTTTGTCCGTGAACGCCACGGGGTAGCCCTTTTGGGCCGCCAGCGCGATGATCTTTTTCACCTTGTCCTTTTCGGCGGTGGCGAGGTATTCGGAGTTCGTGCGCGGGTAGGTGACGTAGCCCGCCTCGTAGAGCTTCTGCACCAGCGCAAGGCTCTCGTCCATGGGCATCTTGTATTTTTTGCCCAGAAAATTCTGCAGCTTCGAAAGCGAAAACAGCTTGCCGGGGCTTAAGTTCTCTTTTTTCGTTTTGATATCGGTCACCACGGCGCCCGCCTCGTTCATCTTTTGGCAGGCAAGACGCGCGCGGGCTTCGTTTTGGATATTGAATTTGTATTTGGAGGTCAGCGTGACTTCCACGCCCTTGGTTTCGGCCGAGCTCACCAGCGCAATGTATTTTTCGGGCACGAAATTGCGGATGGCCAGATCGCGGTCGTAGATCGCCTTTACAATGGGCACGATCACGCGCCCCACGCGCAGCAGCGTGCCGGTTTTCAGGGTGGCGAAGCGCGTCAGGTTGACGCCGTAAAGCCAGTCGATATAGGTGCGGGCAAAGCCCTCCGAAGCAAGGTTGTTGTATTCCGCGTCGCTTTTCAGGTCCGAAAGCGCGGCGCGGATGGTCTCGTCCGTCTGATCCGGCAGCCACAGCCGCAGGCAGGGCTTCGCCCCGGCCCCCGTGTGCATCACGGCAAGGCGTACGATGATCTCGCCCTCCCGGTCCGCGTCTCCGGCGTTGATGATGGCGTCCACGTCGGTGCGCTCGCAGAGCTGTTTTATAACACCGAACTGCCTTTCGGCGCCCGCGTCCGGCGCCTTGTCCGCGCCGGGCTTGATCTTGAACCGGAATTCCTGCGGAAAATACGGAATACGGTCCCGGTTCCAGCGCTTCCCGGCGGCCTCGCCCGTGTAATCCTCGATATCGTAAAGCGAAAACAAATGGCCGAAGGCCCAGGTAACATAGTACCCGGACCCCTCGAAATACGCTCCTTTTTTTGTCATGCCGCCGATGGCCCCCGCAATGTTGCGGGCAAGGCTCGGCTTTTCGGCAACGATCAGCCGCATTATTTTGCTCGCTTTCTCAGGCGTTTGCCCGTTTTCGGGTGGAAGCGCGTAAACCGGTAGGATTGCACGGTCACGCTGCCGTCTTCGTTTTCTTTCGCGCTGCCCCCGAAGGCGTTGATCGCGTCCACTGCGCACTGTACCTCCGGCGCGCTGCGGTTCTCGCCCAGACGGAACGTGGTGGTGTTCAGGGCCAGCACGCCTCCCAGCAGCGCCCCCGCCGCAAAGATGGGGGAAACGGCGACCGCGGGATTCAGGCTGTCGTCGGTGGAAAAGGCGCTCAGGGCGATGCCCTTGTTGTTTTTTGCGAATACCAGCACGCGGTCCATCGCGTCCGAAAGCGTCTGCAGCTCCGCCCGTTCCATGCCGCCCTCCACGGTCTCCACGCGGAATACCACGTTCAGCTTGGCAACGATGCCCGCGAACAGCAGAAACACGTCCTTGGGCAGGGAGGAAAAGCGCATCGGCACGTTTACCGGCACGCGGATGATGGGATCCACCGTGGCCCTGCCGTTCACCGAGACCTCGGCGTAGGCGGAGAGCAGCAGAATAAATTCCAGCACCGGACGCAGCGCCGGATCGGGCGTTACGTTCAGCTCCGTTTTTTTTGTTTCGCAGCACATGGCGGCGGCGATCAGTTGAATGGCGTCGTTGATAATCATAGTAAAATTATTATATTATACCCCGCTTATTTTGTAAAGAAAATTTTCCTTTTCTCTTTTCAATTTTAGAGCGATATGCTACAATGGAACCAGCAAAATACGGGGAGGATCGTTATGGCGCTCGATATCGCAAAATTTCTGAAAAAGAATAAGGTGTGCCCGGTGTGCACCGTCAAAAAAATAGTGAACGGCGTAAAATATAATCTGCAGTCGGAGCCCTTCGAAAACGGCGCGGCCGCCGTGCCGCCCATGGGCTGGGCCAGCTGGAACCTGTTCGGCCGCAATATCAACGAAAAGATCATTGAGGAAATGGCGCAGGCCATGGCCGCGCTGCATCTGAACGAACTGGGGTATACCTACCTGAACGTGGACGACTGCTGGATGAGCTCGGTGCGGGACGCCGCCGGGCGGCTGCAGGGCGATCTTTCCGCCTTCCCCTCGGGTATGAAGGCGCTTGCGGAAAAGGTGAACGCCTGCGGCTATAAGATGGGGCTTTACACCTCCAACGGCACGTTCACGTGCGAGGACCTGCCCTCGTCCCTTTATCATGAGGAAACGGACGCCGAAACCTTTGCCGAATGGGGCGTGGAATACTTCAAATACGATTTCTGCCACAACGAGCCCATTCCCACCGCCGCGCCGGAGCTCAGGGGCATTGCGCTGGCAAAGCCGGGGCAGGCCGATCTCCTCACGCTGGGGCCGGAGGCCGCCGAACTGCGCGGGGGCGCCATGATCTTTACGGACGGCAATCTTTCCGGCGACGGCCGCTATATCGGCGGGCTGGACGCCGCGGGCGGCAGCGTGGTGTTTTACGACGTCACGGTGCCCGAAGCCGGGGAATATTCCTTAACGCTGCTGGTGCGCAAAAACGGCAATTACGAAAAGTACGCCGAGATCGAGGTGAACGGTGCATTTGCCTGTTCCGTGCGCGTGCCCCGCTCCCGCGGCAATTCCAAGGACGGGCGCGTGCAGGCCGTGGTCACGCTGCAGGCGGGCAAAAACAACGTGCGAATTATGAACCCCGTGGCCTCCCGCATGGATTCCGCCGCAAAGCAGTACCGCAATATGGGCCTGCTGCTGAAAGCGGCCGCCGAGGCGCAGGCGGCAAAGGAGGGCAGGGAAGTGAAGCCCATCTGCTTCTCCATCTGCGAATGGGGCCTGAACCGCCCGTGGAAATGGGGCGCGACGGCGGGCAACCTGTGGCGCACCACGCCGGATATCCGCCCCGAATGGCGCTCGGTATTGGGCATTTACGAGTGGAACGTGCGGCTGTACGAATACGCCTCCCCGGGCCATTTCAACGACCCGGATATGCTGGAGGTGGGCAACGGCAATTTGACGGACGAAGAAAACCGCGCGCATTTTTCGCTGTGGTGCATGATGGCCGCGCCGCTCATTTTAGGCAACGACCTGCGTCAATTCCTGCTGCCGGACGGCCGCCCGGATAAGGGCAGCGAAACGCTGCGCATCATCACCAACCGCTTCGCCATCGCCATCGACCAGGATCCGCTGGGCAGGCAGTGCAAGCGCGTCAAGGCCGGGCTTGCCGATATCCTTGTCAAACCGCTTATGAACCGCGAGCTGGCCGTGTGCCTCTTCAACAAAACCGCAAAGCCCAGAACCGTCACCGCAGACCTGCGGGAGCTGCGCAAGGATGATTACGTTACCCTGCCCGACGCGCCGCGCTACACGGTAACGGACGTGTGGAACAACACCACTTTCGTCACACAGGACCGCCTCGGCGGCGAAGTGCCCGCCCACGGCGTGTTGCTCTATAAAGTAAAGGCGACGAGCTGAGGCCGCGCCGATAGCGCGGCCGCGATATGAATTCCTGCCGGAATTCGCGATATATCCCTGCGGGATGCGATATGCTTTTGCATACTCGCCGAAGGCGAGATATGCAAAAAAGCGCGATATGTCCCTGCTGGACGAGTACAGGAATTCATATCATATCGCATGCGAACGAAGAGAAGCGTATATCGCATTTGCAAGGCAAATATATCGCATCGCCGTGAGGCGATATATCGCATAATTGCCAATACTTTGGTCAAACTGCAGTTTGCAACTCCGCAATCCATCGCGAATCCATCCCTTTTTGAGGTAAAAGTATGAATGAAACCATTCTGAAATTAAGAAACCCGGCAACGGGCTGGGAAAACGGCTCTCCCATCGGCGGGGGCAGCTTCGGCGCGGTGCTGTTCGGCGGCACGCGGAAGGAGCGCATCTATCTTACGGAAGAAACGGTGTGGTCTTCCTCGCCTATGGCCCCGCCGGATCCGGAATTCAGGCAGAAAACGGAAAAACTCCGCGCCATGTATCTGGCGGGGGAGAAGTATATCGATGAAGAGGCCGAACGTCTGCTGGGGGATTCCATGCAGCGGGTGCGCTCCTTCGAATACGCGGGCCTCATTGAGATCCGCCTGCCGGATCTGGGCGAGCCGCGCCACTACAAGCGCGAGCTGGATCTGGAGCACGGCACCTTTTTCGCGGCCACCCAGTACCCCGATAATCTGGTCAAGGAGCGGGCCTTCTGCTCGTATCCCTACGAGGTCACCGTGGTGCGCTATACCTTCAAAAAGCCCTGCGGCGCGGAGATCGCCTTCAGCCGCGAGCATACGGATACCATGGAATTTACCGACGGCGTGCTGGAATCGGTATGCTGTACCTCCTATGGAGGCCATCGCTTCGCGGTGGGCATCCGCCCCGTATCGGACGGCAAAATCTCATTCCGCAACGGCTGCCTGCAGATCGAAAACGCAAAGGAATTCGTGCTGTTCGTCAGCATCGCCACCGAGTTCAACTACGGCGGGGATTTTGTAACCGAAATGCGCGATATCCTTTCGGAGGCGGAGGATTACGGCGCGATCCGCGAAAACCATATCGCCGATTTTTCCGCGCTGTTCAACGCCTCTTCGGTTTCGTTCAAGGGGGACGCGCGCCTCAGCGCCATGCCCGCGGACGCCCGTATCGCCCGCCTCAAAGAGGATCCGTCCGCGCAGGACCCGGGCCTCTACGAGCTCTATTTCAATTTCGGCAAATATCTGCTGATCTCCTCTTCCCGCGAGGGCACGCTGCCCGCCAACCTGCAGGGTGTGTGGGCGGAAAAGCTCGAAAACCCGTGGAACGCGGATTACCACACCAACATCAACCTGCAGATGAATTACTGGCCCGCGGAGGTGCTGGGCCTCGGGGAGTGCCATACCGCGCTGTTCGATTATATGAACAACGTGCTGCTGCCGAGCGGGCGCGAGACGGCCAAGGCGCTGTACGGCTGCCGCGGCACGGTGACGCACCATCTCTCCGATCTGTACGGCTATACCGCCCCGGCGGACGGTCTCTGGGGGCTGTGGCCGCTGGGCGCCGCGTGGCTTTCCACGCATATGTGGGAGCACTATCTGTTTGGGCAGGACGCGGTTTTTCTGCGGGAGAACGCCTACGAGTATATGAAGGCCTGCGCCGAATTCTTCCTCGATTATATGTTTGAGGACGGAAACGGCGTTCTGCTCTCCGGCCCCTCCATGAGCCCCGAAAACCGCTATTATATCGATACGCCCGAGGGCAGAAAAGAGGGCTATCTCTGCATGTCCCCCACCATGGACGTGGAGATCATCGGTCAGGTGCTGCGCAATTATATTGCCGCGGAGGAGGTATTGCATATCGATCCCGATACCGCGCGCAAGGCCGCGGCTGCGCTTGCGAAAATGCCGAAGCTCACCGTGGGCAAAAACGGCACGCTCAACGAATGGCCGGAGGAATACGAAGAGCCCGAGCCCGGCCACCGGCATATCTCCCACGCCTTTGCGCTGTACCCCGGGGATGGGATCACCGCCCGCACGCCGGAGCTCTACGCGGCCATCCGCAAAACGCTGGAGCGGCGGCTCTCCTTCGGCGGCGGTCACACGGGCTGGTCCCGCGCGTGGCTGATCTGCCTGTTCGCCCGCCTCAGGGACGCGGATCAGACCTTTGCGCACCTGCGGCTGCTGCTCACGAAGTCCACGCTGCCCAATCTCTTCGATACGCATCCGCCGTTTCAGATCGACGGCAATTTCGGCGGTTCCGCGGGCATTGCGGAAGCGCTGCTCCAGAGCCACGACGGGGTGGTCACGGTCCTGCCCGCCGCGCCCGGTTTTCTGAGCGGCGAGTATTCCGGCCTCCGGGCCAGAGGCAATCTCTCCGTCGGCGCGCGGTTTGAAGCGGGCAGGGCGGCAGCGGTGACGCTCTCTTCTCCCACGGCGACCGAGGCGAGGGTCGTCTGCCCCGGCGCTGCGGCGCTTATATCCGACGGAAAAAAATACCTGCCGAAAGACGGCGTGTTCACCCTGCCGGTCTCGCCGGTCCCCGCCACGTTTACGGCAGAATGATCGATCATTCAGAAAAAGAAAGCGACACAAGACGGAAAGCCCTGTGCCGCTTTTGTGTTTCTTTGCCTGCGCCGGACGCCGCGGCCCGTCGCAGAATGAAAAAATCAGTCCCTGTAATGAGAGCAGTCGCTCACTTCGTCGGGATCCACGTAGATCTTGTACCACTCGCAGTAGCACTTATACCCGCTTCTTTCAGAAGTGTTGCAGTAGATGCAGTATTTGCACTTTACGTATTCCGCCATGTCTTTCCCTCCTTTCATTTACGCTTATTCCGCCACGGCGATCGTGAATGCGGGACCGTAATCATTGTCGCCGACGGCAAAGGATGCAATGGGAGGGCAGTTTTTAAATACTTCGGATACGTCGTTATGCGAAAGTCTTGTCAGCCTTTGATCGGAATCAAGTACGATCGTTTCATACCAGAAATGGCTTTGGAATACGCCGCGGCCGTCTTCCTCCGGCGCTGTATACGCTTTGACCGGCAGGACCGTTCCGTCTGCGTTCATTACCGTTCCGTCCTTCAGCGCAACGATGACTTCTTCGCATTCGGCCCCCGTTGCGCAAACGTCGTAAACGTCGTGCAATTTGGCAAGATCGCTGCGCAATAACCGTTTCCCCGTCAGATTCGAACCGGCGATCAGAACCCTGCCGTCCCGCGTAACGCCGAAAACGGAATTCTGCGTTCCGGTTGCAATGCGCCGGATATTGCGCCATTCATTCACCTCGGCGTAATCTGCTTTCGTATAGAAATCGGGCGCCGCCATATGTACGCACCCGGATCTGTCCAACGCAAAATAGGCGTCCGAAACCGCAACCTGAAGGATATCGCGCCAGCTTTTTACTTCGTCGTTGACGTCATAAAAGCTGATCTGGTTTCTTTGCTCGCAAAGACCGTGCAGCGCTCTTTTCGCAACCATACAGGTCCCGTCGCTCACAAGACCGATGGCGTGACAGGACGCCCATAAACTGAGAGAGATCTCTTTGATGCGGGTCCAGTACACGGTTCGTAAGGCATACTGAGGGCGGTTGGTTTTTTGAAGCGTACGCCCGTCGGAAGTGACCGCAACAATGCAGTTCGTGCCCGCGAATACCTTTTCTATCGGTTCCTTTTCCCAGTCGCTCATATCGTATCCGATATCCGGCGTATACAAAAGTTTCCGTTTCATAAAAACACCTCTGCAATCATTTTCTTTTTCTTTGCCGTTTGCGGTCACATAGCCGGTGCGTTATTTGTGATCTCCATGTATATGTGGCTTTCGTCCCGTTTGTATTCCCGGAAGCCGCATTTCTGATACACGCGGATGGCTCTGGCGTTGAAGGGTCTGGTGCGCAGGCAGACGCGCCGCAGGCCAAGGCAGGCAAAAGCATAGCCGAGCAGCGCGTTGACCGCCTCGGCGCCGTAGCCCATGTTCTGCTTTTTGGCGGTAATGGCGATGCCCAGCTCGCCCTCGCCGTCGTGCACGTCCATCAGCTCTATATTGCCTATGAATTCGCCGCTCTTCTTTTCGATCATGGAGAAGACCGGCGCCTGCTCCTCCAGCTTCATTGCGACCCACGCCTTTTCCTGTTCCTCCGTATACGGCTCGTGCTGCCCGCCGATGAACCGCCCCACGTGTTCGTGGTCGTTCACCATGATCAGGTAATCTGCCGTCAGCACCGCGGATACCGCAACAAAGCTGATATGCTCCGATGCAAAGATCTGTTTCATGTGTCCGCTCCCTCCGATCGATCTGCGAATCATTTTTATTATAACAAAGGATCCGTAAAATGGCAATTACAAAAGCGTTAAATATTTTTTCCGTCGGCAAAAGAAAACCCTTGACTTTATATAAAACCCGTGATACAATACATTTTGTCTTGGAGGCATAGCTCAGCTGGTTAGAGCATTCGCTTGACGTGCGAAAGGTCTAGAGTTCGAATCTCTCTGCCTCCACCAAAAATCCTGCGCACCGTCGCAGGATTTTTCCTTCTTCACTCTTCACTCTTCACTCTTCACTCTTCACTAAAAAACTGCCTGTCCCAATGCGCCGGATTTTTGGTGAAAGGTAAGAAGTAAGAGTGAATAGGGAATCTTCATCGTTCTCTCTTTTGTAAGCCGGATCGTTTTTGAGAGGTGATAATCAATGACTCTGAAAAGTGCAAAAAGCTTTCTTGATTCAAATGATATTTCCTATGTAATCCGTTATTATCCGGACGAAGCGGATTATTGGCGTCACACAAGTTTGTTTCCGTATGTTAAGCACGCAAAATCCTGTAAAGTAACCGTAATCGTCATATCCGGTAAAAACGGGCACAAGGATATCGAACTTCAGTTTAACGAAACCGAGAACGGTCCCGTATTTGAGGATTTATTCTTTGGCGGCTATTCGTATGAACTGTTCGATTGTACGGAAGACATTCTGGCGGATGAAGTTATTCGCGAGATTCATTCCATCCTTCAGGGGCAAGTCACGGTGATCGAAGCGTACAATCTGAAGCCGTGCCGATGGAAAGCAGATTCCATTTTTGATCGCAGTGATCATTCAGATCCTCTTTTTGGAGAACCGGGTTATCAAAAGGCGATGGAAAAAATACACAAACCGCTCTCATTTTTTCAAAAAATTTTTCATGTTAAGAAACAGTACGAAATCTATGATTATGAAAACTATCAGTGCGTTATAAAAGAATAGCGGTTGTTTTTTCGGTACTCCGACGTGTTCATTTCAATCAAAAACCTCTTTTGTCAATTCAGGCAGGAGAGGTTTGTTTTTGTGTTGTGAAGGCATGCTTTGTATTTCATCCTTCCGCCGCATATTTTTGCAGAATATGCAAAATTTTTGTATGAATATGCTTGAATAAAAATAAATAATATTATATAATTAATTTATCTATAGACCATGGGAGGTTAAACAATGATCGACGCATATCTCAAGGGGCTGATCGCCTACGCGCTGCAGAAGGGGCTCATCGAGCCTTCGGACGGCGTTTACTGCCTGAACGCCCTGTTATATATCATGAAGCTGGATTCCGTTTCGGACGACGTGCCGCCCGCGGACGAGCCGCTGGAGGTCCTTTTGGGCGGGCTGTGCGACGACGCGGTCGCCCGCGGCGTGATCGAGGACAGCATCACGTACCGCGATCTTTTCGATACGGCCCTGATGGGCGCTTTAACGCCCCGCCCCTCGCAGGTGATCGCCCGCTTCAAGGCGCTGTACGCCAAGGATCCCGTCGCCGCCACGGACGACTACTACCGCTTCAGCTGCGATACCAACTACATCCGCAGGGACCGCATCAAAAAGGACCTCAAATGGCAGTATACCGGCGAATACGGCACGCTGGACATTACGGTGAACCTCTCCAAGCCCGAGAAGGACCCCAAGGCCATCGCCGCCGCCAAAAACGCGCCGCAGGCGGGCTATCCCAAATGCCAGCTCTGCCGCGAGAGCGAGGGCTACGCGGGCCGCGTGAATTTCCCGGCGCGGCAGAACCACCGCATCATCCCCATCTCCATCGCGGGCGCGCCCTGGTTCTTCCAGTATTCGCCCTACGTGTATTATAACGAGCACTGCATCGTGTTCAACAGCCGCCACACCCCCATGGTGATCGATAAAAGCGCGTTTCAGAAGCTTTTGGAATTCGTTACGCTGTTCCCGCACTATTTCGTGGGCTCCAACGCCGATCTGCCCATCGTGGGCGGCTCCATCCTCTCCCACGAGCATTTTCAGGGCGGCCGCTACGAGTTCCCCATGGAGCGCGCGCCCATCGAAAAAGAGATCTCCTTTGCCGGGTATCCGGATATTGCGGCCGGTATCGTAAAATGGCCCATGTCCACCATCCGCCTTCGTGCGGCGGATCCCGCGCGCCTCGCGGACCTCGCGGATCGGATCTTAACGAAATGGCGCGGTTATACGGACGAGAGCGCCTTCATCTATGCGGAAACGGACGGCGAAAAGCATAACACCATCACGCCCATCGCCCGCCGCCGCGGCGACGATTACGAGCTGGATCTGGTGCTGCGCAACAACATTACAACCGAGGAGCATCCGCTGGGCGTATACCACCCGCACGCCGAGCTGCACCACATCAAAAAAGAGAACATCGGCCTCATCGAGGTGATGGGCCTTGCCGTGCTGCCCGCGCGGCTCAAAAACGAGCTGGCCGCCGTGCAGGAGGCCCTTGTGACCGGCGCGGACCTTTCCGCCGATCCTCTTACCGGATCTCACGCCGCGTGGGGCGAAACGATCCGCGCGAAATACCCCTGTATCACCGCCGAAAACGCCGAAACCATCGTGCGGGACGAGGTGGGCCTTGTATTTTCCACCGTGCTGGAGCACGCGGGCGTGTATAAACGGGACGACGCCGGCCGCGCGGCCATGCTGCGGTTTATAGAAAGCGTATAAAGAAACGGAGAGCGTTTATGAAAAGATCCGAAGCACGCGAAAGCGCGTTTATCCTGATTTTTGAATCCATCTTCAACCCGGAGTATTCGTTTGCGGATATGCAGGCGTTTGCCGCCGAAAGCGAGCTGTTCGAGGTGGACGGGTTCACCGAGCGGCTCTATACCGCCGCCGTTACCCACGCGGCCGAGCTGGACGAGGAGATCAAAAAATACCTCAAGGGCTGGCGGCTGGAGCGGCTCAGCCGTCCCGCGCTGGCCATCCTGCAGCTGGCGTTTGCCGAGCTCGTTTACTGCGATGATATCCCGCCCTCGGTCACCGTGAACGAGGCGGTGGAGCTCGCCAAAAAGTACGCGGGCGAAAAGGACGCGCCCTTCATCAACGGCGTGCTCGGTTCGGCCGTCAGAAGCAGGCAGAGCGAATGATCTCCCTCGGTATCGATACCAGCAATTATACCACCTCCGCCGCGCTCTATAACGCGGAAACGGACGGAATGATCTCCCGCCGCAGGCTGCTGAAGGTCAGGGAGGGGGAGCTGGGGCTCAGGCAGAGCGAGGCCGTGTTCCAGCATACGCTGGCGCTGCCGGAACTGATCAAAGAAGTGTTCTCCGCAGCGGACGCCCGGCCGCAGCGCATCGCCGTATCCGTTTCCCCGTGCGATTTCGAGGGCTCTTATATGCCCTGTTTTATGTGCGGCAAGGGTACGGCCGAGAGCATGGGCGCCGCCTTCGGCGTTCCCGTAAAGCATTTTTCGCATCAGGCGGGGCATATCGCCGCCGCGCTGTGGTCCGCCGGGCGCACGGACCTTATGGCGCGCCCCTTTTTAGCCTTCCACGTATCGGGCGGCACCACGGAGGCCGTACTGGCTCAGCCCGATGCCGAAAAGATCTTCCGCGTGCAGAAAAAGGCCGGTTCGCTGGACCTGAAGGCCGGGCAGGCGATCGACCGTGTTGGCCGTATGCTGGGGCTGCCGTTCCCGGCCGGGCCCGCGCTGGACGCCCTGAGCCTGCAAAGCGAACGCAAGTATAAAATCAAGCCTTCCATGAAAAACGGTTCCTGCTCCTTATCGGGGCTCGAAAACCAGTGCCGGAAGATGGCCGCGGCAGGGGAGGCCCCCGCGGATATCGCGAACTATTGTATCTCCTATATTTACGCCGCCCTGCAGGCCATGACGGATGCGCTGCTGGCCGAATACGGCGACCTGCCGCTGGTGTTTTCCGGCGGCGTTACCTCCAACACTCTCATCAGAAAACGCTTCACCGCCGCCTACGGGGCCGTGTTCGCCGAACAGGGTCTTGCCTCCGATAACGCGGCGGGACTGGCGTATCTGGGATCGTTATAACTATGAATTTACCCGTCATCACCGTCTCTCAGCTGAATCTCTATGTTAAAAAAATGTTCGACAGCGATCTTACGTTCGCCAGCGTGATCCTGTCGGGCGAGATTTCCAATCTCTCGCCGCACTACCGCAGCGGGCATATCTATTTTTCCCTCAAGGACGATACGTCCTCCATTAAGGCCGTCATGTTCGCGCGGGAGGCGTCGCGCCTGCGCTTTCAGCCCGAAAACGGCATGAAGGTGCTTGCAATCGGCCGCGTGAGCGTGTTCGAGCGGGACGGCGTGTATCAGCTATACGTCAAAGAGCTGCAGCCGGACGGCGCGGGCGCGCTGGCCGTGGCCTTTGAGCAGCTCAAAAAACAGCTGGAGGCCAAGGGCCTGTTCGACCCGCGCCATAAAAAACCGCTGCCGGCATTCCCCAAAAAGATCGGCGTCATCACTTCTCCCAACGGCGCGGCGCTGCAGGATATACTGAACATCATCGGCCGCCGCTTCCCTTTGTGCGAGGTCATCGTGGCGGGCGTTACGGTGCAGGGCAACGGGGCCGCCAGCGAGATCATAGAGGCCATCGAAGCCTTCAACCGCGGCAAAAAAGCGGACGTGCTCATCGTGGGCCGCGGGGGCGGCAGCGCCGAGGACCTGTGGTGCTTCAACGACGAACGCCTTGCTTACGCCATTTATAACAGTGCCATCCCGGTGATCAGCGCCGTGGGGCACGAAACGGATTTTACCATCGCCGATTTCGTCAGCGACGTGCGCGCCCCCACCCCCAGCGCCGCCGCGGAGCTGGCAACGCCGGATATCGCGGAGCTGACCTACCGGCTGGATGCGCTGGAGCGCGCGCTGGCATCCGCGTCTCTGGGGCATATCAAGGAGCGCCGTATGGCGCTGGAGGCTATCCTTGCCCGCCGTTCGTTTACGGACGCCGTCCGCTTTTTTGAGGCGGACCGCAGGCGGCTTTCGGAACTGACGCAGGCGCTGGGGCGCAGAACGGAACTGAAGATCAAAGCGGAAACCGACCGGCTCGGGACCGCGCGGCTGCGGCTGGACCGGAAGATCGGCGCGGTGCTTACGGGCGAAAAGGTGCGCTTTACGGCGGACGTGACCGCCCTCAGAAAACTCAATCCTCTGGACGTGCTCACCCGCGGCTTCGCGGCCGTGGAAAAGGACGGGGCGGTGCAGCCCGGCGTGGCGGCGCTGAACACCGGGGATGAGATCGCGGTACGCATGGCGGACGGCACGCTCGCCTGCGAAATCAAAGGGATCACGAAAGGAAATCACCATGGAACAGATGCAGTATGAAACGGCGATCAAACGGCTGGAAGAGATCGTAGCCCTGCTGGAAAAGGGCGGCCAGACGCTGGATGAATCCGTAAAGCTCTTTGAGGAGGGCGCCTCCCTCGCGGCCTTCTGCAATAAGGCGCTGAAGGACGCGGAGCTGAAGATCACGAAGCTTTCCGACGCGGGAGAGGACGAAGATGCTTAACGCGCCCATCCCCGAAATGCTGCGGGCCATCGAAAAAACGGTGCAGGAGAGCGTTCCGCATACGGAGGGCGAGCTCGCCCCGGTGGCGGAAATGCTGCGCTATTCGCTGGAAAGCGGCGGCAAGCGCGTGCGACCGCTCCTGACGCTCCTGTTCTGCGAGGCGGCGGGCGGCGAGTGGAAAAACGCGCTGCGGTTTGCCGCTGCCGTGGAATTCGTGCATACCTATTCTTTGATCCACGACGATCTGCCCTGCATGGATAACGACGATTACCGCCGCGGCAGGCTTTCCTCGCATAAAAAATTCGGCGAGGCAAACGCGCTGCTGGCCGGGGACGCGCTGCTCACCCACGCGTTTTATCTGATTGCCGAGGCTGCCGCCGCCGGAGATGTGACTGCCGCGCAGAGCGCCGCCGCCGCAAAGGAGCTCTCCCGTTTGGCCGGGGCCGACGGCATGGTGGGCGGCCAGTATATCGACCTTGCTTACGAAAACAAAGCCGCCGGAGCAGATACGCTGTTTACCATGGACCGCCTGAAAACCGCCTGCCTGATCGAGGCGGCCGCGGTGCTGGGCTGTATCGCGGCGGGGACGGACGAAACCGTTCTCAACGCGGCAAGGACCTTCGCGGTCGGTCTGGGGCTGGCGTTCCAGATCACGGACGACCTGCTGGAATATAACGACGAAACGAACAGCGACGTGGAAAACGGCAAATCCACCTACGTTTCCGTGTTCGGCTTTGAAAAAGCGCGGGCGCTGGCGGCGGAGTATACGGAAAAGGCCGTCGCGGCGCTGACTGTGTTCGGCGAAAAGGGCGAAACGCTGAAGGAATTCGCGCTCACGCTGCTGAACCGCACGAAATAACCTCTTTCGGAGGAACGTTTTGGAATATAAATATCTTTCAAAAATCAAATCCCCGGCGGATCTCAAGCAGCTGGACGACGCGGCGCTCACGGCGCTGGCCGAAGAGATCCGCGATAAAATGATCCGTACGGTCTCCGTATCGGGCGGGCATCTGTCGTCCAATTTGGGTGTGGTGGAGCTCACCATCGCCCTGCACCGCGTGTTCGATTCGCCGGAGGATAAGATCATTTGGGACGTGGGGCATCAGTGCTATCCGCACAAGCTGCTCACGGGCCGGTTCGACCGTTTCGATACCCTCCGGGGGCCGAACGGGCTTTCGGGCTTTACGCGCCGGGGCGAGAGCGAGCACGATATCTTCTCCGGCGGGCATTCCAGCGTGGCGCTCTCCGCCGCCTACGGCGTGGCCGCCGCCAACAAGCTGAACGGCAGCAAGAATTATACCGTGGCCGTGGTGGGCGACGGCGCCTTTACCGGCGGCATGGTATACGAGGCGCTGAACAACGCGGGGCGCGCCGGCAAGGGCACCAAGCTGATCGTGGTGCTCAACGAAAACGAGATGTCCATCTCCAAAAACGTAGGCGCGCTGGCGAAATATTTTGCAACCATCCGCGCCAATCCCCGGTATTTCCGCCTCAAGGCCAAAACCGAGGACGTGCTCAACCATATCCCCGTCATCGGCCGCAGGCTGGCAAAGGCTCTGTTTAAACTGAAAACGAGCCTCAAAAACAGGATCTATAAAAGCACCATGTTCGAGGATATGGGCTTCCGCTATATTGGGCCCATCAACGGGCATTCCATCCCCAACCTCACGGACGCGCTCTTAGGCGCGGTAGAGGCCGATTACCCCGTGCTGCTGCACGTTACCACGGTGAAGGGCAAGGGTTACGAGCTCGCCGAGCAGAATCCCGAGATCTTCCACGGCATTTCCGCCTTCAATATCGTAACCGGGGAAAAGAAGATCACCGGCACCAGCTTTTCCGATACCTTCGGCGCCTTCCTGTGCGATGCGGCTGCAAGCGACAGGCGTGTGTGCGCCGTAACGGCGGCCATGGCGCTGGGCACGGGGCTGGAGGCCTTTGAAAAGGCCTATCCGGACCGCTTCTTTGACGTGGGCATTGCCGAACAGCACGCGGTCACCTTCGCGGCGGGGCTTTCCCGGGGCGGCATGCTGCCCGTGGTGGCGATCTATTCCACGTTTCTGCAGCGGGCTTACGACCAGATCATACACGACTGCGCCATGCAGCAGCTCAAAATCGTATTCGCGGTGGACCGCGCCGGTTTCGTGGGGGACGACGGCGAATCGCACCACGGGCTGTTTGACGCGGCGTTTCTCAATTCCATTCCCGATATCACCGTGTTCGCCCCCACAACCTTCGAGGAGCTCCGGAGCTGCCTGTATCAGGCGCTGTATAAGGATGAGGGCAGCGTGGCGGTGCGCTATCCCCGCGGCGTGGAGCCTGCTCTGCCCGCGGATTATAAGTTCATGGGCGGCGGCTGGCAGAGCTACGGGGACGCTTTCGCCGAAATTGCAATTGTGACCTACGGCCGCTGCTTTGCCGAGGCGGTGGGCGCGCGGGCGCTGCTGAACGCGCAGGGCAAACGCGTGAATATCATAAAGCTGAACCGGATCAAGCCCGTACCCAACGAAGCGGTGAAATGCGCCATGGAGGCCGAACGGATCTTCTTCTTTGAGGAAGGGCAGCGCTTCGGCGGCATCGGCGAAACCTTTGCGGATAAGCTCTTCAAATACGGCTACCGCGGCGCTTACCGCAACACGGGCGTGGAAGGGCAGTTCGCCGTGCAGAATACCGTAGGCGGCCTGCTGAAGCTTTATAAACTGGATTCCGCCGGTATGGCGGAAATGATCACGGAAGAGACGACGCTATGACTCAGAAACAGCGATTGGACGTATATCTGTTTGAACAGAAGCTGTTCGACAGCCGCGAAAAGGCCCGGGCCGCCGTGATGGCGGGGCTCGTGTACGTCAACGGCCAGAAGGCCCTGAAGCCCGGCGATACCGTGAAACCCACGGACGCGGTGGAGGTGCGCGGCGGTTCGGAATTCGTGAGCCGCGGCGGGCATAAGCTGAAAAAGGCCGTGGAGGTGTTCTCGCCGGTGCTGCGGGATCAGATCTGCATGGATATCGGCGCTTCCACCGGCGGGTTTACGGACTGCATGCTGCAGAACGGCGCCAAAAAAGTTTACGCCGTGGACGTGGGCTACGGCCAGCTGGCCTGGAAGCTCCGGCAGGACCCGCGCGTGGTCAATCTCGAGCGCACCAATATCCGGTATCTCACCCACGAGCAGGTGCCGGAGCCGGTCGGCTTTATCAGCGTGGACGTGGCCTTCATCTCCTTAAAGCTGGTGCTGCCCGTGGCGTACGAATTCCTTGCCGATACGGGCGCCTGCGTATGCCTCATCAAACCGCAGTTCGAGGCGGGGCGCGAAAACGTGGGCAAAAAGGGCGTGGTGCGCGATATCGGCGTGCACGTGCAGGTCATCAAAGAGATCTGCGCCTTCGCTTCCGAAACCGGTTTTACGGTCCGCGGGCTGGATTATTCGCCCATCAAGGGGCCCGAGGGCAATATCGAATATCTGCTGTATCTTATGAAGCGCGGCGAGAGCGCTGCCGTTTCGCCCGAAGCGGTGGCCGAAGCCTCGCACCAAGCGCTGGATGCAAAGGACGGTGCATAAAATGAAGATCGCTGTCATTCCCAATCTCACGCGTCCCGCGGCCGCGGAGATCACCCGCGCGCTGTGTACGGCGCTGAAAAGCATCGGCGCCGAGCCTTACCTGCCCGCCCAGCACCGCGCCGCGTTTGCGGACGCCGATTGCTCGTTTGCGGAGGAAGCCGCGCTGTACGCGGCCTCGGATATCGTAATGCCCGTGGGCGGGGACGGCTCGGTGATCCGGGCCGGCAAACGCGCAGCCCTGAGCGGCAAACGGATCCTCGGCGTCAACGCGGGCCGGCTTGCGTATCTGTGCGGGCTGGATCCCGCGGAATTCGGTCTGCTGCCGCGGCTGCTTTCCGGGGATTATACGATCCAGAAGCGCATGCTGCTGCAGGCGGACGTTTACGAGAACGGAGCCCTGCAAAGCACGGAGCTCTGCCTCAACGATATCGTTTTCTGCCGCGGGCAGACCATCGGCCTTGTGGATCTCATGGTGCAGGCGGATGAAAAGCCCATCGCGGACTATATCGCGGACGGCGTGATCTTTTCCACGCCCACGGGCTCCACGGCCTATTCCATGGCTGCGGGCGGCCCCATTATGGAGCCCACGCTGGAGGCCGTGCTGCTTACCGCCATCTGCCCCCATTCGCTGGCCTTCCGGCCCTATATCTTCGGGGCGGATACGGTGTTTACGGTCCGGGGCAAAACGCGGACCGAGGGCACGGAGATCTGCTACTCCTGCGACGGGGAAAAGACCCTGCCCCTCGCCGCTGCCGGAGAGGTAAAGATCCGCCGGGCGGAGATCGCCGCGGAATTCATTTCGCTGAAATCGGATAATTTTATAGACGTTCTCAACCAGAAAACGCTCAGGAACAAATAAAGGAGAATCACCGTGAAGAAGGACAGACAAGCACTGATCGCCCGGATCATTACGGAACACCGTGTCAGCACGCAGGAGGAGCTTCTGGATATGCTGCTTCAGCGGGGCGTAAACGCCACACAGGCAACGGTCAGCCGCGATATCAAGGAGATGAAGATCGTAAAGCGCGCGGACGCGGGCGGCGAATACCGCTATTCCATGCCTCTGGAAGCCGCCGAGCCCAGCCGCTCCAAATATATGGCCATCCTCACCGGGGCGGCCGTCTCCACGGACGCGGCCATGAATACGGTGGTGCTCAAATGCCATGCGGGCACCGCGCAGGCCGCTTGCGTGGCCATCGATCAGTTCGGGCTGCCGGACGTGGCCGGTACGCTGGCGGGGGACGATACCATTTTTATCCTCTGCTACACCGTGGAAGCCGCCGCCGCGCTCAGAAGCCGGCTGGACGCGATCTTCGGGTTCTGAGCCATGCTGCAATATCTGCAGATCGAAAACGTAGCCACCATTCAGAAGGCGGAGGTCGCCTTCGGGCCGGGGCTGAATATTTTAACGGGCGAGACCGGCGCGGGCAAATCGATCCTTATCGATTCCATCAACGCCGTTTCCGGCGCAAAGACCTCGCGGGAATTGATCCGTACGGACAGCGCCTCCGCTTACGTCAGCGCCCTGTTTGCGGACGTGGGCGTGGAAACGCTGAGAAAACTGGAGGAAGCGGGGCTGCCCGCGGAGCCGGACGGCACGCTGCTCCTTCGCCGCAGGCTCTATAAGGACGGCAAAAACGACTGCTTTATAAACGGCGCGCCCGTTACGGTCAGTATGCTCAAAAGCATCGCCATGTCGCTGATCAATATCCACGGCCAGCGGGATTCGCAGGCGCTGCTGGACAGCGAGCGGCATATCGAGTTTCTGGACGCCTACGCGGACGCCGGGGCGGAGCTTGCCGCGTTCACGGCGGCGTTTGCGGCGCTGAAAGAGACCAAAGAAAAAATAAAAGCCCTGTCCATGGACGAGGCTTATAAAGCGCGGCGCATCGACCTGCTGCGTTACCAGATCGGCGAACTGAAGGCCGCGGAGCTGCAGCCCGGCGAAACGGCCGCCTTAAAGCATAAAAAGGCGATCCTCAACCACGCGCAGAAGGTCACCGAGGCGCTCTCGAAGGCGCTTACCGCCCTCATCGGGGATGGGGAAACCCCGGGCGCGGATGCGCTGCTGGGGCTGGCCGAAGGGCAGATCGGCATTGCGGGCGAGGTGGCAAAGGGGCTCGGCGCGGTGGCCGAGAGCGTACGGGGCGCCAAAGAAACGGTGCTGGACGCCGCTTCCGTGCTGGACGACGTATTGCAGCAGCTTGCCGCAAACGAGGATAATATCGACGAGATCGAGGCGCGTCTGGACGTGCTCTACCGCCTCTCTAAAAAATACGGCGCCACGGAAGAGGAAATGCTCGCGTTCCTGGCGGCCGCCGAGGAGGAGCTGGATACCATCACCTTTTCGGAAGAAAAGCTCGAAAAACTCAACGCGGAATATGAGGCGCAGCTTGCGGACGCGGAAACCAAAGCGGCGGCTCTCGGCAAAAAAAGAAAGACCGCCGCAAAAAAGCTTTCCGCCGCCGTGGAAGCGGAGCTCTCGTTTCTGGATATGCCCAACGCCCGCTTCGTGACCGTCGTTTCCCCCGCCCCCATGGGCGAGACCGGCGCGGACCGCGTGGAGTTTCTGATCTCCGCCAACCCCGGCGAGGATCCGAAGCCATTGGGCAAGGTGGCCTCCGGCGGCGAGCTCTCGCGCATCATGCTGGCCATCAAAAACGTGCTGCAGGGGGACCACACTGCCGCCTCGCTGATCTTTGACGAGATCGACGCGGGTGTTTCCGGCAGCGCCGCGGGCAAGATCGCCCTGAAGCTGAAATCCCTTTCCCGCCGCGCGCAGGTGCTCTGCATCACCCATTCGGCCCAGATCGCCGCCTACGCGGACGAGCACAAGCTGCTCACCAAAACGGTGGAAAACGGCAAAACCTATACCCGCATCCAAACGCTGGATACCGACGCCCGCGCGCATGAACTGGCGCGTATCACCTACGGCGGAGGCTATACGCCGAAGCAGCTGGAATCGGCCATGGAAATGATACGCAAGGCGCAGGGAAATGAATAATTAAAAATTAAAAATGAATGATTCATGATTGACGGAAGCGTTGCATTGAAACCGTGTTATCATTCCGTAAACGGGTTGTTAACGGTTTGTATCCGCAGGTTAGGTTAGTATAGGGAAGGTTAGGAAAGGTTAGTATAGGGTAGTTTTTAAAGCGCGTGGGCGCAGAAGAAAAAAACGACGGACCGGTTTTGAAGATTTTTTAAAAAACGGCCGTTCCGGGGAGAATCGCTTCTCCCGGGTATGGTATAATCCCTGCCGGAAAAAAGAAAGGCGGGGAAGAACAATGTTTCTGTTTATAAAAGCAACGGAGGACTTCGGCGAATGCCTGAGGTCCTCTGTTATCCTTTTCGGTTTTATAAAAAAGAGAGCCGGAAGAGAATCGGCTCTCTTCCGGCACGATCGGTTCGGGCTGAACCGGATCCGTCAGTATTTGATGGTCTTGACGGGGCTCCAGGCGCTGAGGATCTCAACGGTGCTGCCGCCGTAGCTGACCTTCTGTTTGGCTGCCACTCTGACGTAGTACGTAACGCCTTTTTTCAGGGTGCCCCAGCTTACCTTGTTGTAGGAGATTGTCGTAGTGGAGCTGTCTACGTTGGAGGTGTGCGCGCCGGAGAAGTTTTTGTCGCGGCTGATCTGAATGCGGTATCCTGACACACCGGATACGGCGGACCACTTGACGATTACACGATTCAGCGTTTTCACTGCGGATAAGCTGGTGATCGTGGGGGCCTTGGGCGTTACGGTGACGGTCTTTTTTACGGAGCCGTAGTACTGCGCGATGCCGGTGATGGTCACGTCGTACTTGCCTACGTTCTTCACGGTGTCGCGGCTGAGCACGAAGTTCTTGCCTGCGGTAAGGGCGGTGCTGCCGTTCTTCACCGAGAGCATGTCTTTAACGGCGATATTGCTGCCGGTAAAGGCCTTGTTGACCGTGGTGATGTTCACCTTGTTGATATCGACCAGGGTCTTCCAGGAGAAGGTGATTTTCTTGTTCCCCTGGCAGACAACGACGATGTAATCGCGGGTGCGCTTGCAGGAAGATTTCAGATAGAAGCAGTCGTAAAGCTGAATGCCTACGTTGTTGTTGCGGATCAGGGAGAGGTTCTTGGATAACGAGTTTTTGTTGGAAACGCCGAGCTTGCCGACGGCTGCTTCGATATGGACGTGACGGTCGTAGGTGCCTTTTTTGCCGTTTCCAAAGGTGCCCTGATCATACAGATGGCTGCCCTTTGTGATCTTCTGGCCCACCTTCAGATCGTTCACGTTATCATCGTGGCAGAGCATGAGGGTGACGTAGTCCAGCTTGCCGTTGGGCAGATACACCTTGTCGGTGCTCTGGAAGAAGACCGCGTGCGTGCCGCCGTTGTCCTTGTACAGTACGGTGCCGGTGAAGGGCGCCTCAAGGCTGGTGTCGCCGCCGCTGAGATCCCAGCCGAACCAAACGTGGCCGCCGTCCTTTGCGGCAATTTTTTCCTGGTCTTTATCCAGCTTCGTGTTGGTGCGGACGATTTTCAGCTCGTCCATGGGGAAGGTGGAGGATTCGTTGATCGTTGCAGCCGATGCGGTGGCATGGGTGGGAAAAACGATGAGGGAGAGGCACGTAAGCAGAACGAGGAGGAGGGACAGAGTGCGTTTCATAACAGGGATCTCCTTTTTATTTTTACGGTATGTACCGTATATTTGCGTGTTTCGGAACCGCAGGTTTTGCATCATTATATCACGCCTGCGGATCCGGATCCGGAAGGGGGCGGACGGCTGCTTCCGTCTGCCGCTCGGATGACTTAATCATATCATACCCGCGGATCAGATTCCGGAAAGGGGGGTGAAACCGGTTTTTCCGTCCGCCGCTCGGATGACCTAATCATATCATACCAGCGGATCGGATTCCGGAAGGGGGTGGAACCGGTTTTTTTTCCGTCCGCCGCCGCTTGGATGACCTAATCATATCACACCCGCGGATCGGATTCCGGAAGGGGGTGGAACCGGTTTTTTCCGTCCGCCGCCGCTTCGTTGGAAAGATTATGTCAGGCCGGAAAACCGGTTTCCGGAAGGGGGAGGGAATGCTTTGGATTTACACTGTGATTTCAGCCCCGTATTAAAAACTGAAAAAGCACGCTCACTTTTCGGAGGATGCTCCGTAAGTGAACGCGCCTGACGGTTTATTCTGTATATTCGTTATTTTTTTATCTTATCTTTGCCTCTTCACGGAAAGTTGGGGGATTTTGTGCTTCGCACTTAGGAGGGCTGACGGCCCCCGTCCCTCTCCGGCGGCTTTGCCGCCACCTCCCCCGCACCGCGGGGGAGTCTTCCCCGGCGAGGGTTTCCCTAAAACCT
>JAEEGL011607403.1_pt1 | contig 39255 bp, 72 predicted proteins | sample 9134231 | NCBI WGS metagenome assembly JAEEGL01 (sample SAMN16246548, study PRJNA631951) | gut metagenome | biome: gut microbiome; feature: rumen; material: fiber-attached | host: Bos | place: Iran: Karaj | collected 2018-10 | reverse complement strand
GCCATTAAAAGGAGAATAACAACTATGGCAAAGAAACAGTATGTACAGACTATTACAGACAAGGCGGAACTTGAAAGAATTGCACAAAAGTTTGGAAAGATTCCGACAAGTATCAAAACAAGTGCAGAGATTATCTCACAGGGGTACTTGACACAGGAAGAGTATAACAATTTACCATTCGTTCCTCGAAGCACACCTATGACTTGCGCTACAAGTTGGTGCTTCATCGGTGGTAGGTGCGCAAGTCCTCTCACTGGTGTACTTTCACCAGAGGAAAACGAAATGTACAACGAGTACCACAAGGAACATAGTAGAAGTGGTTCAAGTACAGGCGGTGCAGTAGGTACACTGTGTATCAAACCGCAAAAGAACCAAGCGGAAATAGACGAGATAAGAGATGCACTTACACGTGCAAAAATGACACGTGCGCTTGAACTCTTCAATACACTGTTTCCGCTTCCTGTACAGGATACAGAGATGATGAAATATTTCGGTGTGCAGTACTTCTCACAATTAGGCGGCAAAGTAAACATGGCTCGTCTTATGTACAGAAAAAAGGTAGACGGAAAAGTACTTATTCCACAGGAACTCACACCTGACGCATGTAAACTCGTTGCAGACGGTTGGCGGTGTGTGTACTCGTTCAAGGACATTAAGGACTTCTTGACGAAGCTCAAGAATAAAGCAGGTATTGACCTGTTCAACTGTATCATCGATTATGACGAGTACGACTTCTAGTACATTGCTCGTACACGATGTTCTAACTGAGTAATGAATGGAACACCTAGTAATTATTGGCTGCTAGGTGTTCTGCTTGATTACTTAGTAATCATAACTACACACAAAGAGGTGAACAAATGGAAAGTACAGAGTATAAGGTACTCGTAAACAAGTGCAATGAACTGATAGACAAGCACAATGCACTATGTAATGACTATGATACACTGATAGACAAGCACAATGCACTATGTAATGACTATGATACACTTGTAAACAAGCATAATATGTTGAGTGAATATGTGAACACAATGGCTACAGTAGTAACTTTTTTACTTGTAGATTACATAGAAAAAATACCCGATGAAAAAGCGAAAGACTTGGCTACAAAGTTTAAAGGTATACTTACAAGTAGACTTGAGAAAGTTTCACACGCTGAGTAATGAATGGAACACTTAGTGACTTATTGTTGCTAGGTGTTCTAGTTGATTACTTAGTAATCAAATACACTACCCATTAAAAGGAGCAAAGACTATGGGAATAAGTAAAAGCAGAATGAAGGCGTACTACAACGAGTACAAGAATGTTGGAGTGCGTACACTTGATGATGTGTACGGTAGGTATTCAAGCGCAAAGAAACACGCATGGGAATACATACGTGAGCGTATGCATGAGCAAGGTGGCACAGGGTTATCTGTTATCAACGGTAATACATTCAACTTCACCACTGGTTACACATACGTTGATGAACATGGACGGGAACACTTTGTAGTGGATACCCGTGACAATGTACAAGATGTACTTGTCTCGGACGTGTACTGAGTAAGGGGGTAATCTATGAATATGATAAGTAGCATTATCTTAGAGGGTAACATAGAGAAATGGTCACATGACCCTGAGTATAATCAAGGTATACTTATTGTAAGTAATATACGCAAGTACGAAAAAGGTGATGGTACATTTGAAGATGAGGTATCCTACTTCGATGTAATAACCTATGGGCAGATGTGTGCAGCTGTAGATAAAGCAGTGTCATCAATGAAAGTAAAGTGTGCCCGTGCAGTAGGTCGGCTCAAACAAAAAACATGGACTGATGAACACGGATTAAAACATAGTAAGGTTGTACTCATAGCAGAACACGTGGAGTTCAAACCTTGTGCTAAACAGCTTGCTGAGTAATGAATGGAACACCTAGTAATCACTGGTTGCTAGGTGTTCTGGTTGATTACTTAGTAATCAAATACACACAAAGAGGTGAACGAATGAAACACACGCTCACATGGGGAAGACCACAAGAAGCTAAGTATTCTGTTACAGGCAGAATGTACTTTACATATAAAGGTAAGCGACTATACGCATCTGATTTTGTACGCCTTGCTTCAACATGGGAAACGAATACTACACCACCACAGGATGTTGTGTACAAAGATTGTAGACCTGTAGCATATATGTACTTAAATGTATGGTCTTGTTATTATCTGATACCTATATCACAAGATGGTGTACATTTTATACTGTGCCTGTGTACATGGAGTGACCTATGACAGAACTTGAACCAACCAAGTACATGAATCCCTTGCAAATAGTAACTGACTTACTATATAAGTACTTAAGAGCCAAAGTTGAGTACTTTGGTTTCATTGCTTTTGATAAAGCAAACCATGTACTCAAAGTAAAGGAACTGTTCAAAGGTGGTATCAGTGTATGTACTATCGACATAAAAACAGTGTACTGGAGTATGCTTAAGTATCCACTTAGTAGTGTTATCTTCTTTCATAATCATCCGAGTGGTAATGCTACACCTAGTGAACCTGATAAAGACTTGTGCCGTTCACTTGAGCAAGGTTGTAGGTTGCTAGGTGTTCAGTTGCTAGACAATATAATTGTGTCACGGTATGGGTACACATCTTTCCGTGAAGAAGACTTACTTATAAAGGAGAAAGCACATGAAGCAAGTAACATATGTACATGATGTGATGGCATACATCGAAGCTTTTGAAGCTATGTACAAGAAAACATGAACAATGAATGGGCACATGAGTATGCTGTGTATTCATGTGTCTGGTTGATTGCTTATGCAGTCACATATGTATACATAGGAGGCACTAAGATGTCGGAAAAATTGGAAGCAACTGAGTACAAACAAGCAGCTGAGTATAAACTCAGAGGCTGTGAAAAAAAGATGGTGGAACAGGCTCAGCAAGTAATGAAGTTGTTGCGCTCCATTACTAGGGAACTCTACTCACACAACAGAAAAGGTGAGTACTGTGCAAGGTTCTCACCAGATGAAAGAGGGAACACATTCACTGGTAGTATACTTATCAGCTCATGTCGTATGTCCATGCAACAGCACAAGAAGAACGATATTAAGTACCCTGTTGAAGATTGTACACTGTCCTTTAGTATAGGCTCACATGATTCAGAAAAGTATCTGCGTATTGAAACTAGTCCTATTGATAAGAAGCTTTTTGTCTCTGTACTGTCTCACGGTAAGGCAGTGTACACAGATGTAACAGATACAGATGTATGGGAGTAAGTAACTATGTACATAAGAACAGAGATTGATATACTCGATGAAGAATGGAGTGAAGGCGCACAAATTACTGTCGATGATTGTGTAAATGCAGGTAAAGGTGAAGAACTGGTACAGCTTGTAACAGATGTATTCGCTTCGGATGATGAACTGCCTACATGGGAAGATGTAAATGATTTCTTGCACCATGAGGACAGCTTCATCTATAGGCAGCTAGGTATACATAAATACTAAGTAAAGGAGATAGCAATGTTAGAGTTTGAAGAGCGATGAACACGCACTTAAAGTAAGCTGTTGCTGTGGTATGGATATACTCAATGCCATATGTAACCCAGAAACTATAAGTACGTATGATAAAGAAGCTTAAAGGAGATAAGTATGAGAACAAAGATTCAGCACACTATATGTGATGAAGTGAGAAAGGTTGTCGAGAACTTAAAGACATTTGAGTACAGTGATTTGTTCAATCTGTACAAGTCACGTACAAAAGTACCTGTTGAGTACTACAGTACGTTGGGTCATGTTGTTACTGTATGGCACTCGCCCAGAACAAAGAGTGTGTACCGTTATGAGTACAGGGAAGGCTACAGGTATAGCATAGTGGCTACAGAATCAGGCAGTATTTATGTGCAGCTGTGGGAGAACAATGTAGCACGTATAGAATACAAAGATGGACAGCTCTATGTATACATTTGTGACGGTGGTTATCCGAGTGTTACTACGATGGCTACAATTGAAGCTGTGCTTGAAGCTGTAGGTGTACAAAAGCATACACGCTATTATCCTATGCACTATTATCCAAGTAAGGATGCAGTGTACTTCTTTGATGAACCTTTAACAAGTGCATGGAAGTGTGTAATCGGAGCATGATATGAGTAGGCAGTGGAACAGAGCGGGCAGACCCAGTACCCATTCGCAGGTAGGTAAGCGCAAGGCGAAGCCTATGCAGTGGACTAAGGAAGAACTGAGTATCATCACGGCTACTGAGAGCAGTGCAAGTGTAATGCTTGCCATTGCTGTAGTGAAGCAGTGGATTCGTGATGGTAAACCTGTGTGTGATGAACAGGGTATCAAGCAGTGGATTGCTATAATCCAAGATAGCTTGAATGAGAAGAATGACGCTACTACTTATGGTACTGAACAATTTGGTAGTATAAGTATTTCACTTAGGAGTAAGCAATGACAAAAGAATACATGCTTGAACTTGTGGACGTGCGTATTGCAGTACTTGACAGGCGGTACACTAACGCATGTAATAACATGGATGATATAGGTGAACACGCATTGAGCAAAGGCTCAGCCGCTGCTGTGCGTACACAGTCCAAGCGTGATATTCAGTTGTTACTGTTGGTAAAGGAACTTCTCACAGGTTACAAAGGTGACTGTGACCTGAGTGAAGACGCACTGGACGGGTTCTATCGTATAGTAGAGCCTGTTGAACGTCACCGATGGAGAACTAAGTAATGGGCAAAGAAACCAGTACAGTACTTGACGGAAAACAATTCCAGTCAAGAATCAGACAGCACAAAGTAAAGCTGTCCTTTGTACTCATGGAAACAAACCGTGAGGGATTTTATCCGACAACGATACGTAAGTATTACATTGATACTGAATATCCAGACAGGGTGTATGAGATGGTTGTCACAGGTTATCTTGATGCACCTTATGTACATGAGATTGATTCTGTGTACTACAAAAGCAGATTCGATGAATACATCACTGTGGCAAAAGGTATACGTGGGGACAAGTACTACTGGAAAACGGTAGCAGACACACTTAATTTCATGCTTAAAGACACAAGAGTAAAGGAGTAAATTATGTCAGATTTAAGTCAAGCAATCGCAAAAGCAAGCACACCTTTTATGATGGGTGTATCACAAGTACTCAATCACGAGTTCACACCAGAACAGCGCATAGCTATGTGTGATGAGCTTGAAGGATTTATAGGCAGCACTATTGTAATAGTCAAGCTTGTAGGTGCTGAGCCATCAGAAGTACTGGAGTCAAACACACCTGTACTGATTGAGTCTATAGGTGAAATCATCGGACGGTCAATCACAGATGAAGAAAAAGAAAAACTGGCTAAGCATGTGAAAGCAGTAACTATGCTGACACTTTTGGTCGGAGTAGCAATGCAGGAAAAACCTACAGAGGAAAAGGAGTAAGCCATGAATCCATTGAACAGTATTATTATAGAAGGTAATGTAAAAGAGTTCACAAGTAATCTGAACACAGTAAATGCTGTCGCACCACAGGGCACACTTATGCTTGAGTGCAAACGTAAGTATAAGGATGGTGACGGTACGTTCAAGGATGAAGTAAGTACATTCAAAGTTCGTCTGTATGGGCAGCTGTGTATCTTTCTGGACAATGCATACAAACAGGGAAAGAAGGCAGACGGCATCCGTGTGGTCGGTAGAATGAAACAGGAAAGGTGGCAAGACAGTACTGGAAAAGCACACAGTGCTATCTGCATCATCGCTGAACACCTTGATTTAAAACCATGTCCTGAAATGAGCAGTGAGGAACAGGAAGAAGACAGCGAAGACTCAGTACAATTCTGATTCTATGTACATATGTCAGCTATGAATGTTATATTTATTTTGTAAAATTGTGTTTTTATAATTCAGGGAAGAAAATTTTTTATCCGCTCTGAATTGAAAAATGCACCAAGTCACAGAAATTTATAACATTCTTGCTGTTCATGTATTGCTCGGAGAGAGTGCAATACTTATACTAAATCAAGTAAAGGAGTTACAAAGATGAAACATAGAGAAGAAGTATTTACAAGACACGTGGAAGAGAAGATTCAGTACATTGAATCTTTTGACGGTGAGGTATCGTTTATTGTTACAGGTATGGATGGTGACAAGTACAATGAATGTGTAAGGGAGATTGTAGATTACGAGAAGTGTGTACGTGGTCAGCTTGTACGTAAGATGATTGACAACAAGGTATTCACTTCTCTGGGTACACTTGACCGTAAGCTGAGTAACGATGAAAGCAAGAAGAAGGCTGACTGGTTACTTGATGAGGTGGACTGTCACCTGACTGGCGGTAACAGCGATGGTAGTGTGCGATACTACTTGTTCATGCCTAAGACCGAGGATGACATTAAGTGTATGCTTGCTTGTCTGGCACTTGCACAGGATGTAAGGGAATACTTTCCGGGTACTAATTTCGATAGACCTTACTCAAGTAAGTGTGGAAGCTCAGACATCAAGTGCGGCGGTGTTTACGTAGTGTGTACTTTTGAAGGTTCCCTTGTATCATGTACATGGGCAAGCATTTATGACTGGAACAGAATGGCTGTTGCAGTGCAGAACATGGCGAATGATATGCATACACTGTTCAACGAAGCTATGCGTAGTGACAACGTGGAAAGTGGAGAGGACTAAGCTATGGACGGTTGGAAAAAAGATGTTGAACTGGCTAAGGTTCGTTGGTTAAGTGATGATTTGTACACAGCACTTAAAAGCAAGTTTGGTCGTGAGCCTACTGATGAAGAGATGAAGTACTACATGGACAATGTAAACTGGAGTGTACTTGAGGAACGTAGTATCGAACTCGGTTGGGAAGTAATGAGTGACCTTATTGCGATGGCAGAAGGAGCATGATGATGTTTAGTAATTATCTTACGATTAAAGACCTTGCAGTTGCATGTAATGCGTTGTGTGAGGAAGGTAAAGGTGACAGTCATGTAGTAGTGAGAACATCTGAGGATGATGTGTATCCATGTGCCAAAGATGGTGTGACATATGACCTTATCAAGGATAAGAGTTGTCTTATACTTGATACATGGGAAATTGAAAAGGAGTAAGCTATGAAGTTTGATAAGAGGTTTGTATACTGTATATGGGATGATGCTCTCATGGCTCAAGATGTAGTAGCTGCTAGTTGCATAAGCAGTCTAATTTCAAAAGTAGAGCATGACGATGATTATCTTATGCCTGATACATGTGTATGTATCGGATGTAATGAGAATATGGATTATCCATTCAAGGTACGTGACGAAGACGGTCAGGTTGATAGTCATAGGTTTGTGTACTATGACCCTAACTATATATGTAAGCTTGCCTATGCATGTGGTAAGCAGATACAGTTTAGGAACCGTGATGGTCAGTGGGAGGATGTTAAGAAGCCTGTATGGACTGAGCGTAATGAATACCGTGTGAAACCTGATGAACCCAATAAGCCTAAGTACAGACCATACAAGAACATTGATGAGTTTATATATGAGTACAGAACTATGTGTCATATCTTTGGTGAGCCGCTTGTAATATGGGTAAAGGATATAAACCAAGATATTATATTCATGTGTGATGGTCTTGACAGGACGGATAACACAGTGCGCATTGAAGGTGAATGGCGGACAATGGCAGAGTTGCTTAAAGGGTACACTTATAAGGATGGCACACCGCTTGGTGTAAAGGAGTAAGTTATGTGGAAGACTGAGAAAGATTTTGCTAAGTACATCATGGGCAAAATGAAGGACGTGGGCATGACACCTGTACGTGTGGAAACACCTGCTACGGTCAATGGTTTCCCTGACCTATATGTTATGGGTAGAGCTGATGATTACTTCATCGAGTTCAAGAACAAACCTTCAAGCAGTATACAGAGTGCGTCAGATGAGTTCAGTGTACCTTGGAGACCCGGACAGCAAGCATTTGCTATGCAGTACATGGCTTCGCATATGAAGAACATACATAGTAAATGGGATGGACACGTCATTTACAAATGTACATGGACATTTATGGGTATGCGTGATGGAGCTGTGTTCATACGCATGATGAACTACCATGAGGGAAACCGTGTACACAAGTACAAAGACCCTGATGTGTTTGTCTTTACCACTGATGACCTTAAGCTGCTGAACATTGAGTACTTCTTAAGAACCCATTCGCAGGTGGTAGTGCCCAAGTCTAGGGATACACCTAAGTTTACTGAGGACTTGGCAGTTTATATCAACAGGGCGATGAAGTACTACATAGAAGATGTGTTCGCAAGTGCAAGCTGCGATATTGACTATCCTATGTGTGAGGACTATCTGTCTACATTTACGGAGCACATGGAAGATGATGAATACTTCTGGGATAAGGAGTACAGCTTCGATGACAAGAAGCGGATGTACTTAAAGGTAGCAAGGTATGTGGCTCAGGAAGCATGGGGCACGTATCACACGTGGCTCAGGAATACATCGAGTGGACCTGAGAGATTTTAATTAAAAATTATTCTGTCTGTGCATATGCGCTATAATTCAATTATGAACAGCGTGTTCCGTAAGCGTAACCACAATTGTCTGTTCCGTTGGTACAGCGTGGTACGGAAAAAGGTACACTAAAAGGAGTTCTAAGTCTTATGAAACAGGACAATGTAAACCAGATGGACATCGTAAACGGTGAGGATGCCGCAGCAAAGCTTGAGGCACGTAAAGCAAAGAAGCGTGAAGCTGCCGCTCAGTACAAAGAGCAGAAAGCAAAGGAAAAGGAAGACCGCATCAAAGGTGGTAAGGCTATCATTGAGGAAATGAAGTCTAAGAACATCTTCGACAAGCTTTCTGATGCCGCTAAAGACTTCCTTAACAGTCTTGCAAACCCTGCACCTGCCGCCAACAATGCATCATTGTTTACACAGCTGTTTGGTGTGAACCCGAAGGTAGGCACGTCATTCACACTGACGGAAGCTTTCACAAAGACTCTTAAAGGTAAGAGTAACATCGACCATTACGTAGGTAAGTGGGCAAAGAAAGGTACAATTGTTACCTTCAAACAGGATAAAGAGAACATCCTGAACTCTACGTACACACTCGAAGCTATCGGTACAGGCACAGCGGATGCTGATGATGCTGAGTAACAGAGGTTTCTGACAGGCTGCAAAGCGCACTGTTTCACTTGATTCAGTGCGCTTATTTTGTACTTAGGGGGTTTGTAGTGGTAAAATCGTATGCTGCTAATTTAGGACGTATCAAGGCACAGTGTATCGTGGACAAGAAGCTCCATGTATGCAATGCTGACTGTGCACACTGCAATACATACCACCGCTTACATAACTGCTATGAACAACTGGATGACTATCACAAGCTGCTTGTAGATGATAATGCACGTTCGTATATACCTAGGTTGGAGGAACTTACTCGGCATGAAATAAGACAGCGTAAGAACACTATGTATAAACGAGTTGTGCTTATTATCATTGCTGTGCTTGTATTACTGACTGTGTGCACACAGAGTTGCCATGCATACACACGTACCTATGATAACTATATAGCCCTAGATGAAGAGATATGTGCTACGTTGAAGCGAACCCATTCGCAGGTACATGATGTCGATGGTGATGGCAAAGTAAATTGTGTGGACTATGCGGTTATATTCAAACGTCAGTGGGATAGGTATTATGATAGCAAGCGATGTGAGATAGTACGCAACAATAATTCTATGCTAGGTTGGTATCATCTGTTTGTTATATGCTTGCCAAAGAATGACATATTCTGGTGGCATGTAGAGCCACAGGCTGATGCTGATAACTATGAGATGCTTGACTACTGGTATGCATCAGGCAAGTATAATCCATTATTCAATGTATATGGTGAAACACAGTATTGGCTGAGTAGAGGGAACAGATGAAAGGTGGTAGTGCTATACTAGGATACATAAGGTTAAGTGCCGCTATTGTTAATAGCGGCATAGAGCAACATGATGAGGTGTTCTTACAGTCAACATGGTGCAAGTACCTTATTGACAATGTAATAGATTATCATAACAATACACACAGTGACGATGGCATGAGGTATCATGCTGTGAGTTATACTAATGAAGGATGGTGTTAAAGATGGGTACAGAGATTAAGAAGGTAGGTACTACAGGAGCTGAGCTAGATGCTTATGTCAAAAGTCACACCCCCATGCAGATACATCAGGATGTGATGGACTACTGCAAGGATGTAGAGAACCTTACACGTGCAATGAGTGACCTGTGGAAAGAAAAAGTTATCCCACTTAGTCTGGCAGGTGTTAAAGTAACTGTTAAAGTCACAGGTGGTTGGCTTGATGAACCTCTTTTGCAAGCTGTTCTTGGAGCTAACGCTGATGATACAGAGGTTGCTGATACAATGATGGAGGTACAGCATGAGGAAAAGTAAACGTGGTATAGGTAAGGTTAAGCATGGTGTACTTAGTAATCCTGATATGGGTAGGTGTCCATCATGCCATGACCTGATGGCACTTCCTGTTGGTCTTGACCTTGATGCACTGTGCTTCTGTCCTACATGCAGAGCACAGTCTTATGGTTATAAATGGTTGGCAGATACAGGCAATGCTGCTGCTATGCGCATGGAAACAATGCGTAGGCACATGGCAGAGCTTGATAATATAAAGGTGAAAAAGTAATGTCTGATATAGGTAAGTATCTAAGTGTGAATATAGCAGGATTAGTAGAGCGTGTGTTTGATAATCCGGGTACATCAATACTCAGATTACCTTTTCAAGCACTGTTAAGTATACTTGGTCAAGTTGCAGCAAGAGCTATTGAGCTTGATGACCCACAGCTGAACATACTTATGCTGCGGTTGAACTTGTATGATGTACCACCTGAACAACGAGGTACTAGAATAGATGAGCAGTATGCTCGTATAAAGGAGTAGACTATGGAGTTTGATAAGAAGTTTGTCCACTGTGTGTGGGATAGTTCATTGGTCGGCAAGCTGTGTGTATTTGCAGACGATATTCCTTGTTTAAGGAAACGTGTAGAGCAATATGTTGCTGAGTATATCGGTGTTTTACAAGAATCCATAGCGTCTGTTTGTGGTACAGATATACGTCCAGAAGACTTGGTGTTCCCATTTTGCATGAGTGATGATAAACATTACAAGTTCGTGTACTATGACCCTAACCTTGAATGTAAAATTGCCCATGAACAGGGCAGGACGATACAGTTTAGGTCAATACTTAGTGAAGACGGTGTGTGGACAGACGTTGATGACCCTATGTGGTCTGACACTGATGAGTACCGTGTGAAACCTGAATATGATGGGGAAAGTGAATATGTTCCATATGATTCAGTGTCCGAGATGTTGTGTGACAATTTCAATGTGGACAATGTTGAGGATATTAAGAACTGTATCTGGGTACGTCCTAAAACAGATACGTCCGTCAGGTACATGATTACTGGTATTGACATCAATCAAGTAATGATTGATAGTATTTGGCTAAATCCGTCTCAGCTCTTGGATGATTACCTCTGGGATGATTACACAGCTATCGGTAAGTAACGAGGTGAACAATGGACACAACTAGATACATGGTGAACACTAAGAACAGTGTCAAGCAGCTTGTTAATCAAGAATGTTTCTTGATACAAGGCAAGTGTTTTAATATAGAGATTAAGCACACCTACAGGAGTCTTGATGTAGATATTGACGACCTTTTGGGTGGGCATACTTGGTGCTTGTATGTAATCATAGGTACTGAGCACAGGAAATCACGTAGGGCAAGAGCCAATAAGCGTGATTATGATACCGACCTTGGTGACAAGATATACCCTAACTGGCATGGTGGTTGTACTTACTATAATAAGCAGAGGACCTATGTAAAGATAGGGTGTAATTATAACCACCTAGGTGATGAGTACTTTGAACAGTGTGCCAAGCTGCCACAGGAAATAATCCATGATGCTGAGCAGCTGTATAAGTTCTTTGAGTGAGGTGGACAGATGATGTACTTTGAAGACATGCGTGACGATGATGATGATGAGGGCTATGATAGGTCCAGTATGTACTTTGATGATGATGATGATGACTATGATGATTACCCTATGGACGAGTATGAGGGTGATGATTATAGTGAGGGACTTGAGTAAGCAGCACCGTATGGTGTGAATATATTGGTCGCTGTGTACCATGAACACAGCAGTAAACAATGCAGGTGAACAGAAAATGTTAGGTGACAAAGCGGATAGACGCTTGGCAGTGGACAGACACGAAAGGAGGTGCACAGTGATGACATACGAAGTTCATCTAGGACAGGATAAAGGTATCTATAGCTGTCTTGCTGCTGAACGACCTGATAAAGTTGATGTAATAAACTGTAGGACTAAAAAAGAAGCAAGGCATAAAGTACTAGATATGCTATATGAAAGTCCTGCAAAGTATATAAATGCCTGTGCTTTTGATAGTAAGAATAATATGCTCGTTTGGATAGAGCGATGTGGGAGGTAAGTAATGGACAAAGTACCTGAGAATGTTATTCAGGCTATGGAACAAATATATATGGCAGTTGAGCGCACACCAGTAGGTGTTACACAGGACACGGACAAGGAGATACTTGTCGTTAAAACAAAGTACACAGCACACAGAATGAACTGTGCTATGAACAGTGTAGCAGCTACTGTAAAGCAGTTTTGTAAAGAGTTGTACACAGGAGCGTTGAAATGACATGCAGCCTATGTTTACACTGGTGGAGTACCAAGCCGGACCATGAGGGTGATTGCTACTGTACTACACAGAAAAAGCGTACATCACCAAGTTATACATGTGATATGTACAAGTATATAGGTGATGCTTCTGAGGATGAAGTTGATGCTGAGTGCAAGATACGTGATTCCTTGACTGTTGTTCCTAAACAGGGAACCCATTCGCAGGTGGCAAAGAGTGTACCTGTCAAAACTAGGAAGTTTCGCATTGAGCCTATGCTCGTTCACCATGACAGCTCAAGACCTGACCTTGTTCCTTTTGGACATCAGAAAGAAGCTATCGATAGATATACTTATGCTGAGGACATTCCTCTGTTCTTTGAGATGGGATGTGGTAAGTCATTTACCACGCTGCAGATTGCACAAGCTAAGTATCGTCTTGGACTCATTAAGGGGTTGCTTGTAGTAGCACCTAACGATGTACATAGGCAGTGGTTTGACGAGCTTGTGTTTGGTGTGGACAAGGACCATGATGGTGTGTTGTGGCAGGAGCTGCAGGTTGACTTCGAGGCACAGTGTGTAGGTGGTCGTGGTGGTCAGAAAGAGTTGTACCCATTCCAGACAGAGGACTTGTTTAAGTTTGTATCTGTGAATGTGGACACGTTCTCACAGCCGCACAAGTGGGAAGACATTGTTAATTGGGCTAATAGCGGTCAGTACATGATTGCTATTGATGAAGCTACGAGTATCAAGAACCCAAGTTCCAAGCGTTCACAGCGATTGTTATATGAGTTCAATGACGTAAAGAAGCGTGGTAAAGCAATCATATCATCAGTAAAGAAGTGTCCGCATAGGGCAGCACTTACTGGTACACCTGTTACCAATGGTCCTATTGACCTGTGGGCAATCATGGAGTTTGTACATCCTAATTTCTTCCATAGAAACTATTATTCATTCAGATGCTATTTCGGTATGTTCACTAAGCTTACTGTGCAAACATCATATGGTGCTGCACGTGACGTGGACGTATGGCTTACTGAGAAGACGTGGCAGGGTATACATGACTGTAATACTTATCAGGAAGCACAGATAGTATTCGGCTGCTCTGAGGATACATACATGACTGTCAAGCATCAGGACCACTTTGTAGGTCCTTATAAACATGCTGATGAGCTTAAGAAGATGCTTGAGTCTGTTGCTATGTTTAAGAAGCTCACTGACTGTGTGGACATGCCATCGTGTCAGTACATGGGACGTAATGTAGGTATGTCTGATGCACAGAAAGCAGTGTACAACAGCATGAAGAAAGACCTCTTGGCACAGTATGCTACATATCAGGCTACAGCGAGTAGTAAGCTTGTAGTCAACTTGAGGCTGCAGCAGATAGCATCAGGTTTTATCATGGGTAAAAAGGTACTTAATGATGAAGCATGGGATTTCTCAGTATTCGGTGATAGCTTGGATGCTATTGATGATAAAGACCTGATGCCTGATGAGGTCGTGTGGATAGGTGATAGTAATCCAAGGCTTGATGCTCTTATGCGTGACGTAGATGAGTGTGACAAACCACTGCTTATACTTACACGGTACACTGCAGAAGCAGCAAAGATATATGAGCTGTGTGAGAAAGCAGGTTATAGGACAGGTCTGTTCACAGGATGGAAGGTCGTAGGTGGTACGGATGCATTTAAGGCAGGTGAACTTGATGTACTGGTTGCTAACAGCACTAAGATATGTAAAGGATTCAACTTACAGATTGCACATACTACCCTGTTCTATAGTAATACATTCAGCATGGAAACAAGACAACAGGCGGAGTTCAGGACATTCCGCATGGGGCAGAAGCATCCGTGTCTGTACATTGATTACTCATCTGCCGAGGTAGATGATACTATAATAAAGGCTTTACGTATGAAGAAAGGTTTACTTGAGTACATACGTGACAAAGATTTGGAGGAAGTAGTATGAACATGGTAGACATGGATGAAGTGAAAAGACAGCTAGATAAAGCTGTAGAAGCACACAGACATGATGTGGAAGAACGTGAAGATACATCAGTTTCAAAGCGTGAGAATAAAGAAATTGATGAAATGAAACAGGAACTTGGCAAAGCACGTAACTTGCTTTCAATACTTTATCGTTGCTGTACTTGGGGTATGGTAGGTGAGCGACCTCCTGAATTGGATATGGTAAAGGCATATCTTAACAATGAAGATGTGCCTGAATATCATGTAGGTACAGACCATGTACACGATGTTAAAGAACGTAAGGCTGTGACTAAAGAACTTGCATCACTAATGAATAAGTACGGTTGGGATGACTGGTGTAATACACCTGATTACTTGCTTGCTGAGTTCATAGTGGATGCAGTACAGGCATATGGCAGGACCATGAACAGGAACATGCTGTGGCACAGTGGTTGGAAATCTCTTGGTAGTGAGAATGAGTGTACAGGTTCGTGGTGGCATGAGGATGATATACCTGACGATGCAGGACAAATAAAGTAATAAGGAGTAACTATGACAGGTAAAGAATTGGCAGAAGAATATGCAGAGCATAATCAAGGTAAGTATACTAATGAGTTCGGTAACTTATATCATGCATATCTCACTGGTTATAATGCAGGTAGTACATCACATTGGCATGACCTGAGAAAGAACCCCAATGATTTGCCAAAAGACGGTGCAAGTGTATTAGCAAATAATATACTTACGACAGAGTGTGTAAAATTTAAGAAAGAAGAAAATGGTAATTGTTGGAGGCATGATTACTTTGAACTTTGTAATGTGGTATATTGGAAAGAACTTAAACTACCAGAAGAGGTGGTGTAAGTGACTTTCACTATTATTTGGTTTGCATGTGCATTGCTATCATTCTGGTTGTGGTCGTGGGTAACATATAAGGACAACAACGTAATGACAAAAGGTGATTTAATGGGTACATTAGCCCTTTGTATACTCACCGCACCGCTGATGCTTGTAGGTTGGCTTATAGGAATTGTGGTGGAGTACCTTGATGCACATGGTAAAGATGAGGTCCATTTCATGGACAGGTTCTTTAAGAAAGGAGATAAGGATGACTGACAATGAGCTTTGGGACAGTGATGAAGCACAGGCTAATTATGATTATTATGCCGATGATGAAGAATACGTAGAGGATGAGGATTACTATGATGACCTCTACGGTGAGGATGATTATTAAAGGGGTGTTGTATGAGCATACTGTGTTCAACTGACTGTGCAAACTGTAATGCAGTAGAGGATAATGACTACTGCTGTGCGGCATGTCTGGAAATGACAATCATAAATGGTATCCCTGCTGAGTGCCCTTGCCCTGAGTGTCGTGATGACACAGTGGAGTGTGCTCTATGAATAAGCCTGTAGGATTTATAAGACCATCGAGGACATGTGTGAACTGTCTTAAAAATGGTACGCTCGCCTGTGCCGAGGGAAGCAGGGAACGGATGCAGTGCATTAACCACAGGCACAGCAAGTTCGTGGGCAAGTGGGACTGCAAATATGACGGCATGGGGTGGAGAAGATGACAAAGACAACAAGTGGTTCATTTATAATCTGGTGTACGCCTTTCTCAGATTGTGGCAAGAAGCTGAACAGAGCTGAGCCTACATACAATAATAAGCATGTGTGCATAATACAGGTCGAGGCTTTGCATGAGGATAAGGACTTCCATGACTGGATAATGGTATTCGAGCTTATTTATAAGGAGTAGGTATGGCAGCATATAACCCAGATAATGTGCATGGCTGTGATGTTAAAACAACATATGTACAGGAAGATGTACTTAAGTTAAGGTTGCAGTTGGCTAAGGCATGTAGGTATATACATGCATTGCTTAACACATCACTTACTGTGGACAGTATAGCTAAGGCAAAACAGGTGCTTGATTTACGTGAGGAAGCGGAGAGATTCATAGTGGAGGTACAGTTTGGCAGTGATATACAATGGAAAACATCACAGGAATCCTAGTGGTCATAACAACCGTGTGAAGTGGTTGTTGAGAATGTGTAATTGGAATAGTGCTCATCTAGGTGATGTGTTCCAGTACATCAAAGACCCTACACCACAAGGTGACAATGATGCCCACTTCGTTTGGAAAAAGCGATGGGTGGAAGCGTACAAGGAAGCACAGTTGTGGATTAAGATAGGTGGTAGGTACTATAGGAAACAATGCAAGTTAGAAAAGCAGGTAGAAAGAATGAAATGTTGCGGAAATTGCATTGGGCAAATAAGAAGCTCATTTCAACGAATACGTTGTCCTAGGTGTAAAAACAGAAGTGATTGGAGATTAGCAGACTAAAAGAGGTCAGGATGAGCACAGATAATCAGTTTATTACTACATGTCAATATGACATAGAGAATGATTGCAAGTTGCCTTATCAGTGTCCTCTATATAACGAGTGTCACATAGGGCATACAAACACGAATAAACTACCAATAGATTATGTACTAAAGGAGGCAGAACAGAATGATAAACAGTAAGTGTTGCGGATGTAACAAAGAACTCTTTGGTCCGAGAGGTACACGTCTGGTAGACAAGTGTTATCAGATAGGTATACAGGCAAAGGTCAACGGTGGCAAGTATTACAGTGACAGTTCATTAGCACGTACATTCCTGTGTGAAGACTGCTTCAATAAACCTGCTGCACAGGTGGTCAGGTTGTTGGAACCTGTAGTTGACAATGCACAGGCATGTGAGAGGATGTCATCGAAGCTGACTGATGATGAGTATGGTTCTTTTATACCTATGCAAGGAGGCAGGTAATGATAATGTTTAACCCTAAGTACTTATACTGTACGTGGAGTGATTCACTTAAAGGCAAAGAAGTATTGTATGGTGACCATATAGACAGCTTAGTAGATGAAGTACAAAACATGAATACTATCAGGGGTGAAGTTATTGGTCGTAGTGAGGACAATGACACACCTTTTATTGTAAAAGGAGTAAGTGATTTTCCTACTAATTGGCAGTATGTATACTATGACCCTGATTATACTGCCAAAGTCGCTTATTATAAGCATCATAAACGAGTACAGTTCAGGAATCATATGACTGATGAATGGATAGATTGCGTTGAACCTCCGGCTTGGTCTGATTTGTATGAGTATCGCATCAAGCCTGATGAACCAGAAGAACGTGTTGTTCAGGCTACTGAGTTCCCCAGTCTATGTGGTTACTGTATACATAGGAAAGATGGTTGTATACCTAAATCTGCATGTAATTGTGTTAACTTCTATAGTACGAATGATGACTATTTCCGTGTTAAGAAGAACTACGTTGACTTAGTTAAAGAGCATGTAGAACTGGAGCGCAAGTACGGTGCTCTTGTATCAGGTCTACAGCAGCTTATGCATGGACCTGTAAACTGTTAGGAGGCAGGTAATGACAGTAACTAAGTGTGATATATGTGGAAAAGAGGGTGACCACGTTAAAGACCGTTTCGGTATGATACAGTTTTTGCGTCAAGGTCCTGACCTTGATTATGATGATGTGTGCAACGATTGCTATAAGGAATTGTTGTCTGTGGTACGTGGTAAAGTAAAAGAACTAAAGGAAGGATGAGGTGCTTGTATGAAAAGAAGATACAAAGCAACGATATACTTTACATGTTGGGACGATTGGCATACATGGACGGATTCACGGACAAGCAAAGCGTGTAAGTTCTTGTTTCAAGTTAAACACTGGATAAAGCATACTATACGGTGCTTACGTCATAGCAAGGAAAAAGAAGTCACATCTTTTATGGTGAGGTTTATATGATTATAGCCATACACAAGAAAACAGGTAACAAGTATACTGTGCTTTATGATACTGCACTTGACTGTACTAATAGCCGTGACGGTACTGAGGTGGTAGTGTATACACGTGATGATAAGGTGTTCGTGCGTGAGAAGCAGGAGTTCATGGAAAAGTTCAGTGCTGAACCACTTGAGAACTGAAAGCATGAATATAATATTTTTTAATTAAAAATTATAATTAAAGCTTATTTATATTATATTTATCCATAGGGGGGTAAAAGAATGACCGAAACGGAAAAAGCTCAGGTACATGAATTGTTTGTGAAACAGGCACATGAGTATGCAGACGTACTCATTGCTGCTGTTGAGGAAGCGGACAGTAAGATACCTAGTGACATACCACAGGAACAGCGTAATAAGGTGTTAGGTGGTATAATACAAGGTACTGCTGAGCTTGTAAAGCACTCAATGAACACTTTTGCAGAGACAATGGCTAAGAAAACAGCAGAACTAAAACCGGAGGATTTGAATGTCTGACAACTATGATTACTTGAATGTAGAAAGTAATGACAAGCAGGTATTGAAGCACCTTGCTGAGATGGGTGAGCAGCTTAAGAGGCTCAAGGAGAAACAGCTTGCTACAGAAGCTGCCGCAGAAGCGGCTAAGAAAGAGTATGAGCATTATGCAAATGTCGTAATTCCATCAGAGATGCACGCATGTAATGTTACATCAATCTCACTTGCTACAGGTGGTACACTAAGTATCAAACACAACTTCTACTGTCAACCTAACAAGAATGATGCTGACAGAGCAAAGATTGTCAAGTGGCTTCGTGAGCACAACGGTGGTCATATCGTTGAGCATGATGCTACAGTGTCAGCTGCTGACATGGAAGCACTGGAGAAGAACAAGATACCTTACATTGAGAACACTGTAGTAAACACAGCACGTCTTAAGTCATTCCTTAAGGATGGTATAGGTGCCACTACAGGTGTTCAACAGTTCGCTATTGATGAGATTCCTGATTGTATACACTTTCAGGAAGTAACCGCAGTTGAAATTGACATGCCCAAAAAGTAAAGGAGCTACTTATGTCTGATAAGTTTAATATTGATGAGACCACACCACTTCGTGACTACATAATCGCTGAGATTGTGATACAGGCAACTAAGTCAGGTATCATACTAAGCGAAAACGCTAAAGAAAATGCAGCACATACACTTACTGCTGTTAAAGTAGGTCCTGATGTAAAGGATGTAAAGGTAGGTGATGTGCTTATGGTGCATCCTTACAACTTTCATGGTGAAAGGTTACAGCTAAGTGACAGTTATGTGATGTTTCCTGAATCTGTTGTTATCGCTGTAAAGCGTAACACATAATTCCCATTCCACCTGAGTTTCTTGCCGGACTTCCTCTGATAAGTCCGGCATCTTTTTCTTTTATATAATGAGGTGGTTATGAGTAATCTATATGATGAGGTTTATGGTATAAAGTATAGGTCAGCAGAAGACCAGATAAGGTTGCTGTTGGCAGGTATGAAACAGCAGCAGGGTGTAGGGTTCAGTAGTCTTGAGGAACTTGAGGAATGGGCACATGACCATAGATTAGATAAAGTATTGTTTCATAATATGGGTCACCAGTTCCTATGCGTATCACATAAAGGTGAGATTATGCTACCTAGTACATTTGAACAGTACTATGGTAACATACTATTCTATGAGCAACGTCAGGGTAAAAAACTAGAGACCGTTCGTTGGCATCCAGAGGGGTTTGAGTACTATGACAAGGCATATGTAGCAGGTGAGCAGTCAGACGGTATACATCGTCCACTGTATTACCGTGACTACACAGTGCCTACAGGTTACTATGATGAAGAAAAGGATGCCTTTAACATAGCAAAGCCATTTCCTGTATTCGCAAAAGAAACAGGTGCGGATACATCACATATCTATACATACATAGAGCACATTGCAGGTGAGTGTGCATACCACTTACTCGCTTGGTTACGTGCTAAATTATTACATCCTACCATTAAGACACAAGTAGTGCCTATTATCGTATCACGTACACAGGGTTCTGGTAAAACAACCTTTGCTGAGGTGATATGTAAAGGTTTATTTGGTAAAGACAATGTAATAGTCAGTGACCAATATGATGCTACTGCACGATTCAATGCTGATTATGCAGATGCACTTATTGTATGTCAGGAAGAAAAAGAAGAAACAGATAAGCGTAATCCGGCAGGTACACTTAAGTCACGTGCCACTGCTACTACTATACGTAAGGAACAGAAAGGTGTAGACCCTATCTATCAAGAGTCATATACTGACTTCATAATGACCACTAATAAGGATGTACCTATTAAGTTCGATGGTCGTGAGGACCAAAGGAGGTTCATGGTTATGGAAGCAGACCCCAATTTCACACGTAAGACAAGTGAGCTTGCTGATGAAGTATTCACTAAGATGTATGGGTACAACGCTAATAATGAAAGAGTAGGTAAGCCGTTTGTAGAGGACAGGGATTTGATAGCACAGTTTAAGCATGAGCTGTTTACTCGTGCTGACATAGCTGCTGTAGAGCTTCGTAACTTTCCAAAGACAGCTGCCTACAACAGGTGTTTCAGTATACCACGTACATCTGAGGCTACAGAGATTGAGAGTATACTTCGTGCTATTGCACCGTTTATTAAAGCTTCACTTATCCAGAAGAAAGTAGTAATGGAGCTTGATGACGGTACACAGCTTAGTGACATTATACAGCACACAGGTGCAGTTCAGTACATGCCTGCGTTCCAAGAGCACAGTGCATTTGTTGCTCTGTGTAGACCTTTGGTGTTCTATGAGATGCAGACAAGTAAACCATTTACACATTCTGTAGTAGAACGTAGTATCTATGACTGTGGACCGTGGCTCATAGCTGAGTATGGTATAGCAATAGTGTCCGATATGGAACCGCTACTTGGTGGCTTTACGAATGTATCAGGTAGATATAGAACAGCTGCAGCAGCTAAGTTTTGTTTGATTGAGGATGTACATAAGAACCCTGTGAACAGGATTCAGCTTATGAAGACAATACCTAAAGCAGTACAGCCACGTATAGGTGAACGGTTGCGTGTTGATAAAAACTTCAAGCCTAATGAGAACGGATGCTATGAGACTGTGAATGAGATGAAACCCGGTGTCACATCGCTTAAGGGTAATAAGACAGCGAATGTGCAGTACTTAGATACATTCTTGTTTGAGTCAGATGAACCTACTAAGATTCAGTACGAGCAGGAAAAGAAACATGCAGAGGAATGGATTGACAAGCATGGTGAAGGCTCTGAGATACGTGCTGATGTGCTGTACAAAGAACGTCTTCACTACAGCTTGAATGAATCACGTAAGCTTTTTGATAATGGCATAGTTGCACGTATAGTATACTCAGGTGCTAAGTCATATCATTTGCTTGTACGTGTATCCGATGCACCGAGTAACATAGATGAGTATAAATGGCTACATGCTTATCTTGCTACAACCTTATCAAAGAAACTGGTGTTTGATGAATCATGCTGCGACCCTGCAAGGCTCACACGTTCACCGCTTACACTTGACCGTGTAACTAGTGCCTATGGATTACTTGTATATGGAGAACAGAAGCTTGTAGCAGAAGACTGGTCACATGTATACACACTTGACTGGCGACCGATATATCAGCAATGGTTAGGTAGACCACTTAAGAAGTATGAGCAGAAGCATGGTACACCGTTGTATCCTACTAGACCTGAGTATCTTGAAGCATTGGAAGCTATTATAGATGGCTCGTTCTGGACTGACACTAAGTTTGATGGCAACCGTCAGCATTTATTCTTCCCTGCATACAGGTTGATGCGTGTACTTGGTTATTCATCAGATGAGGCATGGGATGGGGTCATTATTCCACAGCTTAGTGGGTATAAGAAGACCAATGAAATAGGCTATTGGAAGACTAGAAAAGGTTCAGCACTGATACGTAAGATAGATGCTGAGATAGATGCATATAACAGTAAATGGGAGGAACAAGAATAATGGCTGATATAGAAAAGTTTGATGACCCTGTGTGGAACTTTGTACTTAACTCAAAACTATTACCTTACATTCCACATGTACGTACATTCTGGGACAATATTGAGGATATAGACGTTATCGGAACAGGTGTACATCCTATAAAAGGTGAAGGAGTACCACCGGGTCTACAGTATCGTGTTACTAACACACCTGTTCGTTCACCTATTAAGCATATACAGGTATTTCCTTTTGTACCTACTGTGTACTTAAACATCACTAATGTTCCCGGTGGTGCAAATAGGATGGTAAGCAGAGTTTGTGCAGATAATGCGTTCACTGTAGAAGAGTTCACTATCATAGAAAAGAGCAATTTACCTAGTACCTATCATCAAGGTCAGTTTGTTGCTTTTGTGCCTACTGAGATACTTAATAGTGTCAATGTACTAGGTAAATGGGTGTACTTAACAGCACCTGAGATGATAGCACTCATGCAAGATACAGTGACGAAAGCTGTGAAACAGAAGCTAATCAAATATATTTAATTAAAAATTGTTAATACGGTACATTTCAGTATATATTTGTTATATGAGCCGTATGGCTTATAAATACATTATTTGGAGGTAGCAGAAATGGCTACAAAAACTGCAAATGCGGCAGCACAGGAACTTATGACGGAAGACATGAGCTTTATGGATGGTATGGAAGGACAGGGATTCGAGGACATGGGTGCCAATGCGGTAGCGGCATCTTTCCTTGGCATGGTTCAGCCTGATTCACAGGCACAGGATGAGGACAACCCTGTTGGAACATGGCACAACAGTGCTACAGGACGTAACTATGGTAACACAATTACTGTTATACCTGTTGCTTTCCGTGTTATCTGGTCAGAGCGTGACCCTGCGAACGGTCGCACAGTTGGCAGATACCCTGTAGGGGGCATCCCTGTAGAAACACGTGAACCACCGAAAGGTAAAAAGGGTTATCCTAAGATGTACAACCCTGACACAGGCAATGAAGTACAGGAACTTTTCGTGTACGCTGTAACACTGCCTGAGTACCCAGAAGACGGTGTGCTTTACTTCAACCCGACAGTATCTTCTATGAAGACAGCTAAAGCATGGAACAGTCAGCTTAAAGGTCAGCTGCTTCCTAACGGTGCACAGGCACCTATCTTTGCTTTCCAGTGGGACTTGACTGTAGACAGCGTACCTAACCCACAGAAACCGAACACAAACATCACAAAGTTTGTTAAGGCTACACGTGGTGCGATTGTTAACAAGGAACTCTTTGAGGAACAAATCAAGCCTAAACTTGCTGCAACAAAGCAGGATGTTCTTGCTCTCACAAGTGGTGTACTTGATGAACCAGAGGCAGACCCAGAGTAAGTAAAGACATTACTCAGGCACACATAGGTTAACTGTGTGTGCCTTTATTTTTGGAGATACGTAATGAACATGATTAAACCTATGAATACACATAGACCCACAGTAGTTGAAGACCCATCAAAACCAGATATGAAGTTTGATGCAGGTAAACTTCGCTTTGACCTTATTACACCTGATGTTGAGGAACAGCTTGCAGCAGTACTCACTTATGGAGTAAAGAAGTATGCTCCTGATACATGGCAGGAGGATGTCGAAGACCCTGTGAACAGATATTATGGTGCACTCAGGCGGCATCTTAACGCATGGCGAAAAGGTGAAAAGGTTGACCCTGAATCAGGACTTAACCACCTTGCTCATGTAGCATGTAATGTTATGTTCTTGTTGCACTTTGAGTGTCCCGGTGACAAACCGCTTGTAAGCAACTCACCAGAGAAAGGAGATAAGTAATGGCAGATATTAACTCATTCACATTTACAGCGCATCTTACACAGGATGCAAGTATCAGAACACTTGCTACAGGTAAAAAGATACTCAGTGCAAATGCAGCAATCAACACAGGCTACGGTGACTACAAGAAAACACTGTTTGTCAAGATACAGCTGTGGGGTGACCGAGGTGAACGGATTGTTGAGTACCTTAAAAAAGGTCAGGCAGTAAGTGTTACTGGTGAGCTTGGACGTAATGAATGGACAAGTAACGAAGGTAAGTCCTATGTTGACTTTGTAGTAGATGCTAAAGACATACAGCTACAGGGCAGCAGAGATAAAGGTGACTCATCGAGTAATACTGAGTATCCAGAGGATATTCCTTATTAAACAAGTTGCCGGACTTCATTCCGGCTCTATGCTACGTAGGCAAGTGGTAAGCCAACTGTCTTTGATGCAGTTATTCCGTTGGTTCGAGTCCAACCGTAGCAATCGCATGATGTTCCTTGGACAGAACTTCATGGGTAGACTCCTATATTAAGTCGAAGTACTTTGGGAAGGGTGGTCAGCCATGTGACCGGAACATGGTAAGCGAAAGCGAGTGGGTCAGCAGTCATATTAGGTCATATTTCTCCGCTGCTGACCCGCGTTTTTATTTACATCACTGCAAGGAGGCATGTATGAAAGATGAAATCACTAAAGGTGTGCTTGAAAAAGGACAGCAGCCAATAAGCGATGGTCACGACAGTGAGCGCATATGGCACAACGGTAGGTATATTGAGTACTATCGCAAAGTAATGGCAGATGCACTTGGTATCGACCCAGATGACATACCTGATAACATGGCTATACACCACATAGACGGTGATAGGAGCAACAACAACATAGACAACCTGCTGCTTGGTACACGTAAAGCACATGAACGTCTTGAACTTATCCTTGACCCACATCACTATGACCCAGAGTAAAAAGAAGAACAAAATGGATAAGCACACAACAGGTAACTTTGAGGAATATACATCGTGGTGCTATAACAAGTGTTTACGCTACCATGACTGTACAAGAATGTTGCGTGAGGGCATGTTCAGACGTGGTGAGTTTCCATGCCCATTGTTTGAAAGCTACAATACTTTAGAGGTAAACGATGAAACCACTTATAGCTGTTGACGTTGAGACATTTGACCCTAATCTTAAAGACAAAGGTGATGGCTCATGTAGGTTTAGAAGCACTACAGATGATGATGGCTCACGTCTGCTGTGTGTAGGCACGTATAACGGTGAAGTAGCAAAAGCATACATGCCTAACACATCAGAATGGTCAGAGTTCTTACGCATGATGGAAGATGAGTCATGTGATAAGGTGTTTCATAATGCTATATACGACCTTTCATGGCTCGTATGTGGTTATGATGTGAATATACGTGGTGATTGCCATGATACTATGACACGCATGACTTATATAAACGAGTATTCCGACCTTGACTTGGATGCTTGCTGTAAAGCTTTCAAAGTAACAGGTAAGAACAAAGCACAGACGATTGAAGCTTGGTATGACTTACACAAGGATGACCTTATCAGTAAAGCAAAGGACATAGGACGTAAGATAAAGAAGACTGATAGCTTGTGGAAGCACTCTTTGTTCCTGTGGGAGAACTTTCCTGAGTTCCGTAACAGTATGATTGAGTACAACAAGCAGGACTGCCGTGCTACGTATAACCTTTACTTTGCTCAGGAAGCAAAGATGAAGAAAGTATACGATGCATACATGGTTGATGTGCGTCTTACTCCGCTCATTGTACAGATGAAGAAACGTGGTGTACTCATTGACCATGAGAAAATGAAAAAGCTCACTGAAACCATTGAAGGTGACCTTAATGCTAAATTAAGTATACTTGAGAATACTTATGGTGTGACGGAAGAGATGCTTGGTTCATCGAAGCAGCTCGGTATTCGTCTTAACGCAATGGGTATACATTCACCTGTGCTGACACCTACTGGTGCTGAGTCTTGGGCAGCAGCAGCAACAGCACGTCTTATGCATTATCCTGTGATACCTCTCATAGTAGAAGCAAACGGCTATAGAAAGCTACTCAACACTTATATGTACGGTGGTATGTCTGCATGTATCCTAAGTAATAACCGTATACATTGTACATTCTCACCCAATAAGCGTGAAGATGGTGGTACAGTCACTGGTCGCTTTGCATGTAGTAAGCCTAACCTGCAGCAGATACCTGCACGTGATAAAGCAGTAGGTCATTCATATGGTCAGGCTATGCGTGAGTTGTTCTTACCAGAAGAAGACTGCATGATGTCAGCACTTGACTACTCTCAGATTGAGTACTTGCTCCTTGGGCACTTTGCACAGGGTCAACAAGCAGCTTGGTTCAGGGAGCAAGCTAACTCAGGTGTCGATTTCCACACAGTTGCCATGCAAGCAACAGGTATACCTTCACGTTCAGTTGTTAAGACATTCAACTATGGTGTTATCTATGGTATGGGTTGGCAGAAAGCTATGCAGAGCAACTATGTGCTCTTTGAGAAGATGGCTGATGAGCATGGCATGACTATTGAAGACTACACACAGAAAGTGTACAATGACTATCACGCACGTCTTCCTGTTATCCGTGATACTATGAAAGTAGTACAGAACCTAGCAAAGCTGCAGGGCTATGTAATGACCATAGGTGGTAGGTATCAGCACAAACCTAAACCAGTATATGACCCTGCTACGGGAAAGATGAATGACTTCCTGTACAAGATGCTTAACAAGCTTATACAGGGAAGTGCGGCAGATATACTTAAGTTTGCTTTGCTTACAGCATGGGATGCAGGTGTGTTTAACGTGCTTAAGATGCACTTGACGGTACATGATGAGAATGTAGTAAGTGTGCCTTATAACAAGATAGGTGCAGAAGCAAATGCAGAGCTTAAGCGTATCATGGATATGTCCTTCCATGACAAGCTTAAGGTACCTATGAAAGCAGCATGTGAGCTTGGTCCTAATTGGGGATATTGGGACCATGACATCTGGGATGATATGCAGAAGGGCATGTTCAACAGGCAAAAAGAATGTTGGTGGGGCAAGTAAAAAAGGAGGTGTAGCATGTCATATATGAAGACATGTAACTGTGGCAGGGAGCATTGGACTGTAATTCATTACAAGCACAATCACAGTGCATTTGAAAGACCTAAGTATGGTTGGCATCCATCAGTCTATTCTGTGATTCAGTGCAGTAAGTGTGGCACAGTATTCAGCTCGAAAGCAAAATATGTGGATGACCTGCCACAAGTAGAAGGTGGATGCTGCCACAAGTAAAAATAAGTAGTTAATAAAAAACCCGGTCTAAGTGACCGGGTTTTCTTTTTTATCTTCCCAAGCGTTTTAGTAATTTATTCCACTCATCAGAGTTACAATAGAACTTAGGACAGTCTTTACCTGTCCAATCGAAGTGTCGTACTACAGGCATCTTAGGGAACGTATCAAGTAGTGCTTTGAGTGTGTTGATACTCTTGTCACTGAACCTACCTGCCTCGTCACAGGGTATCACTTCTATGCCGATGCTGTTATGGTTGCCCACTTTACACCCTGCGTGCCATGCAATCTTGTTGTCAGGAACACATTGCATACATATATCATTCTTGATTATGTAATGCGCTGATGCTTCACCATTTGACTTAATCCACCAGTTACGCACATCGTCAGGTGACTGGCTCGGATATGGACCTATCCAGTGTATTGTGATTACACTGGGGTTGCCCTTGTCAAAGTACTGCTTGGTGTCACACGGTATGTTCTCAGGTAGGAAGTTCTTGATTATGTTCATCCTTAATCGCCTCACCTTACGGATTAGTGCCTGTACCAGTTCCATCTGTGCCACCTTCTGTACCTGTACCACCTTCTGTACCAGAACCAGAACCACCTTCTGTACCTGTACCAGAACCACCTTCTGTACCTGTACCAGAACCACCTTCTGTACCTGTACCAGATGAAGACGATGCACTACCATCGTGTATAATAATCCTTCCGATTACTTTGCCCTCGTCAGGTGTGATTACGATGTCACCACCCGATGCATCAATGTCACCTGCGTACAGCTCCACATCCTGTTTGTCAACCTCTACATTGACAACAACCTTGTCAAGCAGTGTGTTAGCATCAGGGAACACGTTGTACAAGCCATCTTTAACTACTTCAAGTGTCTTTGTTTGCTTCACATTGTACACTTGACCTGTTTGCTCGTCATACTCGACCCTTTTCATAGGTTGCTCCCACCTGCGCTTAGGTGAGTATTTCTCTTTCTTAGTGAACTGGAACATACCTTACCTCCTTAAAATGGTTGTCTGACACCATCTATTACATTGCTATTAAGCGGTGTTGCATTGTCTGATGGCTGTGCTTCATCAGGCAGTTTTGAATCATAGTCCTGTATACTTTGACCTTCCAGTAGTTCACGTCCTGTGTATTTCTTGAACAGCTGTGATATTTTCGCTTGCAGTGCAAGTGAATAACCTGCTCGGTCATTGTAATCATCTTTTTCCAATGGTGCACTAGCTATCATGTTGTCAAGTTCAGCTGCAAAGTCTTTGTTGTTCTTATACAACTTACTCTCATGGAACTTATCATAGAACCACTGTCTGAGTTCTTCTATTGGCTGCTCGTTAAAGTGACTGCTCATATATTACCTCACAATAGTATATCAAGCCACCGTGGTAGCTTGATTCCTTTAGCATACAGTATGTATCCCATAATCATACATAGTGTTCTAATTATCAGGACCAACATCAGGATAAGTACTATCTTCGTTTCCTTGTCTAATTGCCTCTGCTGCTTCTCGATAGTCTCGTAGCAACTGTTCAACTGTGCGTTGATAGTCATCAAAGAGTTCGATAATTTCATCGATTGTTCCGTCAATGTTAGACGCTCTTCTTCTGATGCTTTCAAGTTCTGTGACAGCTCTAGCAATTGTTCGCTCATAATTGCTGATTCTTGCTTCAAGTACACTAATTTGTCTCTGATAGTCAAGTATGTCTCCGTCAACTCGTTTTGTGCTGTTGCACGAAAAGAGCATAAAGCAAGCAACAAGTAACAGAATAAAGCCTTTCTTAACATGCATGATTCAGTCCTCCTTGAACTCATGTTGTACTCCTTTCTTTGAGTATACTTTACGTATATCAATAAGCATTATGATAAGTTCCTTTACCCAATTATCCACACGCTGCTTGAACTCAGGTGTCTTAAACATATCACCGGGGTTAAGTGAGTAGACTAAGGAACACATCTTCATCTGCTTTACATGTACATAAGCATCATCACTGCTTATGTTATTGAATGTTATCCACTGTACAACCTCATCGAACACACGCTCCAATGCCCATTTAGCAAAGTAGTTAGTGTTCTTTGATTCTGGCTGCAGCTTCAAAATCTTGTTTTCAAGTGCCATAATGTACAGATGCGCTTGGTCTATCTGCTGTTGCACAATAGACCGTTCACGCTCTGACTCATCACCTATCTTAAGTGCTTTTGTCTGGATACGTATGTACCCATGCTTAATCAACAGTACTAATACAACGAATACTATAAGCACAAAGCCAAGTATAACCGCTGCATTAGAACCGTTGAGTATCTCCTTTAGTGATTCCCAATCCATAGTTAGTCTACCATAGCAAGATGCTTCTGATAAGGCATTGCCTTAACATTGAAGTCATACTTGTTCCATATATCAAGTATCTCTTCATCAGAGATAGGTGCTTGAAGTGACGTAGTGTTGTATGTACACCATCTACGCTTACCGTCAGCACCATTACCTACGACATAAGGAATCAAGGCAGGACGATAGAGCAACACAGGTACGCTGTATTCCTCATCCGGTGTATCACGTAAATCTGTAGTGCTATCAGAAGCAGCAGGTCTTCTATAACCTTTTACCTCTGTCACCTCAGAATTAGTGGTTTTGTAGTACACGATAGCAGGGTTGGCTTGAAGCACAGGTGGTAGTTCTGTAACTATTTCAAAGCCATTGTTCTGCTTTATCATATCGTTTATTTCTTGTGCCGTGTACACCTGTGCACCAAGAACATTAACCATGACTTACCCCCTTACTCCGAGCAGGTTGTAGTGTGCAGGGTCATCAAGGAACTGTACCCTGACTACCTTTCTCCAACCAAGTGCACGACACCTAGCATAGTTGCCACTCAACTGCTGATATACGTTACCTTCAACAGTACCGTTGGTAATGCTGAGTATCGTACCATCTGTCTCATCAGGTACCTGTGCACTTATAAGAATGTCGTAAATGCCACCTGCTACAGGAGTGAAAGTAGCAGGTGTAGTAATTACTGTCTCAGCAGTAGCACCTGTGCCGCTCACAGCTATACTTACTGCGGTTACTCTTTGTATATACATAAAAACCTCCGGTCAATACGAAGCACCTCTTACGAGGGAAACAACTAACATTAAGAATTAAACATTGCGATAATCTCAGCATCGGTTATCGTAGTGTTCGGGCAGATGTTGCTGAGTAGTTCAAGAGAACCCTCAACAGTGTTCTGGTTACCAAGCTTAGTCCATGTAATATCATGCAGTGATGCATCGATTGCGTTCTCTGCTACATGTGCTCTGTACACATCACCTGCCTCATTACCACTTGATATGATAGCAATCATACCGTTAGTGATAGTAGCAATAGAAGCAGTCTCGCTTGCCGGAAGCAGCGATGAAGCTGAGTATGTGTTTGGAGTGGTATTCGTGAACAGTGTCAACGGTGTGATAAGCCGTTTACCTTGGTAGTCAGACAGGTCTACTGTCTTACCAAGCAGGTCCCATTTGTATGTAGCAGGTGTTCCGCTGACGATTTCAGCAACACAGATGTTACAACCGGGTTCTTCAAGTATGCCTACACCCTCAACAAAGTCACTTGTAGTAGTGAATCCATTTTCAATGTTGTATACCCAACCTATCTCAAATACTTCGATTTTAGTCCAAGTACCATCGATAAGCTGCCACAAACCTGCTGACGTAATATCAGCATGGTATCCTACGTCCTGATTCTGCACATGCGCAAGATAATTCGCATCAGCATAGATAGCAGTACCTTTTACCTTGTATACCTTTGCTGTATTACGTCTTATCTCGCGTATGAGAGTATCAAGACCATGTGCATCAAGATATTTACTTACAGCACCCATAGTCTATATCCTCCTGTTTATGTTACATTCCAAAAGCACCCTGTACAGGGAATGGCGGTGGAAGCGGCATACGTGCGTTGAAAGCAGCGTTGATGTCTCTCTGACGTTTAAGGTCATTGATTTCTGCCTGCATCCGCTCGAACCTGTCCGTGACAAACATATCACGTGTCTTCTGGTTCTCCTGCATAATGAGTACGTTCTGTGCGTTCATCATTTCTGAGAACTTAAGTGTCTGGTCACTGAGCTGTTTCTGTGTATCAAAAGAACACTGAATAGCCTGTGAGCGAACATTCTCGATGTCACGCTGCAGCTCCATGTATTTATCACCTACATAAGCAACTGTGTCATGGTACACATTGTTTACGCTGTTGTTGATGTCACGGTTCTGGTCCTGCAGGTCATTGAAGTTCATACCTGACTGGAACTGTGCCGATGACACTGGTGCTTGGTCACCTGTCACTGGTCCGGGTCTTCCACCCCAACCACCAAAGCCACCACCCATCATAGCAAGGAAAGCAAGGAACATAATGCCCCAATCACCACCCATACCATTACCGCCTACAGTTACGTTAGGCTGTCCGCTTGATATTTCCATATATCACTCCTTTCATGCACTTAATGGCAGCTGACTCCAAAAGATTACTTAAGAATACCTACAGTAGTTAATCAAATCAAATAAGCTACCTCTGAACGCATGTGTATATGAAGGATTAAACTCACCAACAGGTGTGTCATTCGCCGGGTCATAATACTCATCATAATACTGTGTAGACGGAACTTTATGCCCATTATACTCAATCACTTTGTATTTTTCACATAGACTAGCAGATGGGAAACAATATGCCCATGCTGCTTTTGTATCAATGTCAGCAGCATCTGTTATTATGTTGCCATTTGAATCAGTCAGCATATAGGTATAGTCCCCATAATCATCAAAGCAAAACATAGGTATATACATACTCTCTAGCATAACAGGATTTCTGTACTGTACAGGTAATGTTAATGCAACATTATCAGAGCTACCATCCACATAGCACAAAACATTTGCTGAATCGAGGATAAAGTCGTAACTTCCTATACTTGTGCCACTATTTGTTATTTCTAGTATCCTAGTACCATCATTATTATCTGTGTCGCTTATACTAGGCACATTTTGTGCTGTACCATTGATACTTATATAACAGTTAGAGCTTTGCATGTATACAATAATTGTATCACTACCAATTACTATAGGTAAGGTTGCATTATAGACAGGTGCACTAGTCACACCGTTATTTAACAGGTATGCTGTACCGCTATTGACACGTTTAGCATACATATTACTGTTTATATTATACATACCATCTATTACATAGTCAGAGGTAGTATAGGCACGTACAAAAGATACACTGTCCGAAGAATAATATATACCTTTAGCAAACTTATCATATAGATAATAGGTGCTACCTATTTTCCGTATATCCTTTATTGCTGTTAATATATCAGTAATGCCTGTCACATCTGTCCATGTAGAGCCATTATCACTTGTGACCTGTATTATTCTGCCATTACTTACATATATTCTATCCCCGGTATCAAATGCATCCCATTGATGTGCAGCATCATATACAAAGGTATCTCCAGAAGCAGGTGTGTAACTTGAAATAGTTGCACCTGCATAATATTGCACTGTCTGTGCAGTACTGTGTACAGTTATAGTGTTGGGTAATGCAGCTCCACCTTCCTGCATACGCAGCTTATATATTGTTGCACCACCTCCACTGGTAGTTTCTGTATACAGTTTAATGGAAGAATTATTAGAATATTCATGTGTACCATTTGCATAGTTGTTTTTGTAACAACGTGCTTGAATACTTGTTTTAGTACTTGTTATAGCACCATAGGTAGGGTTGCTTACATCAAGTTTAAGATAGCTTATATCTGAAATACTATTACTTGGTCTATATATCAAAATATCATATACCCAACTAGACGTATCTCCTACATGTTCAGCTGTACAAGCTACACCTAACTGGAACATTCCAAAAGAAGTATTTATAGCTATGTTAAGTATGCTTATCTTTTTAAGATAACTGTCATATAAGCATAGTTTATCACTACCTACAAATATGTATATAGGATGTACATGCTGCCAAGAATCTACTACAGCAGTTTCATATACCTCTGTATAGTCACTTACGTTGACTGTAAAGTTATCGTGTATAATAGCACTATAGCTTGTTTTGAAACTATGTGTTGTTAGTTTGTTTGGTGTAACTGGCACAAGCTCTACCATATTACTGTTAACATACTGCTCGTACTTGTCAGTGGTGCTATTATAGTATGTCAGACTATCTATGTTAAATATGTTTTTACTAGTGTCTGGTATAATAGGATTACTATCGATATTTGTTGTGTTTATAAGGGTAGGTCTAAAAGGACTAGACCCCACGAGCACAGTATAATCTTCGCTGTTGATGCTTATTTTTTTAGTGTAGTTGTAGCTGCCAGTATTTACTCCGGTAGCTATGTTTGGTATTTGATGCCATGTAGCACCTGCATCATCAGTGTACTTAGTGGCATGACCATCACCTGTGATTATCGCTCTCTGTCCATTGATGTTTACAAGGCTGCCTTGTAAGCCCACATTAGTGACAGACAATGTTTCGTTAGCATCATTATAACGATACAGCTTATCCTCGTCAAGGAAATAAACTATATCATTATAAACTATTACCTTCGATATAGCAGGAGCACAAAACGTATCTAGCAATACATGGCATGTGTCGTTCTTATATACAAAAATCTTAAGCCCTGCATATTGTTGAGTATCATTAACAAGGAACAATACGTTGTCACTATTCAGCATACCTATTGCATAGCACCCAATATCTTCACTAGTATTTATTGTCATAGGTACGAGTATTGTTTTAGGTGCTATATGTTCGTCAACAGCATCAAACAGTTCGTTTATAGCAGCTACATAGCTGCCTTTGTTCGTGGTCTTAAGTGCAGCACGTTCCGCAGCACGTCTTGCGTTCACTGCTCCTGCTATAGCCTGTATATTCCCTCTTGTAAGATTGACATAGTTATCTCTTGACATGCTCACGCTCCTATTACACCTTGTTCTTGTAATGTATCATATATCTCATTGACAGCACCTGTCAATGAACCTTTCTCAGTAGTTTCAAGAGCAGTAAGGTCTTCATTCTCTTTCGCTGCTTCTTGTATTATAGTACGAATATTGTTTTCTGTAAATGTGAGAAAAACGTCATTTTCCATAATACTCTCCTACGCTGTCCGCTGCCATACATACACTTTGTTATGTGGGTTCATAATACTCATAGTAGACACATTACTATTGTTAGAAGCAGTGTCCCCTGATGCTGCTGCAGTGCTACCTGTAGCTGCTGCGGTGTTACCTGATGCTGCACCAGTGCTACCTGACAAGCTGTGCGTATGCCCTGAGTGTGAAGTTAAATACGGCGTACCTGTAGTAGCTAAACCCATTACTTCTTTAGGTGAGCTGCTGTAATACGCGGTGGTAGAGACACCAGAGACAGCAGCGACTAAATTGCTGTATGACCCTGAGCCTGACCCCTGCAGGTATCTGGGGGTCACGAAACTCCAACTGCCTCCAGATGACGCACTACCTGATGATAGCCCATGTGTATGTGAGTTAAGCCCATGTGTATGTGAGTTAAGTCCATGTGTATGTGAGTTAAGTCCATGTGTATGTCCCGGTAAATCAGATGCACTTACTGTCTTGCTACCACCTTCCGCAGTGAATACATTGGTTGCTACTGTGTCACTGTCACCTGCTGCCCATAGCATACAGTCTTTTATACGTTGCCATGTGCCACCAAACAGTTCACCGGGGTCCGTAGGGTCCTTTGATATGTACAGACTGTGTACAGGATGTGCAGCAAGCATAATATCAGCCATAGTAGGAAAGAAATAAGGACTGGACGCTTCACGTACAGCCCTCATACCGTATACTTCCAAAAGAGTACACTTGAAATCAGCAGATGTCCATGTAGTAGGTACTACAGCCACTGAATTACTCAGTTTGTCTATAGTCACATTAGCATGGGATATATTCACAACACCATCAGACAGTGTGATAAGTCCTGACGAGCTTGTGTTCCTGCCTATTATCTCTATTGTTGTAGTATCAGTGTTTACTGGCAGAGTGAAGAACCTGCGCTCCGCTCCTGCACCAACTTTAAGGATAAGGAACTCATAATCTGACACCTGATGATTCTGTATTGTCACAGGTATGATTGATGTTCCTGAATAAATGCACTCTTTTACATAACTCAAAGGGTCAGTATAATCTGACCGTATCTTGTTAATAAGTGCCTGTAAATTGCTTTCAGTTAAAAGTAGAGGTGTATCACCTGCCATATGCACCACCTATTTAGTATTCATTTTGAGACCAGTAGCCTGTATGTTCATCGTTTCAGCAGTGGTTGTGTTTGGACGTGCACTTCTTTCTGCATCACTTTCCTCTGCCATAAGTAGTTGATGTGTGTAGTGCCACAATGCACCATATGTCTTGATGCATTTGATTTTACACATATCATTGTCACCTTCGACATTGAGCATGTCAAGCTTTTCTTTGAAGCACTCCCTAAGCACTTCTTCCTTGTATTTAAGTTCATCAATACTCATAGTGTTATCCCCCATTGCTTTGCTATAGCATCAAGGTCCATACCTTTCTGCTTGTACAGGTTACGTAGAGCAGCTATCTGCTGCTTCTTGTTCTTATTCGCAAACATCTCTTGAGCTTGTTGCCACATATCAGGATGCTGAGCAATCATGCCTTGTATTGCATACTGCATCATAGTACCTTGTGGATTCTGCATAGCGTTCATAGCAGCATACATATCCATTACTTGCCTTCCTGTTCAGGTTGTTCCTGTTGTGGAGGCATCTGAGCCACCATCATGCGCTCAGATGCTGTTTTCACTAGCCCTTGTACCCATGCTTTATAACTCCTTGCCAAGTCTTCAGGAAGTTCTTTGACCTCCTGAAGCTGTCTTTGGAAGTTATCTTTAAGCATCTGGTTTACTTCTACCATGCTAAGCATTTACTTCGCTCCATGTCACTTCTGTACCCTCTACGGTTACAGTAGCAGTAGCTTCGTAGACTTTGATTGTAGCACCATCGAATACCACAGCAGTGTCACCATTCTGCCATGTATTACCATCACCATCAGGTGAAGCATCAGGCAGGGCACCAACACTTTCGTACACTTTCTTATTCTGCAAGAAACGTGTAAGCTCAGTATCAGCTGCTTTACGTGCTGCAGCTTCTGTAGCAGTAGCAGTAGCAACAGCAGTATCTGTGTAACCTTCAAGTGCTGTCTTAAGACCGCTTGATGCCTCATTAGCAAGCTGTGCTGTGTGCTGCTCAATGATTGTTTCATGCATGTTATCAGCTGTCTGTGAGTCAGCAGATTCACCTTCAAGTTGTATAATGCGCTCAAAGGCATTGGCAAGGTTGTAGTCAACAGGGAATCTCGGATTTACGTTCATAGAAGCAACACTTCTTACCTTTATGATACTCCTGTCTGCTTTAGGTAGCTTAAGTTTTGTGTGTCCTAAGTCAGCATAAGGAAGTATACCAACCATTTCAGGATAATCCTCAACACGTATATCTGCACCATCAGCAGGTAACCAGTACTGTGCTGTGGTAGCGTCAGCAATCACTGCACGTTCAAACACACCATCGGTGTCTGTAGCATCAGGTACTGCTTCATACTTACAATACTCCATGACTGTACCAAGAGGAATAGCAACCATTGCCTCCACATCTTTGTCTGTGACGAGTGTACGCTTTTCCCACATAGGTTCGTTGTTCACGATTACTTTCTCAAAGATTACAGGTCTGTTAAGGAAACGTACAAAAGCATAGTTGTCATCTTCACGGCAACCAAGCTCAAGTACTCTGACACCACTGCGAAGTACATTGCCATGACTGTCTTCGATGTCTTCTGACTCAGTAATCTTGATAAAGTTGAGTAATGCTTCAATATCAGCCTCAGAAAGGTCTGCACGATGTGCAAGACTTGCTGCATCTGTTTCAAGTGACTCGATGCGGTCAATAGCACCATTAAGGTCGGCAGTGCTTGCTTTAGCACTCATTGCTGTCTCAAGGTTCTCTACATCTGCAGCACCTGCTTTAGTAGCAACACTGCTTTCAAGTGACCCGATGCGGTCAACAGCACCACTAAGGTCATCAGCATCTGCTTTAGTGGCAATAGAGGACTCAAGCTGAGATATTTTTTGATTATATGTAGCTGAGTTTACTTTGCCACCAATGGAGTCTTGTATGGTTGCCACAGTATTCTGCAGCACACTGAGAGCAGCAGATACATCTGACATATCAGAATTGCTTGCTTTTTGAGCAACAAGCTGTGTGATGCGTGTGATGTCATTCTGCAGGCAGCGGACAATCTTATTGAGTACAGGTTGGATGTTGTGTGTATAGCCGGATGACTGCTCACTTGTGAGAGCAGCGATACCGTCATTGTCCTGTACATCTGTAGAGTCTACTTTGTTCTGCATGTGTGCATGAAGCGCACTTGACAGCGTGTTATATGCTTCACAAAGCTCTGTGATACTCTTAGTAGTTGGAACCTGACCCATTTGTGGTCCATTACTGAATGTAAATGCACTCATAACTGCCCCCTTACATCTTGGCAAGCTTGCCAAGTTCATCAACAGATGCAGCATCTTCTATGCATCTGCCATCAGGTGTTTTAAGATTTTTAGGTATTGGATAACCAAGGAGCATTTCTGCATCCTTACGTTCAATACATCCTACAATAGCCAAGTCAGTGATGATTGTCTGGTACATTGGTGTCCTACGCTGATTGTCCATAATCATACTGTTAAGTATGTTCCTGTTAATACGCATATAATTGCTCCTTTATCAATAATCTTCCCTGTGTTCAGGAAAGTCAAAGTTCGTTTTGTAGAGCAGTCCTATGACTGCTGCCTCAGTACTTATCGGACGTTTACCACTGCCCGGTGAAGTACTATATTCGCCTATGTTATCCTCGTACACTGTATCCTGACCGGATTCATATAGCTTCTTGGCAAGCTCAAGGTTCTTCCTCATGTTGCCCTGTGTCTTAGCAAAGTGGTTATTGTACAGGTCATGCAGCTTACCATCACTGTCGAAGTACTCCGCCATGTCATCTATGTCCCAACCTTCCAAGTTCTCTGTGGACATGTCATGTACTCTGTCCCTGTTAGCTTTGTTGAACATACGTGTGTACTCATCCCACTCGTACCTACGTTCCTTAACAGGATACTCTGACCTCTTTTCCTCGCTTATATTCTTACGTCTCATGTCGTATGGGTCTTCTTCACCCATGTCCTCAAGTCCAAGAGAGTCTACATAAGAATACTTATTCTGACCACGACCTGTAGCACCAGAGCCGGGTCTACGTCCATACTCAGCACTGTATGTCCTGTTGTCACCGTTCCAACTTCCTGTACGGTTATCAATAGTATATTGGAAAGGATAACGTGTTTCGTGCTGTGTTCCACGTACCCTTACTAAGTTCCAAAACTCAATACCCACCATGTGACGTGGTTTTCCGTCCACAGGTGAAGTTCCCATGTTACCATCACGTGCATGTATCAGCAGTGTTGCAGCAACATTAGGTGGTAAATCAAAAAATACTACTTCGTCACCTCTCTTACGGAAGTTGACCTTAAGCAGCATGTATACAGGATTCTAAGCTACACTCTTTATGTGACCTGCAGCACATTCCTGTATCTCAAGATTCTTTTGTTGTGATTTCTTTTCAAATGCATAGTC